>JAESFV010000205.1_pt1 | contig 69166 bp, 58 predicted proteins | sample 9269471 | NCBI WGS metagenome assembly JAESFV01 (sample SAMN14502647, study PRJNA617108) | algae metagenome | isolation source: Symplocastrum torsivum CPER-KK1 and co-occurring heterotrophs from... | place: USA: Central Plains Experimental Range, Colorado | collected 2001-01-01
CTCCATCGAGCCGCAAATGGCGCGGTGGATCATGACCGGGGTCTTCTTCTGCCCGTCCGCGTCGACATAGAAGGCGCCGAAGCGCTCCGGCAGGTTGAAGTCGACCTGCGTCGTGCCGCACTGCCATTCGCGGCCGATCGCGTCGCGCAGCGTGTATTCGAATTTCGGGCCGTAGAAGGCCCCCTCACCCGGCAGGATGCCGGTCTTGATCTTGCCGCCCGATTCCGCCTCGATCTGGATCAGCACCCGGCCCATCACGTCTTCGGCGTGGTCCCACACCGCGTCCGAGCCGACGCGCTTGTCCGGGCGGGTGGAGAGCTTGACCACGATCTCCTCGAAGCCGAAATCGGCATAGGTGGAGAGGATCAGCTCGTTGATCTTCAGGCACTCCGCCGCCATCTGCTCCTCGGTGCAGAAGATGTGGGCGTCGTCCTGGGTAAAGCCGCGCACCCGCATCAGCCCATGCAACGCGCCTGAGGGCTCGTAGCGGTGCACCGCGCCGAACTCGGCGAGGCGCATGGGCAGGTCGCGATAGCTCTTCAGCCCGTGCTTGAAGATCTGCACATGCCCGGGGCAGTTCATCGGCTTGAGCGCATAGACGCGGTCATTGTCCTCGGTGTCGCCGGCCGGCTGCACCTTGAACATGTTGTCCTTGTACCAGCCCCAATGGCCCGACGTCTCCCACAGCGACTTGTCGAGCACCTGCGGGGCGTTCACTTCCGCATAGTCGGCGGCGAGGCGCCGGCGCATGTAGGAGACGAGGTTCTGGAACAGGTTCCAGCCCTTCGGGTGCCAGAACACGACGCCCGGCCCCTCCTCCTGGAAGTGGAACAGGTCCATCTCCCGGCCAAGGCGGCGGTGGTCGCGCTTCTCGGCTTCCTCCAGCTGGAGGATATAGGCGTCGAGCTCCTCGCGGGTGCGCCACGCCGTGCCATAGATGCGGGTCAGCATCTGGTTGTTGCTGTCGCCGCGCCAATAGGCGCCGGCCACCTTCATCAGCTTGAAGGCGTCGCCCACCTTGCCGACGCTCGGCATGTGCGGGCCGCGGCAGAGGTCGAACCACTCGCCCTGGCGGTAGATCTTCAGCGCCTGGTCGGCGGGGATGGCGTCCACCAGCTCGACCTTGAACGCCTCGCCCTTCTCCTTGAAGACGCGCTTGGTCTCCTCGCGGTCCCACACTTCCTTGGTGAAGGGCGCGTCGCGGGCGATGATCTCGCGCATCTTCTTCTCGATGGCGGCGAAATCGTCCGGGGTGAAGGGCTCGTTGCGGAAGAAGTCGTAATAGAAGCCGTTCTCGATCACAGGGCCGATCGTCACCTGGGTGCCCGGCCACAGCGCCTGCACGGCCTCCGCCAGCACATGGGCGGCGTCGTGGCGGATGAGTTCGAGCGCTTCCGGGCTCTCGCGGGTGACGAGTTCGAAGGCGGCATCTGCTGTGATCGGATCGGAAAGGTCGCTCAGCACCCCGTCCAGCTTCATCGCCAGCGACTTCTTGGCCAGCGACTTGGCGATGGAGGCGGCAACTTCGGTGCCGGTGGTGCCGGAGGCATAGGCTCGGACGGCGCCATCGGGAAAGGTGAGATTGATCTCGGACATGTCGTTTTCTCCTGCCCACTCCTGCGAACCACGCAGGTAGGCCTCGCAAGGTCATGTGTCGCGCGCGCCCTCCGCCTTCGGGGCCCGCGCGTAGCGCCACGGCATATACCACGCGGCTTTGGGCGGCAATTCGGCTGGCACCGGCTCGAAGCCGGACCCGCCCCAGGGATGGCAGCGGCAGATGCGCCCCGCCGCCATCCAGCCGCCCGCCCAGGCCCCGTGCGTCTCGATCGCCTCCTCGGCGAATTCCGAACAGGTGGGGAGATAGCGGCACTGCCGGCCCATGAAGGCGGAGAAGCTGTAGCGATAGACGAGGATCGGCGCCCGCAGCATCAGCCGCGGCAGCCGGGCTATGAGCGCGGCGGCGCTGATTTCAGGACGCGGCTCGCTCATTCCGCGCCCCTAACCCGGAACCGCCCGGACTCGGCGGCGTTTCCCCTGTGGAGGACCGGCACGGCTGCCGGCCGCCAGGGGAGAGCGCGATGACGGCAATCAGAATCTGGACGATGGCGGCACTGGCCGGCACTCTCTTCGCGGCGAGCCCCGCGCTCGCCCAGCAGCCGCCCGCTCCGCAGGCGCCCGTGCAGCAGACGCCCGACCAGGAACCGCCCCCGGCAGCGGGGCATGTTTCTCCCGGCCCGGCCGGCGGCACTCAGCCCGAGCCTTCCGCCGCCACCTCGCCCGAGGTCGACCCGGACATGCAGCGCGTCGCCGCCTGCAAGGCCGATGCGCTGGCCAAGCTCAAGAAGGCGTCGCCCTCGATCGAGGACATCTATATCGATGTCGACGGCCTCACCATCGCGCAGGCCGAGAACAAGCTCGGCGACACGGCGGTCAAGGGCATCATCATGGGTGAGGCCTATATCCAACGCGATCGCTCCGACACCGCCAACCGCTTTCTTTGCCTGACCGGCGAGAAGGACGAGGTGCTGTTCACCTTCTTCACCGAACGCTGAGCCTTCCCTCGTCATCCCGGCCGAAGGCGCAGCCGCAGAGCCGGGATCGCTCTCCGTTCTGCCAGCGATCCCGGATCGGCCTGTGGCCGTCCGGGATGACGACTGCCAGCCCTACTCCGCCGCCTCGCTCGCGGCGTTCCGCGCCTCGATCTGGCCGAGCGCATCGACGACGGCGTCGAAAGTCAGCAGCGTCGAGGCGTGGCGCGCCTTGTAGTCGCGCACCGGCTCCAGCACCGCAAGTTCAGCCCAGCGCCCCTGCGGCGGCGGGCCGTTCTCCTTCAGCATCAGGCGCATCGCCTCGCGCACTGCACGCAGTTCCTCGGCGGTGGAGCCGACAATGAGCGCCCCCATCACCGAGGACGAGGCCTGCCCGAGCGCGCAGGCGCGCACCTCATGGGCGAAATCCGTCACCACGCCGTCGCGGACCGCGAGATCGATGGTCACGGTGGAACCGCAAAGCCGGGAATGCGCCGTTGCCGAGGCATCGGGCGCGGCCAGTCGGCCAAGCCGTGGTATGTCGGCAGCCAGTTCGAGGATGCGGCGATTATAGACGTCGTTCAGCATGCCGGTTCGATCCGTCCAAAAGGCGGCGTTGATCCCCGCACGGGCGGCTCTCGCCCGATTGCGGCCTGCCCGCACTGGCTTATATAGGTGTGGTGGCCGCCGGGCGAAAGCAACGCGCGCGATCTGGCTTCCAGCAGGCGCGTGCGGCGGTTATGGTTGGTATGATGCTGATCCGTGGCGGGTATTGGCACGTAGGACGAGTTTGACCGGGGACGCATCGGCGCCCGGCAGTGAATGCGTCGAACGGAGTTCGTCATGGATGCCGTGCTTAAATCGCTGATGCGCAGCGCCCAGAGCGAGATGGAGGCGTCCGCCGCGCGCCGCCCGAGCCGCGAGGAGGCGGAGGCCGCCGTCCGCACGCTGATCGCCTGGGCCGGCGACGATCCCGAGCGCGAGGGCCTGCTCGACACGCCCAAGCGTGTCGTGCGCGCCTATGAGGAGCTGTACAGCGGCTACCGCGCGGCGCCGGAATCGATTCTCGACCGCACCTTCGGCGAGATCGGCAATTTCGACGACATGGTGATGGTGCGCGACATCGAGTTCCATTCCCATTGCGAGCACCACATGGTGCCCTTCGTCGGCAAGGCGCACATCGCCTATTTCCCGGTCGAGCGCGTGGTGGGCCTGTCGAAGATCGCCCGTATCGTCGACATCTTCGCCCGCCGCCTGCAGACGCAGGAGCACCTCACCTCGCAGATCATCACCGCGATGGACGAGATCCTGAAGCCGCGCGGCGTCGCCATATTGATCGAGGCCGAGCACATGTGCATGGCCATGCGCGGCGTGCGCAAGCAGGGCGCGTCCACCGTCACCACCCAGTTCACCGGCGTGTTCCGCGACGACCCGCAGGAGCAGGTTCGCTTCATGAGCCTGCTGCGCGGCATGCGTCCGTGAGCGCGCATCCGCGCAGGCTCAAGTGACCGACATTTCCTTCGCCCCCCGCGGCAGCAAGGCCGAGATCGAGGAGGGCGAGCGCCTCTCCCCGAAATTCGACGCCGATGGCCTCGTCACCGCCGTGACCGTCGACGCCGATGACGGCACCGTGCTGATGGTCGCGCATATGGACGCGCAGGCACTGGCGCTGACCATCGAAACCGGCATCGCCCATTACTACAGCCGCTCGCGCCGCCGGCTGTGGAAGAAGGGCGAGGAAAGCGGCCATCTGCAGACTCTGGTCGAGCTGCGGGTCGATTGCGACCAGGACGCGGTGGTGCTGCGGGTGCGGATGCCGCCCCTCGGCCCCGATGTGCCGGGCGCCGCCTGCCACACCGGGCACCGCTCCTGCTTCTTCCGCTCGGTGCCGCTCGGCACCGCACCGTCGCCGGAGCTGCGGCTCTCGGTGAATGATGCCGGCCGGCTGTTCGACCCCGCCAAGGTCTATGGCGTGCCGAAGAAGACCGACACGCCGCGCTTCTAGAACCGACGCCGATGTCCTCAAGCCATCGCCCCGGCCGGATGGCCGGGCCGGCATTGTCCGGCCGTCATCCCGGCCGGCGGCGAAGCCTTGGAGCCGGGATCGTTCCCCGTCCTGCCCGCTCCCGGATCGGCCTGCGGCCGTCCGGGATGACGGGCCGACACCGCCGCGCTCACGCCGAGAGGATATACTCCCGCATGGCGTGGCTCTCGCGCTCCATTTCGGCGAGACGCTGCTTCACCACGTCGCCAATGGAGATGATGCCGATCAGCTTGCCGCCCTGCACAACAGGCAGATGGCGGAACCGCCCGGCGGTCATGTGCTCCATGATCTGGTGGACGGTCTCGTTGCCCTCGCAGGTCACGACGCGCGAGGTCATCACCGAGGCGACCGTGTCGTCGAAGCGGCCCGGCCCATCCAGCCCGACCACGCGCACCACGTCGCGCTCCGACAGGATGCCGACCACCCGGCGCTCGGGGTCCGTCACCACGATGGCGCCAATACGCTTGGCGGCGAGAAGCTCCGTCGCTTCGCGCAGCGTCGCCTCTGGGGCGATCGTCTGAACGTCGAAGCCCTTTTCCTCAAGAATGGTCCGAACCGTCATGCAAGCCTCCTTCCCGGCTGTCCGGGCGGACGGAGCGCTGCGCGGTCCGCCACCCGTCATTCGGCTTCTTCCCGCTGCGCGGGCGAGCCATATCGGGAATGATCCGCTTTAACCTTGCGGCAGGCAAGGGGCGCCGCGCCAATCAGTTCGGCGGCTTCAGTGCCGGGTGGCGCGGGAATACGGGTCGCCGCCCGGCCGACGTCGGATCGGGTCGAACAGCGGAAAGGCCAGCAGGCCGGCGAGGAAGCCGCCCATATGCGCCTGCCAGGCGATGCTGCCATCGACGATACCGGCCGGTTCGCCGAGGCCGAAGGCAAGGTTGATGACGAACCATACGGCGACGAAGCCGATCACCCGCCGGTCGCGCAGCACCTCCATCAGCGGCGGCGCCGGCACATGAACCGCGTTCTCCATAAGGCCCGGCCGCCAGGCGCCCCGGCCTTCCTGGGCGAACATGAAGCGCAGCGCGCCCGCCATGCAGCCCGACACGGCCGCCGAGGCGCCGATCATCGGCACCAGTTCGCCCTCATGGGTCACAAGATGCAGCGCCGCCCCCGCCGCCGCCGTGACGGCGAAGAACAGCAGGAAGCGCAGCACGCCGAAACGGCGCGCCACCGGCGTGCCGAAGGCGAGCATCCACAGGAGGTTCAGGCCGACATGGGCCCAGCCGCCATGCAGGAAGGCGTAGGTGACGAAGGTCCATATATCCGCCGCCATTCCGCCCGGCAGCACGCCCTCGGCCAGCACGGAGGGGTCGAAGCGCGCGGGAATGAAGGCGAACAGCGCCAGGATCTCGACCCCGGTCTCAAGGTCCACCCAGTCGCGGATGAGCTGGATGAGCAGCATCACCGCCGCCAGCACGGTGATCACCGGCGGCACGTTGAGGATGGGTTCGCGTCTGTGAGCGGCAAGGCGGGGCGGTTCGAGCACGACGATCACATAGGCCGGCGCAGGCCCGGCGGCAAGGCATCTTGCCGTGAGCGCCGCGCCGCCCTGTGCACCCCATGCCTTGCCACGGGCTTAAGCGGCGTGATGAACAGTTTGCCTATTGCCGTGGTTAACGCCACTAAAAAACCTATTAACATTCTCTCTCCAGCGTTGTTGCGAATCTGCGGCATCGCTTAGACGCGTATAAAACCCTCTGCGCTAAGCTCTCATCCAGTGACAGGGATGAGGTACGCGATGAAAAAGAGGCTCGAACGGGCCCTTCTCGCGGCGGGTCAGGCGATTGTTGCGGCAACCGTTGCGGCGGTGCTGACGCACGCCGCGCCCGCCCAGGCGGAAAAGACGGTGGCGATGCTCTCCAGCTTCGCCGCCAACATGGCGGCCGGCGCGCACACCACCGTGCCGATGGGCTATTTCCAGTTCTGCGCCGAGCACCCCGCCGATTGCGGCCCCCGCGCCGGGAGCGGCGGCAAGGTGGCGTTGACCGAGGCCAATTACGCCCAGCTGCGCGAGGTCAATGACGCGATCAACGGCCGCATCCAGCCGATGACCGATGTCGAACACTATGGCGAAATCGAACGCTGGACCTATCCCGACGACGGGTTCGGCGATTGCGAGGACTATGTGCTGCTCAAGCGGCGCACACTGGTGGCGCTCGGCTGGCCGGGGGATACGCTGCTCGTCACCGTGGTGCGCGACCACAAGGGCGACGGCCATGCCGTCCTCACCGTCGTCACCGACCGCGGCGACCTCGTGCTCGACAACCAGGAAGCCGCCATCCTGCTGTGGCATGAGACCGGCTACCGCTTCGTCAAGCGCCAGGCCCAGCATGACACCGACAGCTGGGTTTCTCTCGGCGACGTGCTGGCGCCGCTCTCGGTCGGGCGGAACTAGGTTTCGCCCCCGACCTCGGAACGATGCGGCCCCAGCGCCTCCCATTCCTTTTGCAGGATGGCGTATTGCATCGTGTTCTCGAAAACCGGCGCACCGTCCTCATCGTGGCGGAAGGAGATGAACTCCTTGAACAGCCCCTCCTGGCGCATGCCCAACCTTTCGCACAGGCGCCGCGAGGCGGCGTTGTCTTCCTCGACATAGGCAAAGAGGCGGCGGGCCTGCTTCGCCGTGAACAGGTGGTCGAACAGCGCCCGCGCCGCCTCGGTGGCATAGCCCGCGCCGCCGTAATCGCCGTTGAAGTTCCAGCCGACGGAATAGGTATCGGGAGGCTCCGGCATGGCGAACACGTCGCCGATCACCCGGCCGTTCGCGGCGAGGCAGACGGCGATGTGCTCGTCGCTGGTCGCGCGCGTCGTCGCCTCGGCCTCCGCCGCCGCGAGATCGTCCAGCCTGAGCGAGAGATAGCAGCTGGCGGCCGGTTCCCGCAGATAGGCCAGCAGGTCGGGCGCATCCTCGGGGCGGAAATTCCGCAGGATCAACCGCTCGGTTCGGATCGGGTCCATCGGCGTCTCCAGCTGCGCGTCCCCGGGGATCGTCCCCAGATCTGACAGGAGATGATGGCCGAAACAGGGGGCTTCCTGCCCTCCTCAGTCGATCCGGCGCAGCCCCTCGGCGAAGCGCCGCCAGTTGCGCACATAATGCGCGGCCGTGCCGTGGATGCGCTTTTCCATCGCCTCGTCGAGCGTGCGGATCACCTTGCCCGGCGCGCCGACGATGAGGCAGTTGTCGGGATATTCCTTGCCCTCGGTGATCAGCGCTCCGGCGCCGACCAGGCAGTTGCGGCCGATCTTGGCGCCGTTCAGCAGGGTGGCGCCCATGCCGATCAGGCTGTTGGCGCCGATCGTGCAGCCATGCAGCATGGCCTTGTGGCCGATGGTGCAGTCGTCGCCGATGGTCATGGGGAAACCAGGATCGGTGTGCAGCACGCACAGTTCCTGGATATTCACCCGGGCGCCGAGCGTGATCCGCTCATTGTCGCCGCGGATGACCGAGCCGAACCACACGCTCGCCTCGTCGCCGACCAGCACATTGCCGATCACCTCGGCGGTGGGGGCGATCCACCAGCGGCCGAGCGCCGGCAGGTCCGGCGCCACCCCGTCGAGTGCGTAGACGGGCATTGCCCTCAGTCCTCGAGATCGGTGTCGAGAATGGCCATCTGGAAATTATAGGAAAGCTCGCCGTCTTCCTTGTCCTCGAACAGGACGCCGATGAACTCGTCGCCGAGATAGACCTCGGCCGAATCCTTCTTCTTCGGACGCGCGACGACGCGCAGCTGGGTGTTGGTGAACAGGCGCCGCATATAGGTCTGGACGCGTTCCAGGTCCTTCTTTTCCAAGTCCGTGCTCCCAAGGGGGTTGATCGGGCGGCAGGCTTGCCACGACGCGCCGGCCGGCGCAACCGGCGCCGGCACAATCGGCTGTTCACACACTAAGGCTCAAATCGCCTCGCCGAGGAAGGAGGGCATGTCGGAGAACTGGTCGAACATCTGGTCCATGCTGCGCGAGGGCTCGGCACAGCCCGCCTCGCCGACCACCTTGGCCGGCACCCCAGCCACGGTGGTGCGGGCGGGCACGGGCTTCAGCACCACCGAGCCGGCGGCGACGCGGGCGCAATGGCCGACCTCGATATTGCCCAGAACCTTGGCGCCGGCGCCCAGCAGCACGCCGTGGCGGATCTTCGGGTGGCGGTCGCCATGCTCCTTGCCGGTGCCGCCCAGCGTCACCCCCTGCAGCACGGAGACATTGTCCTCGATCACCGCCGTCTCGCCGACGACGATGCCGGTGGCATGGTCGAAGAAGATGCCGCGTCCGAACGGCGCCGCCGGGTTGATGTCGACCTGGTTCACCGCCGAGGAGCGGCTTTGCAGGTAAAGCGCGAAATCGGTGCGGCCGTTCTTCCACAGCCAATGTGCCAGACGATGGGTCTGGATGGCGTGGAAGCCCTTGAAATAGAGCAGGGGCTGGATCGCCCGGTCGGTCGCCGGGTCGCGGTCGAGCACGGCAACGATATCGGCACGGATGGCGACGCCAAGGCCGGGATCGTCGGCCACCGCCTCCTCGAAGGCCTGGCGGATAATGTCCGCCGGCACGTCGCCATGGTCGAGCCGCTGGGCGATGCGATGCGCCACCGCCCGCTCCAGCGTGGTGTGATAGAGCACGGTCGAATAGACGAAGCTGGCGAGCGCCGGCTCGCGCTGGGTGATCGTCTCCGCCTCGGCGCGGATGCGCGCCCAGACCGGGTCGACCTTGTCGAGCGCACGCGGCACCTCGGCGCGCTGAAGAGAATTCACAGCCATTTTTCTACCCTCGCCATACGCCGCAGGCGCCGGCCAGATGTCCCGAGTTGGGCTCAGCCTAACACAAGCGCCCGCGCCGGCCTACGCCGCCGGGATTGCACGAATGCATGATCGGGCATCCCCGCAGCCGGCCCATCGCCGTTGAATCGAAATCTGAGCCGACGCCGATTCTCTTTGCCAACAACGCCCGCCAAGCGATTCCGTTGACTCAGCTTTCCTGCCTTCTTGAATCAAATTGGCAAGAAGGCCCGCCGGCACCCAGCACCCCGCCCCCTCCCCGCCTCAGCGCGGCTCGGCGAGGAAGGCCAGCACCGCCTCCTTGAACACCTTGTCGCCGACGGCACGCATATGGTCGCGGTCGGGAATGTCGATCGCCCGCGCATCCGGGATCAGTTCGGCGAGCGGACCGGGCGCGCCGGCCACCTCGTCGCGCGTGCCCACCGCGATCAGCGTCGGCACATTGATCCGCGCCACCTCCTCGCGGCTCAGCGTGCGGCGCGAGCCGACGATGCAGGCGGCCAGCGCCTCGCGGTCGCTCTTGGTCTGGTCGGCGAAGGCGCGGAACATGCGACCCATCGGGTCGGTCACCTCGTCGAGGCTGGGCGCGCGCAGGGCGTCGGCAATGGTGATCGGCAGGCCGGCACCGGCGATCAGATGGATGCCGATGCCGCCGAGAATCAGCGTGCGCACCCGCTCCGGCGCGGTCAGCGTCGCACAGGCGCTGATCCGCCCGCCCATGGAATAGCCCATCAGATCGACCCGCGTCAGCCCGAGATGATCGATGAGCGCCAGTACGTCGCGGGCCATCAGCCAGGGGTCGTAGAGTTCGCTCTGATAGAGCTTGGCGGAGGCGCCATGGCCGCGATTGTCGAGGGCGATCACCCGCCGCCCCGCCCCGGTCAGCGTCGAGACCCAGCCCGGCCCGACCCAGTTGATCTCCTTGGTCGAGCCGAAGCCGTGCACGAGCACGATCGGCTCGCCCTCCCCCTCGTCGAGATAGGCGATGTCGATTCCGTCATGGCTGAAACTCGGCATAAGGCGCTCCGTTGCGGGAAGCGGCACGCTAATCAGGCGACGCCGCGCTGCCAACCCGCGCCCGGCGGTTCAGCCCGGCTTCTTCAGCGCCTTGTCGTTGCGGCAGCGCGACAGCGGCAGGATGCTGCCGGAATAGATGCGGGTGATGTTCATTTCCGCCTTGTCGGTGTCGACGCTCAGGCACGCGCAGCCATAGCCATAGCCGTTCGGCTGCAGCTTCACATATTGCTTGGCGTCGAAGTCAGGGGCGTTGTCGAAGCCCTCGGCCTCCATGCCGCCCTGCGAGCGCATCCACCAGTCGCCGTCGCGGTCGGAGAGATACCAGTTGCCCGGCGTCGGGTTCACATACCAGCCGCAGCGATTCTCCGCCGCGCCGGCCGGCAGGGCGATGAGCGCCAGCATGGCGAAGGAGAGCAATGTCAGCAGGGCACGGCGCATCATCGCCTCCTCAAAGGCTCACCCCGGCAGAAGCAACGGCCGGCGCCGCCTTTTCTTCCACATCGGGCGAAGCATCGCCACCATCATCGAATTGAACGAGGCAATGAGGCCGAACAGGTTCAGCACGCCCGCCATCACCCAGAAGGCGAGCTTGGCTATCGCCTCGGTGAGGAACAGCGCACCACGCCCCAGCGTCTTCACCACCGCCAGCGTCTTGCCGCCCTTGGCCTGCGCCAGTACGCTCAGCCGCGCCGCGCCGGCCGCATCGTCGACATGGCGCAGCCCGGCGAAGGTGGCGCGCGTGCCCGCCTTGCTGCCGGCGGTGCCAAGATCGCCGACCAGCGCGGCGAGCTGGGCCTTTGAACCGCCGCGCAGCGCCGCCGCAATGTTGCCGGCGAAGCGCCCGCCGACCACGCCGGCGCGTCGCGCGCCCTTGAGCACGGAAATGCCGGCGCGGAAGGTCAGCGGCGCGCCGAAGGCGGCATAAGTGGCGCCGGTCGCCACGATGCCAATGCCGGCGAGGTTGACCATGAACTGGTCCACCGGCTCGCCCCGCGCCCAGTTCGCCGCCTCGCGGCCGAGGTCGCGCACATCGCCCCACACGGTGAGATCGCCGGCGGTCGCCCCGGCGAGGCCGGCGAGGTCCTCGCCCTGCCCGGTCAGGAAGCCATGGCCGAAGCTGCCCGCCCCGCGCGCGAAACTGGCGCCCGGCGCATTGGCGAGCGCGACGCGGGCCCGGCGCTCCGCCGTCACGGGCACGCCGCGCGCATCCGCCAGTTCGATGAAGCTCGCGGCGAGTTCGCCGTCATTTGCCGCCAGCGCCGCGTCGATCTCCACAGCGGTACGCTCAGGGGTCAGCACCCCGTCGAGCTGGAGATCGGCCAGCCGCGCCGCATCGTCCTGCGCGCTCACCAGCGCAAAGGCGTGCCGCCCCGCTGGCACCACCCAATGGGCAGCACCGGCGAAGGCGAGGAGAAAGCCGGCAGCGGCGAAAAAGCGATACATGGCGTTGATATGGGGATCACGCGGCGCGATTTCCCCTTTTGCCCCGCCATTGTGGCGACGCAATGGGGCGCGCGCGGCACAGGAGGCGCATCCGCCCCCTTGGACCGCGGCGCGCCAGCGGCTATGGTCGCGCCGATTTCAACACGAGCGCGGACAGGCGAACATCATGGCGGGCCACGTCGTTCCCCACTTCCACAATTCGGCCGGCGTGGCGAAGATCGCCATCGGGGCACGGGAATTCATGTGCGTGGGCGCGCTGCCGCCCTATGACCACCCGCATGTGTTCCTCGACATGGGCTCGGATGACGAGATCATCTGCCCCTATTGCTCGACCCTCTACACCTTCGATTCCCACCTGCACGGCACCGAATCGACCCCGCCGGGCGCGCTGTTCGAGATTCCGGCCGCCGCCTGAGCGGTGCCCTTGCCCCCCCGCTCCCTTGCCATCGCCGGCGCCGGCATCGGCGGCCTCACCGCCGCCCTTGCGCTGGCGAAGGCGGGCTTTGCCGTCACGATCCTTGAGCGCGCCCGCGCGCTTGAGGAAGCGGGCGCCGGGGTTCAACTCGCGGCCAATGCCACGCGCTGCCTAAAGGCACTCGGCGTCTATGAGCGCGTCGCCGCACAGGCAGTGTTCCCCGATGCCTTCGCCGTGCTCGATGGGCGGCGCGGCACACGGCTCGCCGGCGGGCCGATGGGCGCGGCCGCCGAGGCCCGGTTCGGCGGGCCCTTTCTCGTCATCCACCGCGCCGATCTGCAATCGGCGCTGCTCGCCGCCGTGCGCGAGGTACCGGCCATCGATTTGAGGCTCGGCCATGCGCTGGAGAGCTTCACCCAGGACGCGGCCGGCGTCTGCCTGAAGCTCCGCCACACCGGCGGCGAGGGAGCTCTGGCCGCCGAGGCGCTGATCGGCGCCGATGGCCTGCGCTCCGTGGTGCGCGGCATGCTGCATCCCGACGCCCGCCCCTCCTTCCGCCACCGCGCCGCCTGGCGCGCCACCGTGCCGGTGGAGGCGCTGCCCGCCCGCCTCACCGACAAGGTGACGCGGCTCTGGCTCGGTCCCGGCGCTCATCTCGTCACCTATCCCGTGAAAGCCGGCCGGGCGATCAATCTCGTCGCCGTCACCCCGGACGAGCGGCAGGCGCATGGCTGGAGCGAGGCCGGCGGGCGCGACGAGCTTCTGGCGCATTATCGCGGCTGGTGTCCCGACGCCCGCGCCCTGCTCGACGCGCCGGAGCGCTGGCTGCGCTGGGCGCTGTTCGATCTCGACCCGCTCACGCGCTGGGGCGACGGCGCGGTGACGCTGCTGGGCGATGCCGCCCATGCCATGCCGCCCTTCCTTGCCCAGGGCGCAGCGCAGGCGATCGAGGACGCGGTGGTGCTCGCATCCGCACTGGCGGATGGGCCAGACATCCCCGCCGCGCTGCGCCGCTACGAGGCCGCGCGCGCCCCCCGCACCGCCCACGTCCAGCGCGCGGCGCGCGGCATGGACCGCATCTACCACCTCGGCGGCCCGGCCCGGCTCGCCCGCGACCTCTTCATGCGCGCGCAATCGGAAAGCGCGGTGCTGGAGCGCTATCGCTGGATCTATGACTGGCGTCCCTGAGCCGGCGTCCCGGTGGAGACGCATCGCGTTTTCTCATGGAGGCCATAAAAACATCTCGTTTTCCGATCGAAGCTAGCCCGCCTAGGGTGCGCATCAACGAGAATGGAGATCAGCGATGCCGCCCGCATCGAAGGCGAGCCCGGCGATTTCGGCGGCTGTTGCCTCCACGCCCCGCACCTTTTTGCCGCTGCCGCTGCTGGTGGGGCTGTTCTGCGTGCTGTGGTCGTCCGCCTTTGCCGCTTCCAAGATGGCGCTGGCCGATTGCCCGCCGCTGATGCTGCTCTCGGTGCGCCTGCTTCTGGCGGGCTCGATCATGCTGGCCCTCGCCCCGCTGTGGGACAGCGGCGCGCGCCGCCGCGACCTGCCGCCGATCCGGCGGCGCGACATCGTCGCGCTTATCGGCATCGGCATCCTCAACAACGCGGTCTATCTCGGGCTGAACTGGACCGCGCTCACCTTCACCTCCTCCGCCTACACGGCAGTGCTCACCAGCTGCCTGCCGCTGCTGGTGGCGCTGGGCGCCGGGCCGCTACTGGGCGAGAAGATGAGCCTGGGAAAATGGGCCGGCATTGCGCTTGGCCTGATCGGCGTCGTCATCGTGCTGCGTTCGCGCCTTGCCGGTGCGCATGAGACGCTGGCCGGCACGCTGCTCATCGCCGGCGGCGTCTCCGCTCTCGCCGCCGGAACGCTGGCCTTCAAATATCTCGCGCCGCGCGGCGGCATATGGAGCGGCAACGCCGTGCAGTGCCTGGCGGGCGGGATCGCCCTCATCCCCGTGGCGCTGGCCACCGAGAGCACCGCCGATATCCACCTCACCGCCAATCTTTTCGGCGGCCTCGCCTTTCTGGTGATCGGCGTCTCCATAGGCGGCTATGGGCTGTGGTTCTACCTGCTCACCCGTGCCTCGGCGACGGCGGCCTCCAGCCTGCACTTCCTCATGCCGCCGCTCGGCCTGTTCTTCGGCTGGCTGCTGCTGGGCGAGGTGGTGCCGCCGCTCGACATTCTCGGCATCGTGCCGATCGCGCTTGGCATCTGGCTGGTGACGCGCCCGGCAAAGGCGGCGGGATAGCGCCCCGCCCACGATCCCGGATCGGCCTGCGGCCGTCCGGGACGACGCTGTCTCAGGGACGCAATGTCAGGCCGCCGCCGATACTGCCTGCAACGCCTTGATCAGCGTGTAGGAGCGCTTCTTCGCCGCCATGTCGGGGATCGCGGTGGCGATCATCAGCTCATCCGCCAGCGTGGTGTCGAGAAAGCGCTCCAGTCCCTGCGCCACCTTGTCCGGCCCGCCGACCAGCACCTTGTCGCGGTTGCGGCGGATGAAAGCACGGTCCGCCTCGGTATAGGGATAGGCGGCGGCCTCGTCGGCGGTCGGGATCGGGCCGTAATGGCCACGGGCCCGCCGCAGATGGGCGAGATCGACGCTGCCAGCGAGATATTCCGCCTCCTCGTCGGTCGGCGCGCACACCACCGCCAGCGCGAGAATGGCGTGGGGCGCCGCAAGACGCTCCGACGGCTGGAAGCCGGCGCGGTAGCTCAGCATCGCGTCGAGCACGTCATGCTGGGCGAAATGATGGGCATAGGCATAGCCGACCCCGATCTGCGCCGCGAGCCGGGCGCTGTAGCCCGACGAGCCGAGCAGCCAGATCGGTGGCAGCTTCACATCGACCGGCATCACCTGAATCGTGCGGTAGGGATGGTCAGCCGGCCACTGGCCGCTGTCCCACAGCATCAGCTCCTTCAGCCGGTCGAGGAAATCATCGCCGGGATCGACATCCTGCCGGCGGCGCAAAGCGTGGGAGGTGAGCTGGTCGGTGCCGGGCGCCCGGCCCAGGCCGAGATCGACCCGGTCAGGATAGAGCGCCTCCAGCACCTTGAAGCGCTCGGCCACCATCAGCGGGGCGTGGTTCGGCAGCATCACCCCGCCGGAGCCGACGCGGATGCGCTCGGTCGCCGCCAGTATCTGCCCAGCCATGATATCCGGCGCGCCGGAAGCGACGGAGGCCAGATTGTGATGCTCGGCGACCCAGAAGCGGTCGAAGCCGAGGCCGTCGACATGGCGGGCAAGGTCGAGCGTGCCGCGCAGCGCCTCCGGGCCGCTGCTGCCGGAGGCGACGAAGGAGAGGTCGAGAACGGAAAGGGGGGTGTTTGCAAGACGGGTCATAGGCGTCAGGTGGGTATCCCCCGCGCGACTGCCAAGGAGTATCCTTCATGTCACCATGGCGGCAGCGCCCTGCCGGCCGGCCGCCGGGGCGGAGCCGGGTGGGTTGTGAGGCACGACCCGCCGGGAGCGCAACCACCCTGCATGCGCCAGCGGTTCGCCTGCAGATCAGGTTGCACCCGCTGGCATCTGAGGTTACACTCTTCGCCACGCCGGCTACTCTCGGCGGTAGCTCCAGCCGAGGCAGCGGGGAAATCGCACCATGTCGCAGACCACCATTGGCGTGAAGATCGACGATGCGTTGCGGGCCCGCCTGAAGGCTGCCGCCGAGCGCGAGGGCTGCACCGCGCACGCCCTCGTCAAGAACGCGCTCACAGCGGCCGTCGAGCGCACCGAGCGCGGCCTCGACGCTGTTCTGCAGATTGAGGAAGCCGCAGCGCCCGCAGTCGGCCAGGGCAGCCCGCCATCGGACAGCCCATTCCTGTCCTTCGCCTCGCAGATCCAGCCCCAGAGTGTGCTGCGCGCCCGCATCACCTCCGCCTATCGGGTGCCCGAGACCGAGGCGGTGCCGGTTCTGCTCGGTCCCGCCGCCCTGCCTGCGCCGAAAGCCGAGGCCGCCCGTGCGCGGGCCCGGGCGCTGGTGGAGGCCTTGCGCGAGAAGGGCCAGAAGGGGCCGGTGGAAGGCCTCATCCACGAATATTCGCTCTCCAGCCAGGAAGGCGTGGCGTTGATGTGCCTCGCCGAGGCGCTGCTGCGCATTCCCGACCGCGCCACCCGCGACGCGCTGATCCGCGACAAGATCGGCCATGGCGACTGGCAGGCCCATGTCGGCCACAGCCCTTCGCTCTTTGTCAACGCCGCTACCTGGGGGCTGGTGCTCACCGGCAAGCTCACCACCACATCGAGCGAGACCGGCCTGACTGGCGCTCTCACCAGACTCATCGGCCGCGGCGGCGAACCGCTGATCCGGCGCGGCGTCGACGTCGCCATGCGGATGATGGGCGAGCAATTCGTCACCGGCCAGACCATCTCGGAGGCGCTGGCCAATTCGCGCCGGATGGAAACGAAGGGTTTCCGCTATTCCTTTGACATGCTTGGCGAAGCCGCCACCACGGAGGCAGACGCCCAGCGCTACTACGCCGATTACGAGCAGGCGATCCACGCCATCGGCAAGGCCTCGGCCGGGCGCGGCATCTATGAGGGGCCGGGCATCTCGATCAAGCTCTCGGCCCTGCATCCACGCTACAGCCGCGCGCAATATGCGCGTGTTATGAATGAGTTGCTGCCGCGTGTTGCGGCGCTGGCGAAGCTCGCCCGACACTATGACATCGGGCTCAACATCGACGCCGAGGAAGCCGACCGGCTGGAAATCTCGCTCGACCTGCTTGAATCACTTTGTTTCGATGAGTCTCTAAGTGGCTGGAATGGAATTGGTTTCGTCATTCAGGCCTATCAGAAGCGCTGCCCCTATGTGGTCGATTTCCTGATCGACCTCGCCCGCCGCTCCGGCCACCGGCTGATGGTACGGCTGGTCAAGGGCGCCTATTGGGACAGTGAGATCAAGCGCGCGCAGGTGGATGGGCTGGAGGGCTTTCCCGTCTATACGCGCAAGGTTCACACCGACGTCGCCTATCTCGCCTGCGCCCGCAAGCTGCTGGCGGCCCCCGACGCGGTGTTTCCGCAATTCGCCACCCATAACGCGCAAACCCTTGCTACCGTTATGGAAATGGCCGGCGCCAACTACTATGCCGGCCAGTATGAGTTCCAGTGCCTGCACGGCATGGGCGAGCCGCTCTATGAGGAAGTGGTCGGACGCGAGAAGCTTGGCCGGCCCTGCCGCATCTATGCGCCGGTCGGCACTCACGAGACGCTGCTGGCCTATCTCGTCCGCCGCCTGCTTGAGAACGGCGCCAACACCTCCTTCGTCAACCGCATCGCCGACCCCAACGTCCCGCTGGACGAACTGACGGAGAGCCCGGTAGAGGCCGCCCAGCGCATCGAGCCGGTGGGGGCGCCGCACCCCGGCATCGCCGCCCCGGCCGAGCTTTTCGGTGCCGAGCGGCGCAATTCGGCCGGGCTTGACCTGTCCAATGAACAGCGCCTGGCCTCACTCGCCGCTGCGCTGCTTTCCGGTAGCACCGCCCCGCTGGCGGCCTGCCCGTTGCTGGCCGACCCCCTCGCCCTGGAAGGAACACCCCGGCCGGTGCTCAATCCCGCCGACCATCGCGACCAAGTCGGCACCGTGGTGGAAGCCACGCCCGAGATCGTCGCCCGCGCCATGGAGTTCGCCCACGCCGCCGCGCCGATCTGGCAATCGACGCCCCCGGCCGAGCGTGCCGCCTGCCTGTCCCGTGCCGCCGAGCTGATGGAAGCGCGCATGCCGGCGCTGATCGGCATCATCGTGCGCGAGGCCGGCAAGTCCTATCCCAACGCCATCGGCGAGGTCCGCGAGGCGGTGGACTTCCTGCGCTATTACGGCGCGCAGGTGCGTGACGGTTTTTCCGGTGACACCCACCGCCCGCTGGGTCCGGTCGTCTGCATCAGCCCGTGGAACTTCCCGCTCGCGATCTTCGCCGGCCAGGTCAGCGCTGCACTGGCGGCCGGCAATGTCGTGCTGGCCAAGCCGGCCGAGGAGACCCCGCTCATCGCCTTCACGGCGGTGGAAATCCTGCGGGAGGCCGGGGTGCCAGCCGGCGCGGTGCAACTCATTCCCGGCGCCGGTGAGGTGGGGGCGGCGCTGGTAGGTGACACCCGCACGCGCGGCGTCATGTTCACCGGCTCCACCGAGGTCGCCCGCCTCATCCAGCGCCAGCTCGCCGGCCGGCTGAGCCCGGAAGGCAGCGTCATCCCGCTGATTGCCGAAACCGGCGGGCAGAACGCGATGATCGTCGATTCCTCGGCGCTGGCCGAACAGGTGGTGGCCGATGTGCTGTCCTCCGCCTTCGATTCCGCCGGCCAGCGCTGCTCGGCGCTGCGCGTCCTCTGCCTGCAGGAGGATGTGGCCGAGCGCATTCTGGACATGCTGAATGGCGCGCTGAAGGAACTCGCCGTCTGCAATCCGGTGCATCTGTCGACCGATATTGGCCCGGTCATTTCGGCCGAGGCGAAGGCCGGTATCGAGACGCATATCGAGCGCCTGCGCCAGGCCGGCTGCAGGGTCGCGCAGCTCGCACTCGGGGACGAGGCGCGCCACGGCACCTTCGTGCCGCCGACGCTGATCGAGATCGACGGCATCGGCGCGCTTACCCGCGAGGTGTTCGGCCCGGTGCTTCATGTGGTGCGTTATTCCCGCGACGAACTCGATCGGCTTATCGACGCCATCAACGCCACCGGCTACGGCCTCACCTTCGGCCTGCACACCCGCATCGACGAGACCATTGCCCGCGTTGGCGCCCGCATCGGGGCCGGCAATGTCTATGTCAACCGCAACATCATCGGCGCCGTCGTCGGGGTGCAGCCCTTTGGCGGGCATGGACTTTCCGGCACCGGGCCGAAGGCCGGCGGCCCGCTCTATCTCGGCCGCCTGCTGGCACGCCGCCCCGCCGCCCTGCTGCCCCCCCGCGAAGCCCCCGCCCCTGCCCGGCTCTGGGTGGACTTCCAGTCCGATACCGCGACAAGGGCGCTCTGCGGTACGGCACTCGACGCCTCGCCCTTCGGCCACAAGGCGGAGCTGCCCGGCCCGGTGGGCGAGCGCAATCTCTATGGGCTCTCTCCACGCGGCACCGTCCTCTGTTTGGCCGCGACCGAGAAGGGCCTCGCCGTGCAGATCGCCTCGGCGCTCGCCACGGGCAATAGGGTGCTGCTGGAGGGCTCGCAGATGCCGGCGCTTCCAAACGGGCTGGAGGAATGGATCCACCTGACCGATAGCCTGACCGAGGCAGACGTTGACGCCGTGCTGTTTGAGGGCGATGGCGACGCGCTGCGTCAGCTCAACGAGGCGATCGCCGGGCGCGAGGGGCCGATCGTGCTGGTGCACGGGCTGGCGCCGGACGACATTGCGCGTGGCGAGATCTACCCGCTCGACCTGCTGATGCTGGAGCGCTCCACCAGCACCAACACCGCCGCCGCCGGCGGCAATGCCAGCCTGATGACGCTGGGCTGAGGCGGCGCCAGGGGGCCGGGCGCCCGAGGCGCCCGGCCCTGCTCGCTCAGTTGTGGTTGAAGCCGGCCGCCTCGTCGTCCGTCAGCGGGTGAGTGACAGGGTGCTTGGCGAAGAAATCCAGCGCGCGGCGGAAATCGTCAAGCAGCAGGCTGGCCAGGTCGCGGCTGACCCCGTGCCGCACAAGAATGCGCTGGATCACCATGTCCTGGCGGTTCGCCGGCATGGAATAGGCCGGCACCTGCCAGCCGCGCGAGCGCAGCCGGTCGGCAAGGTCATAGAGCGTGTAGCCGCCAAAGCCCTTGTCGTCCTTCAGCTTCCAGCACAGCGCCGGAATGCCCGTGCGACGGTCGCCGTCATAGAGCATCTCGAACGGCCCCATTGCGGCGATCTCGCGGGCGAGATACTCGGCCGTGTCGTAGCAGGCGTTCTGGATCTTGGCGTAGCCCTCGCGCCCGAGCCGGACGAAATTATAGTACTGCGCAATGATCTGCCCGCCCGGACGCGAGAAATTGAGGGCGAAGGTCGGCATGTCGCCGCCGAGATAATTCACGTCGAAAACGAGTTCCGGCGGCAAATCGCTCGCCTCACGCCAGATCACCCAGCCCACGCCCAGCGGTGCGAGGCCGAACTTGTGGCCGGATGTATTGATCGACTTCACCCGCGGCAGGCGGAAGTCCCATTCGATATCAGGCGCGCAGAAGGGCGCGAGAAACCCGCCCGAGGCGCCATCAACATGGATGGGGATGTCGAGCCCAGTCTCGGCCTGCAGCTTGTCCAGCGCGTCGCTCACCGCCTTCACCGGCTCATATTGGCAGGTAAAGGTGACACCAAGCGTCGGCACCACGCCGATCGTGTTCTCGTCGGCGCGCGCAAGCACCTCCTCCGGCGTCATGATCAGCCGGTCGCCCTCAAGCGGAATCTCGCGCAGCTCGACATCGAAATAGCGGGCGAATTTGTGCCAGCATATCTGCACGGGCCCACAGATCAGGTTCGGCTTGTCGGCCGGCTTGCCTTCCTTGGCACGACGCTTGCGCCACTGCCATTTCAGGGCCAGCCCTCCCAGCATCGCGGCTTCCGAAGAGCCGACGGTGGAGCAGCCGAGCGTGCTGGCCGCATTGGGTGCGTTCCACAGGTCCGCGAGCATCCGCACGCAGCGCGCCTCGATTTCCGCGGTCTGCGGATATTCGTCCTTGTCGATCATGTTCTTGTCGATCGACAGATCCATCAGATCGCGGATCTCCTCGTCGACCCAGGTCTGGCAGAAGGTGGCGAGGTTCTGGCGCGAATTGCCGTCCAGCATCAATTCGTCGCGCACCGCCGCAAAAACGTGGCGCGGCTCCCTCTCCGCTTGCGGAAACACGGATTTAGGCAGCATCCCCATCACGTCCGACGAGCCGTAAAGGTCGTCGAGAAGGTCGCTGCGCAGGTCGGGGCGGGGATCGGGGCTGGACGTTTCTGACGTCAAGACGGGCGTCCTTTCACGAGAGGGAGGCAGGGAGAGTGGGAGGAGACAGCCACGGCAAGCGAAGGCTCCTGCGCATCTGTCGTCGGCTGATGTGCCGACATGTTGCCGGAGAAAATAGATGGTCGCGGCAGCAGCCCATGCCCGAAGGGTAGCGACATAGGCACCTTGAGATCAAGCAAGCCGCGCCGTCGTGCCCCCAATCTGTGGTCCCTCACCGCCCCGTCAGTCCGGCGGGGACGTCGGAGGAGGTCATCGCGCCGAGCACGAAGGCGAGGTTGGCAGCCGCCACCAGCGCGGCGGCATGGGCGTCGGATTGCGCCAGCCGGGCGGTGATCAGGCCGCTATCGGCGGTGGTGGCGGCGGTGATGTCGCCGACGCCGCTCTCATAGGCGTCGAGGGCCGCGTCATAGGTCACGGCGGCAGCGCTGGCGAGGGCGGTGGCGGCGCGATAGGAAGCCAGCGCCGAGCGCAGCGTATCGGCACTGATGACGATCTCCCGGGCGGCGGCGTCGCGCGTCTTCTCGAAAGTGGCTTCGCTCGCGGCGGCCAGTGACTCGGCGTTCTTCAGCTGCGCCGCGCGCAGCCCGCCATCATAGAGCGGCATGGTCACCCCGAGCAGCACGCCGGTGGCGGAGGCCTGCTGGCCGATGGTCGGCAGGCCGGTGGCGCTGAAGCTGGCACCCCCACCGGCCGCCACCGCGCCGAGAAAGACCTTCGGCATGAACTCGGCCTGCGCGGCGCCAATGGCGGAGCGGCTCGCCTTCAAGGCGGAGAAGGTGGCGAGCACGTCCGGCCGGCGGGCAAGAGCGGCCTTGATCATCTCCTCGGTCGGCGCGCCGACGCTCTCGGGTAGCGCCCGCCGGCCCGCCTCGCGGATGGTGATCTTGGTCATCGGGGACACACCCATGGCCCCGAGCAGCATTTGATAGGCGTCGCGCTCGGCGCCCTGCGCCTGCACCAGGCCAAACTGCGCCTGCGCCACCAGCTGCCGCGCCTGCGCCACCTCCACCGTGGTGCCGCGTCCCTCGTTATTGCGCGCCTGCGCCGCCGCATCGATCTTGCGCGCATTGGCAGCGTTCTGCTCGGCGATCCGAACCCGGCTGCGCGCGGCGCTGTAGAGGAAGTAGCTGCGCGTCACATCGTAGATGATCTTCTGATGCGCGCCGTTGAACAGGATGTTGGCGGCGGTAGCGTTATGGCGCGCGGTTTTGTGCAGCGCGTCGCGCTGGCCGAAATCGAACAGCAGCCATTGCAGCGCCACCTGCGGCGACACGCCCTCGATCCTGTTCGACACCTGGCTGGTGCTGCCGACCGTCACGGGCAGCGAAGCGGAGACATCCTGCCAGCCACCAATCACATTGGCGGAGATGAAGGGCAGATAGGTGGCCTCCACCATGCCGGTCGCCAGCGCCGCCTGCCGGGCCTGCTGCCAGGCAAGGCGGGTGAGCGGGTTCTGCGTCTGGGCGATGTCGATAAGTTCCGGCAGGCCATAGGCGCGGCGGGGGTCGATGCCCGGCGGCGCCTGCATCTGCGCCACTTCAGGGTCGGCCGGCACGCTGAAGTGCTTCGCCGAAGACGCCGCTGCCGCCATCGGCTCGCCCTCCGCCGATGCTGAAGAGAGCGCTGCACCCGGCGCCCAAGGCTGCGACGGATCCTGCGGCGCTGTCTTCAGGGCGCTGGTCGCACAGCCGGATAGGAGGACGCACGCCAGCAGCAGCCAGAGCGGTCCGGTTCGACCGAGGGGGGATGAGCGCATGGCTTCCATTCCCTACCCCGCCGCCAGAGCGGCGATGCGCTCGGTACGCCGGGCGAGAGCATCGCTTGGATCATCGCCGGGCATTGGAATGGCGTCCGGCTGCGACCGCCCTGCCTCGCGACGTTCGACCTGCGCCGCCGCCTCGGCGAGGCGCCGCGCGGTTTCGGCCGGCACGCTCTCGGCGAACATCAGCGGCGGCAGCACCGCGCCGGCTTCCTCCACCAGCCGGCGCAGGCGCCGGACGTGCCCCTCCGGCGGGCGCTGGTGGCGAGGTTCGAAAGCCAGCAGTGCCAACGCCTCGCGCGCCTTTGCGAGCTCGGTCTCCACCAGGGCCGCCTCATTGACCGCCTGCGCCCGCACCGCTCGATCGAGCGTGGCCAGTCGCGCCAGTGCGGCTAACGCCTTGGCCAGTCTTTCGCGCACATCGGCCACCGCGCTCTTCGGCCAGATCTGGGTGAACACGAGATAAACGACGAGATTCCCGAGCAAAATCCCGACCACGCGGTCGCGGGCGGAGTCCATGTCGGTGCTGGGGCCGAAGCCGTCGAGGATGGTGAGCAGGAAGGCGAGGCCGATCTGGACGCCGCCATAGGAGATCCGCTCGCTGCCCGACGCCACCCAGGCCGCGACCAGAACCCCTGCAAACACAAGCGCCATCAGCCCGCCAACCGATTGAAGATGCGGGATAATATACAGGATCGAGCCAAGGCCGAGCATCGCGCCGATCAGACAGCCGGTGATGCGCAGCGCCAGCTTGTGCACCGTCTCGCCCGTCGTGCCGAGCGCGGCGACGTAGCACGTTACCATCGCGGTATGGATGCCCTGCCAGTCGATCAGCGAATAGATCAGGTAGCAGGAAATCGCCGCCGCCGTGGTCTTGAGCGCGTAGCGCTGGTGGTCGGGATTGGTGAAGGCGTCGGGCGCGAGAAAGGGCGGCTTGGCTGCGCTCAAGGCACTGCCGCCATTGTCTTTTTCCAGATCTTCCAACGCCTGCCTGATGGCGCCGGGCGCGCGCTCGCCGGTGGCGTCGTCGCTGTCCGGCGCCGGTCGGCCGCCGCGGCGAAGGGTTGCGGCCATCGCCCGGCAACGCTGCGCCGACACCGCGTCGGTGAGGCCGGCCGGCAGCGCCGCGACCGCCAGCATCAACCGATAAGTCGTTGCGGATGCACCGGAAATCCAGGCAATCTCGCGGCCTGGCGCGGTGTGGAACAGGCGCGCCAGCAGCGCCTGCTTGCCACTCGCCTCAAGCCCCTCCTCCAGCGCGGTATGCAAGGCGTGGCGCCCCCTGCCGGACAGAGCGAGCGCGGCCGCTTCGAGGCGCTCCACCAGCGTTTCGCGCAGCAGGCGATGGGGCGAGGTGCCGAGCACCATCGAGAAAATCGCCAGCAATACCATGGGCATAACAGCCATCTGCCAGGCATAGAGCAGGCCGCGGGTGACGATTTCGCCCGCCGGCACCTGGTCGACCAGGGTCAGCACGAAGGCGATGACGAGGGCGATGATGGCGCCGATTTCGCCCAGCTGGGACGCCGAACTGAGGTAGAGAAAGGCGAAGGAGGTGGCCGCGATCACCGCGATACGCAGCAGTGGCAGCTCCGCCGTGAGCTGGATGATCGGTGCGATGAGGAGGACGATCAGGCTGACCAGAACGATCAGACCGAGCGCCTGCCCGACATTCTCCGCCCCGTTGGGACGCATCAGGAAAATGATCAGGTAGCAGCTGATCGCCGATTCCGGTACTTTGTAGAGCATCGCCGTACCGCAAACCAGCGCGCACAGCAGGGCGATCCGCCAGGTCATGGCGAAGCGGCCCGGCGCGGGCTGCAGGTCGGCCCAGGCCTCGCGGAGGATCCCGCCCCAGGGGCTCTCAGCAGTCCGTGTCATGGTGCACGGTCGCGGTGGCGGAGGCGCCGATGCGCATCAGCTCGGCGGGAGGGTCGAGCAGGCGGATGCGGACGGGAAAGCGCTGCGCCACCCGCACCCAGTCGAGGCTCTTGGGCACGATCGGCATCTTGCGCGGCAGGGTGATCTGCTCGGTCGACTGCACGCCCCAGCCGATGCCCTCCACCCGGCCGCGAATCTTCACCTCCCGGTTGGCCAGCGTGTAGACGGTGGCGCAGCTGCCGACGCGGATGCCGGCCAGCTCCGTCTCGACAAAGGCGGCGGAGGCGAACCAGGCGCCGGTGTCGATCAGCACGAAGATCGACTGGCCAGGCAGCACATATTCGCCCACCGCCGTCTCCAGCCCGACCACCCGGCCCTCGAACGGCGCCATGACCTGCGTGTCGGCCAGCGCGCGCTCGGCGATCGCCAGCGCCGCGCGCCGCGCCTCGACCAGCGCCACCGCCGCCGCCGTATCGCTGACCAGTACGAGGGCGGCGGCCTCCTGCTGGAGCGCCTGCCGCAGGCTCACCTCGGCATCGCGCTTGGCGGTGGCGGCGTCGTCCACCTGCTGGGCGCTGACATAGCCCTTGGGGCGCAGCGCCTCCAGCCGGGTGAGGGTCTGGGTGGCGAGGGCGAGGTTCTGCCGCGCCCGCGTCACCTGTTCCTGGGCGATGACGGCATTGGCCCGCTCGGCGGTGACGGTGCGCTGCTTGTCGGCCAGCGCCGCCTCGGCGAGCGCGAGATCGGCCCGCGCCTGCGCCACCTGCAATTCATAAGTGGCGGGGTCGAGGGCGAACAGCAGCTCGCCCTTCGCCACCGCCTGGTTCTCGCGCACCGCGATGCTGACGATCCGGCCGGGCACCGAGGCGGAAATGGCGGTCACGTCAGCCGTCAGTTCCGCGTCCTGGGAGAGCGGGTTCAGCTCGGCCTCGCGCAGATAATGCCAGCCAAGCAACACCGCCGCCGCCACGGCGAGCAGGCTCACCAGCAGGCCGAGCGGGCGGCGGGGGTGGGGATGCGCGTCCTCCGCCATCGGCTAGCGCCCGAAGCCGAGAAGGGCGACGGCAAAGCCGATGCCGGCGGCGATGCAGACATAGACCGGCAGCCGCACCGGCAGCGCATCGTCGATGCCGATCCGGATGAAGACCAGCCGGACCAGCACCGCGCCGAGGACGCCGATTGCCGCGCAGAGCAGCCAGGCAGGGAAATAGGCCCCGAACAAGGGGATTGCCGGTGCGCCCGCCGGAATGCAGCCGGCAAGCGGCAGCGCGGCGAGGCCCAGCGCCACGGCGCGCCGCGTCGCGGCGCCGCGGCAACGCCGCCACCGACCCGGTCGAACTGCGACGGGACACGAATAGGTCAATGCCACCCCCCGGCCGCGCCCCTGAGTCGGAGACGCTGGGTAAAGGGGTAGCAAGGCGTTCCGGCGAGAGCAAATTCCGGCGCCGACACAAGGCGCCGATCGCGCGCTTTGCCCGCCGCAACGAGGGCGGCGCCTGCCGCCGCGCCGGAAGGCGGGCCGGTCTTTCCCCTCCACCCGGTCTTTCCCCTCCAGGTGAATCATGCCACCAAACACCGGCAACGAACCGCGCGCCGGCCGGCGGCGCGGCGCGACAGGAGAGGCGCGGTGGCGAGGCGCAGGCTCTCGCCCGAACCGGAAGGACGGACGGGATGTGCACATCGCTCGGCTATCGCGACGCAGGCGGCAAGGCCTATTTCGGCCGCACGCTGGAACTCACCATCGACCTGCCCTACCAGATGGCGTTTTTTCCCGTCGGCTTCCGCACCCGCTCGCAGGTCGAGGGGCACAAGGCGATGGAGTTTGCCGCCCGCCACGCGATGATTGCCGTCACCATGCCCTGCCGGGTGCCGACGCCGCAGGCCCCTGTCGGCCTCGACGATCTCAAGGTGCTGGAAGGGCTGAACGACCGGGGCCTGACCTTCAGCCTGCTCTCCTACCCCGCCGCCGGCGGCACGCAGCGCTCGGTCGAGATGACGCAGGCGGTGCTGTCGGCGTCCGATCTCGGCAGCTGGTGTCTCGGCCAGTTCGCCACGGTGGCTGAGGTGAAGGCGGCGCTCGACGCGCAGCCGATCCTGCTCGTGCCGCTCGCCATATTGGGCGGGGTGGAATCGCCCTTCCATTATGTCGTGCACGACGCCACCGGGGCGGCGCTGGTGATCGAGTTCGATCGCGGCGCGATGAAGGTCTATGACAACCCGGTCGGGGTGATGACCAACGGACCGGATTTCGGCTGGCACCTGACCAATCTCAACAACTACACCTTCCTCTCCAATGTCGATAAGTCGTCGGCACGCTTCGGCGGCTACACGGCGGTACAGCCGGATTCCGGCATCGCCACCGCCGGCCTGCCGGCCTCGAACACCTCGGTCGGGCGCTTCGTTCGCGCCGCCTATTACGCCGAGTTCACCGAGAAGGCGGCGACGCCGGACCTCGCGGTGCGCACGCTGGCGCACATCTTCAACAATTTCGACCGGCCGCGCGGGGTGAGCATCGATTATCCCGGCCAGGGCGGCGGCCATATGGAGGTGGCGGGGCTCGACCAGCCGCAGGGCCAGGCCTACGCCACCGAATATACCTGCTGGACCAGCCTCTCCGACCTCGACCGCACGCTGTTCTTCCTGCGCGACTATAAGAGCCTGAACTTCACCCGCTTCGACCTCGCCGCGCTGGCGGATGTCACCGAGCCGAAGGTGCTGCCGTTCGACCGGCTCCCCCCCGAGGCGGGCGACGCCACCGCGGCGCTGAAGGCGGCGCGCGCGGCGTGAGACGTCTACCGCGCCAAGCCGGCCCCGACGGAGAGGCGAGATGAAGGGCGTGCATCTCCACCCCTCCGGCCTGCGCATCCATGTCTCCGGGCCGTGGCCTTTCATCACCCGGCGCAGCTACCGGCTCGCCGGGCGGCGGATCGTCTGGCAGGCGCGCCAGCACCGCAAGGGGCTGGAACGCGCGGCGCGGGCGCTGGAGAACGCGCCGGTCCCGTTCTGGCAGACGCAGGGCTACAACTGGTGGACCGGCGCGCTGTTCGCGCTCGGCTCGCTGCTGTTCCTGGCGGGAAGCCTGCTCAGCCTGCTGCCGGCAGGCGCGGGGCTGGCGGCGACGCCGATCAACATCGTCTTTTTCCTGGGGTCGATCCCGTTCACGCTGGCGGGCTATCTCCAGCACTTCCAGGCCGCCAACCAGAGCGCCTTTACCGTCGACCCGAAGGATGCCGCCGCGCCGCGCCATATCTCGCTGATCGGCTGGCACCCGCACAGCGCGGGATGGCTGAGCACCTTCTGCCAGTTCGTCGGCACGGTGGCGTTCAACTTCAACACCTTCGACCCGCTGGTGGTCGGCGGCGGCTGGGAGATACAGGACCTCGCGGTGTGGCTGCCGGGGATGATCGGCTCGGTGCTGTTCCTCGTCTCGGGCTATCTCGCCTTTGTCGAAACCGCGCACCGCTACTGGAGCTGGCGGCCGAGGCAGCTCGACTGGCAGATCGTGTTCATCAATCTGCTCGGCTGCGTCGCCTTCATGGCCGCCTCGACGCTGGCCTATGTGCCGAGCGGGGGCGAGGCGTGGTGGATTGCGGACGTCGCCACGATCCTGCTCGGCCTCGGCGCGCTCGGCTTCTTCCTCGGCGCCGCGCTGATGATGCGCGAGAGCGCGGCGGCGGCGAAGGGCTGAGGCGTCACGGCTTGCGCTGCATGATCGCGACGAAATGGGCGAACAGGCCGGCCTGCGAATTGATGTTCAGCTTGCGGTAGATGTTGCGGCGGTGGACCTTCGCCGTGCCGGCGGAAATGGACAGCAGGCGGGCGATGGAATCGGCGGAGTGGCCCTGCAGGATCAGGTCGACCACCTCACCCTCCCGGGCGGTCAGCGCCAGGTCCCGCCAGATCTTGCCGCGATCCACCCCGCGCCCGGCCCTGCCCTCGCCCTCGCGCCCCGGGCGGCCGCGCGCGTCCTCGCCGATCGCCTCGCCGCCCCAGCGCAGCCGGCACAAAGCGAGGACGACCGGCGCCAGCTCGCGCAAGGCGCGCACCTGCGCCGCGCCGAACGCGCCGGAGGCCGCCTTGCGCATCAGCGACACCACCACGCTTGCGCCATTGGCCAGCGGCACGAAGAAGCCGACCTCCTCCGCCAGCACGGTCTGGCTGTAATAGGAGCGGTAATATTCGCTGGCATAGAAGCGGTCCGGCGCCAGCTCGCGCATGCGGCGGAAGCCCTCAACCCGCTCGATGGCGGCGTGGTAGAACGGGTCGAGCAGATAGGGCCCGACCTGGTAGAGCGTCACATAGACGTGGCTTTCCTCGCGGTTGAAGGTCTCGAACAGCAGCGGCGGGCGGGCCGTGCCGCGATAGCCGAAGGCGACGCAATGGTCGAACGGCACATGGACGCGCAGCCAGGCGATGAGGGCGTGGCCGAACGGGTCGTCGCCCGGCCCGGTGCGCACATCGGCGCTGCGCTCATGCGCCGCCGCGATCGCCTGCGCCAGCAGCCGCGCCGCCAGCGCGCGTTCGCTCTCTCCCTGCCCGCCGGTGGCGGCGTTGCCCGTGCCCAGCATCTATACCCCTCGTGACGAATATATAGGCTCTTTCTACCACTGCGAAGGTATATACCCTCAAACGCGCTGGCGTTAGCTTTTTGGGTAACGACGACAGACCGCCCGCCGGATGGCGGCCGGAAAGCTGCGGAGAGCGCCCGGTGGCAGGCCAGCAGACCCTCGACATCGAGTTTCGCGGCGTCAGCAAGCGCTATGGCGACGTCACCGCCGTCCACCCCACCGATTTCGCCGTGCCGAAGGGCGCCTTCATCGCCCTGCTCGGCCCCTCGGGCTGCGGCAAGACCACCTGTCTGCGGATGATCGGCGGCTTCGAGCAGCCGAGCAGCGGCCAGGTGCTGATCGGCGGCACCGACATGGCGGAGGTGCCGCCCTATCGCCGGCCGGTCAACATGGTGTTCCAGCACTATGCGCTGTTCCCGCATTTCGATGTCAGCGCCAATGTCGCCTATGGCCTGCGCCAGATCCGGCCGCGCCTGACCTCCTCGGAGATTGCCCGCCGCACCGCCGATGCGCTGGCGATGGTGCAGCTCGCCGGCTTCGGCGCCCGCAAGGTGCACGAGCTCTCCGGCGGCCAGCAGCAGCGCGTGGCCCTCGCCCGGGCGCTGGTGAACCGCCCGTCCGTGCTGCTGCTCGACGAGCCGCTGGCGGCGCTCGACAAGAAGCTGCGCACCGACATGCAGATCGAGCTGCAGAATTTGCAGCGCGAGCTCGGCATTACCTTCGTGCTCGTCACCCACGACCAGGAAGAGGCGCTGTCGATGAGCGACGTGGTGTGCGTGATGAATGGCGGGCGCATCGTCCAGCTCGGCGCGCCTGACGAGATCTATGACCGCCCGGCCGACCGCTTCGTCGCCGCCTTTGTCGGCAAGACCAATTTCCTCGACGGCACCGTGCTGGAGAACGAAGCCGGCGGCGCCCGCATCCGCCTCGCCAACGGCATGGACGTCACCGCCCGGCTGGGCGGCGAGGCGACCACCGGCGCCATGGTGTCGGTGAGCCTGCGCCCCGAGGCGCTGCGCCTCGGCACGCCCGCGGGCGAGGCCGGCCTCTCCGGCATCATCCGCAACCGCATCTTTCTCGGCTCCACCGCCGAATACGCCATCGAGGTGCCGCTGCTCGGCACCCTGCTCGCCACCGCCGATCACAGCGCGGCGCAGAGCGATCTGTTGAGACCGGGCGACCCCGTCGCCATCAGCTTCAACCCCGGCGCGCCACTGGCGTTTCCGGCGTCGGACAACAAGACCAGACAGAGGGAATCCAGCCATGTCGAAATCGTATCGTGACGGCCTGCCCCTTTCGGCGCGGGAATTCATCGACCAGCTGCTGCGCTTCCGCCGCGGCTCGATCAGCCGCCGGCACTTTCTCGGCGTGACCGGCCTCGGCGCCGCCACGGCGGTGCTGGCGAGCGAACTCGGCCTGCGGCCGATGCCGGCCTATGCGGCGGGCGAGCTCGGCGACCGGATGTCGATCGCCACCTGGCCGAACTACCACGACCCCGAGACCTTCGTGGAGTTCCAGACCAAGACCGGCGTCGCGGTCGAGGTGAACGTGTTCGGCTCCAATGAGGAAATGCTGGCAAAGCTGCAGGCCGGCGCCTCCGGCTGGTCGCTGTTCGTGCCGACCAACTACACCATCTCGACCTATCGCCAGCTCGACCTGATCGACCCGCTCGACGTGTCGAAGCTGCCCAATTACGACGCCGCCGCGCAGAACAAGCGCTTCACCGCCGAAGGCGAAGTGAACGGCGTGCTGTGCGCGGTGCCGAAGAACTGGGGCACCACCGGCTTCGCGGTCAACACGGGCAAGCTGACCAAGCCGATGACCAGCTGGAAGGACTTCTTCGACACCGCCATGACCACAGGCAGCGGCCGCGCCATGGTGCATGACTATCAGCTGACCACCATCGGCAACGCGCTGAAATATTACGGCTATTCCTTCAACTCGCTGAAGCCGGACGAACTGGCCAAGGCCGAGGAGCTGCTGCTCAAGGTGAAGCCGCATCTGTTCGCCATCTCCAGCGACTACCAGCCCGCCATGCGCAGCGGCGATGCCTGGCTGACCATGTGCTGGACCAATGACGGCGCCCAGCTGCACCGCGACATTCCCGCGATCGACTATGTGCTCGGCAAGGAAGGCGGCGAGATCTGGACCGATTTCTACGCCATCCCGAAGGACGCGCCGAACAAGCCCGCGGCCTACGCCCTGCTGAACTACCTGATGGACCCCAAGGTGGCGGTGCAGGAGCACATCGCCAATGGCGCGCCTTCCACCGATGCGCGCGTCAACGCCCTGCTGCCGAAGGACCTGCTCGACAACCCGATCCTCTACCCCGCCGCCGATCTGCTCGCCCCGCTGGAATTCGGCGCGGCGGCGACGCTGACCGACCCGGCCCGCGCCGAGCTGATGGCCCGCTTCAAGTCGGCCTGATCCGCCCGCGTCCCCGGGAGCGCGCCTGCGCGCTCCCGTTGCCTTCCTGATGGAGCGCGCCTGCGCGCTCCGGTTGCCCTCTTGAGGGAGCGTCCCTGCGCTCCCGTTGCCCTCTTGAGGGAGCGCGCAGGCGCTCCCTTGGCCCCCGTGTGAACAGGACCTCGAATGTCGAGCGCCGCCCGCAAGCGACTGGTCACGGCCCTGCTGCTCGCCCCGGCGGCGGTGTGGCTGTTGCTGTTCCTGGTGCTGCCCTTCGTCGCCATCGTGGTGTTCAGCCTGGGCGAGCGGGCACCGGCGGGCGGCTACCAGCCGGCGCTGACGCTGGCCCAATACGCCAATCTGCCGGCGCGGGCGGCGGCGTTCTGGAACACGCTGGTGCTGGCCCCGGCCGGGGCGCTGGCCTGCCTGCTGATCGCCTATCCCGTCGCCTATTATCTGGCGATCAAGGTGCTGCCGCAGCGCCGGCTGCTGCTGGTGGCGCTGATCGTCATCCCGTTCTGGACCAGCCTGCTGATCCGCACCTATGCCTGGATGTATATTCTCGGCGGGCGCGGCATTCCCGCCTTTCTGGAGCTGGTCGGGCTGCCGGATGTGCGCCTGATCAACACGCCGGGCGCGGTGCTGCTCGGCATCGTCTATGGCTATCTGCCGCTGATGATCCTGCCGATCTATATCAGCCTGGAGCGGCTGGACCGCCGGCTGCTGGAGGCTTCGGCCGATCTCGGCGCGACGCCGTTCTCCACCTTTTTCAGCGTCACCCTGCGGCTGTCGCTGCCGGGGATGATGACCGGCTTCTCGCTGGTGCTGATCCTGCTGCTGGGCGAATATTTGATCCCGACCCTGCTGGGCGGCGGCAAGGTGTTCTTCATCGGCAATGCGCTGGTCGACCTGTTCCTGCAATCGCGCAACTGGCCGTTCGGCTCGGCCATCGCGGTGGCGCTGGTGGGTATCGCCGTCGTGCTGCTGCTCGCCGCCAACCGCATCACCGCCCGGCTCTCCGGCGCCCGACAGGTCGATCTCCTATGATGCGCGCCTTCGTCATCGCCGTTTACGGCTTCCTCTACCTGCCGATCGCGCTGGTGGTGCTGTTCTCGTTCAATGCCGGGCGGCATGCGAGCGACTTCACCGGCTTTTCCGTGCAGTGGTACGGGCGGGCGCTCTCCAACACCTTCCTGATGGAGGCGCTGACCAACAGCCTGATCGTGGCGACGACCAGCGCCGCGCTGGCCTCGCTCTGCGGCACCGCCGCCGCCATCGGGCTCGGCCGCGCCGGCCCGCGCACCCGGGCCGTGTTCGACGCGCTGTTCGGCGCCGCCATCGTGGTGCCGGGCGTGGTGATCGGCATCGCGACGCTGGTGGCGCTGGTGCAGCTGTTCGGCATCGTCAATCCGGCGATCGCGGCGCTGTGGCCGGGGGACGCGCCGCCGCGCCTCTCGCTCGGCTATGGCTCGATCATCGCCGCGCACGGGCTGTTCTCCACCGCGCTGGTCACCATGATCGTCCGCGCCCGGCTCGGGGCGCTGGGGCGCGACATGGTGGAAGCCTCCAGCGACCTCTATGCCAGCCCCTTCACCACCTTCCGCTCGATCGTGCTGCCGCAGATCCTGCCGGCCATCCTCGCCGGCTTCCTGCTGGCCTTCACCTTCTCCTTCGACGATTTCATCGTCGCCTTCTTCGTCGCGGGGTCGCAGACCACGCTGCCCATGTATGTCTTCGCCTCGATACGGCGCGGCGTCACGCCGGAGATCAACGCCATCGGCGCGCTGGTGCTGGTGGCCTCCATCCTCCTCGTCATCGCGGCGCAGCTGCTGCTGCGCCGGCGCCGCCCCGCCTCCGCATAGGTGCATCATGATTCTCAAGGACAAGATCGCCCTCGTCACCGGCGCCGGCTCGGGGATCGGCCGGGCGGGGGCGCTGGCCATGGCGCGCGAGGGGGCGCTCATTGTCGTCGCCGACCGCGACGGGCCGGCGGGCGAGGCGACGGTGGCGGCGATCCTGGCCGCCGGCGGCCGGGGCGAGGCGGTGACGACCGATGTCGATGTCGACGCGCAGGTCGAGGCGCTGGTGGGCGGCACGCTGGAGCGTCACGGACGCCTCGATATCCTGCACAGCCATGCCGGCGTGCAGGTGGGCGGGCCGCTGACCGAGGTGGCGCCCGATGGCATGGACCGCTCCTGGCGGATCAATGTGCGGGCGTCCTATCTCGCCGCGCGCCTCGCCATGCCGGCGATGATGGCGCAGGGCGGCGGGGTGATCCTGATCACCGCGTCGAATTCCGGCGTGTTCTACGACCGCGAAATGATCGCCTACACCACCTCCAAGCACGCGGTCATCGCCATGGCGCGGCAGATGGCGATCGACTATGCCCGCCACAATGTGCGGGTGAACGCGCTGTGCCCGGGCTGGGTCGACACCCCGTTCAACGAACCCTTCATCGCCCAGATGGGCGGGCGGCACGCGATCGAGGCCTATGTGCGCGAGAAGATCCCGATGGGGCGCTGGGCCAGCGCGGAGGAGATCGCCGAGGCGATCCTGTTCCTCGTCTCCGACCGCTCTTCCTTCATGACCGGCCAGGCGCTGGTGGTGGATGGCGGCGAGAGCATCGCCTGAGGCTCAGTCGCCGCCGAGAACCACCGCACCGGCGCCCTCCATTTTCGCCTCACTGAGCGGCGTGGCGGCCAGCGTCTTCGCGCCCGCCCCCGCCCGCTCCATCGCGAAGCGGCGCACGCTCGCCCCGCCCCCGGCGGGCGCGGTGGCGACCAGAAGATCGGCGCCCGAGGTGGTGCTTGATGTGGCGACGCTCACCCCGCGCGCGTCCGCCCCGAACGGGGTGAAGCGCGCCATCTCGGTGAACTCGGCCTTCTGGTGGGCGCTCGCGCTGTGCAGATACATCGCCGGTCCGCCATCGAGCGCCGAGCCGGCGGAGAACACCGCCACCTCCGCCCCGTCCTGCTGGCCGATGACGATGCGCTCGGCACCGCCGAGCACGCCGGCCAGCCAGCCGGTGGCGAGCGAGACGCCGCCGCGATAGTCCGGCGCGAACGGCGCGAAGGAGGCGGACAGCACCGGGCGCGGCATGCCCTTGGTGCGGTGGGCGTGGCTGCCAATCTCGCCCTCCATCGCCTTGAGCCCCGGGAAGACGAACACCTTCACCAATGCCGGCGAGCCGGCACCGGGGGCGGCGATGAGGCTCTGCCGGCCGGTGGTGAAATCGACGAAGCCGGTGGCGAGGGTGACGCCGTTGCGCTCGCCATAGAACGGGTTGAAGGTCGAGAACAGCTCCGGCGCGGTGCCGACCGCCGGCAGCTTCGAGCCGAACACCCGGATCTCGCTCGACACGCCGGGGCCGGAGCCGACGATGATGTTGTCGCCGGTGGTCAGCCCGTCGATCTGCGCGGCGGCGACGCTCACACCGCCGGTGGCGGCAGCGTCGAAGGCGGGAAAGCGCGCCAGCTCGGCGGCGAAGGGCGCGCTTTTCTTCCCCGAGCCGGAGAACACCGCCACGTCAGGCGCGTGGCCGGGGCCGGCGCCGACGATGAGATCATAGATGCCGTCATCGTCGACATCGCCGATGGCGACGCTGGGCGTGCCCTCATAGCCGGGGAACGGCGTCACGGTGGCCAGCAGCGTGTCGCCGTCCATCACCCGCACCGTGGCGGCACGGCCCGGCGCGCCGGGCACCGCCACGGCATAGGACGAGATGGCCGGGATGACGTTGACCAGCGCCATCAGGCCGTTGTCCTCATGGTTCAGCCGGTGGCAGTGCATGACGAACAGGCCGGCATAATCCTCGAAGCGGGTGCGGATGGTGAGCGCGCCCGGCTCGATCACCGATTCCTCCGGGCCGAGATTGGGCGCCGGCACATTGGCGTTGTCGACGCCCTGCTGCACCGCGCCCACCTTCTGGCCGATGGTGGGATCGGAGACCGAGATGATCTGGAAGTCGTTGACGTGCACATGGATCGGGTGCTCGTCATTATTCTCGTTGCGGAAAACCCATTCCTCCACCGAATCCAGCCGGGGCTGCATCAGCGGCACATTCGGAAAGGCGCCGCTGTCGAAGGCGTAGATGAAGGATTTCGGGTCGGCCTTGCTGGCGAGGTCGTTGAGGAAGCCGCCATTGATCAGGATGTTGCGGGTGACGTCAGGCGTCACCTTGGACAGGTCGTCGAAGGAGGTGAAGGCGCCGAGCGGCTGGCCCTCGACAAAAGGCGTGCTCTCGCCCGTCGCGCCGTCCACCACCGCGCTCATCAGCTTCTGGGTGGGGAACAGGAAGAAGCCGTCATAATAGCTCACCGCCGACGGCACCACGCTGAGCGTGCCGAGCACGGCGGGCGGGTTTTCGGTGCCGTTGCTGGTGTAGAGGATGCCGGGCGCGTTCTCGGTGCGGGCGCCGCCGCCGCGCGCGGGCATGTCGAGCACCAGTTCCCCCTCCAGCGGCAGCGTCACCGCGATGGCGAAGCGCGAGGCCGGCGGGATGACGAGGCGGGTGCCGTTTTCCTCCACCGGATAACGCACGGAGGGGCTCGGATTGCCGTCCTGCCCGACAATGGCGATCTTCGGGTGGCGCCCGGTCGCGGTCTCGGTCAGGCGCACGCTCATATAGGCCATGTCGCTGATGTTCGCGAGAACCCAGATCTCGGTCTGGCCCGGCTTGCCGCGCAGCACCGGCTGGAACTGGCCGTTCACGGTGAACTGGATGTCGCGCAGATGGTCCGGCAGCGCCGGGTCGGCCGGCACGTTGGCCTCGGGTCCCGAGGCGGCGGTGAAGCTCTGCAGATTGTTCGGGATGAACTGGGTGCGCCCGCGCATATTGTGGATCGACAGCGGGCCGGAATACCAGACGGTGGCGAAGCGCGAACCCTTTGCCGAGCCGGCAAAGTTCACCGGCGCCAGGATGGGGCGGTAGGTGCCGGCCGCCAGTTCGCCCTCAACCGGCGATGTCAGCGTGCTGATGAATTGCGGCCAGCTGGCATTGTTGAAGCTCGGCTCCGGCCCGGTACGGTCGAACACGAAATTATACTGCAGCGCCATGCTGCGCACCGGGATGGACTTCTGCGTCACCACAGGCAGGTTGCCGTCCGGCCGCCCGATCGCCAGCAGGCCGGCGAGGCCGAGATAGACATGGGCCGAGGTGAGCGTGTGCAGGTGCGGATGGTACCAGTACAGGCCGTGCGGCATGTTCTCCGGCACATCATAGACATAGGTGTTCACCGTGCCCGGCGGCATGTGCAGCAGCACATTGTCGGAATTCGACTTCGGGCTGACATGCAGGCCATGCGTGTGCAGGTTCAGCGGCGAGATAGTGAGCGCCGGGGGATAGACCGGCACCTCGCCGCCGACGGCGGTGTAGCGCGGATCGTAGAAGTCGCGGATGGCGAGGCCGGCCAGGCCGTTCTCGTAATGGATGATGAGCTTTTCGCCGGGAAACACCTGCAGCGTCGGCGCGGGATAGTTGTCGCGGTTGGCGTTCACGCCGTTGGACGCTTTGCCGCGCATCAGCTGATAGCCATAAAGCAGCGTGTTCTTGACCGGCACGGGCGAGGTGTCGAGCGTCGCCTCGCCCTGATGGGCGGTGAGCGTGACTTCCAGCACGCCATCGACGCTGGAGAGCACCACCGGCTCGCGGAATTCGGGCGGCTGGTAGGACTGGGAGAGGGCCGGACCGGCGCCAAGCGGCGGCAGCAGCAGGGCGACAAGGGCCGCAGACGCGACCCATCCAACGATACGCTTCACGTCACCACCCCGCCCTCAATTTCCGCACCGACACCCTAGCACGCGGCCCTTCGGCGCCGGGGGGCGAGCGAGACTATTTTTCGTGCGTTTTCATAGAGGTATGCGGATGGGGCGAGAGGCCGATGTGCGGCTGTCGCGCCCTTCTTCCGGTCATTTGCCGGCGACTTTTCTGGCTGTTCGTTCGGAAGTGTTCTAAGGTTTTCCCCAGTGCACGCGGCGGGGGCCAACGGCAGAAAATGCAGCCGACACGTCGCGAGCTTTTCAGCTGGGTAGCCGCCAGCGGCATCACCCTCGGCCTCAGCCGGCTTTCGCCCGCCATCGCCCTGCCCTTCGAGGCGAGCCAGACCCTGCCGGGCCGCGCCGACGCGGCGCTGATCGGCCGCGCCCGCATCGACGGCATCGCCAAGGTGACGGGCGCCAAGCTCTACGCCTCGGATTTCCGCGCCGCCGACATGGAGGGCTGGCCGGCCTCCACCGCCCATGCCCTGCTGGTGCGGGCGCGCGATGCCAGCCATGTCTTTGCGGGACTGAACCTCGACGCTCTGCCGGCGACGGCGCAGCCGACCAAGGTGGTGGGCGCCGCCGATATCGCGGCGAGCGCCCTGCGCACCCCGCCCTTCTATGCCGGCGATCTGTTCTGCCCGATCGGCCAGACGCCGCTTTATCTTGGCCAGCCGGTGGCGCTGCTGCTGTTCGCCGATTTCGACGCCTATGACCGGGCGCGGATCGCCTTTCGCGAGGACCGCGCGCTGGTGCGTTTCGGCGCCGAGACCGGCCCGCGCACCGGCCCGAACTATGCCGCGCTGCGCTTCACCCGCATCGCCGGCCCGACGCCGGAGGCGCCCGACCTCTATTCGCCGTTGCAGGAAGGCTGGATCAGCCCCGGCTTTACCGAAGGCGGCGGCCGGCCGATCTGGAAGCCGCTGCCCACCGCGCAGGGCGGCGACTATGCCAGGGGCGCGACCTATGGCGAGGAGATCCGCGCGGTGCTGGCGGCGGACACGCCCGACCTGCTGGTGCTGAAGCGCGACTTCCAGACCCAGTCGGTCGACCCGATGTTCCTGGAGCCGGAAGCCGGCCTTGGCTGGTACGAGGAGGGCGCCGGCGCGCTGCATCTCGTGCTCGGCGTGCAGTCGCCCTTCGAAGCGGCGGAGGCGCTCGACTATATGCTGGCGCAGGCGCCGGCCACGCTGCGGCCGACACGTCTGGACCTCGACTTCGCCTCGCTCGGCGGCGGCTTTGGCGGGCGCGACCACACGCCCTTCCCGCTTTATGTCGGGCTCGCCGCGCTGTTCCTGCCCGGCCGGCCGATCCGGCTGGCGCATGACCGCTTCCAGCAGTTCCAGGGCGGGGTAAAGCGGCACGCCTTCCAGATGCACTCGCAGATCGGCGTCGACCGCGCCACCGGCCGCATCACCGCCTTTGCCGCCGACCATGTGCTCGATGGCGGCGGCCTCGCCAATTATTCCGCCAGCGTCGCCGTGGTCGGCGCCACCGCCGCCACCGGCATTTACGACATCCCCAAGGTCGACGTGACCACGGTGGCCGAGCACACGCGCGGCGTCACCGCCGGCTCGATGCGCGGCTATGGCACGCTGCAGACCATGACCGCGATCGAGACGCTGATCGACGAGGCGGCGACGACGCTGAAGATCGACCCGATCGACCTGCGCCGGCGCAATTTGCTCACCGCCGGCGGGCGCACCATGACCGGCAACCCGTGGACGGTGTCGGTACGCACGCCTGAGATCCTCGACAAGCTGGAAGCCCACCCGATCTGGCGCGACCGCGCTGCCCACAAGGCCGCCGCTTCCCCCGGCGTGCGGGTCGGCACCGGGGTCGCCTGCTGCACCAAGGATTACGGCACCGGCGCCGACTGCTCGCTCGGGCGGGTCGAGATCGGCCCGGATGGCCGCGTCACCCTGCAGGCCGATGCGGTGGAGATGGGCAACGGTATCGGCACCGCCATCGCCCGGCGGGTGGCGGCCATTCTCGGCCAGAGCGCCGACGCCGTGACCGTCGCCCGCATCGACATGTATGACGCCCTCGGCCTCGTCACCTCGGGCGATCCCTATGCGATGACGCAGGCCGAGCAGGATGCGGCGGCCAAGGACCCGCGCTGGGTGCCGGCGATCAGCTCGGCCACCAGCGCCTCGATCGGCGCCCATGTCAGCACCCAGGCGCCGGCGCAGGCGGCACGGATCATCTTCCGCTTCGGCCTCTGGCCCGCCGCGCTCGACCTGTGGGGCATCAAGGCCGGCGATCCCCGCGCCTTCCTGGCGGAGGAAGCGTTCTGGCAGGACGGGTTCCTCATCATGTCCGGCCTGCCGCCGCTGGCGCAGACCGCCATCGCCGCGCGGGCGCATGCGCTCAAGGGCATTACCGGGGCGATGGCGCACGCCTTCTCGCGCTGGGCATGGGCGCAGGCGGCGTTCCCGCTCGGCGGGCTGGACTGGGCGGCCGATATCGACGCGCTGGCGGTGCGCCAGGGCGATGAACCGTTCAAGGTGATCGACCGCAGCTTCGTGTTCTTCCCGCCCACCTCCTATAACCGCATCGGCACCGCCTTCACCTCCTCCTGCGGCACGGCGGTGCGGGTGGAGATCAGCGTGCCGGGCGGCGAGATCCGCATCGCACGGGCCTATAGCGTGTTCGAGTGCGGCGAGGTGCTGGTGCCCGAACTCGTGGAGGGCCAGGCGCAGGGCGGCTTCGCCATGGGCGTCGGTTACGCGCTGCTGGAGAGCCTGCCGCCCTTCGAGGATGGTCCCGGCAACGGCCAGTGGAACCTCGGCGACTATGTGGTCGCCCGCGCTTCCGATTTGCCGCTGCACCATCTCCAGATCGAGGTGCTGCCGCCGGTGTCACCGCGCGAGCCGCCCAAGGGCATGGCGGAGGTGGTGATGATCCCCGTGGTGCCGGCGCTGCTCAACGCCATTTATGACGCCACCGGCCACCGCTTCCAGTCGCTGCCGGTGACGCCGGCCATGCTGCGCAAGGTGATCGCATGACCGCGCTCTCGCTCACCATCAACGGCACGCCGTTTGGCCCGATCGAGGTTCGCGACGACCTGTCGATGAACGATTTCCTGCGCGAGGTGCTTGGTATGACCGGCACCAAGTTCGGCTGCGGCGCCGCCCAGTGCCTGAGCTGCGTGGTCATTGTCGACGACCCCGCCGGCAGCAGCGCCACCCGTCCCACCTGCGTCATGCCGGCGGTGAGCTTCAACGGCGCCCATATCCGCACGGTGGAAGGCCACGCCAGGGCGGGCCAGCTCACCGCGCTGCAAAAGGCGTTCGTCGCCCATTACGCCTTCCAGTGCGGCTATTGCACCGCCGGCTTCCTCAACGAGGCGCAGGTGCTGCTGGAGCGGCTGGAGGCGGCGCCGATCCCCCGCGCCGGGCTCGAACAGGCCATTCTCGACGCGCTCGACGGGCATCTGTGCCGGTGCTCGGGCTATGTGCGCTACCATGAGGCGGTTCGCGACGTCGTGCTCGCCGAGCCTGCCCGCTACCTTCTGTAACGGGGCGACCGGCGATGATGATCCTCTTGCGCCTGCCCAGCCTCATCGCCTCAACAGGCGCGGCCGCCCTTGCCGCCGGGCTGCTGATGGCGCTGATGGCTCCTGCCCCGGTGTCCAACGCCGCCTCCGAGGGGCTGGCGCCGCCCGCCAGCTTCGACAGCATCAAGGACCCGGCCACGCGCTCGGCGGCGCTGTTCACCGAGCTTGGCCGGGTGCTGACCAGCCCGCGCTGCGTCAATTGCCATCCCGTCGGCGACCGGCCCTTGCAGGGCGACAGCCAGCGCCTGCACCAGCCGCCGGTCTATCGCGGCGCGGATGGCAAGGGGCTGGCGGCGCTGCGCTGCTCCGCCTGCCATCAGGCGGCCAATTACGACCCCGCCCGCATGCCGGGGCATGACCCGTGGTTCCTCGCCCCGCGCGAAATGGCGTTCGAGGGGCGGACGGTCGCCCAGCTCTGCGCCCAGATCAAGAACCCGGCGACCAATGGCGGCCGCTCGCTGGCCGATCTCGTGCACCATATCGGCGATGACAGCCTCGTCGGCTGGGGCTGGGCGCCGGGCCCCGGGCGCACCCCGGCACCGGGCACACAGAAGGAGGCGAAGGCGCTGGCCCAGGCCTGGGTCGACACCGGCGCCGCCTGCCCGGCCGACTGACGCGCTTCAGCCCGCCGCGCCGCGCCGCCGCTTCCAGAATGGTGCCTCGCGCCAGCGCCGCTCGGCGCCATAGACCCGCTCGCGCTGGAGAAGGAAATCCGTCACCGCCCCGGCCATCTCGCCGGCATAGGCGGCAAGCGCCTGCGGCGCGTCGGTGCCCGCGCCGATCAGCGCCCGCGCGGCGCGGCGCCCGGTCCACAGCGCGGTCGCCATGCCGTGCGAGGAGAGCGGATCGAAGGCGCAGGCCGCATCCCCGGCGGCGGCCCAGCCCGGCCCGGCGGCCGGCGCCAGCCATGTCGTCGCGGCGGAGGCGAGCCGGGGCGGTGCGACAAGGTCGAAGCTGGCGCTCTCCAGCCAGCGGCGGAGGAAGCGCGTCTCGCCCGCCAGCGCCCGCCAGCGCGCCAGGTCCCGCGACAGGCCGCGCGGCAATAGGTCGGGGTCGGAGAAGAAGGCGAGGCTCAGCCGCTCGTCCGGCAGCAGGCAGCCATACCACCAGCCGCCCTCCACTGCCTCGATCAGACTGGCGCGGGAGGGCTCGACCTCGGGATCGCTGCCGGCGATGAACTGCCAGGCCGCCACCAGCCGGTCGGCGCGGAAATGCCGCGAATGGGCCCGGGCCAGCACGGCGGCGCGGCCGGTGGCATCGATGACGCCGTCCGCTTCCAGCTGCCCGCCCGTGTCGAGCGTCACCCGCCAGCCCGCCCCCTCGCGCGCCATCGCCACCGCCCGCGCCGGCTGGATGGCGACGCCGAGCGCCCGGACGCGCTGGAACAGCGCCGCCTCGAAGGCCGCGCGCTGGAGAATATGGCCGCCGCCTTCCGGCTGGGCGGCGGCATGACGCTGGGCCAGCACCGGCAGGCCCCAGGCGGCATGGGTGACGAGATGAGGGCGGTGCGGGCCTTCGCCGAGAATATCCTCCAGGCCGAGCGCGGCGAGTGCCGCCGCCCCCGCCGCCGACAGCGTGTCGCCGACGCGCTCGCCCGGCGCTGGCGGCGGACCCAGCAGCCGCACCTCCACGCCCGCCTGCGCCGCTGTGATCGCCGCCGACATGCCGGCGAGGCCGGTGCCGGCGATGACCAGCCCTGCCCGCGCCATGCCGGGTCAGCGATTATCGGTGGGGGCGAGCAGGCCGGGGAACGGCGCGCCGTTCAGCGTGAGGTCCATCGAGCCGCGGTCGACCTCGACGAAGAGCGTTTCGGGGATGCCCTGCGGCCGCCCTTTATCGGTGGGACCGGGCCGGCTGACCACCACGCCCATGCGCTCCCACAGATAGATCATGCGGTTGAGCCCGTCGGTGTAGCTGGCATTGGCGTGGTAGCCGATGCCGGCGGCGCCGCGCGCCCACGCCACCCGGGCACCGAACATCTTGATCCGTTCCTCGGGCGGCAGGTCCTTGTTGATCACGCCGTGATAATTGATCTCCGGCAGCACATCGATCGGCAGCAGCGCCGGCCACCAGGTGGCGTTGACGAAATCATGCGAGAACAGCACCTGCTGGCAGCTGAAGGCGTCGCACTGCCAGGGCAGGCCCATCCAGCGGGTGAGGTCGCCCGGCATTTGCGGCGCCACGGCGGCGGGCGTGTCGCCATAGCCGCCAAAGGCTTTTTCCGGCGTCAGCAGCAGGCCGAGATTCTGGATCAGGCGGGGATCGCGCGTGTCGGACCGGGCGATGCGGAACGGCCCGCGGAACAGCTCCTTGTGCCGCAGCACCCAGGTCAGCTCCACGCCGGGATGGAAGGCGCCGCCCGAGCAGGGGGCGAGCGCGGCGCGGGTGAGCGCCTCGGGCTGCTGCGCCAGCGGAATCTGCTCGAAGCCGATCACCGGCTCGGGCGCATCCGGGTCGAGATCGGCGATGAAATTGCCCTCCGCCCACGCCTTGAGCAGCGCATATTGGCGCACGGGAATGCGGAACCAGCGCAGCGGCGAGCCGGCATAGTTCACCCCGTCGCCGAGCATGAAGGGCAGCTTGAACTGCTGTTCCGGCTCGACGGTCAGGTCCTTCTCCGGGTCGCGGAAGGCCGCGAACACCGAGGCGCGCAGCGCGGCCTGTTCCGGCGAGGGATCGGCGAGGCGCCTGATATAGGCGGGGTCGCTGAAATCGCCGACTTCGACATATTGCCGGGCCATGGCGCCGGCGGCGGCGACCCATTGCATCAGGGCGAGCGCGCGGAAGAACGGGTAGATGTCGCGCCGGAAGGAATAGGGGGCCGTTGTCTCCGGCAGCCAGCCGGCATCAAGCGCGACATCGCGCATCACGTCATAGAGCGAGACGAAGGGCGGGATTTCCGGGGCGAAATCCGGGCCGCAGCTGGCGACCCAGGCGTTTTCCGCCTCCAGCCGGCGGCCATCGGCGAAGGTGACGCGCGCCTCCACCGGGCCGTCGCACCAATCGTCGCACCAGCCGTCATTGTCGGAGAAATTGGTGATCGGGTTGTTGGGAATGGCCGATTTCGCCACCCCATCGCCGGGGAACACCACCAGCCGGCCCTGCGCATCGGTGCCGAGCGAGGCGAGCCGCACCCGCTCGCGGCCCCAGAACGCGCCCACCATCGCATAAGCGGGGTCGTCGCCGGCGAGATTCAGGCTGCGGCCGGCAATGGCCTGCGGGCCGGGGTCGATGACCAGCATCTTCGCCCGCTGCGCCCAATCGGTGATCGACTGGTTGCGCGGCCCGCCCGGCAGGCCCGGCGCCAGCTCGCCATTGTCGAGCGGGTTGTTGAAGCCGTACCAGGCGCCCTTGGTGTTGGCCACATGCACCGACCATTCAATGGTCGCCTCATGGGCGGTCACTTCCCGCAGCACCTCGCCGGCGGCGTTGAAGGCGTAGACGCGGAAGCGCTGCGCCTGCTTCTTCAGCTTGTCGCGCCCGTCCTTGTAGCGGCCATCGGCCAATGCCGGCAGGCCGGGAACCTCCGGCGCGTAGAAGAACTCCGCGCTGCTGCCGACACGGCAGATGCCGAGCGGGGGATAGATCGCCAGCCGCGCCACCTTCTGGTCGGCCGGCGCGGGCCCGGCGGGGGCCTGCGCGAAGGCGGCGCGGGCGATGAGCGGGACGCCGAGCCCGATGGCGCCGGCCCCGGCTAGAAAGTCGCGACGGCGCATAGGTACTCTCCCCCTGCGAGGCCCGCCCCGGCGCCCCGCTCCATTTACCGCTAACCTGCCCTAGAGTTCTGCAGCGGTTCAACAATAAAGACTCCCCACGCCCGAACCGGGCGCCGATGCGGCGATGCGGCCAAAAATCGCCTTTGCGGCCGCGCCACGCGGTTGGTAGCCCGATAGGTGGAGCTATCGTGCTCCCGGACGGGCACCTGCGCCCAAAAGGACGCGCCGCATGAACATTCTCTCTCCCCTGGCGGGCCTTCTCTCCGCCCTGCTGCTCACCACCGCCGCCGCTCAGGCCGGCGAGACCTTCAGCGTCGTTCAGGACAAGCCGGAACTGGTCCATATCGACCTCGGCAAGGAAGGCGCCTCGCATGGCGACATGCTGGCCTTCGAGGCCGGGTTCACCACCCCGGACGGCAAGAAGGGCGTGATGAGCGGCCTCATCACCACGGTGGACGTGCCCGATGGCGACAAGGACATGTTCTTCGACCGCCTCGCCGACATCGTGCTGGATTTCGGCGGCACCGACACGCTTGTGATCGCCGGACGCTCGGTCTACGCCGTCGGCGCCGGCGAGATGATCGTGGATGCGCCGCAGGTGCGTGCCATCGTCGGCGGCACCGGCCGGTTCATCGGCAAGCGCGGGCAGATGACCACGACGCGCCGGGACGCCGGCCATTACGAGCACAAGATCGAACTGGTCGACTGAACGGGCGCCCGACGTGCCGGCTGGCGGGTCAACCGGCACGTTTGGCGGCCAGAAACGGGAAGATCGGCATCCGGCCGCTCCGCACCAGCCCATAGCGCGCCCCCGACGGCCCGATGACGGCATCGCCGAGTGCATCGGTGAAGCCGACGCTTCCGGTGAACGCGGCCCCTTGCGGGAGAATGGTCCAGTCGCGCAGCAGCAGCAGATCCGTTCCATAGGCCGCAAGCCCGGCATCGTCGTCAAACACCGCGATCCGCGAAAAGCCATAGGGCCCGGCAAGGGCGGTCGCGGCCGGGACGATGGAGAAATAGCTGCCGCTGGCAATCGGCGCCTGATCGGCCAGCGCGTAGCCATTGCCCCGGAAGGCGGCGACCAGGGCGGCGCTGGCGACGGGCTTCTTCAGATCGGCCGCGCTCGTCTTCGACAGCTGGAACAGGAAGACACCCGAATTCGCGTCGAAGACGAGAAATGAGGTGGGGGCCGTCTCGACCCGATAGGCACGGGGCGCCGAGGGGTCCCCGACCGCCGCATTGTCGATCTGCCAGACATTGACCGTCGACACGCGCGCCTGAGCCCCGAACGGGTAGCCCGCCGCAGCGAAGAGGGGCGCGGCACCGGAGAGGTCGCCCGCCGCGAGCTTCGGCTTCTGCTCGCCCGGCAGGATCAGGATCGGAACGCCCTTACCCGTCGCCACCAGGGCGCGGTAGAACTGCGCCGACAGCAGCGTCGCCTGCGCGAAAGTGACCCCGACCACGGCCGCTCCGGCAAAGCGGGTCATGCCGTTGCCGGCGCCGGCCGCGACCAGCACGCCGGACATTTTCGCCTGGCACAGAATGGAATTGCTGAAGTCGGCGCCCGACAGGAACGCCTGGGTGAAATCGGTGCCGACGAAAAAGCCGTTCGCCAGCGCGGCATTCTCCAGATCGGCATGGTCGAGGGTGGCGCCGTCGCCATACCAGCGCGCGAAGCTGAGATCGGCCCCCGACAGCCCGGCGCCGCTGGCGCGGGTCCCGAAGGCCAGGATCCCCGACAGGCACGCCGGCGGCAGCGCCGTCTCGCGAAACACCTCGATCTTCCCGGCCAGCAGCGTGAGCAGGAACGGCCCGTTCTGTTCATCGTCTATGCGCCATTTGATCCCCGCCGCCAGCACCAGCACGGGGGCGCTGCCGTTGAGCGTGACGCCCGCATTCTGGAACGCCGCGATCAGGGCCGGCGTCGGGAAGGCCTTGCGGTCGAGATCGCCGGCGAAGGTGGCGGCGAGCGCGAAAAGATAAGAGCGCGTGCCGAAGGCCGCCTTCGCCAGATCGGCACCCGACAGGTCGGCGCCGATGAGATTGGTGCCATGCGCGCGCGTGCCGCGCAGGCTGGCCTTGTTCAGCCGGCACCGGGTCATCGTCGCCCTATCGAGCGAGGCCTGATCGAGCACGGCCCTTTGCAGCGAGGCCTCAGTCAGAAAGGCGTCGGCCAGCGTGCCGCCGGAAAGATCGATCCCATCCAGCACCGCCCCGGTGAAGTCCGCCCCGGTGAGATTGGCCCCGCGCATGTCGAGCGAACCGGAAGACACCCCCAGCGTCGCGCGGGTGGCGATGGCCCCGGCCAGAACCAGGTTGCGGGCGGATTTCGGCCGTCCCCATGCGGCCCCGCGCAGATCCGCTGCCGTCATGTCGGCCCCGTCGAAGATGGCGTCGTCCGCCGTCGCCGATCCCAGCCGCAGCCCGGTCATCCCCGCCGCCGAGAAATTGGCCTGCCGCAGTGTCGCCCCGTCCAGCACGGCCCGTGACAGGTCGGCGCCGGTGAAATCGATCCCGCTCAGATCCTCGCTGGTAAGGTCGACGCCGGCGAGGTTGGCGCTGCGCGCGCCGGCGCGCCGGAGCTCGGCGAGGGAGGGGGTAATGGTCGCCGGGGCGAGGTCGTGGCCGCTGGTTTCGGACGGGTTGAGCGTCAGCAGCGGGGCGGCGGCATTGGTGGAGTAGTAGACGGGCCGCCACTCCTGGCCGTCAAACAGGCTCCAGCTCTCTGTTCCGGCGCCGCTGGCGGTGCGCCGGAACGGCGACGCGGCGGCGCGATCCGTGACGAAGACGATCCAGTTGAGCGCGTTCGAGGTGTCGAGGGCGAGCCATCCGCCATTCGACAGCTGGATCAGCATCTCCCCGCCCGCCCCGGCCTGATAGAGGGTGGCGAAGGCTGCCGCGCCGGGGCTGGCAAGGCCCATGCACGGCAGCTCGATCGTTTTCGAGCCGGAGATGCGGATGCGCTGCGGGGCGAGATAGACCACAGCGCCCACGCCCGACGAGGCAAAGGTGAACTTGCCGGCAAAGACCCCAGCCAAGGGCGCTCACTCCGCCGCGATGGCGTAGACGCGCATCTCGCCGGTTTCCTCATCCCGCTTCTGGACCAGCGTATGGACCAGGCTGCGCAGGGCCTTGGGCAGTTGCGAAGGCTTGAACTCCAGCTGCGAGGCGATCGAGATGTAGCCGTCCTGGATGCTCAGCGTCGATTGGGTCAGCAGGAAGGAGAAGCCCTGGGCGATCGGGATCGCCACGCCGCGCTGCCCCATGCCCTGCATGGCCGTGGCATAGGCACTCTCGCCCACCACCGGCCAGACGAACGTACCGAAGTTCTCCTTCGAGAAGCGGGGGATGGTGGTCGACTGGAACGTCACCGCATTGTTCGCATTGGTAAAGCTGAACATCATCGACTGGGCGTTGGTGGCGGTCGTGCCCAGCTGCAGATCGGTCATGACATCGGTGCGCTGGAGATCGAAAATCAGGTTCGGACGCGGCGTGGCGCCGTTTTCGACGAAGATTTCGAACTGCATCGACTGCGTCGTCACCTTGCCCTTCTGGCTGACCGCGCCCTCGATGGTCGCAAAGTACTGGTTGGAAATGCCGGTATCCGTCAGGTCGGCTTCGAGCTTCGACTGGCTGGCATAGGCGTTGCCCGAGAAGGCCATGAGCTGTTGATAGACGGACGCCGGCAGCTGCGACTGCAGGAGGTTCATGGCGGCAGTGGTAAACAGCCAGACCTGCTGGAACGCCGTCACAGGTGGGCCGAGCGGGGTGATCTGCGCGGTAAGCGCGACATTTCCGTACTGCGCGAATGCCGGCTCATAGGCGGCATAGGTCGCGGCTTTGAGCGCCGACGGATTGGGCAGATCCGACGGTGTGAGCGTCAGGTTGAGCAGGCCGGCGTTGAAATACGCCCAGGACAGGCCGTTGATCGCCCAGTCGGAGACGTAGATGTTCATGAACTGATCGTCGCTGTCCGCCGGCACGGCCGGGATCGGCAGGACGGGCGGGGTGCCGCCGGTATAGGCCTGGCCATTATAGGAGGCGACGCCGGTGCTCCCGACCGTCACGCCATCGGCGTTCGGAAAGCCAAGGCCGGCTGGCCCGAGCGCATAGTTGAACTTGATCCCGTTGCCCAGATCCGTATTGCCGTCGATGGATTTCAGCACGCCCGAGAGAATCTGGCTGATCGGCGTCTTGAAGTCGATATTGGAGATCGCCGCCGCCGTGGCGTCGCTGACCTTGGTCGAGAAGCAGCCGGCGCTGGTCTGTCCGTTGATGGCGCTCCGGCCGGGAATGTTCGCGACCGCCCCGCTCGCCGCGCCGGTCGCCGCTGTCACGTTGAAACTGTAGGTGTTGGTCGCGGCATTATAGACAAACTCCGTCGGCACGGTGACGGTCATTCCACCGAAGCCCGGATTGTAGGTGTAGCTGCTGTCCCCAGTTGAGGAGTTGCAGTAGGGAAAGTCGCCGGAACTGTAGCAGGTGTAGTTATCGTAGGTTTCGCGCCAGTCATAGGTTGCCGAAAAGGCCCCCGCGCTCAGGATCAGCTGGAACTGGTTTCCCGCCGGCGTGCCGCCGCTGCCCTGCGTGACCGACGAATAGGACGGGTTGAACCCGCTCAGCCGGCCATTGGACAGCTGGATCTTGAAATTCGAGTACGAGCTGAAATAGCCGATGCCCGAATCCGTGAAGTTCGGAATGTTGATCGTGTTCGGCGGCGGGGTCAGATTCTGCAGCTTCTTGACGGCCGCGCCGCTGAGCAGGGATTGAGAGAAGAACTCGATACCCTTCTTGCCGATCGCAAAGGTAACGCCTTGAACGGTCATCTCTGATACTCCTCAAGCCGGAACCGTGTAGACCTGGATCGTCTGGCCGGTGCGATAGATGTGGTAGACTACCAGCCCGTCCTTGATCGCCCAGGCGCCTTCGCGGTCGACTACCTCGATCGAGGCTTTCGCGGTGAGCGGACGGCCCTTGGCCTTGAACGCGGCCGCGACGACCGTGATGTTGCGCTCGTTCAGCGCCTTTTGCAGCGCGATATCGAGATCGAACAGCGGCGGGGTGGGCATCCAGTGGCTCACCTGCGGCTCAGGCCGACCTTCGGCGCCGCGCAGCGTGCCGAAGCCGAGGCCAAAGACGTTGCGCCAGACATCGACCGCGATCTTCGCCATCACCGGATATTGCAGGTCCTGGATCACCGAAGGATCGGGGCTGCGTGACAGGTGCGTTCCGTCCGGGGCGTAGATGTCGAGCATGTAGTTCTGCGGCTGACTTCCGTCGCCGTAATAGCTCAGGACATAGATGTGGCCCTGGGCCTCGACGCCGAGATCGAGATAGGTCGGGGCGGAGGGCGCGGGCGCGAGCGGGAAGAAGGAGAAGCTGCGCTTGACCAGCGCCTGGCCCGGATCGGCCGTCGACGGGGAAATCTCCCAGGTAGTGCCAAGCAGCGGCGCCGTGACCGTCCACACCTTGCCCGGATCGACCACCTCGATCTGGACGCGGCCCGGGAGGCCGTACACGCTGATCGCCTCGTCCACCATCTCCAACTGCCAGACAAGGTCGCGCGGATCGACGATGCGCCACGCCTGCCCGGCGCGGATGACGCGGAGCTGCGCGCTGACATCGGGGTTGTCCATCTGCTCGGGATCGAAGCTCGGCGTGATGCCGGCGTTCGACAGGGCAGAGATCAGCGGACCGTCCGGCGTATAGTGTCCGGTGTCGAGTTCTTCGGCGAGATCGGCGTCGATGATGCCGAGAAGGGTCTGGCCGGTGGCGACCAGCGCGGTGTTGAACGCATCGGGAATCCGGCCGGCGTTCAGATCATCGGCGATCGAGGCGGTGGGAAGCTCGAACAACGTGCCGGCCCAGGTGAAGCACGGCACCGCGTTTCCCTTGGTGTCGAAGGCCTGGACGCGCTTGTTGACGGATTCCAGCAGCAGCAGGCGGCCATCCGGCGCCACCGCCATTGCCTTCGGCCCGCGGATCAGCCCTTCGCGGATGCCGTCGCCCGAGACGTAGAAGGCCTCCGGCGCCTTGTCATCCTCGGTGGGGAACTCCGGCAGCGGGGCCAGCAGGATCTTCTGCTTCTGGAACGAGGCGCCGACCACCATGTTCGAGGGGTGAACCGCCAGCGCGTCGAGCTGATTGATCGGGAAGCGCGCCCATGACTTCAGGTCGCTGCCGGTCAGGCCGAAATCGGCCGAGCCGTCATTGAGCACCACCTGCCGCAGATTATTGCCGCCGTCGCGGGGATCGAGAATGAAATTCTGCTGGTTGATGGTCTGCCCGTCGCCCAGCGCCGTCGCATAGGCGATCTGCGGCGACTGGGTGAAGCCGATCTTCGAGAATTTCAGCCGCGAGGAGGGCTGCGCCAGCACAGAGAGGTTCTGCACCGCGTAGAGCTGCTCGTTGCTCGGCGGCGCCGAGGGCCGGTCCGGCGGGAGCGCCATGCCGGAGGCGCGCCAGATATAGCCGATCTGGAACGCCGTGTTGTTGACCGTGATCGCCACCGGCTGGCAGAGCGTGCCCCCCGTGCCGCAGTCCAGCGCCGAGAGGGTGGCCTCCGGCGGGGCGCCGGCCTTCCAGACATAGGCCCCGTTATCGAAGGCGATCTGCTCCTTGAAGCGATACTGCGTGTCCGCCGACAGCGGCACCAGCGTCTCCTTGATGTTGGCATCCGGCAGGACCAGCGTGGTGCCCTCATTAGGCACCGCCTTGAGGCTGCCGCTCTCCCACGACCCGGCCAGCCATCCATTGCTGGAATAGATGCCGAAGATGATCTTGAACGTGCCGCCGGCCGGCACGTCCTCGAACCTCAGTTCGATCGGCGCATCCGAGGTGGTGGCGGGCAAGGGGCCCTTGAGTTCGAAATTGGTCCCGTCCTTGTATTGCAGCAGCGCGTAGTAGCGCGTGCCCACCGCCGGCCAGACCGCCGTCGACGGATTGCCGGCTTCGCCATGGGCGGGGTCGGGATGCATGGTGAGCGTCACGTCGATGGCGCGCTTGGCCTTGATCCGCACCGTGGCGGGCGAGGACAGCACCTGGATGGTCGTCTCGGCGATGGCCACGAAGCCGACGGCCACCGCCGCCGCCTTGAGCATGAGGCCCACCGGCCCGAAGGCGCTGGAAAGCTCGCCGGCCAAGACCTGCTTGGCGACCCATGCGCCCAGCTTTTCCAGGCCCTTCTTCAGGATGATGCCGAGCGCCGCGCTGGCCAGCGCGGACACCACCTTCTTCACATTGGTGAGGGCCGCCGCCGTGGCCGACCCGCCACCGACGACCGGGATGCCGATGGCGATGGCCGCCGCCGTGAGGTCGCGATCGCTGACAATGTCGTTGAAGGTCTTGGTCGAGGTCACGATCTTGCCCGCGACCATGAAGATGCCGGGAATGCCGTATTGCCACAGGCCGGTGAGGAGTGCGCCTGTTGTCGAGACCTCCTCCACCCAATCGGAGGTGCCCAGGCTGCCGAACAGCAGTTCAACCGCCGCCGCGCCCTCCAGGTCGAAATCGAGCGCGGTCGGATCGGTCGGCACCGGGATGCCGACGACCGCATTGGTGGCGGAGATCGACCAGAGCTTCCTTATCCCGCTGAGCGGCTCGCCGGCCTCGTTGAGCAGGCGATAGCCGACATAGAGCGTCCGCATGTAGACATTGCTGGCGTCGATCGAGAAACGGTCCTGGGCGTTGACCTTGATCGACTTGGCATCGGCGCGGACGCCGAAGTTGGTGCCGGTATGGTCGAGCGTCCATTTATAGGAGGCCGCGCCCCCGGCCGCCTTGCGCCGCGCTGCGGATCGGGTGGCGGCGTCGCCGTCGCGGCGCGTCGCGGTCTGCCCGGTGGTCGGGGCCCAGGTCTTTCCCTGCAGCCTTGTGTCGTTGGAGGCGGTGAGGTTGGCGCGCGCAATGGGCGAGCCCATGGCATCCTCGACCCCGGGAACGACGGTGTAGGTGTACAGCGGCTGGCCGGTCGTGAACCCGCCCTGATCGGGGTCAAGATCGTATTCGGCCGTGAGCGGAGTGCCCTCATGGTCGGTGCAGGGAACGACCGGCGCCCAGTCCGCGCCGGCCTGGTCGATCGCGGCGCTGAGGATCTGGATGTTGTTGAACTGGTCGGGGTCCGTGCGCGGGTCGCCCAAAATGTGGTCGTACATCAGCACGGACTGCGTGTAGGGCTGCACGCTGGCGAGATCGGGGTGGTGGCCGACCAGGCTGCCGGCGGTGGAGGTCAGATTGACCACCGCATTGCTGCCGACGAGCAGCCGCAACGCCTCCTCGGGGTTCTTCGGCAGTTCCTGCACGCCGAGCCCGGCAAGGATCGCCGAGAAGCAGGTGGGACGGACGAAGGAGCGGCGCACGCCGAAGGCGGTGTGCTCGATGGCGGAGCGACGGTAATACGCCATCTGCAGCCGGAAGAATTCCCGCAGCGCCTCCTCGGGAATGTGGTGGGTCATGCGGACCATCTGCCGGAGATGGACCTCCGGCCGCTGGGGCATCACCAGCCGCACCAAGGTCACGCCGCGCGGCACGATGTCCTCCGGCGGGACCTTGATGTAATGGGTGAATCTCGACCGGGCGGTCTCGGAATAGGCGAACAGCCGGTTTGAATCGACGGCAGCGCTCAAGGTCCTGTCATCGTGCTCGCGAATGTCGAAATGCCGCGCGCCAATGGCAAGCTGAAGGTCTCCGGAAAGATCGAGATCGCTGAGATCGACGTGAAAGGTCTTCATGGTGCCTGCCCCCAAGCCCGCTTTGACGTATATTCAGAGGTGACGGTCTGCCGACACGCGGCCTATCGAGAACCTTGCTGGCAACGGTCTGGAAACGCTCGGGAAACGCTCCCCCCCGCGTCATCCCGGATCGGCCGGCGGCCTCTCCGGGGGTGACGCGGACGCTCTTCCGGATCGCGGCGGCCCAGGCGCACCGATCCCCTCCCGCCACCGGCGAGGGGGCCGTGTCCCGTGCACGTCTTCAAACAGGTGCTGAAAGGCCGATCGGTATGCGTCGAATGGGAATGTATACTTCAAGTTGCATCCGACGCTAGGTTCCGCAGGCCAGGGCCCGCTGTCAAGCGCAATCTTGGGTATTATTATATTGTTGATGCACTTTTTACGTGTAGCCGGCAACGCAGGACGCCAGACGCGACCGGGCCTCCGCCCACACGCGGGGACGGGATGGCATCCCCAGCAACGGACGGCCCTGCGGGACGGTGCCGCGCGCCCTGGAGCGCCGCCCTCCGGGGCGTCGATGGCGGCCCCGGCCGGACGGGAGTTGAGCGATCAGGGGGGAGAAGCTGCGGCTGATAGGCGAGTGTCGGTCGCCGTCGCGCGGCCCGGAGGGCGGCGCTGTGTCAGTGGTGCGGGCGGCCGGGCTCGAACCGGCACTCTCAGAGAGAAACGGATTTTAAGTCCGTTGCGTCTACCAGTTTCGCCACGCCCGCAAGGCTCTCAGCGGTGGCGATCCGCCGCGTTCGGGAATGCGCTCAGAACACCCCGCCGATGAAGCCGGTCTCGTCCACGAAGATGTCTTCCGCCGCCGGGCGCGAGGGCAGGCCGGGCATGGTCATCACATCGCCGCACAGCGCCACGATGAAGCCGGCGCCGGCGGAGAGGCGCACATCGCGCACCGGCAGCACGAAGCCTTCCGGCGCGCCGCGCCGGGTCGGGTCGGCGGAGAAGCTGTACTGCGTCTTGGCCATGCAGATCGGCAGCGCGCCATAGCCCTGCGCCTCGAACTCGGCGAGCTTGCGCAAGGCGCCCGGCTCGATCGCCACCGAACCGGCGCGGTAGATGCGGGTGGCGATGGCCTCGATCTTCTGCACCAGCGGCAGGGCGCTCTCATAGAGCGGGCGGAAGTGGGAGGGGCCGGCGGCCAGCGTCACCACTTCCTCGGCGAGGTCCATCGCCCCGGCCGAACCCTCCGCCCAGTGGGAGCACAGATGCACGCTCGCGCCCACCGCCGCGCAGGCGGCCTTGATCGCCTCGATCTCGGCCGGCGTGTCGCTGGTAAAGCGGTTGATCGCCACCACGGCGGGCAGGCCGAACGCCTTCATGTTCTCGATGTGGCGCACGAGATTGGCGGTGCCGGCGGCGACGGCGGCGACATTCTCCGGACCCAGATCCTTCTGCGCCACGCCGCCATGCATCTTCAGCGCCCGCACGGTGGCGACGATGACGACGACGGAGGGCGTGAGCCCGGCCTGCCGGCACTTGATGTCGAGGAACTTCTCCGCCCCGAGATCGGCACCGAAGCCGGCTTCGGTGACGACATAATCGGCGAGGCCGAGCGCGGTGCGGGTCGCCATCACCGAATTGCAGCCATGGGCGATGTTGGCGAAGGGGCCGCCATGGACGACGGCCGGCGTGGCTTCCAATGTCTGTACCAGATTGGGCTGGAAGGCGTCGCGCAGCAGCGCGGTCATCGCCCCCGTCACCTTGATCTGGCCGGCGGTGATCGGCTGGCGGGCGCGATTCTGCGCCACCACCATGCGGCCGAGCCGCTCCTCCAGGTCCTCCAGCGAGCGGGCGAGGCAGAAGATCGCCATCACCTCGCTGGCGACGGTGATGTCGAAGCCATCCTCGCGGGAAAACCCGTTGCCCGGCCCGCCGAGGCCGACCACGACGCTGCGCAGGGCGCGGTCGTTGAGATCGACCACGCGCCGCCAGTTGATGCGGCGGGTGTCGATGTCGAGGGCGTTGCCCCAGTAGATGTGGTTGTCGATGGCGGCGGCGAGCAGGTTGTGGGCGGCGCTGATGGCGTGGAAATCGCCGGTGAAATGCAGGTTGATGTCCTGCATCGGCACGATCTGCGCGTGGCCGCCGCCGGTCGCCCCGCCCTTGGAGCCGAAGACCGGGCCGAGGCTCGGCTCGCGCAGGGCGATGGCGACGCGCTTGCCGGCGCGGGCCAGCGCGTCGCCGAGGCCGATGGTAGTGGTGGTCTTGCCCTCGCCCGCCGGGGTCGGGTTGATGGCGGTGACGAGAATGAGCTTGCCGTCCGCCTTGGCTTCGGCGGCGCTGGCGAAGTCGAGCGCGATCTTCGCCTTGTCCGGGCCGTAGCGGTAGAGCGCGGCGGCCGGCACGCCCAGCCGTTCGCCGATCTCCTCAATGGGACGCGGCGTCACGGAAGCGGCAATGGCCGCATCGCTGGTAGGGTCGATCGTGCGCAGCGCGGTCGTCATGGGAGCTCCCGTTTCCCTTCCGCCATCAGGCCGGGCGCGGGCGCGCGGCTGGGATGGCGACCTGCAACTCGCCGCCGATCACCGCGAGGGCCCGGCGGCCACATGGTTGTCGATCTGCGGCATCGGGCCCGCCGATACCATCGGTAGGGACCCTTAAACATGCGATTTTCTGCCCCCGGGGCAGAGCGCAGGGAAGCCGAAAGGCGAGGCGCCCGCCGGCTCCCCTCGCCTCAGGACGGGCGGCTTTTCGGGTCGCCGTCCGGATCGTTCCGGTCCGAGCCATCCTCGTCCGGCCCGGTGTCGTCTTCGTCCTCGTCCTCCTCGTCCTCCGCATCGTCCGCTTCCTGCGCGGCCTTGGCTTCGGCGATGAACTCGGCGGCGTATTTCTTGGCGTCGCGCACGCTGTCGCCAAGCTCGCGGGCGTAGCGGTCGAGATCGAGACGCAGCCCGCCGACCGAGGGCTTCTCGGTTTCGGAGGCATAGGCGACCATGCGCAGCGACAGGCCGATATCCGAGGCCAGAACCGCCATGAAGCCGTCGCTCAGATCGTGATCGTCGGCATACTCCATGAGCATGTCGTAGAGCGCCGCGCGGTGCTGGTCGAAGGCGGCATCATAGCCCTCGTCGTTTTCGTCTTCCGGGTTTTCAGTGCTGCTGCCGGGCATGTCCTGTCCTCACGCTACCCCGTCGCGGATCGGCGGCTGGAAGCTCAGCCCCATGTCCCACGGGAAATAAATCCACGTATCCTGGCTCACCTCGGTGATGAAGGTGTCGATCAGCGGCCGGCCGAGCGGCTTGGCATAGACGGTGGCGAAATGCGCGGAAGGCAGCATATCGCGCACCAGCCGTGCCGTCTTGCCGGTATCGACCAGATCGTCGATCACCAGCAGCCCCTTGCCGCCCTCGCCCGCCACCGACGTCACCACCTCGGCGATGGGCTTGAGCACCTGCATCTCGCCCTGCTTGGTGTAGTCGTGATAGCTGGCGATGCACACCGTCTCGATCATCCGCAGGCCGAGCTCGCGCGCCACGATCGCCGCCGGCACCAGCCCGCCCCGCGTGATGCAGACGATGCCCTCGAACGGGCCGGCGCCGGCCAGACGCCACGCCAGGGCGCGCGCGTCGCGGTGGAACTGATCCCAGGAGACCGGAAAGGCCTTGTTCTGGCGGTCATCGGACATCAGGCGAAATCCCGGCAAGGCTGGCAGAAACGTCAGCGCGATCATTAGCGGCAGCGCCGCGCCTTCTCCAGTGCCGCCGGGCGGAAATTCCCGGCTTCGCACGGGAAATTCGGACCGGCGGGTTCACGGCCGCGGCGCCAGCGCCGCCACCATCGCCTCGACCTGCGCCACCGCCGCCGCCAGCTTCTCGGGATCGCGGCCGCGCACCACGAGATTGGTGTTGGGGCGCCCGTCATCGGCCATGAAGGGATAGCTGCCGATGCTCACTTCCGGGTTGGCCTTGGCGATCGCGCCGAGCGGCCCGCCGACATCGCCCTCGCGCGCGTTCGCCCGCACCGTCTGCGAGAGCATGCGCACGCCGGTGCGCAGCTTCGGCGCCACCTGGTCGAGCATGGCCTGCATGATGGTCGGCACCCCGGCCATGACGATGACATTGCCGATCCAGAAGCCGGGCGCCTTGGAGACCGGGTTTTCCACCAGATCGGCGCCGTGCGGGATGCGGGCCATGCGCAGCCGCGCCTCGTTGAGGTCTTCCGGCTTGATGTATTCCAGCAGCATGGCGCGGGCGCGGGGGTCGATGTCGATGCCGACCCCGAACGCCTTCGCCACGGAATCGGCGGTGATGTCGTCATGGGTCGGGCCGATGCCGCCCGTGGTGAAGACATAGGTGTAGCGGGCGCGCAGCGCGTTCACCGCGCCGACGATCTCGTCCTCGATGTCGGGCACCACCCGCACCTCGCGCACGTCGACGCCGATGGCGGTGAGATACTCGGCTATATAGCCGATGTTCCGGTCCTTGGTGCGCCCGGAAAGTATCTCGTCGCCAATGACCAGGACCGCCGCCGTCACCGGCTCTGCCGTGCCCGCCATTCGATTCTCCTCCCGCTCCGGGATGACGATACCGCCATCCGCCGCAATTCACTGCACTGGTCGCCGCTTGCAAGGGCACGCTGCCGCCAAAACAGGCAAATGGTGCGCAATCTCGCAATTATCGCGACGGGAGGGGTTCCTCCCCTTCCGCTGGCACGAGCTTTGTAGCTAACTTGGCGGAGTTGGGGAGTAGATTTGCACCAATGAGCGTCGCCTTCGACGAAATGACCAATGCGGACGGTTCGATCCGGCCCGCTTATGCCGCGCTCTCCCGCTGGTTGAGCAATGTGCCGCCCGACGTGCTGGACTATCGCCGCCGGGAGGCGGAGTTCATATTCCGGCGCATCGGCATCACTTTCGCCGTCTATGGCGAGAGCGATGCGCAGGAGCGCCTGATCCCCTTTGACATCATCCCGCGCATCCTCACCGGGGGTGAGTGGCGCCGGCTGTCGCTGGGGCTGGAACAGCGCACCAAGGCGCTGAACCTCTATCTCAAGGACATCTATTCCCGGCGCGAGATCCTGAAAGCCGGCGTGGTGCCGGAGGATCTGGTCTACCAGAACCCCGCCTTCCGGCCTGAAATGAACGGCCAGAAGGTGCCGCACGACCTCTATGTGCACATTGCCGGCATCGACGTGGTGCGTGTCGACGCCGACACGTTCTATGTGCTGGAGGACAATGCCCGCACGCCCTCCGGCGTCTCCTACATGCTGGAGAACCGCGAAATCATGATGCGGCTCTTCCCGGAACTGTTCGCGGAAAACCGCGTCGCGCCGGTCGAGAACTACACCGACGAATTGCTGGCGACGCTGAAATCGCTGGCGCCGGGCACGTCCAACAGCGACCCGGCTGTCGTGGTGCTGACCCCCGGCATCTACAACTCGGCCTATTACGAGCACTCCTTCCTCGCCGACAAGCTGGGCGTGGAATTGGTGGAAGGCCGCGACCTGTTCGTGCGCAACGACATTGTCTACATGCGCACCACCGAGGGGCCGCGCCGGGTCGATGTCATCTATCGCCGGCTCGATGACGACTTCATCGATCCCCTCGCCTTCCGGCCCGACAGCGCGCTGGGCGTGCCGGGGCTGATGAGCGCCTATAATGCCGGCAACGTCACGCTGACCAATGCGGTCGGCACCGGCGTCGCCGACGACAAGGCGGTCTACAGCTACATGCCTGACATCATCCGCTTCTATCTCGGCGAGGAGCCGCTGCTGAAGAACGTGCCGACCTGGCGCTGCCGCGAGCCGGACCACCTGAAATATGTGCTCGACCATCTGAACGAGCTGGTGGTGAAGGAAGTGCACGGCTCGGGCGGCTACGGCATGCTGATCGGCCCGCGCGCCGACAAGGCGCAGATTGAGCTGTTCCGCGCCAAGCTGAAGCAGGACCCGAACAATTTCATCGCCCAGCCGACGCTGGCGCTGTCGACCTGCCCGACCTTCGTCGAGGAAGGCATCGCCCCGCGCCATGTCGACCTGCGCCCCTTCGTGCTGACGGGGTCCGACAAGGTGCGGATCGTGCCGGGCGGGCTGACCCGCGTCGCGCTGGAGGCCGGCTCGCTGGTGGTCAATTCCAGCCAGGGCGGCGGGACCAAGGACACCTGGGTGCTGGAGGAGAGCTGAGGACCTGCGATCGGATCGTCATCCCGGACGGCCGCAGGCCGATCCGGGATCGTCTGCGGACTTGGTAAGCGATCCCGGCTCTTCGCTTCGCTGCGGCCGGGATGACGCGGGGTGGGAGCGCATAGAGCGATGTCGATTGAAACCTGGCTGGCCTTCGTCGCCGCCTCGGCGGTCCTGCTGGTGATCCCCGGGCCGACCATCCTGCTCGTGGTCTCCTATGCGCTCGGCCAGGGGCGCAAAGTGGCGTTTCCGGTCGCCCTCGGCGTGGCGCTGGGCGACTTCACCGCCATGACGCTGTCCATGCTCGGCCTCGGCGCCCTGCTCGCCACCTCGGCGACGCTGTTCACCGCGCTGAAATGGGTCGGCGCCGCCTATCTGATCTGGCTCGGCATCAAGCTGTGGCGCGCCGGCGGACAGGCGAGCTTCGGTGAGGCCCGCCCGGCGGGCTCGGCCGGGGCCATGATCGCCCATGCCTGGGTGGTCACGGCGCTGAACCCGAAGAGCATCACCTTCTTCGTGGCGTTCCTGCCGCAATTCCTCGATCCCGGCCGGGATTTCCTCACCCAGCTGGCGATCTTCGAGGCGACCTTCCTCGTGCTCGCCGCCGCCAATGCCTTCGGCTACGCGCTGCTCGCCGGCCGCCTGCGCGGGGCGGTGCGGAACACGCGCATGGTCGCTATCATCAACCGGGTCGGCGGTTCGCTGCTGATCGCGGCGGGCGTCGCCACGCTCGCCTGGCGCAACGCCAAATAGAACGCGGGTCCCATGCTCTCTCGTACTGCCGACAATCTCTACTGGCTGTCCCGCTACATGGAGCGGGCGGACTGCCTCGCCCGCATCCTCGATGTGACGCAGCGTCTCGCCCAGTTGCCGGCGGCCTATGGCGGCTCCACCAATGAGTGGCGCTCGGCCCTGCTCACCGCCGGCTGCGCCGAGCAGTTCAAGGCGGTGTATGGCGACGACATCAGCGAGCAGAACGTCATCACCTTCCTGGCCTTCTCGCCGGAAAACCCGTCCTCGATCCGCAACTGCTTCGAGATCGCCCGCACCAATGCCCGCTCGGTCCGCACCGCGCTGACCATGGAGATGTGGGAGACGATCAACTCCTCCTGGCTGGAGCTGAAGCGCTATTCCACCAAGAACATGACGCGCGAGGAGCTGGCGCGCTTCATGTCCTTCGTCAAGGAAACCTCGCTGCGCTTCGACGGCGCCGCCTACCGCACCATGCTGCGCAACGACGCCTTCTGGTTCTCGCGGGTGGGCATGTATGTCGAGCGCGCCGACAACACCGCCCGCATCCTCGACGTGAAGTACCATGTGCTTCTACCGGATTCCGAGCACATTGGCGGGCCGCTCGACTATTTCCAGTGGGCCTCGATCCTGCGCTCGGTGTCGGCGCTGACCTCGTTCCATTGGGTCTACCGCCAGAGCGTGAAGCCGTGGCTGGTGGCGGATCTTCTGATCCTCAACGCGCAGATGCCGCGCTCGCTGACCAGTTGCTACCAGAACATCACGCGCTATCTCGACGATATCGCCGCCTATTACGGCCGCCAGGGCGGCTCGCAGAGGCTGGCGCGCTCGACCCTGACCCGGCTGGGCAACAGCCGCATGGAGGACATTTTCCAGACCGGCCTGCACGAATACATCGACACTTTCGTGACCGAGAACAACCGCCTCGGCTCCATCGTCAACGAGCAGTACCTGCTCTGAACCGGCCTGCGTCATGCGTATCCATGTCAATCACGCGACCATCTACACCTATGATCCGCCGGCCAATGGCGCGATCCAGACCCTGCGCCTGACGCCGCGCAACCATGATGGCCAGTATGTCGTCACCTGGCGCATCGATGTCTCGGAAGGCTGCCAGCTGCGTGCCCACCAGGACGCCTTCGGCAACCTGACCCACACCTTCGCCCTCGACGGCCCGATCAAGGAACTGCGGGTGCTGGTGGAGGGCGAGGTCGAGACACAGGACACCGCCGGGGTCATTCGCGGCATAAACGAGCGCTTTCCGCCCTCGTTCTTCCTGCGCACCACCGATCTCACCACGCCCGACGCCGACCTCGTGGCCTTCGCGCAGGCCGCCAGCGGCAGCGAGGGCGACCGGATCGCCCGGCTGCACGCGCTGATGGACGCGATCACGGCGGCGATCGAGTTCGACGCCGACCCGACCCATGTCTCGACCACCGCCGCCGCCGCCTTCAAGGCCAAGCGCGGCGTGTGCCAGGACTTCGCCCATGTCTTCACCACCTGCGCCCGCCATATCGGCGTGCCGGCGCGCTATGTGAGCGGCTATCTCGTCGGCGACGGCGCCGAGGCGGAGCAGCGCGCCGGCCATCAGGCCGGGCATGCCTGGTCGGAAGCCTATATCGAGGGGCTCGGCTGGATCGGCTTCGACGCCGCCCAGGGCCAGTGCCCGACCGAGGCCTATGTGCGGCTCGCCGTCGGGCTCGACTATCTCGGCGCGGCCCCGGTGCGGGGCAACCGCTATGGCGGCGGCGACGAAAACCTCACCGTCGCCCTCAAGGTCGACCAGTCGAGCCGTCAGGTTCAGGGCTGAGCGGCGGACGGAGCGATCGGGCGTAACGTGCATCGCTGAGGTTGCCCCGCAGGAAAGCGGCCCGGTATAAGGGCGCGGGGCGGCGCCTTCTGGCGCCGGCGCGGATGGGGGAAGTGCCTTTCATGACCTATTGTTGCGGCATTCTGGTGCGTGACGGCCTCGTCATGATCGCCGATACGAGGACCAATGCCGGCCTCGACAACGTCTCGACCTTCCGCAAGCTCCACGTCTTCGAGGAGCCGGGCCGGCATGTGCTGGCGCTGTCCACCGCCGGCAACCTGTCGATCTCGCAGGCGGTGATCAGCACGCTGCAGGAGGGGCTGGAGAACCCGGAGACCGGGGCCAAGGAGACGCTCTCGACCTGCAGCAGCATGTTCCGCGCCACCCAGCTGGTCGGGCGGGCGGTGCGCCATGTCTATGACCTCTACGGCGCGGCGCTGAAGGAGGCGGATCTGCGCTTCGACGTCTCGTTCCTGTTCGGCGGGCAGGTGAATGGCGGGCGCATGCGGCTGTTCATGATCTACGCCGCCGGCAATTTCATTGAATGCACCAGCGACACGCCCTTTCTGCAGATCGGCGAGCACAAATATGGCAAGCCGGTGCTGGACCGCTCGATCACCTTCGACACCGATCTCTACGATGCGCTGAAATCAGGCCTGATCTCGATGGATTCGACCATGCGCTCGAATCTCGGCGTCGGCATGCCGATCGACATTCTGGTGGCGCGCCGCGATGGCGGACAGGCCGAGCTGAACTACCGCATCGAGCCGGGCGAGCCCTATTTCCACGATCTGCGCGAGCGCTGGTCGGCGGCGCTGCGGGCCGCCCATACCTCGATCCCGCGCCCGCCCTATGGCCGCTGAGGCGCGATCGACAGCAAAATGGGCCGCCCGCGTGCTTATACGGGCGACCCATTTTGTAAAAACCTGCAATTGCCGCAGGTGAAAGGCGTCTTCACCCGTCAGGTGAGGAGCCAGATCAGAAGAATGATCGGAATCGGGATACCGATAAGCCACAAAAGAATAGGCATGATTTGCCCTCCGGTTTGCAAGACGTGGGGTTCGCCTTGACAACGCCGACATTGCTTTTGGGTTCCTTGTCGTGTCCGAAACTGTGACACAATCCTGCCTCCGTCCGCGACGGGGCACCCGCACACAGGCCTGAGCGCCGGCCGACGGCGCGCTCGTTGGGAGAACTCCGCATGAACGCCCCCCGCATCGCCCTCGTCACCGGCGCCGGCACCGGCATCGGCAAGGCCGCCGCGCTCGCCCTCCATGAGGCCGGCTTCACCGTGGTGCTCACCGGGCGCCGGGCCGAGCCGCTGGAGGCGGTGGCCGCCGCGATGGACGGCCGGGGCCACGCGATCACCGCCGATGTGTCGGACCCCGCCTCGGTGGCGGCGCTGTTCGAAGCGGTGCAGCAGCGCTTTGGCCGGCTCGACGTGCTGTTCAACAATGCCGGCGGCTGGTCGCCGGCCACGCCGATCGAGGATATCCCGCTGGCCGACTGGCAGCATGTGGTGAATGTGAACCTCACCGGGGTGTTCCTGTGCATCCAGCACGCCATGCGGCTGATGAAGGCGCAGGACCCCAAGGGCGGGCGGATCATCAATAATGGCTCGATCTCGGCCCATGCGCCGCGCCCGCTGACCGGCCCCTATACCGCGACCAAGCACGCCGTCACCGGCCTCACCAAGCAGGTGGCGCTGGAGGGCCGCGCCCACAACATCGCCTGCGGCCAGATCGACATCGGCAATGCCGAAACCGACATGACGGCGAAGATGAAGACCGGCGTGCTGCAGCCCAACGGCCAGATCATGGTCGAGCCGACCTTCGACGCCGGCCATGCCGGCCGCGCGGTGGCCCACATGGCCAGCCTGCCGCTCGACGCCAACATCCTCACCATGACCATCATGGCCAGCAGCGCGCCCTTTGTCGGGCGGGGCTGAGCGAGGTTAGGGCGCAGGCGACGCCGCCGCAGGTCGTGGCGGTGGCGCGAACTGAGGAGCCGGCGGTTAGCCCCAGTTCGCCCGCGCCGTCGCCAGAGCCGGGTGATGCTCCGGCGGCATGGCGCGCTGCAACCGGGCGAAGTCGGCCGGATCGTTCAGCCAGTCCAGCGGGCGAGCATTGCCCATGAAGCCGAGATCCACCGTGGGGTGCGGCAGCGCCACATGCGCCGGCGCGAAGAACTGTTCGAGCGCGAAGGCGAGGTTGCGGGGCCGGTACGCCTCCCCCTTGGCATTGTTGCCCCCCATCAGCCGTTCCAGCGCTGAAAGGTGCACATATTCGCCGAGCGGCTTGGCGTGCGGGGGCAGCGCGGCCAGCGTGTAGCCCTTGTCGGGCGGGCGCTGCTGGGCGATCACCCGCAGCGATGGCTCGCGATTGCTGAGGATCGACCGCCAGCCATGGCGGGATTCGTGGATCGCCACCGGCGCGGCGCCCGACGGGGCCGGCCGGTGTCCGGGCCGGAAGCTGAGAGAGGCCTGCCCGGCCCCACTGTTGAGCGTGTCGATGCGGTTCAGCATCCAGTCCAGCGTCACCGCGCCGATGCCGCCCGCGCCATAGCCGCCGCCGATGTCGGAGTGGACACCGGGAAACCAGACCTGTTCGACCGTGGTGAAATTGGCGTGCTGCGGCACCTGCCAGAGCGAGGGCGGGAAGAAGCGGCGCATCTCATCAATTGCCAGCGCCTGCAGCGAATGGTCGATGACCGAGGACAGCGTCGTGTCGTGAAACTGGTACTGGCTGCGGCGGCCGGTGAGCCAGTCGGCGGCATCGAGCGGAATCCCCAGCGCGCCGACCGTGTCGAACACACCCAGCGTGCGGATGCGCAGGTTCTCGTGGCACAGCCGCGCCAGCCGAAGGCCGTCCTTGGGGTAGCGGTCCTTGGTATCGGTCCGGTAGTGCAGCCAGGTCGCTTCCTCATTGTCGCGCGTGCAGTTGTCGCGATGCAGCAGGCCGGTGGCGCCGATATAGCCGGCGAGGCTGCGGGCGGTGAAGGCGCCGCGGGAAAAGCCGAAGATGTAGATCTCGTCGCCCTTCTCGTAGAAACGGCTGAGGAAGCGATAGGCCTGGCGCACATTGACATCCAGCCCCCTGCCCATGCCGCCGCCGAGATAGGTGTCGAGCCCGCCGCGCGTGCCGACGCCCTCATCATAATAGATGCGCTGCTCGACCCCGTCGGTTACGCCCGGCTGCAGCATGTCCCGCAGGCGGACGATGTTGGTGATTTCCTCGCTGTCGGCGGTGTTCCAAGTGCCGTCGAGGCAGAGGATGAGCCGCCGGCGCGTCTTCGCCGGGGGCGGTGTCGCTTGGCTGGCCGGCACGGCTGACATACCCGCCTCCTCCACATCGACGTGCGAATGGAACAGAGAGATATCTTAGGTTGTGTACGGTAAAATGCAACCGGGGCCTGTTTCGGCCCCTCGCCCGCCTTCGGCTCAGAATACCGCCAGCGCGCCCTGGAACAGGAGCCAGCTCAAAATCCCCATCACGCCGAAGCTGATCAGCGTCGCCGCCACGCCGGCGAGGATGAACACGCCGTCGCGCTCGACCAGGCCGAGGCCGAGAATCACCACCGCGATGCCCGGCGGCAGATTGCCGAAGATCGGGATCGGCAGCAGCAGCAGCAGCCCGAGTACCACCACCAGCCCGCCCAGCACGAAGCGCGCCGAGGGCGAGGAGAAATAGGGCAGGCGCGGGCGGGAATAGCCCTCGAAGCGGCGGATCAGCTTCAGCGAGCCGTTGACGATCTTCTCCAGCAGCCCGCGCGAGATGGTGCGGTTGGCCAGCCAGCGCGGCAGCCACAATTCGTCGCGCCCCACCACCATCTGCCCGCCGACAAGGCAGAGCAGGATGCCGCAGATGACCGGCAGGCCCGGCGGCATCGGCAGGCAGTTCGGCAGGCCCAGCAGCAGGATCGACAGGCCGAAGGCGCGGTTGCGCAGCGCGTGCACGATCTCGCCCACGCCGATGCGTTCCGCCGAATGGGCGGTGACGATCGCCGAGAGCAATTCCGACGTGCGCGGAGAACGATGATCCACCGGCGTAACCAGCTGCCTGACTTCCCTCGGGCGCCGGACCGGCCCCCTTTGCTGCGCTCATAGCACGTCGCGCGCGGCAAGAAGAGGGCGGCACGCTCAAAAGAAGCGCGCCTCAGTTCAGCCGGAACTCCTCGTCGACGCGGCGCAGCTCGGCCGGGCCGATCAGCCGCGAATGCGCCACCAGCACCGAGTGCAGCGGGCCTTCCAGCTCGCGCTTCCAGAAGGCGAGGAAGCGGTTCAGCTCCGGAAAATGCGGGCAGAGGTCGTAATGCTGCCAGAGAAAGGTCTGCAGAATTCCCGGATGATCGGGCATCCGGTAGAGGATCTGGGCCGTGGTGAGGCCATAGCCCTCCAGCTGCTTGCGGAAATCCGGCGACACCCGCCCGCCGGTACCCTCCCCCGCCGCCTGCGGCGAGAGCCCACCACGCGACGACACCCCATGATCGGTCATGCGGAACCTCCTTTCGTGACGATAAGGGAGTGTGCGACCGTTGCCGGCTTCCGGCAAGGTTAAAAATCGCAATAGATGTTCAATATCAATGCACTAGCAGCATTTGCGACGGAGTGCTGACAGCGAGGCCGCCGCGGCGTTGGCACTCTCTTCCCGAGACTGCCAGTTTTTTGCCGCCCGCACCTTGCGCCCCCTATCCCCGGCGCCTAGATGTCGCACGGCACCGCGAGATACCCCCAGCCATCCGGCCGGGCGGGCGCAGGTGCAGGATCAAACGATCGTTCACGATTGGAGAGAGCCGATGAAGTTCCGTCCCCTGCATGACCGGGTCGTGGTCAAGCGCATTGATGCGGAAGAGAAGACCGCGGGCGGCATCATCATTCCCGACACTGCCAAGGAAAAGCCCTCGCAGGGCGAAGTCGTCGCTGTGGGCCCGGGCGCCCGCGACGAGGCCGGCAAGCTGGTCCCGCTTGATGTGACGGCCGGCGACCGGGTGCTGTTCGGCAAGTGGTCGGGCACCGAGGTCAAGCTCGATGGCGTCGACTACCTCATCATGAAGGAGTCCGACATTCTGGGCGTCCTGGAAGGCGCTTCTGCGTCCAAGAAGGCCGCCTGAGCCAGCCGCTCACGCTGCTCGCAACGCATCACCGGAGTAAGAAATCATGTCTGCCAAGGAAGTTAAGTTCGCTGGCGACGCGCGCGAGAAGATGCTGCGCGGCGTCGACATTCTCGCCAATGCCGTCAAGGTCACGCTCGGTCCCAAGGGCCGCAACGTCGTGATCGAGAAGAGCTTCGGCGCCCCGCGCATCACCAAGGACGGCGTCACCGTCGCCAAGGAGATCGAGCTCGAGGACAAGTTCGAGAACATGGGCGCGCAGATGGTGCGCGAAGTGGCCTCGAAGTCCAACGACCTCGCCGGCGACGGCACCACCACCGCCACCGTGCTCGCCCAGGCGATCGTGAAGGAAGGCGCCAAGTCGGTCGCCGCCGGCATGAACCCGATGGACCTCAAGCGCGGCATCGACCTCGCGGTCGAGGCGATCGTGGCCGACCTGAAGAAGAACGCCCGCAAGGTGACGTCGAACGCCGAGATCGCCCAGGTTGGCACCATCTCCGCCAATGGCGATTCCGAGATCGGCAAGTACCTCGCCGAGGCCATGCAGAAGGTCGGCAACGAGGGTGTCATCACCGTCGAGGAAGCCAAGACCGCCGAGACCGAACTCGACGTGGTCGAGGGCATGCAGTTCGACCGCGGCTATCTCTCGCCCTACTTCATCACCAATGCCGAGAAGATGCGCGTCGAGTTCGAGGACCCCTACATCCTCATTCACGAGAAGAAGCTCTCGGGCCTGCAGGAACTGCTGCCGGTGCTGGAAGCCGTGGTGCAGACCTCCAAGCCGCTGCTGATCATCGCCGAAGACATCGAGGGCGAGGCGCTCGCCACCCTCGTGGTCAACAAGCTGCGCGGCGGCCTCAAGGTCGCGGCCGTCAAGGCGCCCGGCTTCGGTGATCGCCGCAAGGCCATGCTGCAGGACATCGCGATCCTGACCGGCGGCACCGCCATCTCCGACGATCTCGGCATCAAGCTCGACACCGTGACGCTCGCCATGCTCGGCCGCGCCAAGAAGGTCGTGCTCGAGAAGGAGAACACCACCATCGTCGACGGCGCCGGCTCCAAGAAGGACATCGAGGACCGCGTGTCGCAGATCAAGGCGCAGATCGAGGAGACCACCTCGGACTACGACCGCGAGAAGCTGCAGGAGCGCCTGGCCAAACTCGCCGGCGGCGTCGCGGTGATCCGCGTCGGCGGCGCGACCGAGGTTGAGGTCAAGGAAAAGAAGGACCGCGTCGACGACGCGCTGCACGCGACCCGCGCGGCCGTGGAAGAAGGCGTGCTGCCGGGCGGCGGCGTCGCCCTCCTGCGCGCCATCAAGGCGCTGGACGCCGTCGTCACCGCCAATCCCGACCAGAAGACCGGCGTCGACATCGTCCGCAAGGCGGTGCAGTACCCGGCGCGCCAGATCGCCAACAATGCCGGCGAAGACGGCTCGCTGATCGTCGGCCGCATCCTTGAGAAGAGCGACTACGCCTACGGCTTCAACGCCCAGACCGGCGAATATGTCGACATGTACAAGGCCGGCGTCATCGACCCGGCCAAGGTGCTGCGCTCGGCGATCCAGAACGCGGCCTCCGTGGCCTCGCTGCTGATCACCACCGAAGCGATGATCGCCGACATTCCGAAGAAGGGCGGCGCGGCCCCCGCCATGCCGGGCGGCGGCATGGGCGGCATGGGCGGCATGGACTTCTGAGGAAGTCCATTCGCCCCTGCGGTTTCCAGGTGCCGAAGTCGGCAACAGCCGACTTCGGGTGGCGGCATGGATTTCTGAGGACGTCCATTCGCCCCTGCGGTTTCCAGGTGCCGAAGTCGGCAACAGCCGACTTCGGGTGGCGGCATGGATTTCTGAGGACGTCCATTC
>JAESFV010000207.1_pt1 | contig 68958 bp, 52 predicted proteins | sample 9269471 | NCBI WGS metagenome assembly JAESFV01 (sample SAMN14502647, study PRJNA617108) | algae metagenome | isolation source: Symplocastrum torsivum CPER-KK1 and co-occurring heterotrophs from... | place: USA: Central Plains Experimental Range, Colorado | collected 2001-01-01
AACGCCGCTCAGGTGATGACAGTCGGGGCGCTGCGGCCGGTGCGGCCCTCAATATCCGGCAAGTCGCGGGCGATCTGCACCAGGCCGGCAAGCACGTCCTGGGTGTCGAGGTCGTGGCGGGTCGGATCGGCTTCGTAGCGCTCCAGATAGAGCCGCAGCGTCGCGCCCGCCGTGCCCGTTCCGGACAGGCGATAGACCAGGCGCGAGCCATCGGTAAAGAACACGCGGATGCCCTGCTTGGTCGTCACCGAACCATCGATCGGGTCGTGATAGGAAAAGTCGTCGGCGCGCTCGACCGTTAGCCCATTGATGACCGTGCCCGGCAACGTATCCAGCCGCGCACGCAGATCTGCCATCAGCGCATCGGCGGCCCCGCTATCGACCTCCTCGTAGTCGTGGCGGGTGTAGTAGTTGCGCCCGTAGGTTTCCCAGTGCTCCGCCACAATCTCGGCCACGCTCTGCCGCCGCACGGCGAGGATGTTGAGCCACATCAGGACGGCCCACAGCCCGTCTTTCTCACGCACATGATTGGAGCCGGTGCCGAAGCTCTCCTCGCCGCACACGGTCGCGAGCCCGGCATCGAGCAGATTGCCGAAGAACTTCCAGCCCGTCGGGGTCTCGTAGCATTTGACGCCGAGCTTCTCGGCCACGCGGTCCGCCGCGCCGCTGGTCGGCATGGAGCGGGCGATGCCGGCAATGCCATCCTTGTAGCCCGGCGCCAGATGCGCGTTGGCGGCGATGATGGCGAGCGAATCCGACGGGGTCACGAAACGCCCGCGGCCGATGATCATGTTGCGGTCGCCATCGCCATCCGAGGCGGCGCCGAGGTCCGGCCCGTCGTCCGACATCAGGAGGTCGTTCAGTTCCTTGGCGTGAACGAGATTCGGGTCGGGATGGTGGCCGCCGAAATCCGGCAGCGGCTCGCCATGCATCACCGTGCCCGGCCGGGCACCCAGAGAGTCCTCAAGGATCGCGCGCGCATAGGGGCCCGTCACCGCGCTCATCGCGTCGAACCGCATGGTGAAGCCGGAGGCGAACAGGTCGCGAATGGCGTGGAAGTCGAACAGTTCGCCCATCAGTTCGGCATAGTCCTCGACCGGGTCGATGACGTCGACCACCATGTCGCCGATGCGGGTGATGCCCAGTGCGTCGAGATCGACATCATCGGACTCCATGATCCGGTATTCGCGGATCGTCTTGGTCCGTTCAAAGATGGCGTCGGTGACGTGTTCGGGCGCCGGGCCACCATTGCCGATATTGTACTTGATGCCGAAATCGCCGTGCTCACCGCCCGGATTGTGGCTGGCGGAAAGAATGATGCCGCCGAACGCCTCGTGCTTGCGGATGACGCAGGAGGCGGCCGGTGTCGACAGAATGCCCCCCTTGCCCACCAGCACACGCCCGAAGCCGGCGGCGGCGGCCATCTTGATGACGATCTGGATCGCCTCGCGATTGTAGTAGCGCCCGTCGCCGCCGATCACGAGCGTCTCGCCCTCGAAGGCATCGAGACTGTCGAACAGCCCCTGCACGAAGTTCTCGATATAGTGCGGCTGCTGGAAGACCGTGACCTTTTTGCGCAGACCGGAGGTGCCGGGCTTCTGGCCTTCAAACGGCGTAGTGGCGACGACGCGGATCATGCTCGCTCCCGGACTTTGCTCAATTCTTCCCCGACAGAGCCGAAGCCGTGCCGGGATCGTTAGACGTTTGGCGAGGGGTCCCGGTTCCCGCCTTGGGCGGGACCGGGAGCGTGCGCGGCATTATTTGGCCACGAGATGGCGGAGCAGACCGGCCGCTGAGGTCGAGACACTGTCGGGCGCGACGCCGCTTTCCACTGCCGGAAGCAGTGTATTGGCGAGTTCCTTGCCGAGTTCGACGCCCCACTGGTCGAAGCTGTTGATGTTCCAGATCGCTCCTTCGACGAACACACGGTGCTCATAGAGCGCGATGATGCGCCCGAGCGTGTAGGGATCGAGCGTCTCATATGCGATCGTCACCGAGGGCCGGCTGCCTGTGAAGACGCGGTGCGGGGCGATCTTGTCGGCGCTCGCCTCGTCACGGCCAGCGGCGAGAAGCTGCGCCTTCGCTTCTTCCAAGGTACGCCCGCGCATCAGCGCCTCGGACTGGGCGAGGCAGTTGGCGATCAGCATGGCGTGCTGGCGCTTGAGGCCCGGCTCCTTCTCTTCGGCATGGCCCTTTGCCGCGATCAGGAACTCGACCGGGATCGGGCTGGTGCCCTGGTGGATGAGCTGGAAGAAAGCGTGCTGCCCGTTGGTGCCGGGCTCGCCCCAGACCACCGGCCCGGTATCATGAGCCACGGTCTTGCCGTCGAGCGTCACATGCTTGCCGTTGCTCTCCATGTCGAGCTGCTGGAGATAGGCCGGCAGACGCGCCAAATGCTGGTCGTAAGGAATGACCGCACGGGTGGCATAGCCGCACACGTCACGGTGCCAGATGCCGACGAGGGCAAGCAGCACCGGGAGGCTCTTCTCCAGCGGCGCGGTACGGAAATGCTCGTCCATGGCGTGACCGCCGGCGAGGAAGCGGCGGAAATGCGCTTCGCCCACGGCGATCATGACAGGCAGGCCGATCGCCGACCACACCGAATAGCGCCCACCGACCCAGTCCCAGAAGCCGAACACCCGGTCCGGCGCGATGCCGAAGGCAGCCACCTTGTCGAGCGCGGTGGATACGGCGGCGAAGTGATTGGCCACCGCCGTCTCGCCCAGCGCCTCGACGATCCAGTGCCGCGCGCTGGCGGCGTTCGACATGGTTTCCTGGGTGGTGAAGGTCTTGGACGCGACGATGAACAGGGTGGACGCCGGATCGAGGTCCTTCACCGTGTCGGAGAGATGGGCGCCGTCGACATTGGAGACGTAATGGGCGCGCGGCCCGTCATGATAGGGCGTCAGCGCGATGGTCGCCATGACCGGGCCGAGGTCGGACCCGCCGATGCCGATATTCACCACATCGGTGATCGGCTTGCCGGTCCAGCCCTTCAGCGTGCCGGAACGGATGCCTTCGGCGAAGGTCGCCATGGCGGCAAGCACGGAAGCGACATCCGCGCGCACATCCTGCCCGTCGACGGTGAGCGGCGTCTCGCCGGGGTCACGCAGCGCCGTGTGCAGCACGGCACGGTCCTCGGTGAGGTTGATGTGCACGCCGGTGAACATCGCCTCGCGCTTGGCCTCGACGCCGGCGGCGCGGACGAGATCGAGCAGCAGGCCGAGCGTGTGCGCGGTCAGCGAGCACTTGGAGAAATCGAGCAGCATGTCCTCGAAAGAGGCGGAGAAGCTGGCGAAACGGTCGGGATCGGCGGCGAACAGGTTCGCCACCTTTTCCTCGGCCCGGGAAGCATGGTCGGCGGCCAGAGCCTTGAAGACGTCCTCGGTCGCTGCGCTCATCTCATCCTCCAGACGGTCCCCTCGCGGGACATTACTCGGTACGGCCCGGCTCACTCCGGCCCATGCTCGCCTTCACCGCCTCGATCAGTTGCTTGAGGGTGAACGGCTTCGGCAGGAAGCCGAAATCCGCCCCCTCAGGCAGGTTCTTGGCGAAGGCTTCTTCGGCATAACCCGACATGAATATCACCTTGATGTCGGGATGGGTGGGGCGCAACTCTTTCAGGAGGGTCGGACCGTCCATTTCCGGCATGACCACGTCGGAGAGGATCAGTTCGACCTCGCCGGGGTGCTGGGCCATCACCTCCAGCGCCTCGACGCCGGAACCAGCCTCCAATACGTGATAGCCACGCGACATCAGCGCCCGGGCGGCGAAGGCGCGCACCGCTTCCTCGTCCTCCACCAGCAGCAGCGTGCCGCGCCCGGTGAGGTCGGTCGCCTTGGCCGGAAGGTCGGGCTCCGGCGCGCGCGGGGCCAGCTCGGCCGCGTCGGGAACATGGCGCGGCAGGAAGACCCGGAACACCGAGCCCTGTCCCATCGCGCTCTCCACCTGAAGGGTGCCACCCGTCTGCTTGACGATGCCATAGACGGTCGAGAGGCCAAGGCCGGTACCCTTGCCGACCTCCTTCGTGGAAAAGAACGGCTCGAAAATCTTGTCGAGAATGGCGGGCGGGATGCCGGTGCCGGTGTCGGCGACCTCGACCAGCACGTGATCGGCGTGCGGCAGGCCCGCTTCGGCATAAGCCGCGCTCTGCGCCGCATTCACATTGGCGGTGCGGATCGAGAGCGTGCCGCCCTCCGGCATGGCGTCGCGCGCATTGACCGCGAGGTTGACGATCACCTGCTCGAACTGGTTGAGATCCGCCTTCACCGGCCAGAGATCGCGCTCTTCCTTGACCTCCAGCTTGATCGTCTCGCCCAGCAGGCGGCGCAGCAGCATGGTGAGGTCGCTCATCACGTCGCCGAGGCGGAGCACCTGCGGGCGCAGCGTCTGCCGGCGCGAGAAGGCGAGCAACTGGCGAACCAGTCCCGCCGCGCGGTTGGCATTCTGCTTGATCTGCATCACGTCCTGGAAGGACGGGTCGGTGGGCCGGGCATTGGCCAGCAAGAGATCGGAATAGCCGATGATGGCGGTCAGCACATTGTTGAAGTCGTGCGCCACGCCGCCGGCGAGCTGGCCGACCGCCTGCATCTTCTGCGATTGGGCGAACTGGGCTTCCAATGCCCGCTGCTCCGTGGTCTCGATCACATAGACGATCGCCGCCTCGCGGGCGCCGACGCCATCCTCGACCGAGGCAAAATAAAGCCGAGCCGAACGCCCGCCCTCACGCTCCAGCACGATATCCAGCGGCGCGGCGGGCGCCTGCCCGTGGACCGCCGCCTCCAGCGCCAGTTCGAGCGGACTGCGCGCCGCCTCGGGCACGATGTCGACGATGCGCCGGCGCTCGTCCTCGCGCCCGCCGAACAGCCGGGCGAACATGGCATTGGCGCGGACGATGCGCCCCTCCACATCGACTTCGGCGATGGCGATCGGGGAATTGTGGAAGAAGCGCGCGAAACGCACCTCAGCCGCGCGAGCTGGATCGGCCGCATTGTCCTCCCGCGAGCGGTTGACCACCAGCGTGCGCGATGCCCCTGGCGTGCCGTCCGACGCATAGGCGACGCGGTGCCAGAGCCTGACGGGCAGCGGCTGGCCATTCTTGCGCCGCAGGTCGAGGTCGAGCACCTCGGTGCGGACCCCACCGGGTAGCGGCGCCATGCCGGTCAGCAGCGCTGCGGCCGGGCCGGGCACAATGTCGCCGACCGAGAGACCGCCCGGACCGAACTCGGCGAGGTCATAGCCCAGCCAGTCCACCAGCGTGGCGTTGATGTAGTGGATCGCCCCGCCAGCGGCGGAGAAGAAACCGGCCGGAGCGTGGTCGAGATAGTCGATGGCGTGCTGAAGCTCGAGAAAGGCGGTCTCCTGCCGCTCGCGCTCGCGCGTCAGGTCGCTGACCGTCCACACGGTGGCGCGCACGCCTTTGCCGGAAGTGGCGGCGCGCCGCGCGCCAAGCCTGAGCCAGCGCACTGGCTGGCCGGGACCCGCCAAGCGCACCTCTTCCACGGCCGCACGGCCCTCGCGAACCCCTTGCACGAGGCGATACACCGCCTCGGAGGCGTCCGGATCGCTGGTGAACAGGCGCTCCACCGGCCGCGCCTCCGCCGGCGCGGCCGCGCCGGTGATCTCGCAATAGCGCGGATTGGCGTAGAGCACGCGCCCGAGCGTATCGACGATGCTCACCCCCTCGGGGGCGCTGTCGACGATTCGGCGGGCGAGTTCGTCGCGAAGGTCCGGCGCTCCGAAACGCAGCAGGCCGGCGGCATAGGCAAAGAGGGCGAAGACGCCGACGACGGCCAGAACCGTCAGCAGCCCGATGATCCAGGGGTCGGCACGGTCGCGCCCCAGCAGCAACAGCGACACCACGGCACCGACAAGCGCCAGCGCCACCAGGAGCACCAGCCTTATGCTGCCGCCGATCTCGGTTCGGTCGATCGTGGGATCGTCGCGTCCGCCGTTCGCCATATCCAAGCCAGAAGCCTTTCGCTGCCGCCACCGACGCAGCGCAGCGAGGCGATTCAACCTGAGCTTCTTGGTGCCTGACACGCTCTCCGGGGGCAAGGCCCGATTGGGCTTATCCGCCGTCGGCAGGGCTTGCGAGCCGCGCGCAGGGGCGGAAAGGGGCGCGGGGCTTGCCCGGCGCGCCCTTACGCGACACAAAGGGCGCATGTAATCGGCCTGTGCGACGCCTGCGCAGGCCTCCGGCCTTGCAGGAGATGTGGCGCATGATGGATGTACTGGCCGATCTCGGAACGTTCGCCGTGCCGATCCTCGCCCTTGTCGGGCTGATCGTGCTGGCGGGCCTCGTCGTCTGGCTCGGGCGCCGGGCGCGGCGCAACCGAGGCCACGGCCTGGTCGCCGGCCACCGGCTGGCCGTCATCGACCATATACAGATCGACGACACACGCCGCCTCGTGCTGATCCAGCGTGACGATGTCCAGCACCTCGTCGTGCTCGGCGGCGGCAGCGACTTTCTGGTGGAAAGCGGCATCGGCGCCATCCATGCCCGGGCACCGCAGCATCCACACGCCCCGCCCCGTGGACCGGAGCTCCCACGTGGTCCTGAGCCGATGCGAGCACCCGAGCCGGCCCCGCCACACGACTCCCTGCGGGCGGCAGAGCCGCTGCGGACCGAACCCCTGCGCGCCGAGCCCCTTCGTGCAGAGCCCCTGCGCGCAGCCGAGCCCCATCGCCCTGACCCGCTGCGTGCCGAGCTCCCGCGTGGCGAGTTCCATCGCGCCGACCCACTGCGCGAGCCTCCCCGCAGCCCGCGTGACCTGCCGCCGCTGCCTCCGGCCGCGCCCCGGCCGCCGCGCCCGACGCCTCTCCCCCCTGAAGCGCGCACACCTGTCGAGCCACGCCCGACAATGGTGTCGCGCGGTCCGGCGCGCGATATCGCCGTCGAGTCGGCTGCCCTTGCTCCTGCCCCGATGGCCACCGCGCCGATTGTTGCGGCGGCGCCCTTTGCCCGACGCTCGGCCGAGCCGCGCGTTCAAGGCCCCGATGAGGTGGGGCGCGGTCCGGCGCCGTCACCTCAATTGCCTCACGCCCCCCTGGCGGCCCCGGTGGTCCAGCGCGCCGAGCCGGTCGTCGCGCCCCCGTCCGAGCCGGAGACCGGTGCACGGGTGTCGGTGAAGGTGGACCCGCTCTTCGCCGGCATGGCCGACCATCTCGAGGAGGCGTTGCGGCGCCCGGCGCTGCCCGAAGGCGAGGCCGGCCGGCAGCCCGGCCCGGTCATCCAGCCTTCGGCCATTACGTCCCCGGCCTTCGAGCGCGCCCTCGAACGGGCAATCGACCGTCCGGCCGCGCCGATACGAGGCAGTGAAGGTCGGCGCCAGGAGGGGCCAGCTTGGTCCCCCGAATCGCCGGCCGCCGCCCCGACGCCGGTTGTCGTTGCCTCTCCCCCCGCAGCTGCGCCTGCTCCGGCCGCGCCGGTTCCCCAAAGCGGCCCGCCCGGCATTGAGCGTCCGGAGACCGGCTTGCGCGATGCGCCGTCCCCCGAGATCCGCGCGGACGCGAAGCCGGCTGACGGGGCGCCGCCGATTCGCGCCATCGACATGTTTGCGCCGGCGATCGACCTTCCTGCTTCGGCCGACGACGCGCGGCTGCCGGAGCCCGCCGATCTGTTCGAAGAGGAAATGGCCAATCTCCTGGGCCGAAACCGTCGCCCCTGAGCACGCCGGTTCCAAGCCCGAAGCCAAGACGTTCAAACGAAAAAGGGCGACCCGTCATGCGGATCGCCCTTTTTTCATGCCTTGCCGACGCCTTCTGCCCACTTAGAAGCCCGGTCCGGACGAGACGTCTGCGGAGTTTTCGTCCGGTGTCGTCTCGCGGAGACCGGAATTCATCGTCCGGCTTTAGTCGTCGCGGTAAACGCGCTCACGGCGCTCATGGCGTTCCTGCGCTTCGATCGACAGCGTCGCGATCGGCCGGGCCTCAAGCCGCTTGAGCGAGATCGGCTCGCCGGTCTCCTCGCAATAGCCGTAGGACCCGTCATCGATCCGCTCCAGCGCCGATTCAATCTTGGCGATCAGCTTGCGCTGGCGGTCGCGGGCCCTGAGCTCGATCGCGCGATCGGTTTCCGACGACGCGCGGTCAGCGATGTCAGGGTGATTCTGATTCTCGTCCTGAAGGTGCTGAAGCGTCTCTTTCGCCTCGCGCAGGATGTCTTCCTTCCACTGCAGCAGCTTGTGGCGGAAATACTCCCGCTGCCGCTCGTTCATGAAAGGCTCGTCCTCGCGGGGGCGATACTCTTGGTCGATCTCAACCGACATCGGCCTTGGTCCTCGTTTTCCGGGGGCACCCCTATCGGGCGGAGCTTATATCGCCCCACTCCGCCCCGCACAACACCTCACAGCGTCATGCGGGTGACACAAAATGCCGGATTTTTCAGCAGCTTGAGCGCCGAAACGAGGCAGAGGGCAGGGTTTGCCCCCTGGTGCGGCAACAGTCTGCGCCGCTGTTGGCGCGAGGCTGGTACAGGGACCCGCGCGCCTACTCGAAACCGAGGAAGAAGGTGTAGGCGAGCGAGACACCCGCCTGGAACTGGTTGCGATCGCCGTTCTGCACAACGAGCGGGCTGTCGGCCGCGTCATCCATAAGATATTTGTACTCGGCAAACACCGAGCCGGTGATGTTCTCAGTGAAGCGCTTCACCACCTGGCCGCCGAAGCCCACCGAATAGATGCCGCCGCCCGCCTGATAAGGCGTCAGCGGATTGCCGAGAGCCTGGGCGAAAGCCGCCTCGGTCGGTGTCACGCCGTAATAGGTGTCGATATAGCCCGAGCTTGCCAGCGTCATGCGCGGTCCAGCCGAGATGGTGACGCCCCAGAGTTCCGGGCTGAAATGGATCGCATCGATCGCGAAATCCGCCACCACGCCCTCGAACCCGCCAAAGCCGTAGCGAACGTCACCGCGCAGACGCAGCCAGTCCATCGGGAACCACTGGGCGTAGCCGCCGACCTGGAAGGCGTAATCAATGTCGGCCATGCCACGCAGGGCGTTGGAATTGGACGAATCCCGCTTCCAGTTCATCGTGCCGGTGATGCCGACCTCAAACGTGCCGTTGTCGAACAGCGCGAGGCTGGGATTGTCGTTGAAGCTCTTGAACTGGCTCAGCTGGTCGGCGCGGGTGATGCTGATGATCGGCTTGAAGCCGAATTCGTAGTCGTCCGAACCCATCCAGGTCGGCACCGCCATCACATAGCCGCCCACCGTCACCGTCCACTGACGGTCGCGGGATTCAGCCGGGGCGTAGGTCGGATCCCCCTTGTAGGCCATGTCGGCGGCCTGGGCCAGCGAGGCCGACAGACCAAGTGTCCCCGCGACAACCACGACACCAGCGAAGCCGACTGACCGCATTGCAACCATCCTGTGAAACCCAGAGCGCATTCCTTACAGCAGCATAGCCGCAAAGTGGTTGCCGAAAAGTCACTTAACGCGCGTCAATCATTTGGGCGGTAACGGGCGCGGGTGCTCGCCCCCGGCGCAGTCGTGCCTATATGTTCATGACTGCCCTTCCACCGGACCTCACGCGATCCTCATGCTGCGCCTCATCCTCCTCCGTCACGCCAAGTCCGCCTGGCCGGACGGTGTCGCCGATATCGACCGCCCCCTCGCCGGGCGGGGCGAGCGGGCGGCGGCCGCCATCGGCGCCTATATGGCGCAGGAGGCCCTGCTGCCGGCGCGCATCTTCGTCTCGCCGGCGCGGCGCACCATCGAGACCTGGGAGATCGCTACCCGCGACTGGCCGGCCCATCCCCTGCCGGCCTATGAGCGCAGCATCTATGAGGCGCCAGCGGCCAACCTGATGCGACTGGTCAAGGCTCAGGACGAGGTCTCGCCGCTGATGCTGGTCGGGCATAATCCGGGCATGGAAGACTTCACCGCCCTGCTGCTGCGACGCGAGCAGCGCGCCAAGGTGCTGCCGAAGTTCCCCACCGGGGCGCTCGCCGTCATCGACGTCCCGCTGACGAACTGGTCGGACATCGAACCGGGCATCGGCACGCTGGAGCGATTCGTCACCCCACGCGCGCTGGGTGTGCAGAGGGAGAAGGACTAGCCGTGCCCTCCCGCTTCGACTGGCTGCTGGATGAGGCGCGCCTGACCGCGCAAACCCTCATCGACCGTGCCGAGGACCTCGCCAGCCCGACGCTGCGCCTTGGCATCACCGGCCTGTCGCGGGCCGGCAAGACGGTCTTTACCACGGCCCTGATCCACGCACTGATGCGCGGCGGAAGGCTTCCGGTCTTTCGCGCCATGCATGAGGGCCGCATCGCCGTCGCCCGGCTGGAGCCGCAGCCCGACGACGGCGTGCCGCGCTTCGACTATGAAGGCCACCTGGCGACGCTGGTGGATGACCGCCGCTGGCCGGAATCGACCCGGCGGATCAGCGAGTTGCGCCTCGCCATCGACTACGCGCCCGCACGCGGCGGGCGGCGCACCCTGACCCTCGATATTGTCGATTATCCCGGCGAGTGGCTGCTTGACCTGCCGCTGCTCGACCAATCCTTCACCGCCTTCTGCGGCAACAGTCTGGCGCTCGCCCGCGCACCGGCCCGCCGCCCCCTTGCGGGCCCTTTTCTGGCCGCGCTGGACGCAATGGATCCCGCGGCGCCGGCAGACGAGGCCGAGGCCCGCAAGCTGGCCTCCCTGTTCACCGACTATCTCGCCGCCTGCCGCGCCGAGACCGTCTCCATGAGCCTGCTGCCGCCCGGGCGCTTTCTCATGCCCGGCGAACTCGAGGGATCGCCCGCCCTCACCTTCGCCCCGCTCGACCTCGCCGAGGGAACGGACGCTCCCGCCGGTTCGCTGCACGCCATGATGGAGCGGCGCTTTGAGGCGTATAAGGAGCGCATCGTCCGTCCGTTCTTCCGCGATCATTTCGCCCGGCTGGACCGGCAGATCGTGCTGATCGACGTCTTGTCCGCGCTCAATGCCGGACCTGCGGCGCTGGCCGATCTTGAATCGGCGCTGGACGGCATCCTCGCCGCCTTCCGTATCGGCCGAAATTCCTGGTTCTCCTCGCTGTTCCGCCACCGCATCGGCAAGGTGCTGTTCGCCGCCACGAAGGCCGATCACCTTCATCACACCAGCCACGACCCGCTGGAGGCGATCTTGCGCCGCCTGGTCGAGCAGGCTCTGGCACGGGCGGAAGGCGCGGGCGCCGAGATCGACATGGTGGCCATCGCCGCCGTGCGGGCGACGCGCGAGGCGATGGTCAAGCGCGGGCGGGCGCATCTGCCCGCCATCGTCGGTGTGCCGGAGGCCGGCCAGCACGGCGCCGACGCCTTTGACGGGCTGGCGGAGGCCGCCGTCTTTCCCGGCGACCTGCCGGAGAACCCCTCCGCCCTTTTCGATCCCGCCCACGGCTTCAACGGGCTGTCGGACGCGGCCGGCGGCGATTTCCGTTTCCTGCGCTTCCGCCCCCCGCAGGTGGAGCGCAACGCCGATGGCCTCGCCTTGCCGCTACCCCATATTCGTCTCGATCGCGCGCTGGAATTCCTCCTCGGCGATCGGCTCAAATAGAACCCGCTGAAACAGAAGCGCATGAGCGACCGCACCCCTCGCCGCCCGCAGGCCTTTCGTCTCGACGATCCCGGCGTCGTGCTGGCCGAAGAAGGCCACGCCGCCCCGCGCGGCGCTGTCGTCGTCACCCCGACGCCGGCGGAGAGCGCGGACGACCTCGCTCCGCTGCCGCTGCCGCCCCCAAAGACCTCGCGCTGGGGCCAGTTGTTCTGGACGGGGCTCGGCGGACTGGTGAGCCTTGGCGTCGGCCTGGCGGTCACGAAGCTGGTGGAAGATCTGTTCGCCCGCGCCGACTGGCTGGGCTATGTCGGCCTCGCCTTCGCGCTCGCCCTGGCTTTGGCGAGCCTGGCCATTCTGGCGCGCGAGGCCTTCGGGCTGATGCGCCTGCGTACCCTCAACCATCTGCGCGAGCAGGCGGCCGAGGCGCTGGCGAAGGATGACCGGCGACTGGCCGAAAAGGTGACGACGGAACTAATGACCATCGCGGCCACCTCGCCGCGCCTGTTCCGCGCCCGCACGGAGCTCTCCGGCCATCTCGGGGCGATCATCGACGGTGCCGATCTCATCCGGCTCACTGAGCGCCAGCTGATGGGGCCGCTCGACGCCGAAGCGACCCAGCTGGTGTCAAACGCCGCCAAGCGGGTCTCGGTGGTCACGGCGGTCTCGCCGCGCGCCGCGGTGGACCTTATTTTCGTGTTGGTCACCGCGATCGGGCTGGTGCGTCGGCTGGCGCTGCTCTACGGGGGGAGGCCCGGCGCGCTCGGCATGGTGCGGCTGTTCCGGCAGGTCGTCACGCATCTGGCCGTCACCGGCGGCATGGCGGCGGGCGATTCCCTGATCCAGCAGGTTGTTGGCCACGGCATCGCCGCCAAGCTCTCGGCGCGGCTCGGCGAGGGCGTGGTGAACGGCCTACTCACCGCCCGGCTCGGCATTGCCGCGATCGAGGTCACGCGGCCCCTTCCCTTCGTCGCGCTGCCGGCGCCGGCACTCGGCGATGTCGCCTCCGGCCTGATCAGTCGAGGGGAAGCAAGAGACGCCGCCAAAGAGGGCCTGAAGTCGCCCGCAAACCGCGCTCAGCCCTGATGTTCAGGCGTCCGCACGACGAGGCCATCCAGCGCGTCCGTGATCTTGATCTGGCAAGACAGCCGCGAGGTGGGACGCACGTCGGAGGCGAAATCGAGCATGTCCTCCTCCATCGGGCCGGGCTCGCCGGTGGCGGCCTGCCATGCTTCGTCCACATAGACGTGACATGTCGCACAGGCGCAGGCGCCGCCGCATTCGGCGTCGATTCCCGGGACGCCGTTGCGGATCGCCGCTTCCATCACGGTGGCGCCGGCCTGGGCTTCCACGGTGCGCTCGGTGCCGGTGGCGTCGATGAAGGTGATCTTGGGCATGGGGCGGAGCTTCAGTGATTTTGAATGACTACAGGAAGGTTCGCCCTAGATAGCCGCCGGACGCCCGGAATGCCAGCGGGCTCGCACGGGAGCGACGCCGCAGCTGCTCACGCTACCAGAGCCGATTCGCTTGGTGAGCGTGACCGACGGCATGACGTGCGGGCCTTCTTCGCGGGAGGGTGAATCGGAGGTTTCGGGACGTGGTAAACAGGGCGTTAACGATAACTGAAATCACCGTGTTAACCCCCGTTCCATTTTTCATGGTCAAGAGCGTAGGATAAAGGTGCGGGGGACTGGTGTTCCTCTCGTCAAGTGCGGAACTTCTCCGCCGACGGGAATACCACAACTCCGCGAAACCCCGGCCCGACGGCGCAAGCCGGTCGGAGTAGAGTACGGACCGGAGGCAGGCGCCGATGTCGACGAATACGAAGAAGGTTCAGCAGGATCCCGCCGAGGCCGCCTTGTCGGCTATCGAGGAGGCGCTGAGTCTCGACCACTCGCCTGATGACGGCTTCGCCGCATCGGCAGAGGACGACTTCGAGCTTCCCCCGGCCCGCGAGCCGGAGGGGCCGCGCATCGAAACCCGCGCCGGCGCGTCCGGCGAGGCCGTTTCCTCGCGCTTCCTCGATGATATCGACCTGTTCGGCGATACGACGGACCCGCAGGATCTGGAGGCCTCTTCGCTCGACGATGACGGCTTCACCCTGACGGAAGCCGATCTTGCCGAAACCTCCGAATTCGACCGCACCAGCGAGCCGAATTTCGACTTCACCTCTTCCGCCAGCGAGGCGGACCTTGCCCCGGTAGCTCCCGCCCTTGCGGCGAGCGCGGCGGCCGCCGGCGCCGCAGCCGCCCTTCCGCGCGGCGAGGCCCGCACCGAAACCGAGGCCCCGGAATCCTCGCGGCCCGGCCCCAAGGGCCGCCGTGCGGCCAACGACGACCGCGAGAGCATCGGCCAACTTCTGTCCTCGCTCCAGCGCCGCCCCTCCTCCGCACCCTATGTTCTGGCAACCATCGCCTCGCTCGCCTGGCTTGTCGCCGGCGGCGTGTTGCTGCAGGCCCAGTTCGGCAGCCTGGCCGGCGATCTCGCCGCGATGGCGAACGCCCCTGGCTTCCTCGCTGGCGTGGCGGCGACGATCATCCCGCCTATCTTCTTCCTCGTGCTCGCCGCCATGGTGCGCCGGATGCAGGAAATGCGGATCGTCGCCTTCTCGATGGCGCAGGTCGCCATCCGTCTCGCCGAGCCGGCTCGGACTCCGCCTCCGGCGCCCGCCCCTGTCCCCGCGCCGGCCGCAGCCGCGACGGGCGCGGCCCTTCCGGCGATCCAGATGCCCGACGGCGTCTCGCCGGACACACTCGCACAGTATGCCGGCTTGGAGCAGGCCGTCACCCGCGCCAGCGAGGCGGAAGCCTTCGTGCGCGGCGAGGTCGCGGCGCTCGCCCAGGCCTATGACGACAATAGCCGCAAGATGCACCAGCTGATCGAGCGCCTGCAGCTCGAACGCGACGCCATCCTGACCCAGACGGAGCATGTGCGCGAGACGATCGCCTCCTCGCATTACACTTTCACCGAGGAAGTCGGTAACGTCAGCGAGCGCATCAACGAAACCGTCATGCTGGCCGCCGACCGGGTGGCCCACACGCTTTCCGATCGCGGCGAACACATCACCCTCGCGCTCGGCCGCGTCGGCGACACCATCATCGAGGCCCTGTCCGACAAGGGCGGCGACCTGATCGACCGGCTCCAGGCCACCGGGTCGGAGGTCAACACCAACCTCGCCGACGCCAGCGACCACCTCATCACGACACTCTCGGCGCAGAGCGAGCAGATCGGCGATCGTCTTTCCGGCGTCACCACCCAGTTGACCGACACGCTGTCCAGCCGGACCGACGACATCAGCCGCCAGCTGTCCGGCGCCACCGACACTCTGTCCAAGACCCTCACCACGCGCTCGGACGAAATCGGCCTGCGGCTTGCCGGCATCGCCGAGAACCTCACCGACACACTGGCGTCGCGCACGGATGCGATCAGCCGCCAGCTCTCCGGCGTCACCGAGAACCTGTCCGACACCCTGGCCACCCGGACCGACGAGATCAGCCGCCAGCTGGCCGGCGTCACCGAGAACCTGTCCGACACGCTGGCCGCTCGCACCGACGAGATCGGCGATCGCCTGCTGCGCACCGCTGCCGAGCTGTCGCATGTGGTGAACCTGCGCACCGAGGAGATGGGCGACAAGCTCTCCGCCACCACCATCAACCTCACCAGCACCCTGACCGCCCGCTCCGACGAGATCACCGACGCCCTGGTCAGCACCGGCACGCGCCTCGCCGACGAGATCGCCATCCGCGCCAGCCAGGTGAACCAGACGCTCAAGAGCACCGGCGACGCGCTGGTGCTCGACCTCTCGGTGCGCGGCGGCGAAGTCGTCCGCAAGCTGGAGGAAACCGGCAATCGGGTGGCCGACACCATCACCGTGCGCGGCGACGACCTTGCCGACCGCATCGCCGACACCGGCAACCGCATCTACGACGCCGTCGCCGTGCGCGGCGCCGAGCTGGAGCGCCTGCTGGGCGAAACCGGCCAGCGCGTCGTTCACCAGCTCTCGCAGGCGGGCACTGGCATCCATGACGCGCTCGCCGAAGCGGCGGGCCGGGTCTCGCAGGATATCGACTATCGCGGCCAAGCGCTGACCCAGCAGCTCGCCCATGTCGGCGCCGAGGCGGCGCAGACCCTCGCCGACAACGGCGCCCGCGTGACCGAGCAGTTCCGCGAGGCGGCCGACTATCTGGCCTCCGACCTCACCACGCGCAGCGAAAACATGCGCGACCATCTCGAGCAGCAGTTCCGCAACATCGAGGACCTCGTCAGCGTCCGCGGCGGCGAGATCGCCGACCGCATCTCGACCGACACCTCGACACTCGGCCGCCAGATCGTCGACGGCCTGCGTGACTTCGACACTGTCCTGCACAGCCATGGCGGTGAACTGGTCCAACGCATTTCCGACCGCGTCGAGGCCGTGACCCGCGCCATCGACACCAACCTGTCCGGCTTCGACGACCAGGTCTCCAACAAGGCCGAGCAGGTCGCCGCCGCGCTCGACATGCGCATTGCCAACATCGAGGGCGTGCTCGACCGGGGTGTCGATGGGCTCAACGAGGCTCTCGGCAATCGCACCGTCGAATTCGCCCACACGCTGTCGGAGGGCGCGCGCCAAGCCAATGATGCGATGAGCCAGTCGCTGGAAATGCTGAGCAGCTTCTTCGACGAGCGCGCCGGTACCATCACCGACCAACTCTCGCAGCACATCGACCAGGCCGACCGCACCCTCGCCGCGCGGGCCCAGGACATCGCCACGTCTCTGGACGAGCGGGTCGGTCGCTTCGAGGCGACCGTCGTCAGCCGCATCGACAATGTCGCCACCTCGGTCGAGGTGCGTGGCGCCGCCATGGCCGATCTTCTCGGCCAGCGCATCGGCGCGGTCGCCGGCCAGCTCCGCAGCGAAGCCGCCGAGATCGAAACCAGCCTGACCTCGCTCGTCGACAATGTCAGCCGCACGCTGGTCGACCGCGCCGGCGAGGTGACGACGCTCTTCGATTCCCGCACCGACGAGATCGCCCGCATCGTCGAGGAGCGCGGCAATGGCCTCCTCACGGCGCTGGAAGACCGCAGCATCTCCATCACCGGCGAAATCGCCCGCGCCAGCACCGACCTGCTCTCGGCGATCGACGATCACCGCCAGAACCTGGTGACGGCGCTCGACACCACCCGCAACGGTGCCGTCTCCGACATCATGCGCGCCAGCGATGAGCTGCTGAATACGCTGGAGACCCGTTCGGACGCCATCATCTCGGCCTTCGAGACGGCAACCACCGGCCGGGCCGACCAACTCATGCAGATCAGCGGCGATGTCGTTTCCTCGCTGCAGCAAATCACCGGCGATGTCGCCGCCTCGCTTCAGGCTGCCGGCGGCGAAGTCACCGCCTCGCTCCAGTCGGTAGGCAGCGACGTCAACTCCTCGCTCAAGCTCGTCACCGGCGAGGTGTCGACCTCGCTGCAGCAGATAGGCGGCCGGGTTACTCAGGACATCGCCCGCGCCGGCGACTCGCTGCTCAGCGAGTTTGACGGCCGCGGTGCCCAGCTGGTGGAAAGCGCTCGCCAGGCGACCGAAATCGCCTCGAGCGAGTTCTCCCGCCTCGTCGACGAATTCGACGGGCGCGGCGCCCAGCTGGTGGACAGCGCCCGTCAGGCGACCGGCATCGCCTCCGGTGAGTTCTCTCGCCTCGTCGACGAATTCGACGGTCGCGGCGCCCAACTGGTCGAAAGCGTACGCCAGGCGACCGGCGGGGTTTCAGAGGAGTTCGCCCGCTTCGTAGACGAGTTCGGCGGCCACGGTGTCCAGTTCGTCGACAGCGCCCGCCAGGCGACCAATGTCGCCTCCGAGGAGTTCGCCCGGCTTGCCGAGGAATTCGCGGCGTCGCTTGAAGGCCGCGGCAGCGGCCTGATCGAGGCGATCGCGGCCAGCGGCCGGTCCGCGGTGGCGGAGATCGCTGCGACCAACGAGGCGCTGCAGGGCGATGTCACCAGCCTGCTGGAACGACTTGGCGACGTCAACGTCCAGCTTCAGGATGTGCTCGCCAGCTCGGTCAACAACCTCGCCGACACCGAGAAGACCATCACCGAGCGACTGGAGGCCTTCCGCAGCACCGTCGCCAATGTAGAGGAAGCCAGCACCCTCGCCTCCTCGCGCATGGACGAGCAGATCCGCGATCTGCGCGCCGTCTCCACCGACGTGCTCAAGGATGTCGCCCGGCTCAGCCATTCCTTCGGCGAGCAGGCGAACCTCATTACTAACGTCGCCAACGCCCTTGGCAACGCGCATGAGAACCTCGACGACACGCTCGGCGGCCGGCACGAGGCGCTTCTCGCGCTTGCCGAGCAGGTTTCCGGACGCACGGCCGAGCTTGATGAGCGGCTGTCGCACTACACCAGCACGCTGGAGAGCACCTTCGGCCGCGCTGAGGAGCGCGTGAGCGCCATCTCCAAGTCCATCCTCGCCGCTGCCAGCACCTCGACCGACACCATCGTGCGCCAGCAGCAGGAAGTCCGCGAGACGACCGAAGCCGAGCGCGAGCGCACGATCGCCTCCCTGCACGAGACCTATGAGCAGGCCGTGCGCGAGGTCGACACGCTGATGCGACAGGCCAATCAGGGCTTCTCCGGCGCCGCCCAGGCGCTGCGCGCCTCCGTGCTCGACATCCAGCGTCTGCTGGAGACGACCCGCGAGGAGCTCAAGCGCGGCATCCTGGAGCTGCCGGAGGAAACCGAGGCCAACGCTTCCGCCATGCGCCGCACCGTCGCCGAGCAGATCAAGGCGCTGGCCGAGCTGAACGAGATCGTCTCGCGCCACGGCCGTACCCTGGACGTCGATGCCGGGCCGCGCCCGCGCCTCGCCGCCCCGCTCGTCGGCCCGGCCCCGCTTCCCGCCGCGCCGCCGGCACCCGCTCCGCGCGCGGCGGTCTCGCGTCCCCAGCCGTCGGCGCCGCGCCCCGAGCCCGCCCGTTCGGAAGCGCCGTCCTATTTTGAACCGCCGCGCGGAAATAGCACCGGCGGGGCGGCCCCCCAGCGCCGGGCCAACCTCGCCCCGGCGGCGCCGGAGCGTGGCGGGCCGGACAAGGGCGGCTGGCTCTCCGAACTGCTGGCGCGCGCCTCCGATGGCGAAGGCCCGGCGCCGTCCGGCCCAGTTCCCCGGAGTGTTCCTGTCACGCCGCCGCGCAACTTCGATCCGCGCCAGGGCCAGCCGGAGCGGCCGGTTCACCACACCATCGAGTCGCTCGACTCGCTGTCGGTGGACATCGCCCGCATGATCGACCACGAGGCCGCTGTCGACCTGTGGGAGCGCTACAAGAAGGGTGAGCGCAACGTCTTCACCCGCCGGCTCTACACCATGCAGGGCCAGCAGACCTTCGAGGAAATCCGCCGCAAGTACCGGCGCGACCTCGAGTTCCGTGACACGGTCGACCGCTATATCGGCGAGTTCGAGCGGCTGCTGGAGCAGGTCTCGCGCGACGAGCGTGGGCAGGAACTGACCAAGACCTATCTCACTTCCGATACGGGCAAGGTCTACACGCTTCTCGCCCACGCCGCCGGCCGCTTCGACTGACGCGCCCCTAAGCCAACCTAGCCTGATGAGAGCCCCCGCCCTGTGCGGGGGTTTTCTTTTGGCTCAAGGCCCCTTCTGGAATCCGGTTGCTGCCATTGCCGATTCCCGCTGGCAATGGCACGCCATTCAGGCCTGAGCTGAGGCGAGCGCCCACCGAGCGGCAAGCCCAAGGCGCAGGCTGGGCGCGTCGGGACAATAGAGCGCGCCACATGCCGGCCGGTCCGGAAGCCGGGCAGCGGACAGCAGGTAGCACCGCCTGTTCAATCGGGGAGTTGAGCCGCGCACACAAGGCCCGTTCGGGAATCCGGCGACGGCCCCGTTGGGGGATCGTCAGTCGTCGATGTGGTGGGCCCACCTGCCCGTCCGCAAGGCACGACGGGGGGCACGGCCCACCGACACATCCGAAGACGGCGACCTTACGCGCCGCATCCGGAGGTCGACCAGTCTTCGGATCGGCATGCTTTCTCCGCGCCCGTCGCACGCAGGAGCACAGAAAAACCCCGCCGCTCGGCAGGAGCGACGGGGCAATGAGGATTGGGAACGCGGCTGCGAGAGCCGCGTTCAGTGCGGCGCGGGGGCGGCTTCCTGCTTGCGGGCGCGGCGCCGCTCGCCAAAGCCGGCGATCCAGCGGCAGACCACATAGAAGGTCGGGGTGAACAGCAAGCCGAAGAAGGTCACACCGATCATGCCCGAGAACACCGCCGTGCCCAGCGCCTGCCGCAGCTCCGCCCCGGCGCCGGTGGCGATGACCAGCGGCACCACGCCGAAGATGAAGGCGAGCGAGGTCATGATGATCGGCCGCAGGCGCAACTTGGCGGCTTCGGTGGCGGCGACGAAGCGGTTTTCCCCGCGATCCTCCAATTGCTTGGCGAACTCGACGATCAGAATCGCATTCTTCGCCGCCAGACCGATGAGGACGATGAAGCCGACCTGGCTGAGGATGTTGTTGTCCTGTCCCCGTATCTGGATGCCCACCACCGCCGCGATCAGGCACATGGGGACGATGAGGATGACCGCCAGCGGCAAGGTCAGGCTTTCATACTGCGCCGCCAGCACGAGGAACACGAACACCACGCCCAGCGCGAAGGCGAAGATGGCGGTGTTGCCGGCCCTCACCTGCTGATAGGCCAGCGTCGTCCACTCATAGGCGAAGCCGTCCGGCAGCGTCTGGGCCGCGATCTCCTGCATCTTCTGGATCGCCTGGCCCTGCGACGTGCCCGGCATGGTGTCGCCGTCGAGTTCCGCCGCCGGGTAGAGGTTGTAGCGCGGCACGCGGTAGGGACCGGAGATGTCCTTCACCGTGGTGAAGGAGCCGAGCGGCACGAGCTGCCCCTCCGCATTCTTCACCCGCAGGCGCAGCAGGTCGTCCGGCGTCAGGCGGTAGGGCGCGTCGGCCTGCGCCTGCACGCGGTAGGTACGGCCGAACAGGTTGAAGTCGTTGACATAAGACGAGCCGATATAGGTCTGCAGCGTCGAGAACACGTCGGCAATATTGACGCCGAGCAGCTGCGCCTTGGTGCGGTCGATGTCGAGGAAAAGCTGCGGCGTCGAGGTCTCGAACAGCGAGTAGACCTGCTTGAGGCCGGGCGTCTGGTTGGCCGCGCCCATCATGGCATAGACCGCGCCTTGCAGCGCCTCATAGCCCCGCCCGCCGCGATCCTCGATCATCATGCGGTAGCCGCCGGCATTGCCGATACCCGACACGGGAGGCGGCATGACGACGATCATCTGTGCTTCTTCCACCGAGGCCAGCTTGCCGAACAGCGTGCCCTGGATGGCGGCAGCGGACTGGCCGGGGTGTTCGGCCCGCTCGGCCGCCGGGCCGAGGATGACGAACATGGCGCCGGCATTGGGGGCGTTGGTGAAGGTCGCGCCGGAAAAGCCGACAATGTTGACCACATGCGCCACGCCAGGGGTCGCCAGAACCTCCTGAGCGGCCTTGGTCATCACCGCATTGGTGCGCGCCAGCGCAGCGCCGCCGGGCAGCTGTGCCGCGACGATGAGATAGCCGCGGTCCTGCGCCGGGATGAAGCCCTGCGGCGTGGTGCGGAACAGCTGGAAGCCACCGGCGAGAATGGCGATGTAGACCAGCAGCACCACGACGGCGATGCGCACCAGCTTGCTGGTGAGCCAGCCATAACCGCGCGATACGCCGTCAAAGCCCTTGTTGAAATAATGGAAGAAGCCGGTGAAGGGCCGCGCATACCAGGCCGGCTTGTGGTCGGCGCCCTTATGCGGCTTGAGCAGCAGCGCGCACATCGCCGGCGAGAGGGTCAGCGATACCAGCAGCGAAATCAGTGTCGAGCCGGCGATGGTCAGGGCGAACTGGCGGTAAAACTCGCCGGAAATGCCGGTGATGAAGGCCGACGGGATGAACACCGAGGCCAGCACCAGCGAAATCGCCACCAGCGCCCCGCCGACTTCGTCCATGGTCTTGTAGGCGGCATCGCGTGGGCTGAGGCCGGTGGAGATGTTGTGCTCCACGCTCTCCACCACGACGATGGCGTCGTCGACCACGATGCCGATCGCCAGCACGAGGCCGAACAGCGACAGGTTGTTCAGCGAGAAGCCGAAGAGGCTCATGATGAAGAAGGTGCCGATCAGCGAGACGGGGATCGCCAAGATCGGGATGATCGCCGCCCGCCAGCTCTGCAGGAACAGCACCACCACGATCACCACCAGGACGATGGCCTCCATGATGGTGTGCTCCACCGCGCGGACCGATTCAGCGATGAACTGCGTCGGGTTGTAGGCGGTGGAATAGGTCACGCCGGGCGGGAAACCCTTGGAAATCTCCTTGATCGCCGCCTCGATCGCCTCGCCGGTGGCGAGCGCATTCGAGCCCGGCAGCTGGAAGATGCCGAGCGCGACCGAGGGCTTGGAGTCGAAATAGGAGATCGAGGAATTGTCCTGCGCCTCAATGTCGATCCGCGCCACATCGCGCAGACGCACCACGGCGTTGCCGGTTTCGCGGACGACGATATTGCCGAACTCTTCCGGCGTCGACAGCCGCCCGAGGGTCCGCACCGCCACCTGGAAGCCCATCTGGTTCGGCACGGGAGGCGCGTTCAGCACGCCTGAGGCCACCTGGAGGTTCTGCGCCTGCAGGGCGGCGGTCACGTCGCCGGCCGTCAGGTTCAGCGCCTGCAGCTTCAGCGGATCGAGCCAGACTTGCATCGCATAGTCGCGCGAGCCGAACACGGTGATCGAGCCGACGCCCGGTACCCGCTGCAGTTGGTCCTTGATCTGCAGGTTGGCGTAGTTCGAGATGAACAGCGAGTCGCGGGAATCGTCCGGCGAGAACAGGCTCACCACCATCAGGATGTCGGGCGAGGATTTGGCGACGGTGACGCCGATCTGCTGCACGTCCTGCGGCAAGCGCGGCGTCGCGGTGGCGACCCGGTTCTGGACCTGCACCTGCGCGATATCGAGATCAGTGCCGATGTCGAAGGTCACGGCGATGGAAAAGCGGCCGTCCGCCGTCGAGTTGGAGGAGATGTAGAGCATCCCCTCGACGCCGTTGATCTGCTGCTCGATCGGCGCGACCACCGTGTCGGCCACGGTTTCCGCGCTGGCGCCCGGATATTGGCCACTGACATTGACCACGGGCGGCGCGATGTCGGGATACTGCGCCACGGGCAGGGCGACGAAGGCGACGGCGCCCAGGATCATCACCACGATGGAAACCACCGAGGCGAAGATCGGGCGATCGATGAAGAAGTGTGAGAAACGCATGGGGACCGCCTCCGCGCTCAGTTCGCGGGCGGGGTGGCGGAAGCCTTTGCAGGCGCCTCGCTAGCGCCCGCGGCGGTTCCATCACCCGGAGCCGGGGTCGCCGGCGCTGCCTCCAGCTTGCCAACCACCTTCGCACCGGGGCGGATGCGCATCAGCCCGTTGACCACGACGAGGTCGTCCTTGCCGATGCCGCTGGTGACCACGCGCTGGCCGTCATAGGCGCGGCCGAGCGTGACATATTTCATCTGCGGCGCCTGCGGCTGGTCGCCCGGCTGCAGCACATAGACGAATTTGCGGGTCTGCTCGGTGCCGATGGCAACGTCCGGCACCAGAACCGCCTCATGCGGGGCCGAGGACGGCACCTCGATCCGGCCGAACATGCCGGGCGTGAACGTCGCGTCGGGATTGGCGAAGGTCGCGCGACCGCGGATCGTGCCGGTGTCCTCGCTGATGCGGTTGTCGACGAAGTCGAGCTTGCCCTCGTGGGTGAAGCCCTTCTCGTCGATCAGACCCAGCTTGACCGGGATCGACAGCCCCTTGTCACCCATGTCCTTCGACATGCGCTGGTAGCGCAGATAGGAGGCCTCGTCATAGGTGAACTCGAAATAGATCGGATCGAGCGAGACGATGGTGGCCAGCAGCGTGTTGGTATTGGTGCCGCCCGAACCGCCGGTGACAAGATTGCCGACCGACACTTTGCGGTCACCGATGCGCCCGGTGACAGGCGACTTGAGTTCGGTGAAATCGAGGTCGAGCTGGGCCGCCTGCAGCGCCGCCTGTGAAGCAGCCACGCCCGCGCGAGCGGTGCGCTCGCTCTGCAGCCGCTGGTCATAGGCCTGCTTGGAAATGGCGTTGGAGGTCTTGTCGTCGATCAGTGTCTGGGCACGCTGCAGATCCGACTGGGCGAAATCGAGTTCGGCCTGAGCCCGCTGCAGATTGGCCTCTGCCTGATCATGCGCCACCTGGAAGGGCCGCTTGTCGATGGCGAACAGCAGGTCGCCCTGCTTCACCAGCTGGCCGTCGGTGAAGGCCACCTTTTCGAGATAGCCGGAGACGCGGGCATAGACGTTCACCAGATCGACGGCGGCGAAGCGGCCGACATACTCGTCGTAATCGGTGATGGTGCGCGTGGTCGGATGGGCGACCGTGACGGTCGGCGGCGGAGGCGCAGCCTGCTGTCCCTGGTTCGGCTCGGAGCAACCCGCCAGCGCCAGAGTGGCAAGAGAAAGTGCAGCGAGGGAAAGGCGCGGCAGCGCGGTCATCATAGGCGTCTCCGAGAAGGCTCTTCGGGTATTTCGGGACCCTGTCCCGAGATCGCGTTTCATCGGCCACCCCCGCCCGGAGCCCGAGACGCCGGTGCGAACTACCACAGTTATGCTGCACCGCGTAAGCAATAAATCGTCAGTTCGTCACCGCCGGGGGTCGCCCGCGCAGCAGACCCCTGAGGTAGCGCCGCCCGAACAGTGCCAGCACCAGGCCCGCATAGACGGCGCCTCCTGCCGCGACGCACAATGCCAGCGAGGCCTCATCGCCGCCATGGACGAAGCCGGCCAGGGACGGCCCGGCGAACCGCGCCGTGGCGAAGAGGGTTGCCGCGAGGATGGCGCCGATCAGCACAAGACGGGGCAGGCTGCGCCACATTTGCGCGTCGCCGCACTCATAGCCGCGACGATGGGCGAGGAAGGCCAGCACCAGCACGGTGATCCAGCCGCCCATCGAGGTGGCGAAGGCGAGGCCAACCTGTGCGAGCGTGTCCATCAACAGGATCTTCAGGCCGATATTGACCAGAGCGGCCCCGAGCGTCGCCATCACGGGGGTGCGCGTATCGCCCCGGGCATAGAACGGCGCCATGAAGGCCCGCACCACCACGAACGGGGCGAGGCCGATGCCATAGGCCGCTAGCGTCGCCCCGGCCGACGCTGCCGCCTCGGCGGTAAAGGCGCCGCGCATGAACAGGCCGCGCATGATGATCTCAGGGATCGTCAAGGCGGCCGCCAGAAAGGGCAGCACCAGCAGCAGCGTCAGCTCGATCGCCCGCGCCTGGGAAAAGCGCGCCCCTTCAAGGTCATTGGCGGCGATCCGCCGCGACATCTCCGGCAGCAGCACAATGCCCGCCGCAATGCCGACGACGCCGATCGGCAGCTGGTTGATGCGGTCGGCATAGAACAGCGCCGCCACCGCGCCTTCCGGCAGGAAGGAGGCGATGATGGTGTCGGCGAACAGCGCCAGCTGCACGCCGGCCGAGCCGATGATCGCCGGGCCCAGCGCAATCAAGAAGGCACGGGTCTCGGGGTCGAGCCTCGGCCGGCCGAAGCGCAGGCCAAGGCCATGGCGCTCGGCGTCGAACACCAGCAATCCGAGTTGCAGGAAGCCGGAGATCAGCACGCCCCACGAAGCCGCATGACCGGCGGTGGGAAACAGTCCGGCCAGGCTCAGCGTACCGACCATCGCGACATTGAGCAGGATCGAGGCGGCGGCTGCCGCCCAGAAGCGGTCATTGGCGTTGAGTACCCCGCCGACCAGCGTCACCACCGCGATCAGCCCGAGATAGGGGAAGGTGATGCGGGTGAAATCAACCGTCAGGGCGAAGCGCTCGGGATCGTCCGAAAGCCCCGGCGCCAGCGTCGCCACCACCCAGTCGGTCGCCAGCAGCGCGACGGCGAGCAGGAGAAGTTGCACCAGCACAACGCCGGTCAGGATGCCATCGGCGAATTTCCGCGCCGGGGCGTCGCCTTCCACCGTCTTCACCCGCGCATAGGCCGGGATAAAGGCGGTGTTGAAGGCCCCCTCGGCGAAGATGGAGCGGAAATGGTTGGGCAGGCGGAAGGCGATGTAGAAGGCATCCGCCAGCGGCCCGGCGCCGATGACGGCCGCCATGACGATGTCGCGGACAAACCCCGTCAGCCGCGAGAGAAGCGTCCAGCCGCCGACGGTGAAGATGCTGCGAATCATAGGATGCCGACGGAAGGGTTGAGGCTGCCGGAAGCCGGAAACGAAGGCGGGCGGAAAGCTAGCCGTCCCGCCCTCTCCTCGCCAGTCCCGCGAACGTCAGGCGCCGAGCGCGCGGCGCACCGCCGCGATGACGCGGTCCTGTGCGGCCTCGTCGAGATAGGGGTGCATGGGCAGGCTGATCACCTCGCCCGCCAGCTTCTCGCACACCGGCAGGCCGTTTCCAGCAATGGGGAACTGCGCATAGGCGGGCTGGTGGTGCATCGGCAGGCGATAATAGACGGCGGTGGGCACGCCCTCCTTCTGCAGCGCCGCCGCCAGCCCGTCGCGCACGCCGTGCGGCAGCCGGATGGTGTACTGGGCCCAGACCGAGGTGGCGCGCGGATCCACCGCCGGCACCGCACAGATATCGGCCAGAGCCGCACTGTAGCGCTCGGCGACGCGCTGCCGGGCGGCGATCTCGTCCTCGAAGATCGCCAGCTTCTCCAGCAGCACCGCCGCCTGGATGGTGTCGAGCCGGCCGGTCATGCCGAGGCGGACATTCTCATATTTGTCGACGCCCTGGCCGTGCTCGCGCACGCTCTTAAGCACCGGGACGAGAGCGTCGTCATCGGTCAGAACCGCACCGCCGTCGCCGTAGCAGCCCAGCGGCTTGGCGGGGAAGAAGCTGGTGGCGGTGGCGTCGCCGAAGGAGCCGGTGCGCCGGCCGTTCCAGGTGGCGCCAAAACCCTGCGCGGTGTCGCACAGCACCTTGAGGCCATGCGCCTTGGCGATGGCCTCGATGGCGTCCATGTCGGCGGGCTGGCCGAACAGATCGACCGGAACCACGACCTTCGGCGTCAGGCCCTCGCGCTTGGCCACCTCGATGGCGGCTTCAAGACTCGCCGGGTCCATGTTGAAGGTGTCTTCGAGAATGTCGACGAAGACCGGCGTCGCGCCGATCCATGGTACCACCTCGGCCGTGGCGCAGAAGGTGAAGGCCGGGCAGAACACCGCGTCGCCGGCCTTGATTCCCCAGGCCATCAAGATCATAGCCAGCGCATCCGTGCCGCTGGAGCACGCCACCGCATGCTTGGCCCCGGCGAAGCGGGCGAGTTGCTGCTCGAACTCCGTCACTTCAGGGCCATTGATGAACCGGCAATGGTTGAGAACCCGCGCCACGGCGTCGTCGATGCGGGTGCCGAGCCGTGCCCGCTGCGCCGCGATGTCGACGAAAGGAATCGGCGCCAGTTCGGTCTTCACATGCGAATTCATCGGTGTTCCTCTCAGGCCACGCTGGCGCGCAGGGGCGTCGGCTCGGCGGGCATCGACTCAGTGGGCGTCGGCTCCAGCGCTTCGAGGCAGCGCATGGCGGTGGCGATAGCAGCGACGCCGTCCTCGCCGGTCACGGCCGGTGCCGATCCACCGCGCACGGCATCCAGGAACCGCAGCAGTTCCAGCCGCAGCGGCTCGGCATAAGCCACGGGAAGATGGCGCATCGAATAGCTGCCATCCGGCTTGTAGTCGAAATACTCCGTCACCTGCCGGGTCAGCAGGTCGCCGATCACATACTTCTTGCGGGTGGCGACATGGACGGTGCGCGCCTTGAACGGCGTCAGCCAGTTGGTGTTGATGTGCGCCAGCACGCCATTGGCGGTGCGGAACTGCAGCAGCGCGATGTCCTCGCGCTCGGCCACGGCGGCCTTCACCTGCGGCTGCACCTCGGTGATGTGCGAGCCGGTGAAGTGGCAGATCAGGTCGATGTCATGCACGGCGAGGTCGATCACCACGCCGACATTCGACATGCGCGGCGGAAACGGTCCGACGCGGGTGATGGCGATGGAGAGGATCTCCTCGTCGCGAATGGCGTTCTTCACCGCCTCGACCGCCGGATTGAAACGCTCGACATGACCAACCACCAGCGCCACGCCTTTGGCCTTCGCGGCGGCGACGATGGCCTCGGCCTCGGCGACGGTGGGCGCGATCGGCTTTTCGACCAGCACATGCATGCCGGCATTGATAGCGGCGAGCGCCACGTCGTGGTGCAGATGGGTGGGAGCGGCGATGACGAGGGCGTCGGCCCCCTCCGCCACCAGATCGTCAAGGCTGGCAAAGGCCCGGCAACCAAGGAGGGCCGCCACCTTCTCACGCTGGCCGGCATCGGGATCGGCGATGCCGACCAACTCGGCGCCCGGCAGATCGGTGAGCACGCGGGCGTGGTTGTAACCCATGATGCCGACGCCGACGACGCCGACGCGAACGGGCACTGAAGCCCCGCCCGGGTCCTGAACCATGCGCGCATATCCTTCCATCTGAATTCGTCGTCGGGGGTCTAACATGCGCCCCCGGGTGTGGCGAGAGAGGCCGAATCGCAAAGCCGCGTCAAAGGCTTCACTATTTGCTTCAACCTGTTACCGACCCCGCTCACTCGGCGGCAGCGGCCTCGGCGGCCTCGCCCGCCCCTTCCGCCGCAGCAGCGGAACTCGCAATGCCGCTGGCGTCGATAAAGCTCTTGTAGACGAAGACGCGCTTGCCCTCGACGATGATCTCGCACCATTGCTGGCAGACGACGAGATCCACCTTCTGGCCCGCCGGCAGATTGCCGATGGCCGCCGCGCCCCGTTTCGGCGCGGCCCGCATGGTAACGGGGCGGCGCGTCACGGCGGTACCGATCGGCTCGCCGCCGAATCCTGCAGGTGTGTCGCCCTCCTCGGCGGCCTCAGCCGGAGCCGCTGCCTCAGCCTCTGCCGGCGCTGCGGCAAGGGCGGCCACAGGCCGTTCGGGCGCACGGGCAGGCGGCAGGGGAGCCTCCTTTGGCAGCGCGACCGGCGTCGGCGCTGAAGGAGCTGCCGTGAGTTCGATCGAGGCCACGACCGGCTCGGCCTCCGCTGCCTCCGGAACCACCGGGGCCGACAGGGGTCCGACATCCGTCTCCGGCGCGGCGAAGGCGGTGACGGGGAGCGCCTCGCCGGCCGCGTCGAGCGAGGCCTGGGTGTTGCGCAGGAGGGGCGGAATGCTGTTGCCGGGCAGAGCGTTTACGAGAGCCGAAGAGGCCTCTGGCGTCGGGGCGGCGGGCGCGACCTCGACCAGCGGGACGACGGCCGCCGGGCCACCCGACAATTCAGGCGGGACAGCCGAGGGGGCGACGCTTGCCACGGCCGCATTGCCGATCACCTCGGGCGCGACCTTTGCCTCCTCGCGGGCGGCCAGGGATTGCAGCAGGACAGCGCCCCCTCCGACCACCGCCATGAAGACGGCGAGCAGGCCGAGGCGCTGCCAGGTGATGACGTCCTTGGAGGCGTTGCGCTTGCGCCGTGTCTCGGCCTCGCCCGACGGGCGCGTGGAACTGCCGAAGCTGCGCCGGCGGGCGGCCTGGGTCGAATCGGCGCTGGATGATGCGGCCCCCGATTCGGTCCGTGCGGCAGCCGGGCGCGCGGCCAGTACGTCGCCCATGTCTCCCAGAGCCGCGAGGCGGCTGCGCACATCCCCCAGGGAGCGCGGCTCGCGACCCGCGCCCGGAGGAGTGGAGGGCAGCTCGGCGCCGGCATCGCTGCCATGGCGGTCGGCTTTCTCCTGCTCAAGCGAACTGACGATGGTCCGGAAATCGGAAATGAGAGAGGAGGAGAGCCCGGTTCCGCGCGGCTGCTGCGATGACGTTGGCATGGCGCGGGAACTCTACGCTACGGGAAAAAGGCGGGGAAGCACGGAGGAAGCCGTAAGGTTGGAAGCGTCTGCACGGTGCAGTCGCCGGCAGTGCCCGGGGACACTGACGGCCAGCTCAAGGGTGCGGCGCTGACCACTTCGCATGCGTTCTTCCAGTCCATTCGGGCCGGCGCCCGAAGGCCCGCGACCGAGTTCCGTAAACCGCCTTCGTATGCGACGGGTGACAACTTACCGGCACTTTGCACCTTGATGCAAGAATGTCACATGCCGGAAATTTCCTTATGAACAAAGATTGCGGCAACTCTTGGCCCCGCCCGGCGCGGCTCCCATCAAATTAGCTCAACAGATGCAATAAGTTGTGGGAACTGAATTTGCGCCCCTACACCAGCACCGCCCGCGCTGGCGCGCTCATCGCACCGAATATTCGCTGGTAGCGAGCCAGCTCCTCCGGCGGCCCCATGGCTTTGGTGGGGTTGTCAGACAGCTTCACCGTCGGGCGGCCATCCGCCGAAATGACCTTGCAGACCACGGAAATGGGATCGAGTCGCCCTTCGGGCGCAAAGCCTCGGAAATCATTTGTCAGCAGCGTGCCCCAGCCGAAGCCCATGCGCAGGCGCCCCTGGAAGTGGCGGTAGATGCGTTCGATGTCGCCGATATCGAGGGCATCCGAGAAGATCGCTAGCTTCTGCGCCGGATCCTGCCCGCGCGCCCGCCACCAGCGCAGCGCTTCCTCGCCGCCCTCGATCGGGTCCTTGCTGTCGATGCGGATGCCGGTCCAGCCGGCCACCCAATCCGGTGCCTGCTCAAGGAAATGGCTGGTGCCGAACGTGTCGGGAAGGATCACCAGCAGATTTCCCTCATAGTCCTGCTGCCAGTCGGCGAGCACCTTGTAGGGCGCGCGCGCCAGCTCCGCGTCGGTGTCGGCCAGCGCGGCGTAGACCATGGGCAGTTCGTGGGCGTTGGTGCCGGTGGCCTCCACCTCGCGGCGCAGCGCGATCAGGCAGTTCGAGGTGCCAAGGAAGCGCTCGCCCAGCCCCTCCATCATCGCCTGCACGCACCAGTCCTGCCAGAGAAAGCCGTGCCGCCGCCGGGTGCCGAAATCGGCGACGCCCGCGCCGCCCAGCGCCTTCAGCCGCTCGACCTTCTCCCAGACACGAGTCATGGCCCGCGCATAGAGCACCTGCAGCTCGAAACGGCCCATGCTGCGCAGCACCGCGCGCGAGCGGAGCTCGTTGATGATGGCAAGTGCCGGGATCTCCCACATGGTGGTCTCGATCCACGGTCCCTCGAAGGTCAGCTCATACTGCCCGTCGCGCTTTTCGAGGTGGTAGGCGGGAAAGCGGAATGTCTCCAGCCAGGCGATGAAGTCCGGCGAGAACATCTGGCGCTTGCCGTAGAACATGTTGCCGCGCAGCCAGGTCGATTCCCCGCGCGTCAGCGACAATGTCCGCACATGGTCGAGCTGCTCGCGCAGTTCGCCCTCGTCGACGAAGTCCGCGATCCGCACGCTCCGCGTCCGGTTGATGATGCCGAAGGTGACGCGGGTGTGGAAATGCCGGCGATAGATCGTCTGCGCCATCAGGAGCTTGTAGAAATCCGTGTCGAGCACGGAGCGGACGATCGGGTCGATCTTCCATGTGTGATTGTAGACGCGAGTGGCGATGTCGATCATGCGGTAGGCCCCGTTTGCCCGGCCTGCCCTTCTAGAGCATGCCGCCCGAAAATGCAGGCCACGCCGCCAACCGCAGGTGCAGAGACGTTCAAGCCCCAACGAAGGTCGTGCGATTTGGCCCTTGGAACCGCCGATCCAATGATTAACTGCGCTCCAACGCCCTGCTGAACGACAGGGCCCTTTCTCGACAGGAGCACATCGTGGCTGCCACGAAATCCCTTTTCGACACCTATCGCCTCGGCGACATCATTCTTGCAAACCGCATCGTCATGGCCCCGCTGACCCGCAACCGCGCTGGTGCCGGCCTCGTCCCCTCGCCGCTCGCGATTGAGTATTACCGCCAGCGCGCCACCGCCGGCCTCATCATCACCGAGGCGACGCAGATCTCCGCTACCGCGCAGGGGTACCAGGACACGCCCGGCCTGTTCACGCAGGAGCAGATCGAGGGTTGGAAGAAGATCACCGATGCCGTGCATGCCGCCGGCGGCCACATCTTCGTGCAGCTCTGGCATGTCGGGCGCGTCTCGCTCCGCTCGCTGCAGCCGGGCGGCGCCGCTCCTCTCGCCCCTTCTGCCCTTCGCGCCAATACCAAGACCTATGCGAATAATGGCTTTGCCGAGGTCGACGAGCCGCGCGCGCTGACGCTGGACGAAATCCCCGGCATCGTCGACGACTTCCGCCAGGCGGCAGCGAACGCCATCCTCGCTGGCTTCGATGGCGTCGAGATCCACGGCGCCAACGGCTATCTCATCGACCAGTTCCTGCGTGACGGCGCCAACAAGCGTACCGATGCCTATGGCGGATCGATCGAGAACCGCACCCGCTTCCTGAAGGAGGTCCTCCAGGCCGTCATCGGCGAGATCGGCGCCGCGCGGACCGGCCTGCGGCTGTCCCCCGTCACCCCGGCCAACGATCTCTCCGACAGTGATCCGCAGGCGCTCTTCAGCCATGTGATGGACGTGGTCGAGAGCCTGCACCCGGTCTATGTGCATATGATCGAGGGCGCCACTGGCGGCCCGCGCGACATCGTGCCGGACTTCGACTTCGAGGCCCTGCGCACCCGCTACAGCGGCGCCTGGATGGTCAATAACGGCTACGACAAGGCGATGGCGGAAGAGGTGATCGCGGCCGGCAAGGCCGACCTCGTTGCCTTCGGCAAGGCCTTCATCTCCTCGCCCGACGCGGTGGAACGCCTGCGCCTTGGCGTCGCTTTCAATGAGTTGGACCGCGACCATCTCTATGGTGGCGGCGCCCAGGGCTACACGGACTACCCCACGCTGGAGAACGCGACCGCCTGAAGACGGCTGTTTGAAAACGACGAAGGCCCGCCATCTGGCGGGCCTTTTGTTCGGCGAGGCGTCGCTTCAGGCGGCGAGCGGCTCCTCCGGCCGCACGCAGCGTACCGAGACGTCGACTGTCATGCCGAGATAGTCGCCGGTGAGGCCAGTGAACCCGCCCGCCACCGGCACCGCCTGGCTGGGATCGCGGGTCACGGCGACGCGGATGAGGTTGTCGGCGGCAATCGTTCCGTTGGTGGGATCGAATTCGACCCAGCCAGCACCCGGCAGATAGATATCCGCCCACGCATGCGTGGCGCCGGCGCCGACCAGCGCGGAATCCCCTCCATCGAGGGCGGGATCGTAGAGATAGCCGGTCACGAAGCGCGCCCCGAATCCCAGGGAACGGGCCGTCTCGATCAGCAGCAGCGCGAAGTCGCGGCACGAGCCGGTGCCCAGGCGCAGAGTCTCCAGAGGCGGCTGGGTGCCTTCCTCGAAGCGCAGATTATAGCTGAAGCCCTTGTGGATGCTGTTGTTGATATCTGTCAGCAGCGCCATGGTGTCGGTCGGCCGTGCGGCAACAAATCCCTTCGCCCACGCCTCCAGTTCGCCATGCGGGTCGGGATGATGCGGGTCCAGCATGCGGCCGAGATCGATGCGGTCATCCGGCGAATAGACGAAGGGATAGGAGGTTGCGCTCTCCTCTATCTCGAAATCGAGCCCGCCCAGACCGTAGCGCTCCAGCGTGAGCACGCTCTCGATCTTCAATTCGTCCGACGGTTCGAGAAAGTCGACCACCGCGACGGAGTTACCGAAGACGTCGTGCATCCAGCGTATGTTTCCATGCGGAAACAGCGCGATATTGGCACCGACCAGCCGCAGGTCATGGCTGTCGCGCGGGCGCAGCATCAGCCGGTGCGGCTGGAACGTGACCGGATTGGCATAGCTGTACTGGGTGACGTGTCGGACGGTGAGGGTCTGCATGTGAAGTTCCGGAAAGGTCCGCCCGCAGGGCAAAGTGCAAGGCTCAGCGTGAGCAGAGACGGCCGACGGCGAAACCGATCAGCCCCATTGCAACCAGCGCGCGAAATGAGTAGCGCTGTGTCGGCTCCTGCCGGACGCTCGAGCGGGCAACGCCGTCGGATGCGCGCGAGCCCATGCGCTCGCTCTGCCCCGTGGCCCCGGCGGAGGCTGTCGAGCCACCCGCGGCGCTGAAGGGCGACGCGCCTGACGCCGAAGATCCCTGGCTGGACGAACCGCCTTCGGTAAACGGCCCTCGGTTTGAAGAGCCAAAGTCAGTGTTCGGATTAGCCATCGCGCGCTCTCGCCTGTTCGCCTGTGTTGGGGGCCTAACGCGCGAGCCGCCATTTCGTTCGAGGAATGCGGCCGGGAACCGGCGGGGAATCGGAGCGAGCGCTCCGAGACGTGGCCTCGCCGCTCAGATGCGGCCATTGAGGAAGGCGAGCATCTCTACAGGCCCATTGGCGTTGAACAGCTTCACCTGCCGCCCGCCGCACATGTCGCAGCGCAGCCGCGGCGGCGCCTCGCCATCGGCCGGGGGCGCCAGAGAGGCCGCATCAACGCGCCCGAGCACGGAACGCCGCCCGCAGCGCTGGCAATGGGCACAAAGCATGGAAGACTGGTCGATCATGTCGCCCTCCCGAGCGGAACGGCCGAGATCGCTGGGGACCCCGACGCTTGCGGCCCCTTGCCCGGCGGCGCTCCCGGACGCCCGATTCTAGGCTTTCCCGGCCGGAAAGCCCACCGGCCCCGCGCCGCCTTGAATGCGACGCGCGGCCCGGACACGGATGAGATAGGGGGTGGACGAAGTTGGCTTCGTCTCGGTTTCCGCCAAAACTCCGAAGGATCGGAATTTGGTGGGCGCACTAGGGCTCGAACCTAGGACCCGCTGATTAAGAGTCAGCTGCTCTACCAACTGAGCTATGCGCCCCCGCCGCAGACCGTGGCCTTGCGGACGGCCGGTCATGTAGCAGAGCCCCCCAGGTGTGTCCATAGGGACAGCCCGGCTTCCCGATCTTTCCACAGGCCAGCCACAGGCCCCGGCTTGAAACCTACTCCTGGAACGCCTCCTCGCGCTTCTTGCGCACGGAGGGCAGCAGCACGACGACCAGCGCGAGGATGGCGAGGCCCAGCATAGTGGCGGAGATCGGCCGGGTGAAGAACACGGTCGGATCGCCACGCGAGATCAGCATGGCGCGGCGCAGATATTCCTCCAGCATCGGCCCGATGATGAAGCCCAGCAGCAGCGGTGCCGGCTCACAGTCCAGCTTGACCAGCACGTAGCCGACCACCCCGAACAGGGCCATGGTGAACACGTCGATGGCGTTGTTGTTCACGCTGTAGACGCCGATGCAGCAGAAGCCGACGATGAGCGGGAACAGGATGTGGTAGGGCACGGTGAGCAGCCGCACCCAGATGCCGATCAGCGGCAGGTTCAGCACCACCAGCATGAGGTTGCCGATCCACATCGAGGCAATGATGCCCCAGAACAGGCTTGGCTGCTCGTTCACCACATTCGGGCCGGGCACGATGCCCTGGATGATCAGCGCGCCAATCATCAGCGCCATGACCGGGTTGGACGGAATACCCAGCGTTAGCATGGGGATGAAGGAGGTCTGCGCGCCGGCATTGTTGGCCGCCTCCGGCCCGGCAACGCCTTCGATAGCGCCCTTGCCGAACTGCTCGGGGTGGCGGGAGATCTTCTTCTCGATCGAATAGGCCGAGAAGGAGGAGAGGATCGCGCCGCCGCCCGGAAGGATGCCGAGGAACGAGCCTAGGAACGTGCCGCGCAGGATTGGGCCGATGATGCGCTTGATGTCGTCCTTGGACAGCAGCAGGCCCTTCACCTTCTGCACCATGACGGTGCGGGTGTGCTCATCCTCCAGGTTGCGCACGATCTCGCCGATGCCGAACACGCCCATGGCCAGCGCCACGAACTCGATGCCATCCGCCAGTTCCAGCATGTCGAAGGTGAAGCGCGGGGTGCCGGTGTAGACATCCTGCCCGGACAGGCCGAGCAAAATGCCCAGAACCACCATCGCCAGCGCCTTCACCACCGAGCCGGAGGCGAGCGCGACGGACGCGACAAGCCCTAGAACCATCAGCGCAAAATACTCCGGCGGGCCGAACTTCAAGGCGAGGTCGGCGAGCGGCGGGGCGAAGACGGCGAGCAGGAAAGTGGCGACCGATCCGGCGAAGAAGGAGCCGATGGCGGCGGTGGCGAGCGCCGCGCCGGCGCGGCCCTGGCGTGCCATCTGGTAGCCGTCAATGGCGGTGACGACCGATGAGCTCTCGCCCGGCAGGTTGATCAGGATCGCCGTGGTCGAGCCGCCATATTGCGCGCCGTAATAGATGCCCGACAGCATGATCAGCGCCGAAACCGGCGGCAGGCCGAAGGTGATCGGCAGCAGCATGGCGATGGTCGGCACCGGGCCAAGGCCCGGCAGAACGCCGATCAGCGTGCCCAGAAGCACGCCGATGAAACAGTAGAAAATGTTCTGAAACGTGACCGCGACGGAGAAGCCGAGGGCGAGATTATCGAAGATTTCCATGGACTTCGCCTCTCAGTAGCCGCCGAGCCACGGGCCCAGCATGGGCAGCGGCAGGCCGAGACCCTTGATGAACACGGCCCAGGAGAACGCGACCATGATGAAGGAGGACAGCAGCGCCGTCGTCAGCTTGAAACGCCGGCTCGCCATCGTCGAGAGGAACACCGCGAGCCCCATGGAGGGGCCGAGGCCCAGCGGGCGGATGCCGAGGCCGAACACAACCACCGCGAGCGTGACCAGCCCGAGCGGCACCCAGGGCCAGCGCCGAAAACCGATCTTTTGCGTCGCGTTTTCCTCCTCCACCGGGCGGAGCGTGAGACCGGAGAGGAGGACGATCAGGCCGAGAAGACCGAGAAGACCGGCCAGGATCATCGGGAAATAGCCCGGCCCCATGCGGATGGCGCGCCCCATCGGCAGCCCCATGGCCTGCCAGGCGAAGAAGGCCGCCAGGAAAACGATCAGCAGGCCGCTGGCGACCTCCTTCGAATTTTTGACAAAGCGCGTCATGGCACCTTTCCGCCGGCCGGGACGTGAAACGCCGGCCCGCACGCGGAGCGGCGGACCGGCGGGAGGCTAAAGCAGGCGCGTCAGTCGGCGAAAACGCCGGCCTGCTCGATCACCGGCTTCCACTTGGCGACTTCCGCCTCGAGGAACTTCTGGTGCACCTCAGGGGTGGCGCGCTCCAGCGCCACCGGCTCGGTGCCGAGATCGGCGAAGCGGGCGATCACCTTGGGGTCCTGCAGCGCGGCGACGAGGGCGGCGTTCAGCTTGTCGATCTCGGCCTTGGGCGTGCCCTTGGGCGCGTACATGCCGTGCCACACCGCCACTTCGAAGCCGGGCAGGCCGGCGGAATCGAGGGTCGGGATATCGGGCAGCGACTTCACCGGGGTCTTGGTGGTGACGCCATAGGCCTTCACCTTGCCGGCCTTGATCTGGCCCGTGGTGTTGGTGGTCTGGTCGCACAGCAGGTCGATCTGCCCGCCGACGAGGTCGTTCATCGCCGGGCCCGTGCCCTGATAGGGAACGGTGGTCATCTGCGTGCCCAGCGCCGACATGAACATCATGCCGCACAGATGCGAGGCCGAGCCGACGCCGGCATTGCCGTAGATCACCGCGTCCTTGTTCGCCTTCACATAGGCGATCAGCTCGGCCGCATTCTTGGGCTCCAGCCCCGATTTGCCGATCACGGTCATCGGCACATCGGTGACGAGGCCGACCTCCTCGAAATCGGTCAGCACATTATAGGGCAGCTTGCGGTACAGAGTGGCGGAGGTCGCCTGGCCGATATGGTGGAGAAGAACCGTGTAGCCGTCGGGGGTGGCCTTCGCCACCTGCCCGGCGCCGCGCGTGCCGCCGGCGCCGCCGACATTCTCCACCACCACCTGCTGGCCGAGGGTGCGCGACATCGACTCGGCGATCAGCCGCGCCACCGTGTCGGTCGGCCCGCCGGCCGAGAACGGCACGACCATCGTCACCGGCCGGTTCGGGAAATCCTGCGCCTGCGCGGCGGCAAAGGGCAATGCGGCGAAAGCCAGCGCCGCCAGGCCGGCAGCGGCCCCCTTGAACATGTTCGTCATGCGTCCCTCCCGAGACTTTTGGATCGCAGCGTTTTTATGTGACGGCGCCTGTCTCTGCGAGACGCCATCGTGAGGCCTGATAAGCCATCACCCGCTTGACGGGGCGTCAAGTGACGCTTTGGTCCAACGCGGGTCCGGCCCGCGCGAAGGTGCGTGTGCCCGCACCGCGCGCCCTCTCCGCCCCCCGTGGCAACGGGATACTGACAAGCGCCACATGAGGATGCCATGCTCTCCGGCGGCGCCCTCCACCTTGAGGCCCGACCGACCAGCATTCAGCAGGAGGCCTTTGCATGAGACCTGGATTTGCCGCGGTTCTGATGGGTTCGATGCTTGCGTGTGGCGGACCGGCGCTTGTCGGGCCGGTGCTCATCAATCCGGCGTTTGGCGGGGAAGCGACCTATGTCGCCGCCGCCTACAGCGCGTCGACCGGAACCGTCGGCTTCGCCGAGGGTGGCTCGGACGCCGAGGTTCGGGCGAAGGCGCTGTCGGAATGCCAGACCGGCGGCGCCACCGACTGCGAGGTCGCCTTTTCCGGCGCCGACATGTGCATTTCGCTGGCGCGTGCCACCAGCCGGAACCGGCTGGGCCTAGCATCGGGCGCCTCCCGTGCGCAGTCGCAGGACGGCGCGATGAAGGAATGCGCGGCCACCGGCGCCGAAGGGTGCAATATCCACGACACCTATTGCGCCCCGCCCTCGATCCTCTGAGCGCCGCTGGCGCCTCACCGCAAGGCGGGGCCCGCTCGCGCGGCCGGCCTCGCCACCGCACGGGGGTCGCAGGACGCTCTAGGAACCCGCCGCGCGACGTTCCATATTCGGTACATGATTCAAGAGCCGCCGCCCCTCGTCGTCGAAATCGCCTGGCAGGCCCCCTGGCAGGCCGCGCGCCGGCTCGGCCATCGCGATGGCGCGGCCGTGCCGGGCCTGACCTTTCTCGACAGCGCCATGCGCCACCCTTTGCTCGGGCGCTGGTCCTATCTGATGGCCGAGCCCTTCGGTCGCTTCCGGGTGGAGGCCGGGGTGCCGCGCTGGAATGGCGAGCGCGCGGCCGGGGCGCCGCTGGAGGCGCTGCGGGCGCGGCTGAAGGCCTATGCGCAGCCGCGCCTGCCGGGCGAGGCCGCGTTCCAGGCCGGCGCGGCGGGCTACATCGCCTATGAGGCCGGCCGCCTGTTCGACCGCTTCCCCACCCCGCAGCCCGAGCCCGGCGAGGGACCGGAGGTCGATCTCGGCTTCTACGATCTCGTCATCGCCTTCGATGTCGTGGCGGAACGCGCCTTCGTCATCTCCACCGGCTGGCCGGAGAGCGACCCCGCCCGCCGCGCCCGCCGCGCCCGCGAAAGGCTGGCCGAGGCCAGCGCGCGCCTCGCCGTGCCCGAAGCGCCGCTCGGTCCCCCGGTGCTGGCGCAGGGCTGGCGCTCCAATTTCGACGCCGCCGGCTACCGCCGCGCGGTGGGACGGGTGATCGACTACATCCGCGCCGGCGACATCTTCCAGGCCAATTTCACCCAGCGCTTCGCGACAGAGACGGGCGCCGTCGACCCGTTCGCCCTCTACGACCAGCTGCGCCGCGCCAACCCGGCGACCTTCGCGGCGCTGATCGTCAACGAGGACCGGATCATCGCCTCCTCCTCGCCCGAGCGCTTCGTCAAGCTCGACGGCGCCGAGGTGGAGACCCGCCCGATCAAGGGCACGGTGCCGCGCTCGGTGGAGCCGACGCTCGACGCCTTTCGCGGCCGGGCGCTGACCACCAGCGAGAAGGACCGGGCCGAGAATGTGATGATCGTCGACCTGCTGCGCAACGATCTCTCGCGCGTGTGCCGGCCCGGCACGGTGAAGGTGCCGCGCCTGTGCGGGCTGGAGACCTATGCCAATGTCCACCATCTCGTCTCGGTCGTGACGGGCACGCTTGCCGAGGGCAGCGACGGGCTGGACCTGATCGCCGCCTCCTTCCCCGGCGGCTCGATCACCGGGGCGCCGAAGATCCGCGCCATGGAGATCATCCGCGAGCTGGAAGGGCGCCCGCGCGGGGTCTATTGCGGCTCCATCGGCTATATCGGCTTCGACGGCACGATGGATTTCAACATCGCCATCCGCACCGTGACGGTGGAGGGTGGCCAGGGCAGCGCCGCGCCCGGAGGCGGCTCCACCCTCAGCTTCGGCGTCGGCGGCGGCATCACCACCCTCTCCGACCCCGCCGCCGAGCACGCCGAGAGCCTGACCAAGGCGGAACGGCTGTTTCGCGCCTTCACCCCGGAGGCGCTGACATGATCCTGCTGATCGACAATTACGACAGCTTCGTCTTCAACGTCGCCCGCTACCTCACCGAATTGGGCGAGGAGGTGGAGGTCGCCCGCAACGACGCGCTCGACCTCAACGCCATCGAGGCGCGGGGCCCCGAGGCGCTGGTGATCTCGCCCGGGCCCTGTTCGCCGAACGAGGCCGGCATCTCGCTGGAGGCGGTGCGGGCGCTGTCGGGACGGCTGCCCATTCTCGGCATCTGCCTCGGCCACCAGTGCATCGGCCAGGCCTTTGGCGGGCGGGTGGTGCGGGCGAAGGAGCCGATGCACGGGCGCGCCTCGCAGTTGCGCCATGCCGGCTCGGACGTGTTCGCCGGCCTGCCCTCGCCCTTCCCGGCCGGGCGCTACCATTCGCTGGCGGTGGAACTGGACGAGGGTTCGGAACTGATACCCACCGCCTGGAGCGAGGATGGCGAGATCATGGGCCTCGCCCATCGCACCCACCCCACTTACGGCGTGCAGTTCCACCCGGAATCGGTGCTGACCCCGCAGGGCTATGAGCTGATGGGGAATTTCCTGAAATTGGCGCGGGCGCGGGAGAGCGCGGCGTGACCTCGATCAGCAGCGATGATCGCGGCTTCACCCTCGGCGACGGCGTGTTCGACACCGCGCTGGCGCGGGGCGGCGTCGTGTTTGCCCGCGACCGCCATGTGGCGCGGCTGGTGGCGGCGGCGCAGCGGATCGGCATCGCCATCGAGGCGGCGGCGATCGAGGCGGCGATGACGGCCGCCCTCACCCCGGCGCCGATGATCCTGCGCACCACGGTGACGCGGGGAACGGCGGCGCGGGGCCTGTGGCCGGCCAGCGTCGGGGCGCCGACGCTCGTCGTGGCGACGGCGCCGTGGAGCCCTTCCCTGCTCGGCCAGCCGGCGCGGCTCATCACCGCGAGCGGCCGGCGCAACGAGTTCTCGCCGACCGCGAATTTGAAGACGCTCGGCTATCTCGACCATATTCTGGCCGCGCGCGAGGCGGCGCTGGCGGGGGTCGACGACGCGCTGATCCTCAACACGCAGGGGCGGATCGCCTGCACCACCATCGCCAATGTGTTCGCGCTGATCGCCGGGCGGCTGATTACTCCCTCGCTGGCGGAAGGCTGCCTGCCGGGCATCATGCGGGCGCTGGTGATCGAGGCCGCCCCACGGCTCGGCCTCGCCGTTGAGGAGCGCCCGCTGGCGCCGGCGGCGCTGGCCGGGGCGGATGCGGTGTTCCTCACCAATTCCGTGCGCTTCCTGCGCCCTGTGCGCTCGCTCGATGGGGTTTTACTGGGCGATGGCAGCGATATCGTTCGCACTTTGCAGGACATCGTGCTTGGAGGCGCAGAGGACGGCCTTTAATCGCCCTGCTTCAACTTGCTCTGCTCGCGATTGCGGTCAGATGGTCCGCGACATGAAGTCGGCGTATTTTTGACGCGATCTGTTCGAATGGGGTTTACCGCCCGGCGCAGGGAAGGAAAGCCGCCCGGATTATTTGCAACCTTCGGCCCGCAGCGGCGTTTACGACCACTGCAATGCCGCCGGAGGTGCCCATGCTTCGCCTGAAACGCCCACTGCTCGTTGCCGGACTAGGCGCGAGCCTTCTCGCCGGCGTCGCCACCCTGCCCGCCCTGGCGCAGAACGCCCCGGTGCAGCTGGCGCAGGCCGGCCCGCAGGGCGGCAGCGCGACGATGGATGTCGATCTGTTCTACGACCAGCTCGGCCAGTTTGGCACCTGGGTCGAGCATCCCGAGTACCAGTACGTGTTCATCCCCTCCGATGTCGGCCCGGGCTGGCGGCCCTATCAGGAGGGCCGCTGGGTGTGGACGGACGCCTATGGCTGGTACTGGGAATCGTTCGAGCCGTTCGGCTGGGCGACCTATCATTACGGCCGCTGGGGCTATGATCCCGCCTATGGCTGGTTCTGGGTGCCGGGCGACACCTGGGCGCCGGCCTGGGTGACGTGGCGGCGCGGCGGCGGCAAGACCGGCTGGGCCCCGATCGCCCCTGATCGTCCCGGCTATGCCATCGGCCGGCCGGACCATTATGCCCCGCCGGTGGCGGAGAGCTGGGTGTTCGTCGAGGACCGCTACATCGCCGAGGAGAACCTCGCTGTGCATGTGGCGCCGATCCCGGAAATCAACATCTTCCTGGAGGCCGCCCCCGATATCTATGAGCCGAGCTGGGACGACGGCTACTACGTCAATCGCGGTTTCGGCACCAATGTCTATGACGCGCCGATCCGCGAGCGCCTCGTCAGCCGCGAGGTCTATTATGTCGAGCGGCGCGACGACGTGTTCTATGACCCGCGCAGCAACGCGCTGGGCATCTTCGCCCCGCGCCTCGATTTCGGCGACCGACGCAGGCCGCCGCCGCGCTTCGTGCGCGAGATCGAGCCAGACCGCCGCCCGCTGATCCGCCAATATGTGCGCGAGGACCGCGATGTGCCGGGCTTCCTCGCCCCCTCGGTGGCGCTGCTGAACCTGCTGCAGCCGGACCGCCGGCGTGAATTGCGCGACCAGCGCTTTGAAAATCCCGACCGCTACCGCCGCGAGGTGCGCGATCTCCAGCGCGACCGGGCGGAGGGGCTGCGCGACGAGCGCCGGCAGGCAGCTGAGCGCGCCGATGCCTTCCAGCGCGCCCAGCGCGAGGCGCTGGAGAAGCGGCGCCAGACCTATGACAAGCTGCGGGCCGAGCAGCGCGTGCGGGCCGAGCGGGCTGAGAAGGCCCGCCCCGCCGGCTTCGCGCCCGGCGGCGTTCCCGGCCGGCCCGGCGGGCCGGACGCCCGCCCCGGTGCCGGCCGCCCCGGCGGAGCCGATCCGCGACCGGACGCCGGCGGCGCCCCGCAGCTGCGGCCCGGCGAGGCGCCCGGCCGGCCGGGCGAACCGCCACGCCGCGAGGGCGCGCCCAATGCGGGCCGTCCGCCCGCTCCCGGCGCGGGACAGGAGACGCGGCAGGAGCAACGCCGTCTTCAGGAGCAGCAGGTCCAGCAGAAGCAGGACGAGACCCGCAAGCAGCGTGAGGCCGAGCGCCAGCAGAAGCAGAACGCCCAGCAGGAACAGCGCGCCAAGCAGCAGCAGAACCAGCAGCAGCGCCAGCAAAAGCAGAACGCCCAGCAGGAACAGCAGCGCGCCAAGCAGCAGCAGAACCAGCAGGAGCGCCAGCAGAAGCAGAACGCCCAGCAGGAGCAGCAGCGCGCCAAGCAGCAGCAGCGCCAGCAGCAACGTCAGGAGCAGGTTCAACAGCTGCGTCAGCCGAAGCCGCAGCAGCCCCCGGCGCAGGCCAAGCCGCCGCAGGCCAAACCGCCGCAGGCCCGCCCGCCTCAGGGCCAGCCGCGCCCTCCGGGCGGTCCCGCCGGCGGCAAGCCGGGCGTTCCGCCGCCGGGCCAGCCCCCGGTTCCGCAAGGCGCGCAGTAGCCTCGGCCAACCGAGAGAGCCCCGGCCGCCGGGGCTCTCGTCCCTGGTGGGGGCCAGACTGCGAGGCGCCCGACTGGCGCGTCACATCAATGCCGCGTCGGAAGATTGTAGCTGGCCCACTCCTCGCGCGGGATCGCCGCGCCGACATGGAAGGCGAAGCCCACGACCTTTTGCAACGACGGGTCCAGCTCGCAGCGAAACGACACCTCGTACCATCCGCGTTGGCTGCGAAACGCGCCGCCCCTGGCGGTGAAGACGACGCCCTCCAGCGAGGTATCGCTTGACGCGTAGTCGACCAGCCGGTCGGGCTGGAAATCCGCACGCCAGGCATGGATCTGCTCCATCGCCTCAAGATCGCAGAGCTGGGCAAGGCGATCCTGGTCGCCGAGGCGCGCAAGCGCGCGGCGCAGGCCCCGGCTGCGGGCATTGTCGAGCGCCTGTTCGGAGAGCATCCGCGAGGGGCGCACCATATCCGGCGGGGCGGCCGGCCTGGCGGCGAGCGCGCGCGAGGGTGACGGGGGCGTGCCCGCGCGCGGCAGCGCCTCCGCCGACGGCGATGGCGGGGCCGGGGAAACGGCCGGCGACGGTGCGGCGCGCAGCGCGGCGAAGGCGTCGGCGCTGATGATCTCGGTTTCCAGCGCCGGCGGGTCGGCCGGCTCGGGAAAGCCCCTCGCCCCCGCCAGCACAAGGGCCGCCAGCACGCCGAGATGCAGCAGCGCGGACGCCGCCAGCCGAGCGGCCTCGGCGGCGGAGCGCGCCGGGGGCGACCGGCGCTCTTCAGCTTCCAGCAGACCGTGGACGACGCTCGGCAGGGGCGAGACGGGCATCATGCAGGATGGGCCGGCACGGGGAGCCTCCGGTGGTGCCCACAGCCATCCTTGATGCGCCCGGCAGCATTATGGCCGGCCCCGCGCCGGCCGCCGCGACGGGCGCGCGCCGCTGAATCAAAAAGAGCCCCGGCCATCGGCCGAGGCTCTCGTCGTTCCAGGGGCGGTGCGCGTCGCCGGAAGGCCTATTCCGCCGCCGGCTGGGCCTGCGCGTTCAGGCTGCCGCGCTTGGTCGCCAGCTTGTTGAGGGCGATGATATAGGCCTGCGCCGAGGCGACCAGCGTGTCCGGGTCGGAGCCGCGCCCGTTCACCGCCTTGTCGCCATCCTCCAGCCGCACCGACACTTCCGCCTGCGCGTCGGTGCCCTCGGTGACGGCGTGGACCTGATAGAGCGCCAGCTTGGCGGCGTGCGGAACGATGGCCTGGATGCAGTTGAACACCGCGTCCACCGGGCCATTGCCCTCGCATTCCTCTGTTATGACGACGCCGTCCACCTTCATCTTCATGGTGGCGCGCTGCGGGCCGTGGCTGCCGGCGATGACGCTGAGCGACACCAGCTTCATCCGGTCATGCGCGGCGGCGATCTCGTGATCGACCAGCGCCTCGATGTCCTCGTCATAGACCACCTTCTTGCGGTCGGCGAGTTCCTTGAAGCGGCTGAACGCGTCGTTCAGCGCGTTCTCGCCCAGCTCGTAGCCCAGCGCCTTCAGCTTGTCGCGGAAGGCGGCGCGGCCGGAATGCTTGCCCATGACCAGCGAGGTCTTCGACACGCCGACGCTGTCGGGGGTCATGATCTCGTAGGTGGTGTTGTTCTTCAGCATGCCGTCCTGGTGGATGCCGCTCTCATGGGCGAAGGCGTTCCGGCCGACGATCGCCTTGTTGTACTGCACCGGGAACGAGGTGACGGCCGAGACCAGCTTGGAGGCGCGGGTCAGCATGGTCGCCTCGATGCCGGTGGCGAAGGGGAGCACGTCGCCGCGGGTGCGGATGGCCATGACCACCTCTTCCAGCGCCGCATTGCCGGCGCGCTCGCCCAGACCGTTGATGGTGCACTCGATCTGCCGCGCGCCCCCCGCCAGCGCCGCCAGCGAATTGGCGACGGCCAGGCCGAGATCGTCATGGCAATGGGCGGAGAAGATGATCTGCTCGCCCTGCGGCACCCGGTCGAGGATGTAGGCCCGCACCTGGCGGAACATCGCCTCATATTCGGACGGGGTGGCGTAGCCCACCGTGTCGGGCAGGTTGATGGTGGTGGCGCCGGCCTTCACAGCCGTCTCCACGCAGCGCTGGAGATAGTCGATCGGCGTGCGGGTGGCGTCCATCGCCGACCATTCGACATCGGCGACGAGGTTGCGCGCCTGCGCCACCGTGCCGGCGATGATGTCGATCACCTGATCCTGGCTCTTGCGCATCTGGTGTTCCAGATGGATCGGCGAGGTCGAGACGAAGGTGTGGATGCGCGGGCGCTGGGCGAACTTCACCGCCTCGCCGGCGCGGGCGATATCGGCAGGAATGGCGCGGGCGAGGCCGGCGATCACCGCCCTCTTCGTGCGGCGGGCGATCTCGGCGACGCTCTCGAAATCGCCATTGGAGGCGATGGGGAAGCCGGCCTCGATCACGTCGACGCCCATCGTGTCGAGCAGGTCGGCGACCTGCAGCTTCTCTTCCAGCGTCATCGAGGCGCCGGGGCACTGCTCGCCGTCGCGCAGCGTGGTGTCGAAGATGACGACGCGGTCATGAGGATGGGACATGGGGGCTTCCTTCTCGGCTCCGGTGCCGGGTACAGCGGGGCTCGTTGGCCCCTGCGGCATCGTCCGGCGCAAATCTGACGGGTAGGCTTCGGGTGGCGGCGTCATCCCCTGAGCGCCCAGGCGCGAAGCCCGGCCGGCCCTCAGGGGCGGCTAAGAAGAAGGAGCCCGAACGCAAGCAGAGCCTTCCCCGGAAACCGCAGCGCGGTCGGGGTCGCAGAAGAACGGCGGGCGGACGATAGCGTCACGGCTCGGCTCTCGCGAGGTTGCTCTGAGCCACGGTCATAGCCGAGGGCGAACGAAACGGCAAGGGAGGGGGCACCGGGACGCCCTTCGGGGGTCTTTGCGGGGCGGCGCCAAGGGAGTGACGTCATGGCCGGGCCGGCGCCGGGCTTCCGCGCTGTCGGGCGGGGGGCAGCCTCCCGACGGCGCGGCGAACCGGGGCAGCCCGGCCATGACGCTCCACCCCGTCACGCCCGGACGCGCCGGACCTGACGGGGAAGCGAGAAACTCAATGTCCGCCCTCCACCTTGTGCCTCGGCCGGCTCAGCAGCGGGGCGGCGAAGAACAGGGCGGCGAACAGCACGGTGAGGACGAGGAACACGTCGGAGAACGCCATCACCTGCGCCTGCACCCGCACCTGCGCGCTCATCAGCTTCAGCGCCACCGCGCCGGCATCCGAGCCCATGGCGGCGAGCGCCTGCGTCATCGCGTCGAGCCGCTCGACGGCGGCGGCGTTGGCCCATTGCACATTCTCGTGCAGCCGGGCGAGGTGCAGGTCCCAGCGGTCGTTGAGCACGGTGTTGATGAGGGCGAGGCCCACCGCGCCGCCGAGATTGCGCATCAGGTTGAACAGGCCGGAGGCGTTCTTCAGCTGGTCCGGCGGCAGGGTGCCGAGCGAGATGTTGTTGATCGGGATCATCGCCATCATGATGCCGACGCCGCGCAGGATCTGCGGCACCAGCAGCTCCCAGAAATCCCAGTCCGCCGTCAGCCCGGTGACCTGCCAGGTGCCGAGGGCGAAGGCGGCGAAGCCGAAGGCGATCATCGCCCGCGGATCGACCTTGCCCATCAGCCGGCCGGCAATCGGCGCGCACAGGAACATGGCGAGGCCGGAGACGAACATGGTCTCGCCGATCATCAGCGCCGAATAGCCCCGTACCTGCGCGAGATAGAGCGGGTAGAGATAGGTCAGCCCGTAGAGCCCGATGCCGACCACGAAGCTGAAGGCGGAGCCGACAGCGAAATTGCGGTTGGCGAAGGCGCGCAAATCCACCACCGGCTCGCGGGCCATGAACACGCGGGCGAAGAACGCCACCGCCGACACGCCGCAGAGGACGGTGAAGAGCACGATCCAATGGTCCTCGAACCAGTCATTGGTCGGCCCCTCCTCCAGCACGAATTCGAGGCTGCCGAGGAAACCGGCCATGAACAGCAGCCCCCACCAGTCGAAACGGTCGAGCAAGGCGAGGTCCGGCTCGTCGAAATCGACCAGCGTCACCGTGGTGGCGACGACGAAGATGCCGGGGATGATGTTGACCAGAAACAGCCAGTGCCAGGAGAACAGGTCGGTGAGATAGCCGCCAATGGTCGGGCCGATCGTCGGTGCCAGCGTCGCCACCAGCCCGATCAGCGGGGCGACGACGGATTGCTTCTCGCGCGGGAAGATCGAATAGGCGGCGGCGAACACGGTCGGGATCATGCCGCCGCCGAGAAAGCCCTGCAGCGCGCGGTAGACGATCATCTCGTTGATCGAGGTCGCGGTGGCGCACATGAAGCTCATGACGGTGAAGCCCACCGCCGAGGCGGCGAACAGCCAGCGGGTGGAGAGCGCCCGCGACAGGAAGCCCGACAGCGGGATCATCACCACCTCGGCGATGAGATAGCTGGTCTGCACCCAGGAAATCTCGTCGGACGAGGCGGCGAGACCGGCCTGGATCTCCGAGAGCGAGGCCGAGACGATCTGGATGTCCAGGATCGCCATGAACATGCCGAACACCATGCACAGGAAGGCGAACATGCGCCGTCCCTCGGAGGAGACAGCGCGCGGCGGCGCTCCCGGTCCGGCCCCTGCCGTGACTGTCGTGTCGGACATGGCGGCCTCCTCAGGCGCCGTCGCGGGTGTCGACGGTGGCGATCACCGACATGCCCGGGCGCAGCTCGGCCTTGGCGCGGGCGTCCGCGTCCAGTTCGATCCGCACCGGCACGCGCTGCACGATCTTGGTGAAATTGCCGGTGGCGTTTTCCGGCGGCAGCAGGCTGAACACCGAGCCGGAGGCCGGGGCGAGGCTGAGCACATGGCCGTGGAAGGTCTCGTCCGGGTAGGCGTCGACCTCAATGTCGACCTTCTGCCCGGGATGCAGCTCGCCGAGCTGGGTCTCCTTGAAATTGGCGTCGACATAGACCTGCGACAGCGGCACCAGCGCGACCAGCCGCGTGCCGGACTGCACCAGCTGGCCGACCTGCACCGCGCGGTTGCCGACCACGCCGTCGAAGGGCGCGCGCACGAGCGTAAAGTCGAGGTCGCGCTGCGCCTGATCGCGGGCGGTGTTCAATTCGGCGAGGGTGCGCGTCGCCTCGGTGCGCTGGGCGGCAAGGACGGCAACATCGGCCTGCGCCGAGGCAATGGCGGCGGTGCCGGCGTCGACGGCGGCCTTCGCCTTGTCGCGGTCGGCGCGGGCGGTCTCCTGGGTGGCGCGGCTGGAAAACTGGTCCTTCATCAGCGCGCTCTGGCGGGCGAGTTCGAGATCGGCCCGCTGCAGCTCGGCCTCGGCGGAGACGAGCTGCGCCTTCGCCTGATCGACCTGCGCCCGCGCCGCCGCCATCTGCTCGCCATAGCGGTCGATGGTCGCCTGCTGGGTGGCGATCTTGTCCTGTGCCGCCTGCAGCGCCAGCCGGTAGTCGCCATCGTCGATGCGGGCGATGATGTCGCCGGCCTTCACGCTCTGGTTGGTCTCGACGTCGAGCGCGACGATGTGGCCGGCAACCCGTGCGGCGAGGATCGAGGTGTCGGCGCCGACATAGGCGTCATCGGTGGAGACAAGGAAGCGCCCCACCTGCCACCAGTCGAGCCCGTAGACGCCTGCCCCCGCCAGCGCGGCGAGCAGGAGCGCGGCGAACACCAGCTTCTTGCGCGAACGCGGCGGCTTGGGCGGCGTTTCGTCGGCGGGCAGCGCCGATGCCGCCACCTCCGGCGCCGGCTTGCGCGCCTTGATCGGGATCGGCTCGCCCGCCGGCGCCCGCTCCGTCTCCGCAGCCGGCAATGCCTTGATTTCAGCCTGAGCCATGACGGCACCCCGCGCGACAACTAAACCGTTTAGTTCATTCCTGGCTTTACGTACCAAACTAAACAGTTTAGTCAAGAGCTTTGACAAGCCCGTCCCGCGCGCCCTATCAGGAGGCCGAGGATTGCGATGACAATGACCGACACCGAGATGCCCGCCGCCGCGCCGCGCGCCGAGCCCGAATCCGCCAAGCGCCGCGACATCATCGACGGTGCGCGGAAGGTCTTCTTCGAAAAGGGCTTCGACGGCGCCAGCATGGACGAGGTGGCGCGGGCCGCCAGCGTTTCCAAGGCGACGATCTACGTCTATTTCGGCAGCAAGGAAGAGCTGTTCGAGGCGCTGGTGCACAATGACCGCGCCCGCGCGGCCGAACGGCTGTTCGAGGTCGATGCCTCCGCCGGCGACGCGGCCACGCTGCTGCGCCACATCGGCATCTCGTTCATGACCATGATGGTGCAGCCCGACCAGATCCGCATGGTGCGGATGGTCATCGCCGCCGCCGAGAAATTCCCCAAGATCGGCCGCGCCTTCTTCGACGCCGGCCCCTGCCGGGGCGGCCAGCGGCTCGCCGAGCTGATGCGCCGTCAGGCCGATCTCGGCCGCCTGAGCATCGACGACGACCTCGCCGCCGCCTACGAATTCTTCAATCTCTGCCAGAGCAACAGCATCAAGGGCCTGCTGTTCGGCGTCGGTGAACAGCCGACGCCGGCGCAGATCGAGGAAACGGTCGAGCGCGCCGTGCGGATCTTCCTCGCCTATTACGGCACCGACCGCGCCAGCTGAGCGCCGCAGCCCCTCAGGACGCGCGGCGCGGCCGGCCCTCCGGAATCTCGCGCCATGACGTGAGCAGAGGCTCGCTTTCAGAGGGCTTCGGCAGCACCGGCACCCCCTCGCACCCCGCCGGGATCATCGAGCGCTCGCCATAGCCGGTGGCGAAGAGGAAGGGCACGCCCGGCCCGCGGTCCTCGACCAGCAGCACGCCGCGTTCCGCCAGCGGGCGGGCCGGCGCTTCCGCCGCGAGGGCCGCCCCGCCCTCGCCCCCCCTCGCCCGGGTTCCCGCTTCTCGCGCCGGCGCGCCCCGGGGCGCCGAGCCGGGACACGCGATGGGCCCGATCATCAAATGGCTCGATTTGCCGTATGAATTCTCTCGACGAGGTGGCGACGGAGAAGCCGATGACGATCCCCCGGACTGGCCGCGGCGCGGCCGCGTTGCTCGCGCTCCTGCTCGCTCCGGCGCTCGCCATGCTGTCCCCCGGCCCCGCCTTCAGCCAGCAACCGGACGGCGAGACGCTCAGCTGGGCGGACATTCCCCGCTTCGAGATGAAGGGCGGGCTGAAGGCGTTCTGGAATGTCGGCGACGGATCGGGTGGCGAAAATGCCCGCCAGGCCTATGCCCGCGGCTTCGAGCCGGTCACGCTGGTCAACACCTTTGCCGACTATTGGGGCAAGCCGCCACGGCACATCAACCCGTCCAAGGACGGGCCGAGCGCCAACCCCTGGGACATGCCGCCCAATTTCGAGCTGGTGGTGCGCCGCGCCATCGAGCACGGCAAGCCCAGCGGAATCTATGTCCAGGACATCGAATTCCCCTTCGTCGAGAACATCGAGAAGGCGCATGGCGATACGGCCGCCCGTCTCGCCTCCGGCGCGACCTCGCTGGCGGCGTTCGAGGAGGCCTATTACAAAAAATGGGCGGAATGGTTCTGGCTGCCGCTGCTCTGGACCAAGGAGCGCTACCCCGGCGCTGTGGTCGGGCTCTACGGCGTGCAGCCGTTCCGGCGCGACTATTGGGGCGTGGCCGGCAAGGATGCGGCGCAGATCGACGGCTCGCACCGCACCGATGCCCAGCTCTGGGAGTATATCGACCCCCATGTCGATTTCTACATTTCCAGCATCTACATTTTCTTCGACAAGCCCGACTCGGTCTTCTACATGGCGGCCAATGTCGAGGAGAACTATCTGAGGACCCGCCCCTTCGGCGACCGGCCGGTCTATGCCTATGAGTGGATGCTGTTCCACATTTCAAATGCGGAGATGAGCGGGAAGGAAGTGCCCGGCTATCTCGCCGAGGCGATGGCGATCATTCCCTATTTCAGCGGCGCCAAGGGCGTGGTGCTGTGGGGATGGGAACCGCAACTGAAAACCGCGCGCCCGCCCTATGCGCAGCTCCCGCGCTATGTCCGCTCGCTGCAGCGCGTGGCGGCGCTGTCGGACAAGATCGGGCGTGGCCGGCTCGTCATCGACACCCCGGCCCATGTCGCCTGGCGCGAGCGCCAGCCGCTGGTGCGCACGGTCGAACTGGATGACGGCTCCTGCGTGGTGATGGCGATCGACCCCTGGCAGGACGAGAATGTCCGCAGCACGAAGCGGGTGCGCTGCGGCGCCCTGGAGGGCGACATCGCTTTGGAAGGCCGGGGCACCGCGCTGGCGGTGCTGAGCCGGGACGGGCTCAAGAGCTACTGAGGCGGTGCGCTCCTGAACCGGGGAGCTACTGAACGGGGCGCGCCGCCAGCGCCCTTTCGTCATCGACGATGAAGTCGCGGATGACAGGCACATCGTCGCGCTGATTGGACAGCAGCAGCTGGAACACCATGTTCGAGCCGTTGAGGAAGCCGAGTTCCACCGCCACCAGATAGAACTCCCACATGCGGGCGAAGCGCTCGCCCATCATGGCGACCACCTCGCCGCGCTTGGCCTCGAAGTTCAGGCGCCAGTGGCGGATAGTCCAGTAATAATGCAGGCGCAGGATTTCGCAGTCGGCGGTCCACAGCCCCACCCGCTCCAGCGAGGTGAACACTTCCGACATGGCCGGCACATAGCCGCCGGGGAAGATGTATTTGCGGATGAAGGGCGCCGTGGTGCCGGGCGGCGACATGCGGCCGATGGCGTGGATCATGGCGAAGCCGCCGGGCGCGAGCAGGCGCTTGATGGTGCCGAAATACTCGTCGAAATGATTGACGCCGACATGCTCCATCATGCCGACGGAGACGATGCGGTCGAAGCTGCCGGTCAGGTCGCGATAGTCGCGCTCGAAGAAGGTGATGCGGTCGGCGACGCCGGCCGCTTCCGCCCGCTTCTTCGATTCGGCCAGCTGCTCGGTGGCGACGTTGATGGCGGTGACATGCACGCCGAGCTGGGCGAGATAGATGGCGAGCGCGCCCCAGCCCGAGCCGATCTCCGCCACCTTCATCCCCGGCTCCAGCTTCAGCTTGGCGGCGATGTGGCGCAGCTTGGCTTCCTGCGCCTCCTCCAGCGAGGCCTCGGGGGTGGGGAAATAGGCGCAGGAATAGATCATCCGCGAATCCAGCCACAGCCGGTAGAACTCGGGCGGATGGTCGTAATGGCTCTGGGCGTTGGACGCCGCCTTGCCGAGCGGATTCGACTGGTGCCAGCGCTTGAGCGCCCGCCAGGAGCGCCGCAGCGCCTGCTGCACCGGATGCGAGGCGAGGCCGCGCCGGTTGACCGAGAACAGCGAGAGAAAGTCATAGACGGTCGAGCCGTCCTCGAAGGTGAGCCGGCCATCCATATAGGCCTCGGCCGACACCAGCTCGGGATTGAAGAACAGCTCGCGGTCGAGCTTCTCGTCCTTGAGGCGGATCACCACGTCGGGGCCGTCCTGCCCGCTGCCGAAGACGCTGCGCGTGCCGTTCGGCTCGATAACGGTCAGCCGGCCCTTATGAATGAAGCGCTTCAGGAGATGGGGTAGAAAACGCATGCACGCACTCCGGATCCCGGACCCGCCCCCGGACCCGCAACGGCATCGGGCATAAGGCCGGCCGCCCTGTCAAGCACGGGCGGGGCCCCTACACCTCTCTCGCTACCCCGCCGCCTCGCGCAGCACCGACGGCCGGGGCAGGTCCTCGGGGCGGGCGAGCTTGCGCACCTGCGGGCTGGCGACGACGGTGCCGCGGCCGAAGAACGCCTCGTGGTTCGTCTCGATGTCCTCAATGAGGTAGCGGTAATTCACCATCAGCCCGAAGGCCTGCGCCATGCCGCGTGCGGAGAGGTCGCCGAACGGGTTGATGCGCTCCAGCCTCGCGCCATTGCCGAGATGGAAGCGCGCCACCGGGTCGATCGGCTTGCCCTTCGACGAGCGTGCGATCAGGAAATAATGCGCCGCCAGCGCCTCGATCACCGGGCGCAACGCCGCCCTCGCCGCCTCGTCCGGCGCCGCGCTGCCGGCAAGGGTGGCAATCGCGGCGCGGTCGGGCGGCGTCAGCACCGTGGAGGCCGGATCGGCCATCTCAGCCTCCACCCAGGCGCGGAAGCCGGGCACCGGCGAGAGCGTCACGAACTCCTTCAGATTGGGGAATTCGCGGGAGATCTCCGCCACCACCTGCTTGATGAGGAAATTGCCGAAGCTCACCCCACCGAGCCCGGTCTGGCAGTTGGAGATCGAATAGAACACGGCGGTGCGCGCCGCCTCCGGCGCCAGCGGCGTGCGATGCGTGTCGAGGATGGGGGCGATGGCGGCCGGCGCCTCGCGGGTCAGCGCCACCTCGACGAAGATCAGCGGCTCGTCGACCAGCGCCGGGTGGAAGAAGGCGTAGCAGCGCCGGTCCGGCGAATCGACGCGGGCGCGCAAATCGTTCCAGTCGCGGATTTCATGCACCGCCTCATAGCGGATGATTTTTTCCAGCACATTGGCGGGCGTCGACCAGTCGATCCGGCGCAGCACGAGAAACCCCCGATTGAACCAGGAAGCGAAGAGATGGGTGAAGTCGCGGTCGACCTCAGTGAGATCGCGGCGGCGGGGAAGCACGCCGATGAGGTCGGCCCGCATCGCCACCAGCCGGCCGGTGGCGCCCGGGGCGAGGTTGAAACGGCGGATCAGTTCCTGCCGGCGCGGCTCGCTCGCCGCATGCAGTTCCGCCACGCTGCGCCCGCTCGGCGCGGCGTGATGGGCAGCCAACGCCGCCTCCAGCCGGGCGGCGTCCGGCCCGAAATCGGTGGCCAGCGTCTCGAAAAAGGCGATGCGCTCGCCGGTGCGCAGCCCGGCATAGGCGGCGAGGATCTCCTGCGCCAGCGCCACGCCGGAGGCCTCCCCCTGCCCTGAGAGCAGGCGCTCGCACAGCAGCGCGACGCTCGCCGCCCGCGCCTCGCCGGCGGGGCGCCGCTCCCGCCCGAGATCGAGCAGCGAGCGGCCGCGCTCGGCAATGGTGCCGAGCAGGTCGCCGAAGAAGCTGGTTCCGCCGTCCATCCGGCCCTCATTGCGTAAGCTCACCGCGCCATCTGACCCTCGCCGGGCGACGGGCGCAAGACACGACATGCCGGAGCGGCACGGGCGGCGGCCCCCTCGCCCGGACACGTTTTCGCGCGCAGGCGGCGCCGGCCCTTTAAATTCCAAGCCTTGATGGGCATGTTCGGCGCCAATGCTCACGGCCCTCCGCCTCACCCTCATTCTGTTCGTTCTGCTCTTCCTCCTGCCGCTCGGCGCCCATGCGCTGGTGCAGTGGCAGACGGCCGACTGGTCGCGCAGCTGGGGCACCGCCGACTGGTCGAGCACCGGCACGCTGCCGGCTGCCGATGCCCATCCGCAAGCGATGGTGCGGATCTACGCCGCCCGGGTCGGGCGCTGGCGCGGCATCTTCGCGGTGCATAGCTGGCTCGTGTTCAAGGGGCCGGGCGCGGGCGCCTATGAGCGCTATGACAAGGTCGGCTGGGGCCGCCCGATCCGCCACAATGGCTACGCGCCGGACGGGCGCTGGTATGGCAACGACCCGGAAATCGTGTTCGAGGCCACCGGCGCGGACGCCGAGCGGCTGATCCCGAAGCTGCGGGCGGCGATCAAGTCCTACCCCTATGGCGACGCCGGCGACTACACTGTCTGGCCGGGGCCGAACTCCAACAGCTTCATTGCCCATGTGATCGGGCAGGTGCCGGAACTCGCCGTCACCTTGCCGCCCACCGCCATCGGCAAGGACTATCCCGTCGATGGCGGCTGGGTTGGGCTGGCGCCCTCGCGCACCGGGGTGCGGGTGTCGCTCGATGGCTATCTCGGCCTCACCATCGCCTGGGTGGAAGGCATCGAGTTCAACCTGCTCGGCGCCGTCGCCGGGCTGGACCTGCGCCGGCCGGGGATCAAGCTGCCGGGCTTCGGGCGTATCGGCATCTAAGGCACGCCGGTTGACGCCAAGGTGAAACGACCCGTTCATCCGGCTGCGTCATGCTGGCGGCAGGCGAACCGCGAGGGGGCGACGATGAGCGCAGGCATGTTCAGGCATTTATGGCGCGGGGGACTGGCGGTCCTGTGCCTGCTTCCCCTCGGGCTTTCGCTGGCGGCGGCCGCGACCTGCGGCAATGACGCCTCGGGCTTTGCCGCCTGGCTGCCCGCCTTCAAGCGCGAGGCGCAGGCGCAGGGGATTTCGCCCCAGGCGTTGCGGGCGCTGGACGGCGTGACCTACGACACGACGGTGATCCGGCTCGACCGCAACCAGAAGCACTTCAAGATGAGCTTCGAGCAGTTCGCCGCCAACCGCATCAGCGCCGGCCGCATTTCCAAGGGCAAGCAGAAGCTGAAGCAATACGCCTCGACGCTGGCCCGCATCGAGCAGCGCTATGGCGTGCCCGGCGAGGTGGTGGTGGCGATCTGGGGGCTGGAGACCGATTACGGCGTCAACCAGGGCAAGATGTCGATCATGCGCTCGCTCGCCACCCTCTCCTATGACTGCCGGCGCAGCGCCTTCTTCACCGCCCAGCTGCTCGACGCGCTGCGCATCTACCAGCATGGCGACCTTACCCTCGACGAGATGCGCGGCGCCTGGGCCGGGGAGATCGGCCAGACCCAGTTCCTCGCCTCCTCCTATGTGAAGTTCGCGGTCGATTTCGACGGCGACGGCCGCGCCGACCTCGTGCGCAGCGCCCCCGACGTGCTGGCCTCCACCGCCAATTATCTGCGCGGCTATGGCTGGCGCCCCGGCGCCGGCTGGGGTCCTGGCGAGCCGAACTATCAGGCGCTGCTCGGCTGGAACAAGGCGGAGGTCTATGCCCGCACCATCGGCGTGTTCGCCAGCAAGCTGACGCAATAGGCGCGGCCCGGCCACACCCGCTCGCGGTGACGGACGACGGCCCGGAAGGCGGCACTCATGGTGCCCCACCGACACGCCGGCCGGGAAACGCCCGGTCGCCCGTGTTTCCGCATGGTAATACTTGACGCCAAGGTTGCGAAGGTTCTTCATTTCACCCAGAGGCAAGGCGAGGCCAACCCTGCCAAAGGCACTGTTCCGCAGGCTTCGTGGGGAGCCGCGACGAACGTTGGGGGACGGCATGAAGACCTTGGCACTCGCTGCAACGCTCCTTATTTCCTCGGGCGCCGCCTTCGCGGCGGACCTGCCCGCGTCACCCGCGCCGGTGATGAAGGCGGTGGCCTATGTGCCCGCCTTCAGCTGGACCGGCCTCTATCTCGGCGGCCAGGTCGGTTACAGCTGGGGGGACGCCGACAGCTCCCTCTCGCTGCTGGGCCTGTCCGACTATGCCACCTCCTCGGGCAGCCCGAGCGGCGTCTTCGGCGGCGGCTTCATTGGCTATAATTACCAGTTCGCCTCCAATCTCGTCATCGGCATCGAGGCGGATGTGAATGGTGGAAGCCTCAGCGCCACCGATTCCGTCGCGGCCTTTGGCATCCCCGTGTTCGGTGCCACGGCGACGCACGAGCTGGAATGGTTCGGCTCGGTGCGCGCGCGCGTCGGCTACGCCTTCGACCGCTTCCTGCCCTTCCTGACCGCCGGCTATGGCTTCGGCTCGGCCACGACGACCTATGCGGCGAGCGGCGTGCGGATCTCCCCCTCGGAGACCGTGTCGGGCTGGACGGTGGGCGGCGGCCTCGAATATGCCGTCACCGACAACATCCTGGCGCGCATCGAGTATCGCTATACCGACTATGGCGACCTGTCCTCGTCCGTGCCCTATTATGGCAACCTGACGGTGAACCACTCCTACACCACCAACGACCTGCGCCTCGGCCTGAGCTACAAGTTCTGACGCGGCGGCGCGGCGGCTGAGGCCCGGCCAGCGGCCGGGCGTCGACGCAGGTTCGCCGCGCACGACCGCCCATAAGCGAACAGCCCATCCGCGAACAGCCCATCCGCGAACAGCCCATCCGCGAACAGCCCATCCGCGAACAGCCCTTGCGCGGGATTTCGGCTTGCCGCGCGGGAAGGCCGGCGGCTTTATCGCACCTCCCGTGATGCTGCCCAGGTGCCCGCCGTGACCGCTGCCCCGACCGATTCCGCCGAAACGTATGACTACATCGTGGTCGGCGCCGGCTCGGCCGGCTGCGTGCTGGCGAACCGGCTCTCGGCCGACCCGAAGAACCGGGTGCTGGTGCTGGAGGCCGGCGGGCGCGATAACTGGATCTGGTTCCACATTCCGGTCGGCTATCTCTTTGCCATCGGCAACCCGCGCGCCGACTGGTGCTTCAAGACGCAGGCGGAAGCCGGGCTGAACGGGCGGGCACTGAACTACCCGCGCGGCAAGACCATTGGCGGCTCCTCCGCCATCAACGCCATGATCTATATGCGCGGCCAGGCGGCCGATTACGACCATTGGCGCCAGCTCGGCCTGCCCGGCTGGGGCTGGGATGATGTGCTCCCCGTCTTCAAACGGCATGAGGACCATTATCTCGGCGCCGCCGAATTCCATGGCGGCGGCGGCGAATGGCGGGTGGAGGCGCCGCGCCTGACCTGGAAGCTGCTGGACACGGTGCGCATCGCCGCGCAGCAGGCGGGCATTGCCCCGATCCCGGATTTCAACACCGGCACGAATGAAGGCTCGTCCTATTTCCAGGTGAACCAGAAGCGCGGCCTGCGCTGGAGCGCGGCGCGCGGCTTCCTGAAGCCCGTGCTCTCGCGGCCGAACCTGCGGCTGGAAACCTCCTGCCACACCGAGCGGGTGCTGATCGAGGATGGCCGCGCCGCCGGCGTGGTCTATCGCCAGAACGGGGTGACGAAGGTGGCGCGGGCGCAGGGTGAGGTGATCCTCACTGCTGGCGCCATCGGCTCGCCGCATCTGCTGAAGCTTTCCGGCATCGGGCCGGGCGAGGAACTGGCGGGCCACGGAATCGCCGTGGCGCACGCGCTCCCCGGCGTCGGCGCCAATCTGCAGGACCATCTGCAATTGCGGATGATCTACAAGGTTTCCGGCGTGCCGACGCTGAACGAGCAGTACCATTCGCTGTTCGGCCGGGCGAAGATGGGGCTCGACTTCGCGCTGTTCCAGCGCGGGCCGCTGACCATGGCGCCCTCGCAGCTCGGCATCTTCACCCGCTCGCGCGCCGAGGTGGAGCATGCCGACCTCGAATTTCACGTCCAGCCGCTCTCGCTCGGCAAGTTTGGCGAGCCGCTGCACCCCTTCCCCGCCTTCACCATGAGCGTGTGCAATCTGCGCCCGACCAGCCGGGGCGAGGTGCGGCTCGCCAGCGCCGACAGCGCGGCGGCGCCGCTGATCCAGCCGAACTACCTCTCCACCGACGAGGACCGCCGCGTCGCCGCCGACAGCCTGCGGGTCGGCCGGCGCATCGTTTCCCAGCCGGCGCTGGCGCCCTTCGCCCCGGACGAGTTCCTGCCGGGCAAGGGGATCGACGACAGCGAGGCCGCGCTGGCCCGCGCCGCCGGCGACATCGGTACCACCATCTTCCACCCGGTCGGCACGGCGAAGATGGGCCTTGCCTCCGACCCGCTGGCAGTGGTGGATGCGCGGCTGCGGGTGTTCGGCATCCGCGGCCTGCGGGTGGCCGATGCCTCGATCATGCCGACCATCGTCTCCGGCAACACCAATTCGCCGACCATTATGATCGCGGAGAAAGCGGCAGGGATGATTTTGGAGGACGGGCGGGGGTAGGCGAGCCCTCCGCCCGGCCCTGGGCCCCGGATCAGCGCCGCGCACGCGCGGCTTGTCCGGGGAACGGGTCGCTCCAGCGTGTCCCGGCCCAGCGCAGCCGAAGGCGGAGCGCCGCGCCGGGACCCCAGGGGAAACGAGGCGCCGCAGGCGCCCCGCCCTTCACGGCGCCAGCACCACCTGCCGGCAGGCCTCGGGCAAATCCTTCATCAGCATGGGCGGCTTGGGCTTGGGCGGGGTGGTGGGCGGCTTCGGGTTGAGGTTGCCCTCCGAGAACCACCAGTCGAGTTCGCTGCCGCAACCCTCCCCCGGCACGACAGGGTCCTGCGGCCGGCAGTCCGGTGCGTCTTCCGGGCAGGAGAGCCGCACATGCATGTGGTAGTCGTGCCCCCAATAGGGCCGCACCTTCTGCAGCCAGGAACGGTCGCCCTTGGCGTCGCGGCAGAGCCCCTTCTTGATCGCGGCATTGACCAGCACCCGCTCGACCTCGGGGTCCTGCGCCGCCGCCTTGATCACCGCGACATGCGAGGGGGTCCACACCGCCGCGTCGACATCGCGCCGGTCCTTGCGCACCACCATGGTGGCGGAAATCTTCTCGCGTTCCTCGCGGGAGAGTTCGCGCCGCGGCATCGGGGTCAGCCAGATATCGGCGTCGAGGCCGATCTGGTGCGAGGCATGGCCGGTGAGCATCGGCCCGCCGCGCGGCTGGGAGAGATCCCCCACCAATATGCCCGGCCATTGCGAGACCGACGGCACGGCGGCGGAGAAGCGTTCGAGGAAGGCGATGAGGTTGGGATGGCCCCAGTTGCGGTTGCGCGACAGCCGCATCGCCTGCCAGGTCTGCCCGTTCACCGGCAGCGCCTGCGCCCCGGCCAGACACCCCTTGGAATAGAAGCCGATGGCACGGGCGGCCAGCGGCGCCGGCGCCTTCTGCGCGCCGAAGACCTGCTTGGCCGGCAGCGTGTCCAGCCGGCCGGCCGGCGCCGTCTGCGCTGCCGCCGGCCCGGCCAGCAGCAGGGTGAGGGCCGCGAGGCCGGCCCGGCCCAGCGTCCGGCGCATCAGCTCGTCGCCTGCGACAGGATGACGAAATTCTTGTCCGAGCGCGTGTCGGGCTTGGCGGAAAGCTCGGTGACGAACAGCGTCGAGCCCGGCACCAGCAGCTTGGCGAGCTGCTGGTTGGCGCTGGGCGCCACGGTGACGCGGTCGATGGCGCCGGCCGCCTTGCCGGCGCTCGCGCCATAGCCCTCGAAGGACAGCGCGGTCCACGACACCTCACCGCCGACGCTCTTCAGCACATAGACCACATTGCCGATCGGCGTCTGCGGGTCGCGGATCGTCACCGGGGCGGTGAAGGCCACCGCACCGTCCTTGAGCACGGTGAGCGTCCTGTCGGCCTGGCTGACGATCATCGTCACCGCATCGAGCGCCGGGTCGGGCGCGGCTTCCGTGTCGGGGGTGCCGTTGGCGTTCTTCGGGTCGTCCCTGGCGATCGCGGCGGTGGCGTCCGCCGGCAGCACGAGGCCGGGGTGCAGCACATCCACCGGCTGGGAATGGGAATCGGCGATGATGACAGGCGTGCCGAAATGGGTGACGGAGAACAGCCGCTTGGAGAATTCCAGCGGCAGGTGCACGCAGCCATGCGAGGAGGGATAGCCCGGCAGCCCGCCCGCATGCAGCGCCACCCCCGACCAGGTGAGCATTTCGGTAAAGGGCATGGAGGCGTCGTTATAGAGCGAGGAATGGTGGTCGACATCCTTCTGCAGGATGACGAACACCCCGGTCGGGGTCTCGTGCCCGGCCTTGCCGGTGGAGACGGTCGACACGCCGATCCGCACGCCGTTGCGGTAGACATAGCAGCGCTGGTCCGGCAGCGAGACGATGATGGCGACGAAGCCTTCCGGGGCGCGCTCGGGATACCAGGCATACTGGCCCGGCTTCAGCGCATCGACCTCGACCGGGGCCTGCGCCCGCGCCGGCAGCAGCCCGCCGGCCGCCAGCACGAGGGCAGAACCGCCCACCCGCAGAAGGGTGCGCCGATCGGCGCGGAACCCGCTGGCCTGGTCCGACATGTGCTGATTCTCCCTCTCGACTGTCGCCGCGACGATACCGGCCACGCCTCGCCCGCGCATCTGTCGAATTCTGCCCGCTTCCGCCCCGGCCGCCGACCGACGGTCCGATGGCGCGGAACCCCTGACGGCTCAGCACGTTGCCCCTGCGAGACTGTCAACAATGGGAGGCCAACATGCAGACGACGCAGCAGAATGTCGACGCGCGCGAAACCCGCACGCTGATCGGCAGCGACAAGGTGGAAGGCACCGCCGTCTACCGCCCCAATGGCGAGCGCATCGGCGGTATCGAGCGGGTGATGATCGACAAGCTGACCGGCCAGACCGCCTATGCGGTGATGAGCTTCGGCGGCTTCCTCGGCTTCGGCGAGGATTATTACCCGCTGCCGTGGTCGCTGCTCAAATATGACGAGACGCTCGACGGCTATGTCGTCGATCTCTCCGAGGAGCAGCTGACCGGCGCCCCGCACCACGCCAGCTCGGACGAGCGCTCGTGGCAGGACCGCGAGTGGGGTCGCAAGGTCGACGATTATTACAACGTGCCGCCCTACGTCATCTGAACGAGGCGCGGTTTCAGCGGCGAGGATACGGAACGGCCGGGCCAATGCCCGGCCGTTTTCATAGAGGGCGCCCGTTCAGCTGCCCGTTTCCTTCGTCGTGTCGGCAATCTCGGCGCCGGGCGCGTTCTTCTTGATCGACTCGATGGCGGCGATCGCCGAGGCCTTCGCCTTGTAGCCTTCGGAGGCGAACATCGTCTCGCCATTCGACGCGCGGAAGCGGAACCGGAACTCGCCCGCCTTGTCCTTGTGGATTTCAAACGTGTAGGCCATGGCTGCCTCCCCTCTGTTGGCGCAGGGAGAGGGATGTCAGCACGAAACGCCGGCCTTGGGTAGCGCGGGGCTTAGTCGTCGACCTTCAGCGCGGCGATGAAGGCTTCCTGCGGGATTTCCACGCGGCCGAACTGGCGCATCTTCTTCTTGCCCTCCTTCTGCTTGTCCAGAAGCTTGCGCTTGCGGGAAATGTCGCCGCCATAGCACTTGGCGGTGACGTCCTTGCGCAGGGCCTTGATGGTCTCGCGGGCAATGATCTTGGCGCCGATCGAGGCCTGGATCGGGATCTGGAACAGATGCTGCGGGATCAGATCCTTCAGCTTCTCGCACATCGCCCGGCCGCGATATTCGGCGCGGGTGCGGTGCACCAGCATGGAGAGCGCGTCCACCGGCTCGGCATTGACCAGGATCGACATCTTCACCAGGTCGCCGACGCGGTAGTCGGTGATCTGGTAGTCGAAGGAGGCGTAGCCCTTCGAGATCGACTTGAGGCGGTCGTAGAAGTCGAATACCACCTCGTTCAGCGGCAGGTCATAGGTGAGCATGGCGCGCGCGCCGACATAGGTCAGCTCGATCTGGCTGCCGCGCCGGTCCTGGCACAGCTTGATCACAGAGCCGAGATAGTCGTCGGGCGTGAGGATGGTGGCGCGGATCCACGGCTCGCGGATTTCCTTGATCTTGATGACATCCGGCATGTCGGCCGGGTTGTGCATGTCGATCACGCTGCCATCGTTCATCTCGATCTCGTAGATGACCGAGGGGGCGGTGGCGATGAGGTCGAGGTTGAACTCGCGCTCCAGCCGCTCCTGGATGATTTCCAGATGCAGCAGGCCCAAAAACCCGCAGCGGAAGCCGAAGCCGAGCGCGGCGCTGGTCTCCATCTCGAAGGAGAAGCTGGCATCGTTGAGGCGCAGCTTGCCCATGGCGGCGCGCAGATCCTCGAAATCGGCGGCATCGACCGGGAACAGGCCGCAGAACACCACCGGCTGCGCCGGCTTGAAGCCCGGCAGCGCCTCGGCGGTGGGGCGCTTCTCGTCGGTGATGGTGTCGCCGACGCGGGTGTCCGCCACTTCCTTGATCGAGCCGGTGAGGAAGCCGATCTCGCCCGTGCCCAGTTCCGCCATCACGGTGAGCTTGGGCGTGAACACGCCGACCCGGTCCACCTCATAGACGGCGCCGGTCTGCATCATCTTGATGCGCATGCCCTTCTTCATCATCCCGTCGACGATGCGCACCAGCACGACGACGCCGAGATAGACGTCGTACCAGCTATCGACCAGCAGCGCCTTCAGCGGCGCCTCGCGGTCGCCCTTGGGGGGCGGCAGGCGGGTGACGATGGCTTCCAGCACATCGGGAATGCCGATGCCGGTCTTGGCCGAGATGAGGATGGCCTGCGAGGCATCGAGGCCGATCACGTCCTCGATCTGCGCCTTCACCTTTTCCGGCTCGGCGGCCGGCAGGTCGACCTTGTTGAGGACCGGCACGATCTCGTGATTATTGTCGATGGCCTGGTAGACATTGGCCAGCGTCTGCGCCTCCACGCCCTGCGAGGCGTCGACCACCAGCAGCGAGCCCTCGACGGCGGCGAGCGAGCGGTTCACCTCATAGGCGAAGTCGACATGGCCGGGCGTGTCGATGAGGTTGAGGACGTAGTCCTTGCCGTCCTTGGCCTTGTAGGACAGGCGCACGGTCTGCGCCTTGATGGTGATGCCGCGCTCGCGCTCGATATCCATGCTGTCGAGCACCTGCTCGGACATCTCGCGCTCCGACAGCCCGCCGGTGATCTGGATCAGGCGGTCGGCAAGGGTCGACTTCCCATGGTCGATATGGGCGACGATGGAGAAGTTGCGGATGTTGGCAATCGGCTCGGTGCTCATGCCGGGCGGGATAGCATTGGCGCCGTTACGCCACAAGGCGGCGCCTTGCATGCGGGCGGCCCTTCGACCACATTCGCGCGGCCTGTCGCCAAGGAGCCCCCATGCCTGAACTCAAGGTCGCCATCGTTCCCGTCACCCCGTTCCAGCAGAACTGCTCCATCGTCTGGGACGAGACCACCAAGCGGGGGGCGGTGATCGATCCGGGCGGCGACCTGCCGCGCATCCTCGCGGCGCTGGAAGAGCTGGAGGTGACGGCGGAGAAGATCGTGCTCACCCACGGCCATATCGACCACGCCGCCGGCGCGGCGGAACTGGCGGAAACGCTGAAGATTCCGGTGGAAGGCCCGCATCTGGGCGACAAGTTCCTGCTCGACAACCTGCCCGCCGATGGCGTGCGCACCGGCATTCCCGGCCGCGCCGTCACCCCCGGCCGCTGGCTGGAGGAAGGCGATGCGGTCGATATTGGCGGCGTTGCCTTCGAGGTGCTGCATGTGCCCGGGCACACGCCCGGCCATGTCGTGCTGGTCAGCCGGGAGAACAAGCTCGCCATTGTCGGCGACACGCTGTTCCAGCGCTCGGTGGGACGCACCGATTTCCCCTATGGCGACGGGCCGCTGCTCATCAAGGGCATCAAGGAGAAGATTCTCCCCCTCGGCGACGCCTTCACCGTGCTGCCCGGCCATGGCAACGCCACCAATATCGCGCTGGAGAAGCGCACCAACCCGTTTTTGCGGTGAGGGTTCCTGACCGCGTCATTCCGGCCGGCGCGCAGAGAGCCGGGATAGCCCTGCGAGTGCCTGCGATCCCGGGTCGCGCCGAGGGCGCGTCCGGATGACGCGCGCGCCACGAAACTGTGACTCGCCCTGACGCCAGGGAGCGCCGATGATGCCCGGGACGCCAGCCCGGAGCTTCGCATGCCGTGCCCCCTGCCGCGTATCGCCCACCTCTGCTCCGCCCTTCTCCTCGGCCTCGCGGCGCTGTGCGGCGCCACGCCGGCGCTCGCCCAGGCCGAGCGCTGCCCGAAGCTGGTGGCGGACAGCCCGTTCCTGAAGCATCTGGCGCCGCGCGCGCTTCCCGCCGCCTATGTCGGCCCGCGCGAGGTGGGGCTGACCTATATCGGCCACTCGACCTTCCTGATCGAGACCGCCGGCGGCGTCACCGCGGCCACCGACTATAACGATTATGTCCGCCCCTCCGTGGTGCCGCGCGTCGCCACCATGAACCGGGCGCATTCAACGCATTACTCGCTGAACCCCGATCCCGGCATCGAGCATGTGCTGAAGGGCTGGCGCGAGGACCGCGACCCCGTGCATTACGATCTCGACATCGACGATCTCTGGGTCGGCAATCTGCAGACCAATATTCGCGACTGGCAGGGTCAGTCGATCCTCAACGGCAATTCGATCTTCGTCTTCCGCGCCGCCGATCTGTGCATCGCCCATCTCGGCCATCTGCACCACACGCTCACCCAGGAAGATATCGGCGCGCTCGGTCGGCTCGACGTGGTGCTGGCGCCGGTCGATGGCAGCTACACGCTCGACATTGACGGCATGATCGAGGTGCTCAAAGCGCTGGAGGCGCCGGTCATCATCCCGATGCACTATTTCAACGAGGGCACGCTGAACAATTTCCTCACCCGCTTCGCCGGCCAGAACTACGCGATCGAGCGGCGCGAGAGCCCCGCGCTGGTGCTCTCGCGCCAGACGCTGCCGCGCACGCCGACGGTGATCGTGCTGCCGCCGGGCGGTTGAGACGGACACACTGCATTTCACCCCGGAAGGAACGTCATCCTGAGGCGCCCGGCCAACGGCCGGGCCTCGAAGGATGCTGCGGCGAGCGCCAGAGAGCCATCCTTCGAGGCGCGCTGCGCGAGCACCTCAGGGATGCTCGCGCAGCGAGCACCCGGGGATGACGTCGCTTCTCTGCAGCCCCGTTAGCCCGCCGTCGGCGCATAGGCCGACGGGTCGACCAGCCCCGGCCGGCCGGGCAAATCCAGCACCGAGACGCGCGGCGCGCCCTCGGCGATCACCCGGCCGCGCCGCACCACGAACAGCCGCGTGGCCTTCAGCCTGATCGCCTCGATCGGGTCGGCCGCCTGCAGCAGCACGAAATCAGCGTTGCAGCCGGGCGCGATTCCATAGCCCTCCAGCCCCATCAGCTTGGCCGAATTGGCGGTGATCGCCTCGAAGCACCAGCCCATCGCCTCGCGCGAGGTCATCTGGCCGACATGCAGCGCCATATGCGCCACCTCAAGCATGTCGCCCGAGCCGAGCGAGTACCAGGGGTCCATCACACAGTCATGGCCGAAGGCGACATTGATGCCGGCCGCCCGCAATTCCGGCACCCGGGTCATGCCGCGGCGCTTGGGGTAGGTGTCGTGCCGGCCCTGCAGGGTGATGTTGATCAGCGGATTGGCGATGGCGTGGACGCCGGCCTCGGCGATCAGCGGGATCAGCTTGGAGACGTAGTAATTGTCCATGGAATGCATGGAGGTGAGGTGCGAGCCCGTCACCCTTCCCTGCAGGCCGAAGCGCTGGGTCTCATAGGCCAGCGTCTCGATATGGCGCGAGAGCGGGTCGTCGCTCTCGTCGCAATGGATGTCGACGCGCAGGCCGCGCGCGGCGGCGATCTCGCACAGCGCCTTCAGCGAGGCGGCGCCGTCCGCCATGGTGCGCTCGAAATGCGGAATGCCGCCGACGACATCGACGCCCATGTCGAGCGCGCGCACCAGGTTCGCCGCGGCACCGGGCGAGCGGTAATAGCCGTCCTGCGGGAAGGCGACGAGCTGGAGGTCGATATAGTCCTTCACCTTCTCGCGCACATCCAGCAGCGCTTCCACCGCCAGCAGCCGGTCGTCGCAAATGTCGACATGGCTGCGGATGGCCAGCAGGCCCTGGCTGACCGCGAGGTCGCAATAGCGCAGCGCCCGCTCGATCACCGCCTCATGGGTCAGGATCGGCTTCAGCTCGCCCCACAGCGCGATGCCTTCCAGCAGCGTGCCACTCTCGTTGAGGCGCGGCAGGCCGAGCGAGAGCGTTGCGTCCATGTGGAAATGCGGGTCGATGAAGGGCGGCGCCACCAGCTTGCCATCCGCCTCGATGACGCGCCCGGCCTCCGCCTCGATGCCCGGCTCGACCGCCAGGATGCGGCCACCCTCGCAGGCGATGTCCATACCCGCCCGCCCGTCGGCCAGGCGCGCATTCTTCACGAGTAGATCGATGCTCATGGGGATTCCAGACTACCTTTGGCCCTTGAAATACGGCTTCATCAGAGCGCGGGGATAATCCGCGCGGCGGGCGACCAGCACGAGCGCGGCAATCGAGAAGATATAGGGCAGCATCAGGAAAATCTGGCTTGGCACCACGCCGCCGGCAATGGTCTGGATGCGCAGCTGGTAGGCGTCGAGCGCGCCGAACAGCAGCGCCCCGAGCAGCGCCTTGCCCGGCCGCCAGGAGGCGAAGACGGTGAGCGCGATGCACACCCAGCCGCGCCCGTTGATCATGCCGAAATAGAAGGCGTTGAACGCCGAGAGCGTCAGGAACGCCCCGCCCAGCGCCATCAGCGCCGAGCCGGCCATTACGGCGCCGATGCGCAGCGCCACCACGGAAAGCCCCTGCGCCTCCACCGCCTCCGGATTGTCGCCGACCGCCCGCAAGGCGAGGCCGAGCGGCGTCCGGGCCAGCACGAAGGCGAGCACGCCGACGCAGGCGAAGGCCAGCACGGTGAAGCCGGTCTGCTGGGCAAGGATCGGCCCGATGAAGGGCAGATCGCCGATCAGCGGCACGTCGAGCGGGGCGAAGGCCTCGATGCGCGGCGGCGTCGCCACATTGGGGAAGGCGACGCGGTAGCCGAAATAGGCCATCGACGTCGCCAGCAGCGTCACCCCGATGCCGGTGACGTGCTGGGAGAGGCCGAGCGGCACGGTGAGCACGCCGTGGAGCAGCCCGAACAGCGCCCCCACCCCCGCCGCCACCAGCACCCCGCCCCAGAGCGGCAGGCCGAGATAGACCGCCAGCCAGCCGGACATCGCCCCGGCAACGAAGATGCCCTCAATGCCGAGATTGAGCACGCCGGCCCGCTCGCACAGCAGCGCGCCGAGCACGCCGAAGATCAGCGGCGTGGCGATGCGGATGGTGGCGGCCCAGAAATTGGCCTGGGTGAGAATATCCAGCGCCTCCCACATCAGGCAGTCCCCCGGCGCACGAAGACGATGCGGAATCGCGTCAGCAGCCCGCCCACCAGCACGCTGAGCAGGGCGAAAGCGACGACGAGATCGGCCAGATAATTCGAGACGCCGATGGCCCGGCTCATCGAATCCGCGCCGACGAACACGCCGGCGACGAACAGCGCCGCCGGGATGACGCCGAGCGGCGAGAGATTGGCCAAGGTCGCCACCACAATGCCGGCATAGCCGAAGCCGGGCGACAGGTCGGCGGTGAGGTAGCCTTTCAGCCCGGCCACCTCGCTCGCCCCGGCGAGCCCGGCAAGGCCGCCGGAGATGAGGCCGACCAGCGCCATCGCCTTGCCCACCGGCAGGCCGGCATAGCGGGCGGCGCGGGCATTCTCGCCGACCGCGCGGATGCGGAAGCCCCAGACGGTGCGGGTGATGAAGACGTGCAGCAGCACCGCGGCAAGGACGGCGAGCACCAGCCCCCCATGCAGCCGCCAGCCCGTCACCAGCTTGGGCAGCGTCGCCTCGTCCAGCATCGGCGCCGATTGCGGCCAGCCGAGCGCCATCTCGTCCTTCATCGGCCCTTCCAGCATCATCTGCACGAAGAGCAGGACGATGAAATTGAGCAGCAGCGTCACCACCACCTCGTCGGCGCCGAAGCGGGTCTTGAACAGCACCGGCACCAGCAGCAGCACCGCCCCGGCGAGCGCGGCGCCGATCAGCACCAGCGGCACCAGCACATAGGGCGGCGCCTCGATCAGCCCGGCGCCCAGCGCCACGGTGGCGAGCGCGCCGGCATAGAGCTGGCCCTCGGCGCCGATGTTCCAGAGTTTTGCCCGGAAGGCGACGGCGGCGGCCAGCCCGGTGAAGATCAGCGGCGTCGCCCGCGTCAGCGTCTCCGCCAGCGCGAAGCCATTGCCCGCCGCCCCCTGCGCCATCAGCGCGAAGGCGGTGAAGACGGGCGCGCCGGTGAGCGCGAGCGGAATGGCGGTGAGCGCCAGCGCCGCCAGCCCAGCGCCGATGGAGACGGCGACGCTCAGCCAGACCGGGGTGCGGGCGCGGGGCACGAAGCGGATCATGCGGAGGCTCCGGACGTGTGGCACTCCGAACGGACCATCCTTCGAGGCCCGGCTCTGCC
>JAESFV010000209.1_pt1 | contig 65199 bp, 57 predicted proteins | sample 9269471 | NCBI WGS metagenome assembly JAESFV01 (sample SAMN14502647, study PRJNA617108) | algae metagenome | isolation source: Symplocastrum torsivum CPER-KK1 and co-occurring heterotrophs from... | place: USA: Central Plains Experimental Range, Colorado | collected 2001-01-01
TATAGGCTAGTACTGCTAGCCTATACCTCCTCCCCCTCACTGTTTGATTATCATTCTCGTTAGCTAGAAAATTAAGTATATTGTCTCATTGACAACAATTACTTTGCCTTAACTTGTCACGAATGGGTTAGGACAGATGTAACGACGCAAACGACCACATACCAGTAATAAACCTTCTGCCCTCTGCCGCCTACCTTCTGCCTTTCTTAGTCAATTAATAGCGGATACGTGGGTCAATTAAAGCATTAATAATATCGATCGCGATACTCGCGACAACGACAATGGTTCCAAAAAACACCATAATTCCTTGCACAGTTGGGTAATCTCTCAGCTCAATTGCCTCATACAGCCGATTGGCAAGTCCCGGCCAAGAGAAGGTTACCTCTGTCAAAACAGCACCCCCCAGTAGAGAGGCAAAGGTCAAGCCCATAATTGTAATAACCGGAATCAAAGCATTCTTCAAGGCATGGCTGATGAGAATTTTGCCTTCTTGAATCCCTCTAGCACGAGCCGCTTCTACATAATCTGCTTGGAGTGTCTGCTTGAGATTTACCCGAACAATGCGCTCAAAAATCCCACTGAGAAGAATCCCCAACGTCAAACTCGGCAGAGTGAGATAGTAGAGCGTGGTGAAAAACTGAGCCAAATTACCACTGAGGAGACTATCAACTAAATACAGTCCCGTTGGCCCAACCGGAGCGACTTCTGAGGGGGGAAAACGCCCACCAATCGGGAACCAACGTAACTGTACAGAAAAGATTAATTGCAACACCATGCCCGCCCAAAAGACAGGAAGCGCATAGGTGATAATCCCAAACAAGCGTCCCCCAACGTCAAAAGCGGTACCAGGGCGAGAAGCAGAAAGAATACCAATGCCAACCCCAACAGTCAACGCCACAATCATGCTGCACACCGCTACTTCTACGGTAGCTGGAAAGTACTGCTGGATTACTTCCCAAACATCTCGACCCTGATCAGTAATTGAACTGCCTAAATCCAACCGCAGCAAATCTCCTAAATAGCTAAGGTACTGCAACGGCAAAGGTTTGTTTAGCCCTAAGCGTTCGCGAAATGCTTCTTTGACACTATCGGGAGCGCGATTACCGATAACGGCATCAATTGGATCGCCTGGGGTGGCACGTAGCAGCAGAAAGACAATCGTGACGATTGTCCACATCATGAGAGGGGCAAGAAGTAGCCGGGTTAGGACGTAATACTGTAGGGCGCGAGAACGAGACATTTTATTGGGAAGGTGAAGAGGTGGGGAGAGTGGGAGAGTGGGAGGTGGGGAGGTAGGAAGTTAATATACATAAACTTTGGGAGTTTTTCACTGATCACTCCATCTCCCCATCCCTAATTTTTAGGCTTGTTTATCTACCTCCCAGAAGGACAAACCAAGAACTGGGTTAAGTTCAACGTTTTTTATGGGCTTTTGGGCAAAGGCGTAGTCAACTTTCTGCAAAAAGGGAACATAAGGGACATCCTGTGCCAGTAAGGTTTGGATCTCAGCAAAGATTTTTTTGCGGGCTTCGGTGTTTTGTTCTTTGCGTTCAGCCTGAATCAACTGATTAATTTTTTCGTTGTAGTAGAAGAAGCCTTGGCTTTGACTTGCACCTTCCTCACAACCTGTTGCTGCTGACCCTTTGTTGCAGGCAAATAGAGGGCTAACGTAGTTATCGGCATCGCCAAAGTCTGGGAACCAAGCCACTAAATAACTCGGATAAATTCCTTTGGCAACGTTAGCGAAAAGTGTGGTCGATTCGACGGGTTGCGGTTTGACTTGCATAATCCCATCGAGTCTTTGGGCGGCATACTCTTTGAGGAGGGTTACCATCTGCTCTCGCTCTGAATTACTAGAGGAGTACCAAATCTCAAACACAAAGGGTTTTTCTTTAGAAAATCCGGCTTTCGTTAGGAGTTCTTTCGCCTTTTCTACATTGCCGTCGCCATAAGGTTCTTTAAACGCGGGTACGTTGGTTTCAAAGCTGTTGGGAACGATGCTGTAGGAGGGTTCAGCGAGGTTTTTGTAGACACGCTCAATAATTAGGGGACGGTCAATCATTGCCGCGATCGCTTGTCTTACTTCTACCTGATCGAGTGGCTTTTGCTTGACATTTAGCACCAGGTAGTCAACACGAGTACTTGGCTTGTTTACAACCTGAAATCCTTTGGATTGGGCATCATTTTTGAGACTGACAACCTGTGAAGAGTCCAAGTCTCGATAGGCAATGTCTAATGCACCTGTTGCAAAGGAATTATATAAGTTGGCGGAACTACTTAGAGATTGAAAGTCAATTCCTTGATTGGCTGGTTTTTCTCCCCAATATTTGTCAAAAACATCAAGCTTAACGAGGTTGGGATTAAACGAAACGAGTTTATACGGCCCTGTTCCTACAAACTCATTTGGCTTAAATTTCCCTTCCCCAATTTCGTAAGCTTTGGGCGAGACAGCAGACATTCCAGAGAAAGCTAATAGCGATGGGAAGGGTGCAAAGGGGCTTTTAAGTTTAATCGTAAGTTCGTAATCCCCAGTCGCTTCCACTGATTCCATAACGTCGGAGAGCAGTGCTGAGGGTTTACCGCCGTTTTTGCTAAACCGTTCTAGGGAAAATGCCATTGCTTTGGCGTTGAACGGTTCCCCATCGTGGAACGTGACACCTTGGCGTATAGGGATGGTGTAGGTTAGACCATCCGCGCTCACTTTGGGCATTGCGGTGGCAAGTTGTGGCTCGATCTTGTCGGTGTCTCCGACGTAGGTATAAAGGCGATCGCCTAAATTGGTGATGATGTCGCTAATTGCTACTTCATAACCATCGGCAGGGTCAAGTGTCCGTGGCTTCTCGATTGAGCCGACGGTAATGCGATCGCTACTAGCGCCAGTGGCTGGACTAGAGGAACCAACCGGGGTTGATGTTTTTGGTGCCCCACAACTGACAATTAGCGCACAGCAAGCAATGGATAAGCCTAAGAATTGCCCAATAGACTGCCACTGTCTTAAACCCAACTTTGGGGAAACCGAGCTTAACCCAGAATTAGGTCGCTTTCTACGAAACAGACGAAACCAGTTCATAACAACTTGCATTCAGATTTTTTGAAATTGGCGATCAGCTACAAACAACTATCCCTGGATATACATTAAAGCTGAAACCTTATCTTTGCGTACTGTTCGTCATGAACTCAATTCAATCAGCAAGGTGGATTCAATAATTTACAAAATTCAAAACCCTTAGGGGCAGTACCCTGCCATGCCCCTTTCCTAGGAATTAGCGCTCTTCTGTCAGTCTAGGTGATCGCAAAGGCTGTAATCCTGATAGGACGTGAGTTTTCCCAATTGGTCTACATTTTTGAGTTTCTGATAGAAACTCACCCCTCAAATCGTTATGTGGAAAAGCTCTCAAGCTTTTACTTTGAGCGTGATTTTCCGAGACTGACAGAAGAGCGTTAGAGATCAATAAATCCATGCTCCTAATTCTAAATTGAGTAGTGTAGGGGGAAAGCCTTAGCATCCTTGGGCTTAACATACACCCACTGCTGTGGCTCCAGCTTCAACTCTTTAAACCGTTCCCGCGACAAATGTGCTGTAACGACCTGACCATCTTCTAGGGTTAACTCAGCTTGAATTTCCCAACCCAGATGAATCACCCGCGTTACTCTCGCTTTAGCGCTAGCACCATTGGATGTTGTTTCTACAATGACATCGTGAGGACGTAAGAAAATTTCTGGATTAGCAGAATCAAAGCCGCCATCCTGGAAAATCCGGGATGTGCTAGGCAAGACATTTACCGGACCAATGAAACTCATCACAAACGCCGAGGTAGGGTTATCGTAAATCTCTGCGGGTGTCCCTACCTGTTCTACCTGTCCTTTGTTCATTACGACGATTTCATCCGCCACTTCCATCGCTTCTTCTTGGTCGTGGGTAACGAAAACTGTTGTGACATGGACTTCATCATGAAGGCGACGTAACCAAGCGCGTAAATCTTTACGCACTTTGGCATCTAAGGCTCCGAAGGGTTCATCCAAGAGCAAAACTTGCGGTTGCACTGCTAACGCCCGTGCCAAGGCAACCCGCTGTCGCTGACCACCGGATAATTGAGAAGGATAGCGATCGCCCATTCCCTCCAAATGTACTAGCTTCAACAATTCCTCTACCCGCGCCTTGACTTTTGCCTTGGGCATTTTACGAATTTCCATGCCAAAGGCAATGTTCTTGCGTACCGTTAGGTGCTTGAACAAAGCGTAGTGCTGAAAGACAAACCCAATTTCGCGGTCTTGCACATTTTGGTGAGTGGCGTTTTTGCCAGTAATCCAAATATTGCCGCTATCGGGCATCTCCAAGCCAGAAATCAGCCGCAGTAATGTGGATTTCCCCGACCCGGATGGCCCCAAAAGGGCAACTAAGGAGCCGCTTTTGATCTCTAAATTTACTTGGTCAACAGCTTGAAAACTACCGAACCGTTTGGATACATTTTCAACAACAATAGCCACGGTGATGAACCTCTTGATGAAGCTTTCTATTATCTTTGGTGGTGTGGCGCGATCGCCAAGAGCCTATCTATAGCAGTAGCCACTGAGGTTAGGACATCATCGGAAGCCGAGTTCCTTAACCGGAGCCTATTTCACTGGAAGCTGACCGCCCAAAGCTGACTGCTGATTGCTATAAAAAGTGCTTTCGGCTTGTTGACCGCTATGACAATGAATTACCGATTCCCTGAGAGGATTACTGTAGTCTTATAGCACAAATCAACGCGATAACTATTGAGTTTAGCCTTATCGCCTAGCTGCCTATGGCATAACTAGTGAGCGGCAGCATCACTGTAAACGTTGTACCGATACCCAAAGCGCTTTCTACAGCAAGCTGACCGCCATGCAAGTCTACAGACTTTTTAACAATCGATAGTCCTAACCCCGTACCTTGGATTGAGCCGACATTGCTAGCTCGATAGAAAGACTCAAACAATCGAGAGAGGTCTTCTGGCGGAATTCCCATACCCTGATCTTGAATACGGAATGTCGCTACCTCATCTTGACAGGCGAGTTCAAAATTCACTGTCTCACCTTTAGGAGAGTATTTAACCGCATTAGAGAGCAGATTGGTCAGAATTGGTCGCAGGAGGTTCTCATCCAGGCAGGCATTAGAGCATTCTCCTTGACAGGTAAAGGTAAGACTGTGATGACTGTTGAAATTGCTCCGGAGTTCTTCAACTAAGTTACGACAGAACTCTACTAAATCTATAGCAACGGGCTTAAACTCCATTTTGCCAGCCTCTGCCTTACCGATGAGCAGCACATCATCCAGTAACTGAATTGTCTGATTAATAGCAGCTCGAATTCGCTGAAAATGTTTGCTTTTTTTCTCATCCATGACATCCCGGCAATAACGCTCCAAAAGTTCTGCGGAGGAGCGGATAGTGGTTAGTGGTGTGCGGAATTCGTGGGAAACAACTGAAACTAAGTCTGATTTAAGTTGGTTGAGTTCGCGTTCCTGTTCCAATGCGTTAATAATTTCTGTTTCAGCTCGTTTCTTGTCGCTAATATCTCTGCCTTCCCCAATCAGCATCACCACTTTCCCGGTTTCGTCTTTTAATGGCTTAAGGGAAAAATCAACCCACACCATTACGTTAAGAGCGTCCCGCACCTGGATTTCATCGCGAACCAAATGACCATCACGGGCGTTGGCAATAGCTGTTTGCAACCACTCTTGACTAGCTTGGGAGTAATTCCAACACTTCATCTCCCATAGCGGCAGACCCAGACAATCTTCTTGATTAGCGTGACTGAAGTCAAGGGCAGCCTGGTTAAATTCCAGAAGATTTCCTTCGGGTGTCAACAGCACCATTAATTGAAAGGTTTGGTCAAAAACCACTCGAAAGCGTTGTTCACTCGCTTGTAGCTGCTTGAGAATATGCCCGCGCTCGATCGCATAACGGATAGCACGGACAAGCGATTGAGTAGTGATTTGCTCCTTAAAGAGATAATCCTGCGCCCCTTGTGCTACGGCTTGTAGGGCAAGTTCCTCATCATTAACCACCGTCAGCACCACAACGGGGATATCGGGTACGGCTGTATGGAACTCGACTAGCGTGTCTAATCGATCAGAGTCTGGGAGAATCAGGTCTAAGAGAACCACATCAACTGTGAGATTGCGGCAAGCCTGGATAGCATTACTTAGCCGCTCAACATGTACCAAGTCCCAACCTTCCTTCTCTAAGCGAGAGAAAACTTGGCGCAGCAAAGTAGCATCACTAGGGCTATCCTCCACCAATAGGATGCGAATCGGTGTGTTGGACATAGTAGGAGGGTTTTTAGCTTAGAGTTCACCTTGGGGAGGAGCTAGGGGTATTTTAAAGTAAAAAGTGGTTCCTAGTCCGGGCTGTGATTCTGCCCAGATACTGCCACTATGACTCTCTACGATCTTTTTACAAATCGCCAGCCCGATGCCAGTACCAGAAAACTCGGTACGGCTATGGAGACGTTTAAAAACCTCAAAAATCCGCGTAAGATACTTAGATTCGATGCCAATTCCGTTATCACGCACGAAAAAGAGCCATTCCTGATTTCTCAATTGTGCTTGAATGTGTACTTCGGGTGGCTCATCACGGTGGAACTTAACCGCGTTGCTAATCAGATTTTGGAATAGCTGTATGAGTTGAGTTTTGTCTGCCTTAATCGTTGGTAGAGACTCATGAGTAACGGTGGCGTTACTGTCAGCGATCGCTACTTCCAAATTTGCGATCGCTTGACGCACCACAGCATTGCAGTCAATCGCGGCAACTCCTTGATGGTCAGTACCCAAACGACAATAGGTGAGCAAGTCTTGAATCAACTGCTGCATTCGCGTTGCGCCATCTACGATATAACTCATGTATTCCTGAGCTGACTCATCTAGCTGGTTTTGGTAGTCTTGCCTCAGAAGTTGAGTGAAACCCGTTATCGCTCGCAATGGCTCTTGCAAGTCGTGAGAAGCGACATAAGCAAACTGCTCTAATTCCTGATTGGAACGTTTTAAATCCGTCGTTAGTTGCTCTAGTTTCTGTTCGGTTCGCTTGCGCTCAGTAATGTCGGTGGAAATGCCACAAACTGCATAAGGGACACCATTGGCATCAAGTAGAGGAAACTTATTAACAAGGTAGGTGTGTATCCCATCATCAAGAGGGGCAACTTCTTCTGTTTCGATAGAGAGGCATTGGTCGAGGACTTGTTTGTTAATGGTGGCGTAAGCCTCAGCAAATTCAGCACCCCAAACTTCATAGATGCTCTTACCAATTAGTTGCTCATGAGTCGTGGACAACAGGTTTTCGTAGCTGCGGTTGCTCAGTAGGTGCCTGTTCTGCTTATCGATTACGAAAATGAAGGTTGGTGAGTTATCCAGGATTGCCTGTAGCTGTTGTTGACTCTCCCACAAGTCTGCTTCTGCTTGCTCGCGCACTCTAATTTCAGCTTGCAGTCGGGCGTTAGTCTGCTCTAACTCCGTTGTCCGTTGTTGGACTCGCTGTTCTAGTTCTTGATTAAGCTGTTGAAGGGCAAATTCTGCTCGTTTGCGATCGGTAATATCCTGGGTAATCCCAAGAATTTGAGAAATTTCCCCTTGTTCATCTAGCAGTGGTACATAATTGACAACTATCGTAAACGAACCAACCCTAGGTAAAGTGATATCACATTCACCTGTTTGAATGGTTCGAGTTTCCACAGCACGCTCAAGAATCGGCAGATACTTGGAAGTGATTTCACCAGACCAGATTTCCTCGTCAGTAAGACCGATAAGTTCTTCCAAAGGCTTTTCGGTGCGCTTTAGTCCCTCAAGATTGACAAACTGAAACTGCCGCTTAGCGTTGTAGATGATAAATGGGTGAGAAAAGTTATCAACGGCTAGCCGGAATCGCGCCTCGCTTTGGCGCAGTGCTGCCTCTGTTTCCTTACGTGAGGTGATATTAAAGGATGCTGCCAAGTATTGAATCGGCTTCCCTTTGGCATTGAGGAAAGGAAAAATAGTGGTATCTAGCCAGTAATCTGTCCCATCTTTAGCCCGATTCTTGACTTCTCCTTTCCAGATTTTCTTCCTAGCAAGGGTTAGCCACGGCTTTTGAGCGAATTCTTGGAAATGATTATCGGCAGTGAGCAAGCGGTAGTCTTGCCCGATGAGTTCTTCACTGGAATATTGGGAGAGTTGACAAAAATTGTCGTTGACATGGGTGATTATTCCGTTGGGGTCAGTAATCGCTACAAGTGCCGACTGGTCTAAAGCGAGGTCAAGCCGTTGGGCTTGTTCCTTTGTTTGGAGGTAAAGGTGAGATTGGGTAATTGCGATCGCGAGTTGGTCAGCAACGGCTTGCAACAGTTCCTTTTCTCCATCAAGACTGAACCAATTGGTGTCTCTGACCAAAATTAAATAGGCTATCAGCTCATTTTCAGCACGAACGGGGAGAGCTAAATAGCTTTGAGCCTTGAGTTCTAGATGAATGGGTTGAGGACTTGGTTTGACTTCTTGGAGTTGTATCGTCTCACCTCGTTGAGTTCGCACCTCAAAATCTGGTGGCACAGAGAACCGTCCGACTTGCGGCAACAGATTTTCCTGACAGTAAACCCGCTGAATCTCCAAGGAAAGCTCTGTGGGTTCATACCAGCCAAAAACCGCTCGTTCTAGTTGCAGCAGGGTTCCCACTTCTTCCACTGTTGCTTGCAGAATGTGATCCAACTCTAAGGAAGCACGAATCCGCTCGATCAAGCGGTTGAGCAGGGCTTCTTGAGACGCACGGGCGCGAGAACGCTCAGATACTAGCACAAGCCGTAATCCTGCCAGAGTCGCGATCGCTAGTAGTCCCCCCACCACTGTTGCCAACAAATTGAGGGCACTCAGTTGGGATTCAATATTGTGTTTGGGAATCACCAACGCGATCGACCAATCCGCTTCGTGCAGGGGCAAATAGCCAACATAAACCCAATCGCCAGCTAGCTGCACTAGCTCAATTCCCCGCTGCTTGCCGATCATTCTTGTGGCAATGTGCCGTAAATTCGGGTCGCTCGCTTGCAAAAAACTGGGAGCTGGTTTTTCCCATGTTCCCATTACTCTGGCATTCGGATGGACAATTGGCATTCCTTCTGAGGTGAGGGCAAAGGCGTAACTACCAGAGCCATATTTCAGACGGTTTACTACCTCAACAATCCGATCTATTTTAATTGCCGCCCCAATTATCCCAATTGGTCGTCTCTGAGCAGGAGGAATTGACCACACGGGAGCGCCCATTGGCACTGTCGCCCCATTGTGGGTGCGGCTAATAACGGGATCGCTCACATATACTTGTCCAGACATTGCTCGCTTAAAGTATTCGCGGTCTTTTACATTCTTCGCTCGACCCTTTCCGGTGGTGTTTTGAGAACCATCGGGGTTAATCATCGCAAAAAAGTAGAAGTCCTTCAGCCGTGACGCTTCGGATGTGAGATAAGGCTCAGCTACCGACCAATCCATCGTCCGAAATGTAGGAGTATTGGCAAGCATTGCAATCTCAGCCTTCCGAGTGACTAGCCAATTATCAATTTCGTCAATTCCGACCTGAACTCGCAACAAGGCATTTTGCTTTAAGTTGCCCAAGAGCAACTCTCGCACGACTTGATAGCTCAAGATAGCGGTTGTGCTTACTGCCAAAGTTGTGCTGCCGATGATTAGCAGCACCAGCAAATTCCGAGGCTGCCACCCTTGATGAGAGCGGCTTTTCCACAATTGGGTTAAACTCTGCCACTTTGACATTGTTAAGCCCCTTCTGATTTGACCTAAGTATGCTTCAGCTAGCCATAACTAGGAGTTTAGACTGTTCAATCGGTTCAGAGGAAAAAAGCTCTGGATTACTACGCCTGTGTTTGAAGATCACTGATTAGTCACCACACTAATTGTTAAGCTGTGTTGCGCTTAGTTGTTAAGGTGTATTTCAACTTGAGCGGATATCTAACGATGTTGGTTAGATAACCCGAAAGTCCGTGATACCATGCAGTCCGTAGCTCAAAGATTGATTGGGAGAAAACATGCCAGCACTAAGGGTTGCTGTTGTTGGATCAGGCCCAGCAGGCTCTTCTGCCGCCGAGACTTTAGCAAAAGCCGGAATCGAAACGTTTTTGTTTGAGCGCAAGCTCGACAATGCTAAGCCTTGTGGCGGTGCAATTCCACTGTGTATGGTGAGTGAGTTTGACCTACCACCAGAAATCATTGACCGACGGGTGAGAAAGATGAAGATGATCTCACCATCGAATGTCGAAGTCGATATCAATATTGAAAAAGAACACGAATATATTGGGATGTGCCGCCGCGAGGTGCTTGATGGCTTCATGCGCGATCGCGCCGCCAAATTAGGGGCAAAGTTGATTAATGGCACAGTTCACAAACTTGATATTCCACTCAAAGATTCCGATCCCTATACCCTCCACTACGCTGACCATTCAGACGGAAGTTTGGAAGGAACGCCAAAGACACTGAAAGTAGACCTTGTGATTGGTGCCGATGGCGCGAATTCTCGTGTCGCTAAAGCGATTGATGCTGGGGATTATAATTATGCGATCGCCTTCCAAGAGCGGATTCGTCTGCCAGAAGACAAGATGGCGTACTACGAAGACCTAGCTGAAATGTATGTCGGTAACGATGTCTCTACCGACTTCTACGCCTGGGTTTTCCCTAAATACGACCACGTTGCCGTTGGGACTGGCACGATGAAGGTCAACAAAGCTGACATCAAAAAACTGCAAGCGGGTATTCGCGCTCGTGCGGCCAAACGCCTAGCTGGTGGTGAAATTATTAAAGTTGAGGCTCACCCAATTCCCGAACATCCCAGACCTCGCCGTGTTGTTGGTCGGGTTGCTCTCGTGGGAGATGCCGCTGGTACGGTTACGAAGTCTTCCGGTGAAGGCATCTACTTTGCCGCAAAATCCGCCCGGATGTGTGCGGAGACGATTGTTGAAACCTCCAATGGTGGGACTCGCATTCCTACAGAAGCCGACCTTAAGCTCTACCTGAAGCGTTGGGATAAGAAGTACGGCATCACCTACAAAGTCCTGGATATTCTACAAACTGTCTTCTATCGCTCCGATGCCACTCGTGAAGCATTTGTCGAGATGTGTGCCGACCGAGATGTCCAGCGACTAACCTTCGATAGCTACCTCTACAAAACGGTAGTCCCAGCTAATCCTCTCATCCAGATGAAGATTACCGCTAAGACTATTGGTAGCTTGCTGCGAGGCAGTGCCCTTGCTCCCTAGCTGTAGTGAGGTTTGAGCTTTGGCAAATGCCAAAGCAGAGCGCTCTAGATTATCACGTCTTAATTGACTTGAACTTCTTATTAAGCCAGTGTTTCGAGGTCTTTACCTACCTAACACTGGCTTTTTTCATGTACTCACTGGACTTGTTTCGCCACCAGAGGTTTTCGGTATCGTGGCACTTAAGGTACTAAGGACAGTTGTTAGGGACGTTAGTGTGGTGAAGGTCTACCCCTAACTAAATTGATGACTATGTCCATGTCTTAGACCGTCACTGAGTCAACATCTGTCGTTTGCTGTTCACCATTAGGCAACTCTAAGCAGTAACCTGCTCCGTATACTGTCTTGATGTACCGAGGATGGCGTGGGTCAGGCTCTAGCTTGGTTCTCAGATGGCGGACATGAACCCGGATTGTTTCGATGTCGTCATCGGGATCGTAGCCCCACACTTCCTTGAGGATTTCGCTTGGAGAAACGGTTTGACCGTGGCGCTGGAGTAGGCAATGTAGTAGCTCAAACTCCAGATGCGTCAGTTTTACCGTCACATCAAACCAAATTGCTTCAAACCGTTCTGGCACGAGGGTCAAAGGCCCGTAGTTAAGAATTTCTGCGTGCTTCGCCGCTTGGGGAATCCGGTCTGTGCGTCGTAGTAAGGCTCGCACCCGTGCCAGCATCTCTTCAAGCTCAAATGGCTTCGTCAGGTAATCATCGGCACCAGCGTTAAAGCCTTCCACCTTATCTTGGGTTTGACCCAAGGCTGTCAGCATCAGTACTGGAATGTCAGACGTGCGCTCATCCCGGCGGAGTCGTTGACAGACGGTAAAACCATCTACCTTGGGCAGCATTAAGTCAAGCATGATCAGGTCTGGCTGAAGTTGCAGGGCTAGCGCCTGACCCTTGATGCCATCTGCTGCTTGATTAACTTCGTAACCAGCCATCTCCAAATTGATGGAGACTAATTCTGAAATTGCAGGGTCGTCGTCGATGACGAGTATCCGGGGCATCACTTAAGAGGTTGATTTGAGGTGTGTTTGTTAACGTTCAATAAGAACTGGAAAGAAAAAGTCAGAATACTTCACCGATTATAATGGCTGATTCTAAATTATTTCTAAAGAATATGTAGGGATTCAAAATATTCTGAGGTACAAGCTAAGATTTGCAAGCCTTTTAGCCCGAAGCAAGCGAATTGATTCTTGTTTTCATCATTTCTTTAACCGCGAGTGACTACGAACAGTCAGTCATGTTTGTCCTCTAACTTTACTATTCCTTTATGACCCATCCTGTCTACACTCCCCCTTGGTGGCTTGCAAATGGTTTGTCAATGACTCTCTACACGTCTTTGCGGGGTAGTCGTGATTACAAAAAGTTCGCGATAGATCCGGAACCGACTTACCAAGAGAAAATCTTTACCGGGGCTTCTGGAGTGCCGATTTTTGGGATTGTTGCCATACCGGAGAACCCTAGAGCCACGATTATTGGCACCTATGGGATTACAGGTGATTTGGATAACCAGTGGTTTCTAAGGCTACTAGAGCGTAAGGCGTGTGCTAGAGGGTATGCGGTGGTTCTCTTCGACTGGCGTGCCCACGGCAAAACGGCTGATTTATCTCCAACGTTGACTTCTGATGGCTTATACGAGGGAGAAGATTTTGTCCGCATTGCGGCAGAGGCTAAGGCAATGGGTTGTCCAGCCCCTTTTTGGTTTACAGGGTTCTCTCTGGGGGGACAACTGGCATTATGGGGTGTTAAAGCGGCACAAACAATTGCGACCTGGGGAGAGGATTTAGAGCTTCTTGAGTCAGAAATTGGTGGTGGTGCGGTGATTTGTCCGAGTTTGGATTCCAATCGATCGCTAAATTATTTAGTCAAAGACAGATGGGGCAGACGTTTGGAACAAGCGATCGCAAAACAACTCAAAAAACTAGCTTGGCGGATTTATGAGGCTCACCCTGGAAAAATAGACCGAGACGCAATCGAACGAGCTAATAGTATTTGGGGTTTCGATCACGAACTGGTCATTGAGCGATTAGGCTTCTCATCGGTAGAAGAGTACTACGACGCTAGCAGTGGTCTGCATCTGTTACCTCAACTCAAAAAACCAACTCTAATCTTATATGCTGCCGACGATCCCTTGTTTGAGCCAACGATTGTCCCGGACTTGCAAGCTGCCTGTGCTAACAACCCAGCAATTGACTTGATGCTAACCGCTTACGGTGGTCATGTTGGTTATATCAGTAGCCAAGCTTGCCAGCGTCAGTTTAAAGACCCTGATTGCTGGTGGGCATGGAATCGGGTTTTGGAGTGGTGCGATCGGCAGATGATGATTGAGGGGAAGTAGGGAAGCAGGAGGAGAGGATTGGTAATGTTTTACGCACGTCAACATAGGAATAGCGATCACTTTCGGGGTTCGCAGGTGCGATCGCACAGCCTTTGTCACTAAATATCACATATTAGTCAACCTAACTCCTAGCTGGGGTAATTTTATTGGTTGACTAAGTGACCAAGCCGCTTTAGCACTCTCAGAACGGTATACAAATCATCTCTGCTATCAAGAGCGAATAGATACGACTGGGCATACTTCGGGGTGCCTTGTTTTGTAAGTTTCAGGAATCTAAATTCAATACCATTCGTGACAAATCCAAATGCAGGTCTTTCAGAATTAGGATTACCCAGCATATAAGTTAGCGCTTGCGGTATGCCCACTTCCAGAGAGTATTTTGCAGCTTTTGCCTCAATTACAAGTATCCAAAACTGAGGGGTAAAAACCAGGAGGTCAAGCCGTCCCTTTACAAGAGTTCCCTCATCATCGGACACAATTTCTACCTCTTTCTCAGCCGTAAGGTAAAAAGGCGCACGATAAAAACCTGCCCATTTCAACAAGGGCGATAGCACTACGAGTTTGACGATGGGTTCGAGTATGGGATACCTAGATAGGTGGAGATAGTCTGCTTTTACCTCGTCTAGTGCTTGCTTTTCTGAATCCGTGAGTTCAGGTAAATCATCCTGCCACTCACTAAAGAACTGCTCATCATCACTGCGTTCTAAGCCAAATTTTTCGATTAAGTCGTTGAGATTTATATTTTGAGCTTGGATAGTTTGAACCATGAATTTATCTCCTTGGCGAATACTTGAGCATTATGACAATACAGGGCGCTGACTTCTCTCCTTAGTAAGGGGGGCTAGGGGGGTGAAGATAAGCGATCGCAAAAATATCGAGCATACAAATTGCACCAAGGCTTCACTTCATTCCTCTCTACCCGCACCAACCCCAAACTTTGTAGCTTAAACGCTTGCATTGATTCCAAGGTATAGACATCTCGTTTAAGGATGATTGATGATGATGCTGTGCCCCTACAATTAATCCCTAGGAACACTACTCATGTCCACAGCCCCTAATCTCGTCTCCGAAAATAAATGCTTCGGTGGTACGGTTGGTTTTTATAGCCATGACTCCCAAACCTGTAAGGGTGAGATGCGATTTTCTATCTACCAACCGTCCCAAGCGAAATCGGAACGGATTCCAGTTCTCTATTTCCTTTCAGGTTTAACCTGTACAGAAGAGAACTTCATGGCGAAGGCAGGAGCGCAGCAGTTTGCAGCTAAGTATGGATTGATTATTGTTGCACCCGACACTAGCCCTCGTAACTCAGGCATTCCTGGTGAAGATGATGATTGGGATTTTGGGACAGGTGCTGGGTTCTACGTTGATGCAACTGTTGAACCTTGGGCAGGGCACTACCAGATGTACAGCTATGTTGTGCAGGAATTACCTGCTTTGATTGCTGAGCATTTCCCCGTAAAACCAGAGCGACAAGGCATCTTTGGGCATTCGATGGGAGGTCATGGAGCCTTGATTTGTGCTTTAAAAAACCCTGAAAAGTACAAATCCGTTTCCGCCTTGGCACCAATTGCGGCACCAATGCGTTGCCAGTGGGGTCAAAAAGCCTTCAGCAACTACCTCGGTTCTGACCAAGAAACATGGCGTGCTTACGATGCTAGCGAACTGGTGTTGACATCTAGCTTTAAGCGTCCAATTCTCATTGATCAAGGTACGGTTGACCCGTTTCTAGAAAAGCAGCAGTTGCTTCCTGAGCTATTTGAGCAAGCTTGTGAAAAGGCAGGTCAACCGCTAACCTTGCGCTTTCAGGAAGGTTATAACCACAGTTACTACTTTATCGCTAGCTTTATTGAAGACCACATTAATCATCATGCGGCGGCTTTGTGTGAGTAAGCTTGCTAACGCTTGTTTGTCTCAAGTTGCGATCGCTTTTTCCAGTTTTCTGGGAGTGGTGTATATCTCTCGGTCTAACTGAGCGATCGCATTTTACTCCGGGAAATCAGGAATAATCCACTGGGGTGGCTGCATCAGCTTCTTTCTTCGTGCTTCCTCAGCAATCTTCAACATAGTGTCTAGAGAAGTCTCATTGATGAACTTTGTTGCATCTGCGGCAAACTCCTTGTTTGGGCATTTATCACCTAAAATGCAGCCGTTGACGCAGGCTTCAGCACAGTTTACGGTAGATTCCACAGTAACCTCCTTGCTCTAATTCTCAGGATAATCAGAGAGCAGATTCTTCAATCGAGTTGGTAAAAGGCTTTTACCTAACTAAATTTTTCTTAATCCATGTTTATCTTCTCTTTATATAGCATTAAACGAATCACTACGTCCAAAGCTTCGTCGTCTCATTAACTTGCACCCAAAAAGACACACTACTCGTCGATGACTCGTATCACTTAATCTATAACAAAGCATCACTAGCCCTCATCCCCTTTGATCACCTGTAACTAAAGAGAAATCACGACAATTGAAAATAGCCGTAGTTAGTAGTTATTCAGTGGCAATAAGGAGGTGTGTCGAATGCTAGAGAAGCTTGTGTTATCCATAATGGTTACGTTTTCTCTCTATCTATCTGTAGAATATAAATTTGGAACAGACCTAATTTCTTCAGTTATGCAACTGTTAGCATCTCCCAATCAAACAGGGAATTCAGTTGCGACAAGCCAATATGACGATTAGCACAGATTTATGGCAGTTTAATCAAGACCTTGCACAAGCTTGTCTTGAAAACCCTTTTGTCCAAGGCATTGGTTCTGGTACCCTTGACCGTTCTAAATTTGCCTACTACGTTGGTCAAGATGCCTTTTTCCTGGAAGCATTTGCTCGTGCTTACAGTATTGCTGCTGCCAAAGCTCTCGATTGGGAAGGATTTAATACCTTTCATACGCTTGCTGGAGGGGTTCTCAAAGAACTGACACTCCATGAACGTTACGCTACAGAATGGGGAGTAGATTTGCGAAGCGTTGAACCCGCTATGGCAACACGCCGCTACACTGATTTTTTATTAGCAACAGCTTGGGGTAGTGACGTTGGGTTAATCACAGCCGCAATGACACCCTGTATGCGTCTGTATGCATTTTTAGGTCAAAAACTCGCTCAGGGTGGAATTCCAGAACATCAATATGCTGACTGGATTCGCACTTATAACGATGAGGAGATTGAGAAATTAGCTCAACAGTTAGAAAGTTTGACTGACCAGTACGCCACCCTCACTACCTCGGTAAAATCGACGTATCGCTATGCGATGTTGTGTGAGCAAGACTTCTTTCAAGCTGCATGGGATGTTGAGTCCTGACTAGTCAAATTCAACAGCGTACACTGCCATTTATAGGAATAAGCTACGTGCATTCAAGTTGCATTTTGCTCTTGAACGGGGAACAGAGAAGGGGTAGGATTGAAAGGAAGACTTCCCTTAGTCCTCTACTCTCAAGCGATAATTTCAATTGCTAATTGAAGGCTTATTAGCTTACAGGCATCGTCACAATTCTCTAAATTTTTGCCCATCCCTAACTTCTCTCGCCACATTAGAGCGGTTTGTGTCATCATGGGCTGTTAAAGAGTTTGGAAGTATAGACTTGATAACAGAACAAGAGCTTTGCACTGGTAAATCCGTACATCTAGTTCTAACTATGACAGCACTTAGGCAAGCCACGTCGGGTTACAGCGTTATGGTCTCTTGAGTTCACGCTAACTAACTGTAAAACTATGAACTTATAACAAACTTAGAGCAAGTCAAGGCTATGTTAGCACTAGCCGTAGTTTAATCCTACAACACCTCAAACAGACTAGTGCAAGAAGGCAGGAGGCTCTTATGCAGAAGCAATATTGCTTGTACAGTAAGCCTTTTAGCCAATGTCCAACTGGATAGTTATTGCCGCCCCGCTGCACTAGAAGCCACCACCCTTGATATTGAACTAAGTTCGAGATGTCCTTGTGCCGCGCTCAAACTTTTATGCCACCAAAAAAACAAAACCGTAAAAAACTTGACCTAACTCATCTTGCCGGACTCAGTACCCCTGTTACGCCTGAGCCGGACAAAGTGAATCAAGAGTTATCAGATAGTTCAGCCCAAGACTCTAGCGAAACGGCTGACGATGCCTCGAATCGCTTACTAGTCAAGAGCGAGAACATAGAACAGTCTGTACCTCAAGATAGCGAAGCTACGACAGAAGAGTCAGCAACTGCCAAGCCAGAAGTGGAGCCTTCTTCTCATGAAGACGTTGAGCTGAGTGACCGTCGCCAGGAGATTAAGAAGCCACAGCGATTGGAATACAAGTCCTCAAAGATGCTCTCTTGTGTCACCAACACGAACGGTGAGGTCTTCAAGCCCGGAGATAGGATTCTAGCAAAATCTCCTTGGGGAGCAAGAGTCCCTGTGGAGATTAAGACTGTTTACCAAGACAGCGAGGGTAACACTTGGGCGCATTATCTTCCCAATGAGGAGCAATTGCCCTCTGGCTGGAGTTGGCTAGGAGGATGTACCCGCGCTACGCTCTTGCTGAAAGCTTGACTCAATTGTGAACTAGGGATTAGGGATTGGGTAATGCTGGTTCTCGGAGGTTCCCTCCAAGAAAGGAAGTTCTAGTCGTAGAGACGTTCCGCCGGAACGTCTCTACAAAGTTTTATGGGTTGCCGAAAAAGGGGGTAGCTGACTCGGATTAGTATGAAACATCAACAACTCTTGCGCCTATACCTTAAAACAACAACGCCCACCACTCTCGGCAGGCGCTTACATACTATCAAACTTCCGCAATATGGACGTTAGTCTGGATATTAACTTACCACTTGAGGAGGTTAAATTGCTCCATATCCACCGTATCGCGGTTGCGGTAAATCGAAAGAATGATCGCTAAACCCACTGCCGCTTCCGCCGCTGCTACAGTAATAACAAACACTGTAAAAACCTGACCTTTAATCTCTTGCGGGTCGATGAAGTTAGAGAACGCCATTAAATTCAGGTTCACGGCATTTAATAGGAGTTCAATCGACATCAGCACTCGGACAGCATTGCGGCTAGTAATTAAGCCATAAATGCCAATACAAAACAGAGCAGCCGCTAAAAGTAAGAAGTATTGGAGTTGGAGTTGCATGAATCTTTACAGCTATAAACAGAATTTGAATGAAGTGCCTTAACGTGCCCTTGGAGTCACACCACTTGATGAGACCAGTTCGCGAGGACGCTCTGGTAAAGTCGAAGCAGCGATTGCTTGGCTATCCTCAGGCATTAGCTCATCTGGAATGTAATCCCGACGGGCAAGGATAATTGCACCCACCATCGCCATCAACAATAGAACAGAAGCAAGCTCAAACGGTAGCAAAAAGTCGCTAAAGAAGTGCATACCCAGTTCCACAACCGAATTCTGTCCAACAACCGCAGGACCCGTATAAATAGACCAAGGTGTTGCCAGTACCATTGTGCTGAGGAGCGCAAACAAACCGAGACAAACTAGAGCCGTTGACCCTTGGCGAATCCAGCGATTGGCGATCGGGGCAAAATCTTCTCGTTTGTTCACCAGCATGATGGCAAACAAAATCAGAACATTGACGGCTCCCACATAAATTAATATTTGTGCCGCCGACACAAAATCAGCATTCAGCAACAGGTATAAACCAGCAATGCTGATGAAGACACCACCGAGTAAAAAAGCGGAGTAGACGATGTTGGAAAGCAGGACAACCCCCAACGCCGCCGCTATCATCATCCCCGATAGTAGACCAAACGAAACAAACTGAACCCCTTCGGCTAGATTCACAGTGACTTAATCTCCTTGCAATGTGTTGTGACTCGCAATGTGCAACTTTGTGTTAGCTTCAACCCTGAATATTTTCCCCCATAGCGCAGACTTTCAGGCTACTCCCAAAGTGAGTAGACGAGATATCTTCCCTATACAAGGTTGAGAAACGTTGCACAAAGCTTAAGCATTGAAATGGGGTTTGGGAGGATATGGACAAGAATTCAGACCCTGCCCAAATCCTTGAAGAAGTTTTTTCCTTCCTTTTCCCCTGTCCCAGTTCGGCAGTTCCTCTTTGTTCAGAAGAAGGGAATCCTCGCCGCAACCTGTTGAGGGCTATTTCGTCGCGGCTTCTTCTTCCTTAGGTTCTAGCTGCTTGGCAATTTCCTCTGGAGGCAAACCTGCACGCTTAGAGCCAGTTGGCAAATTATGGGGGTCTATCACACCTTTCGGCAGATAGGCAAACTCACGCAAGGGAGTCACCATCGGGTCTTGTGTCACCTTGTACGGTAGTCGTCCCATTGCCACGTTGTCAAAGTTCAGTTCGTGGCGGTCATAGGTAGAAAGTTCATACTCTTCCGTTGCAGACAGACAGTTAGTCGGGCAATATTCGATGCAGTTAGCGCAGAAGATACAGACCCCGAAGTCGATGCTATAGTGCTTGAGTTTTTTCTTTTTACTCGCTTTTTCAAACTCCCAATCGACTACTGGTAAGTTGATAGGACAAACCCGAACACAGACTTCGCAGGAGATGCACTTATCGAACTCAAAGTGAATCCGACCGCGAAACCGCTCAGAAGGGATAAGTTTTTCGTAAGGGTACTGCACGGTTACAGGACGCCGCTGCATATGGTCGAAGGTAACAGATAGACCTTGACCAATGTATTTAGCGGCTTGAACGGTTTCTTTGGCGTAGTCACCAACTTGTTTAAGGAACTTCAGCATAGTCTAAGTGTCTCTCTCTCTTTTTAAAGTCCTTTGTCAGTTGTCAGTTATTTTTTGCTGTCAATTGCGGTCTTCGCAAATGACTACTGACTAACCGCCAAAGGCAAAAGGAAATGCTAATTTAAGTGCAGCGGTCAGTAGTAGATTGACCAAACCCACAGGCAACAGGAACTTCCATCCTAGATTAAGTAGCTGGTCAATGCGAACGCGGGGAAGTGTCCAGCGCAGCAGAACGGCAATAAAGACTAGGAAGTAAGCCTTGAGCAAGGTCATGGTAATTCCTAAAGCTGCCTCAATCACCTGGAACCAGGAACTGGTTTCGCTGGCACCCAGCCAGTTAGCTAGTTGGTGAATAGGAATTGGAAGCTCCCAACCACCGAGGTAGAGTACAGCAAACAGCAAGGCAGAGAGAACTAGGTTGATGTAGGAACCAATGTAAAATAGACCAAATTTCATACCAGCGTACTCGGTCTGATAACCAGCAACTAGTTCTTCTTCTGCTTCCGGAAGGTCAAAAGGTAGTCGCTCACATTCTGCTAGGGCAGCAATCCAGAAGATTAAGAAGCCTATTGGTTGACGCCAGATGTTCCAGCCAAGAATGCCATAAGCTGATTGCTGCTCAACAATGTCGATGGTACTGAGGCTATTGGACATCATGACAACAGCGAGTATGGCTAGTGCTAGAGGAATTTCATAGCTAATAGACTGTGCTGCTGCTCTCAAGCCTCCTAGTAGCGAGTACTTATTGTTAGAGGCATAACCCGACATCAGTAAGCCAATTGGCGCAATGCTAGACAGGGCAACCCATAAAAAGATGCCAATGTTGACATCTGTAATCACCAGGTTCTGTCCAAAAGGCACAACTAGGTAGGACAGAAACACGGGGATAACGACAAGGATTGGTCCGAGGGTAAAGAGCCATGGATCAGCCTTCGCTGGGACAACGTCTTCCTTGAAGACTAGTTTCAGACCATCTGCCACGGGCTGGAGAACACCCAAAGGCCCAGCAAATTCAGGACCAATTCGCTGTTGCGCGGCAGCAGAAATCTTCCGTTCTAGCCAGACGACCACGAGGACACCCACAGTGGCACCGATAATCATTAAAAACATCGGTAACGGCATCCAAATGGCTTTGGCGGCACCAGCTGGGATGCCCAAATCCCTGAGTGATTGAATAAAGGTTCCTTGTAGGTCAATTCCTGGATTCATGTTTACCAATCCGACTATTTACTTAGGCAAGATAGATCTAAGATCGAATAAAGCGATCAGTAGGTTTGTGAAGATTCTTTTACAGCCTCAATGCTTAGTATATCGTTGGATGGTTATCCGCCCAGCGAGGAACCTAAGAATTTCTACTTATCAAGACGGTTAGTTTCTCTTCTTACTTCTTATAAATTGCGCTCCTGTCTATAAGTTTCATAGCTATTGTTGATGCTCATCTAACTAGGGAGTTAAATTTGTGGTCGCTTTAGAATTCAATAGCCACTCGCTAGTTATGCGGGGATGAAGCGATCGCCTAAAAAATTCCTTGCAAATGTTGCTCAGTCCTTTAAAGCGGGGCATCTTTAAATAGAACATTACGTTCTAAGCTCCTCCTCTCTACCAGCTATGACTCAGCCGAATATTCTGGAACTTGCCAAGCAGGGAGACGAAGAAGCGATCGCCTCTGTGATGAACCACCTTCTGAAAGACAAAGGCATTGCTGCAAAAGCTGTTCAGAAGGATGATTGCCTAATGGTGATACTCGTATCAGATCAAGCACCAGAGCAAACATCATCAGTCGAATTCATCCATAAACTGATGATGAAGTTAGAAGTCGAATCGATCAAGTCTGTAAAAGTCTACGGAAAACAGGCAGGGCAACCCTCCTCAGCCTGGACGAAAACTCTAAATTTAACTTCTAAGCTCGAAGAACAAAAAAAGCAGACTATCTCTTCGGAAACGCCCCGCCAGGGTAAGTTTAAAGCGATCGCTGACCGATGGTCAGCATGGTTTCCCTATCCCAGTTCTTGGCTAAGGACGTTCGCTTTACTTCTGTGGATGGCTGTTATTTTAAGAATTGCCGGATTTTGGAGCCTTGCGTTAGGTGGAGTTTTAGCAGTAATTACGAATCACATAGAATTATTGCTTTCATTTGTGGGATTAGGGCTGTTGGTGTCCGTCCTTGCATTCTCCTACCCTCACCATTTTCTGTTTGGGAAGTCAGTACCTCGATATCCACGATGGCTACCCAGTCCTAGGAGTTTGTGGGAAGGCTTTTATGCACCGATCGTAATGCTGTTACAGCAATTTTCATACTGGTGAGGTACAGTCAATTTTTCTCTCTTCTCCTATAGAGAATGGGAGAGTAGGATAGATGTACCTCATTAGCCTAGAAAACGCTGTAGCTTTTGTAGCAGTATTACTGATTCTCATACCATTTCTTATCCCAAACTGTAACTATGGAACATCAGAGCAAATAGGCTACTGCATTGAACTAACAGGAAGAGAGCTAGCTAACTACCAGTACCATATGGCTCAGATTGCATCTGTAATCTGGTTTGTTAGTGCAGTCTATCTTTACCAAGCTGAGTATCTAACCCGGCAACGTCTCATTCCCAAGCTGAACGCGGCACTCCGTAACTCTCAGTTTCTAAGCAATGCTTCTAGGTGGAAGTCTCAAAAGCTAGCTAAAAAACTGCTAATAATCCTTTTGGTTCCCTTGGTTGCTGTAGGAATTTACTTGTTTTCCAGGTTGCCAGAATTGAAAGAAACTATACCTGTTCCCGTAGCTTCTCAATCTCCATCTGTCACACCAACGCCCGTTACTTCCGCGTCGTCTGCTACTGCTTCGCCTCAGCGCGACTTCTTTGGGGAAGCGGTGAATAAAGCAATGAGTGCAGCAACTACCACCCAATCTGCCAAATCTAAGAATGACTGGAACTTAGTAGCGAGTGAATGGCAAGAAGCGATCGCACTGATGAAAGCCGTGCCGCCTTCCCATCCTCAACACAGCGTAGCGCAGCAAAAGGCAGTAGATTATCAGCGCAATCTCGACTATGCCCAGAAAAATGCAGCAAGTACTCAGTAAAGCGATCGCCTCTTAGCTAATCAGCTAAAAAGCGATTGCCTTACTTCATCCCAAGTCTTCCTAACCCTAACGTTGATCGATAGGAACGTAGTCAGCGTTATGAATCCCGTTATAGATTTGGGTGGGGCGGAAAATGCGGTTTTCTGCAAGCTGTTCTTTCCAGTGAGCAAGCCAACCCGCTACACGTGCGATCGCAAATACTGGAGTAAACAAGTCTGTAGGAATGCCCAATTTGCGGTAAACTACACCCGAATAGAAATCTACATTTGGGTAGATACCTCTATGACCCAGTTTTTCTTCTACTGCCCGTTCTAACTCCACCGCAATGTCATAGTACTTATCGTGACCAAACTTCTCAAACAGTTTCTCTGCTAGGTCTTGAAGAATCGTTGCTCGTGGGTCTTTCACCTTGTAAACACGATGACCAAACCCCATAATTTTGGATTTTCGCTGCAAACAATCATCCAAATAGGGGCGAACATTTTCCACGGAACCAATTTCTTCCAGCATTGTGATCACTTCTTCATTAGCTCCCCCATGTAAGGGACCAGCCAGAGTGCCAACGGCTGAAGCAACTACAGCGTAAGGGTCAGTCAGGGTCGATGCCGTGACCATTGCGGAGAAGGTAGAGGCGTTCATTGTATGTTCTGCGTGCAGGGTCAAGCAGACATCAAAAATATGAGCGGCTAGAGGATCGGGTTCTCGCTCATTGAGCATGTACAAAAAGTTAGCCGCATAGTCCAAGTTATCATTTGGACGTACAGGGTCATTACCTTTTCGCATCAACTGGAAGGCAGCAACCATCGTTGGGATTTTCGCCAACAAGCGCACCACAGCTTCCCTGATGTAGTCGGGGTTATCCAAAGCGCGTTTAGAGTAAAAAAGACCCAGTGCTGCCGCAGAAGCTTGCAGGGCATCCATCGGATGACCTGTTTCGGGGAAGCACTTCATCATGTCCCGAATCCGATACTTGACTCGTCGATGATGGAGAATCTCTTCTTCAAAAGCAGTGAGTTCTTCCTTCGTCGGCAACTCACCCCAGATGAGAAGATACGAGGTTTCCAGGAAAGTACTTTTTGTTGCGAGGTCTTCGATGCGAATACCACGATACTCCAATATTCCCTTTTGTCCATCGACATAGCTGATACTGGATTGAGCGGCGGGAATACCTTCTAGACCTGGCTTGTATTCGCAGACAGTCATGTTGCCACCGAATAAGTGTGAAACGTTCTCAGGCTAACTTATCAGAAACTTCTATATTAGTCGTCGATGTTACAAATATAATTAACTCGCCTTCAGAGAAAAAAGGATTGGTAAGTTTCCCTGATTGTGCTGTACCGGACAGTACAAGACAATATTTTATCGAGAACCGCTATTTTCCAATTCTCGATTCCCAATTCCCAGTTCCCAATCCCCCACCTCACAACAACCACTTAGGGGAGGTCAGCAAAAACAGCTCGCTCTGACCTATGGGCATTTTGGCTTCTGGAAGATTTAAGCCAATGACCCCAGCTTTCTTGAGGACAAACTTTTCTTGGGTAGTACCACACACTAGCGTTTCCGCCCAGTTACCTAAATCTGGTTGATGACCAACCAGCGCTAAACATTTGTTAGTTGTACCGTTTTCCCATCGTTCCTCTAGCCAACTGACCCAGGCGTGGATGTCACCATCAGGAGCAAGATTGGTAAATTCTTCAACATGGGAACTAAGACCAGCATCTTGGAGGATCGTGGCAGTTTCTCGTGCGCGTACCAAGGGACTCGTCAAAATCAGGTCGAAACGTAGTCCATGCTTACGCAGTTGCTTTGCTACTTTTTCTGTTTTCTTACGCCCTTTATCGGTAAGTGGACGCTCTTCATCATTGGCGTAAGTCTCTCGCTCAGCCGCTATGCCGTGGCGAATTAAATACAGTTCCATAATTACGCCGATCTCATGGTGTCTAATCTAAAGTTCAAAATTGTCTAGTTAAGTTTGAATGAGATTGTCTTCTGGATTAACCAATCGTAGAAGTTTTTGCTTGATTTGGATATCAAACACTTCCCACTTCAGCTTGGCGTACTCCGCGTTGTCATTAAAACTACCCAAAAACCCGATGGGGATTTCAAAGCCGCCTGCCATCATGCGACCACCACCAAAAAAGCGCCCAGTACGATCCTGACCAAAGGCTTCTTTGATGAATTCGTCGGGATCGAGGGTGAGTTTGTTGGTTCTTAAAGAACCAATTACAACTTCTAGTTCTTCGTCTTCGTCGTGAACAATCCCGTAAACAACAGCCGTGTGGACATTTTCTTCAGTAACAAGAAAGTCTGCGGCTTGGGGAATCGCATCTCGGTCTTCGTAGCGAAGATAACCAACGCCAGCGATCGAGAAGTTATTGTACACCTTGCGATTTTTGAGCGATCGCTCAATCACATCCATTACACGACGCGATCGCGATGTTTGCAGTACAGCATTCAGCAGTTGGGAGTCGTAGAAACGGCTGAGGTACCCTGCCGCCATAAAATCTTCTTCTCCTGCCTGCATCAACCGGTTCGTATCTGACCGCAGACCATGCATCAAGGCAGTAGTGCACTTGACGTGTTCACTGATGTTGCTATCTAGTTTTAGTAACCCTGCCTGAAGATACTGGGTCAAAATTGTTGCCGTGGCTTTTGCTTGAGGGCGAACGTCGGCAAATTCTGCCTTCAGATCACCTTGAATGCTGTGATGATCAATCAGTACGACCAGGGGGAGACCTACCTGCTGGATCAAGGACATTAGCTGCGTCGTTGTTCCCTGATTGTCAATCAAAACATAGCCTTGATAAACAGATAAATCCCGATCCTTCAAGCTTGGAATACTCCAGCGTTTTGCGGGTAAGTTTGTTAACTTAACCAGAGCAATATTCTCTTGGTGAGAGAGAGTACCCGCGTAGACAATATCGCATTGAATGCCATGCTGTTGGGCAATGAGTTGGTAAGCCCAAGCGCTAGAGAGAGCATCCGGGTCTGGGAAGTCTTGAATGACGACGAGTTGGCGCTCAGAGCGGTGACGTTCTAACGTCTGTCGTAGGTTTCTTATTGTTGGCTCTGATGAGGCTTCTAGCCACCGTTTCTCACGGGAACTACTAAGGTTACTACTGGGTGGTTTCTTAGCTACCTCTGTCAGTAGAGCATCATCAGTAACTGCATCTGCCTTAGGCATAGCGGTTTGGAGAGAGTTATCGAGAGGCGTAAGCGAATTCGATGGCATGTCGTGTTGGGGTTAGGAGATTCGTGCTGTCGCTAGCGCTGCATTTATCGTGGTTTCTACAGCGGATGGTTAAACATTATGTGATCGACACCCCTCCATTTTCGCAAAGTAAGCCGTTAGCCAGATCCTCTCTTAGGTCGAATCTTTCGACATTAACTTTGCTGGCTCTGTGCTGGAATCTCTGTCTAAACTCTACTAAATCGCAGAATGTTAGGTAACTTGGCACAATTACACCTATACTTGTCGTTCTGGGGACTAGAGATGGGTTAAGAAAGCGATGACGAAACTTTGCCCAGTCCCTAGTCCCCAATCACACTCAAGCAAGAATGTTTATTTCCACCAACCTACTTAAATCCCGATTACATACTTCCGCCACTCTTGATGTAGACCACCCTTGACGTGTTTAGCGACTTCAAAGTGAAGGCTACTGTAGGGTTTACGAGGCTGATGTCGTAGCGTCATGTTGGCTTCTTTCGGAGTACGGCTACCTTTTTTGACATTGCAGCGCACACAGGCTGTTACAATGTTTTCCCAGGTATCACCTCCCTGACGCGATCGAGGAATTACATGATCTAGAGTTAAATCGTCACCCGTATAGCCGCAGTATTGACAGGAGTGACCATCACGGTGGAGGATATTTCGGCGGGTCAGAGGTATTTCCTTGTAAGGAACTCTGACATAGTGACGCAGCCGAATAACTGTAGGGAGAGGAAACTCTTCGTAGACGTATTTGCCGTTGTGTTCAACCTGCTCCGCTTTCCCTTTGATCAACAAGACAACCGCCCTTCTCCAGTTGGTGATGTTGAGCGGTTCGTAGGAGGCGTTTAACACCAGAACCTTGCCCATTTGTGATCGCGATTAAGAGAATATTTTCCCAGATAGTAACACAGGTTACTCAGGCTCGGTTATAAGATGCTGTTTTATTGGATCAGACAAATCATCAGGATCTAGCGATTTTGGACCAATCAGGAGATAGGTTGTCATTTCTCCCTTACCTTTGACCTGAATTGGAGAACGCTCTTCAAATACAAACTCGTCTTTCAACCGTTCGTAGGTGGCGGCGCTAACTTGAATACAACCTGGCAAACCATGGGATTCCATCCGAGAGGCAGTATTTACTGTATCTCCCCAAAGGTCATAGCTAAATCGTCTAATACCGATGACACCAGCGACGACAGGACCACTGTTAATGCCAACTCTAAGATTGAACGATTCACCAAGTTCCGTATTCAATTGAGCGATCGCTGCTTGCATATCCAATGCCATTTGTGCGATCGCTTGGGCATGATCCGGACGGGCTGTTGGTAAACCAGCAACAACCATATAAGCATCGCCAATCGTCTTAATTTTCTCTATATCAAGCTGCTCCGCGAGTCGGTCAAATCGTGAGAAAATAATATTGAGAATCTCTACGAGTTCCGTGGGAGAGGTTTGAGTGGAGTACTCAGTAAAGTCAACCAGATCGGCAAACAGAACTGTGACTTCCTCAAAACTTTCTGCGATCGTGCGCTGACTTCGTTTCAAACGCTCTGCCACGGCTTGGGGCAAGACATTGAGCAGCAAGAGTTCGGCTTTTTTTCGAGCTAGACGCAAAGACACTTCCGCCTGTCGGCGCTCTGTAACGTCAGAAACACTGCCTTCGTAGTAGTCCAAACTACCATTACTATCTCTGACAGCGCGTATATTCTCCGAAATCCAAATAATACTGCCATCTTTGCGATAGACCTGAGACTCCATGTCAGCTAACGTATCGTACTTCTGCATGAAGGTTGCTAAATCTTCACGTCGCATCGGTTCGACATACAACTGCTGTGTGATATTCGTAACCTGAGTCATTAGGTCGTCTGGTGAATCGTAACCATAAATCTTTGCTAAGGCTGGATTAGCAGTAATGTATCGTCCGTCTGGTGTTGCCTGGTAGATGCCTTCAGTGGCATTTTCAAAGATGCTACGATACTTTGCCTCTGCTTGTTGGAGTGATTGCTCTGCTCGTTGTTTTTCTTGAATTTCCTGTTGCAACTGCTCATTTTGCAATTGGAGTTTCTTTTGCAGGTTCCGGAGTGCTAGGTGAGTGCTGACTCTAGCTTTCACTTCTTCCTGTTGCACTGGCTTAGTAACAAAATCTACCGCGCCTAGATTAAACCCTTTAACCTTATCCACAGTTCCTGACAGCGCCGTCATAAAAATTACGGGAATATCTTGAGTTGAAGGATTTGCTTTTAGGCGACGACAAGTTTCAAATCCATCAATTCCTGGCATCATTACATCTAATAAGATAAGGTCGGGATGGGCATATTCAACTTTCTGGATCGCACTCTCTCCATCCTGAGCAACTAAAACTTTAAAGCCAGAATCTGTTAAAAAATCGAACAAAACGCCCAGATTTGTCGGTTTGTCATCAACGATAACGATAACACCTTTGCTATAATTCTCATCATTCATTTCAGTAGAATTTTCTTGATCATGTAGATAATTAACATTAAGATTTAACATCGAATTTACTCAATAGATTGCATGAAGTGTTTAACATTCTTATGGTCACCTGTTAGTTTTTATGATTGCCAAAAAACCAATGCGATACTTCAGTAATAAGCTACATCTAAAGACTATTGATAGTTTATGATTCATTGTAGTCGTTCAACTGAAATTCTTGAGAGTAGCTTCCTTTTATAGGTGAGGTAAGAATCCTTATCTATGATTGTCTTGTGAACTCCAGCCAGTTCCTCCATTCTCCCCTCCTTTCAAAGCAACTGCACTTTGGTAGCGGGACAATTAATTACACCCCTACTGACAAATACCCAGATCGATAAGCCTCTAGCCTTAGCAAAGCAGTACTTTACTCATAAGCAAAATGAAATCTCGCCTAGTGGCTCTCTTAGGAAGCTAGTAATGTAACAAGATTTGGTATGAGAATACGGTCAAGTAGATGCACTCATTATGAAAAGACTACAACCTGTAAAGGAGAGGTTGCTATAGCCTAGAGATTTTGTTGTGCTTGCTGCTGTATTGCCGTGGTATTCCAGTAAACACAACGTTCTAGATTTTGAGTATGGCTAAAGCGGATAAAAACAGCGCGATCGCGTCCTGACGCTTTGGCTCGATACAGTGCCTGATCAGCAACCGCAATCAGTTGTTCTGGACAGCAATTATGGCAGGGAACCGTAAACGAAACACCGATACTCAGCGTGACATACTGGCTGATTGAGGAATTAGGATGAGCGATCGCCAACGCTGTCACTGAGGAACGAATTTGTTCTGCAACTTGGAGAGCACCTTGTCCATGCGTGTTTGGCAGAATCACCGCAAATTCTTCTCCCCCATAACGCGCCACTAAATCAGCCGGACGCTTGACAGCACGCTTCATCGCTTGAGCAACCTGATGCAAACATTCATCTCCCGCTTGATGACCCCTACTATCGTTATAGAGCTTAAAAAAATCAACATCACACAACAGTAAAGACAACGGCAACTGCTCCCGAACTAAGATACGCCACCATTGGTTCAAGCACTCATCAAATCGACGCCGATTCGCTAGCTGAGTCAAGCTGTCTAGAGTGGCTAATCTGGAGAGTTCCTCATTAGCCTCTTGTAGCGCGGCTTCTGCCTGATGACGCTGCTGAATTTCCTGTTGCAGTTGCTCATTTTGTGCTTGAAGACTGCGCCGAAGCTTCTGGATCGTTAAGTGAGTCGTGACACGCGCAAGAATGATTTCCTGCTGAGTCGGTTTGGTGATATAGTCCACCGCCCCAAGCTGAAACCCTTTGACGACTACAGAGGTTTGGGAAAGGGCAGACATAAAAATCACTGGGATGTCTTGAGTTGACTGATTCGCCTTCAAGCGGCGATAGGTTTCAAACCCATCAATCCCAGGCATGATTATGTCCAACAGAATGACATCTGGACAAGTATGTTTGACTTTCTCAATAGCGCTTTCTCCATCGGGAGCCATTAAAACTTGAAAGCCAGCCATCGTCAAAAAATCAAACAACGCCTCCAAACTGCTAGGGCTGTCATCGACGATCAGGATTGTCCCTTTGTCAGGCTGTTGGACACTCATGCATTTTCCGCCTTATACCTTCTCACAAATTCTAGAATTTGTTTTTCCTGAAAGCCCTTAGCCAGTTGACGTAGTTGTTGTGCAAATGGCATAAATTGTTGATCCAATTGCTCAATTCTCTTGGCTTGCTCCAGTATTCCTCGAATGTCGCCCATCATGGCAAGTTCATACAAGGCATTAATTTCATCTGTAGGTGGAGCGACAAGAACATTCCCTTCCCCATTTAGGCTTTGGGAAACTGTACAGGCAGTGGGCGATTGAGCGAGAAAATCCTGTGCAAGAGAGTTTTGCGGAACTAACCTGGCGCGAGTGGGCGCAATTCCTTTTGAGTCAACGAAGGACTCTGGAAGCGGTTGGCTAGACGCTTCATCAAGCGGTTCCAACTCTAAATGCTGACTTAGCTGTTCTAAAAGCTTTTGAGCCTGAACAGGCTTAGAGATAAAACCATCACAACCCGCCACCAAGGACTTTTCTTGATCGTCGTCAAACGTACTTGCTGATGTGGCAATGATAATCAGATCTCTGTGATTTGGTAACTGCCGTAGTCGTCTTGCGACCTCAAAACCATCTAATCCCGGCATCACCATGTCAAGCAAAATCACATCAGGCTTAACTGCAAGTACCTGATTGAGACAGTCTTGACCGTCTATCGCTTCTATGACTTCAAACCCCAAAGGCGAGAGAAGGTCAACCAGAACAGACCGATTTTCCCACTTATCGTCCACTACGAGCACCCTGTACTTCTCTTCTTTTAACCCAAGGTGATTACCAACGCCCACCTTTGGGGTTTCAGCCCATTCCGAAACGGCAGGTAAATCTAAATCCAGCCAGAAAACGCTGCCTTGACCTAATGTGCTTTTAACATTTAGCTCAGCACCCATTAACTGTACGAGTTTTTGGCTAATTGCCAGACCTAACCCAGTCCCTTCAACCCGGCGCGTTGGGTCGCCAATTTGATGGAACGGCAAAAAGATTTCGGCTAATTGCTCTGGTTCCATCCCGATACCTGTGTCTTCGACAATGAAGCGCATTTTGTAAGTAGGGGGGATTGAGGATTGGGAATTGGGAATTGGGGATTGGGAATTGGGGATTGAGGGCTGGGAAGATGCCCAAATGTAAGGAGATTCTATAGAGATGTTCTCCGGATTAGACTGTCTTCCTATCGGGCTATCCTCTTTCCCATTCCCGATTCCCCATTCCCGATTCCCTAATCCCGATTCCCCATTCCCTCCTGCATAGCCAACTTTAAACGTTACCCCACCTGCATCGGTGAATTTGACGGCATTGCCTAGGAGGTTAATCAAGACTTGCCGCAGGCGTCTTTCATCTCCCATCACACGGGAAGGTAGAGTGGACAGTGGTTGATAACGAAAGAAAATATTTTTTTGTTCGGCACCGATACGGACAATTTGGACGATGCTCTCCAGAAACTGAGGCAAGTTAAAATCACTCAGGTAGAGTTCCATTTTCCTGGCTTCGATTTTGGAGAGGTCGAGGATGTCGTTGAGCAGGGTAAGTAAGTGTTCGCCACACTGCTGAATGATGCCGACTTGTTCCTGTTGTTTAGTCCCTAGACTCGGTTCTCGTTTGAGGATTTGGGCGTATCCCAAAATGCCGTTCAAGGGGGTACGCAATTCATGGCTCATGTTTGCCAAGAATTCGGTTTTAGCACGATTAGCGACTTCAGCGGCAACCTTAGCTTGTTTGAGGACAATCTCTGCTTGTTTCCGTTCGGTGATGTCTCGGTTGTACCAAATTCGGCCGTAGCAACTTCCTGAGGGAGAACACACCGAAACCGAGTAAAACTCAATAATGCGTCCATCCTTGAGTTTAAATTCGTTGTAGCTTGTTTTCGTGGGATGAGTATAGAAATCCTCTATCTTGAAAAATTCCTGCGGGTGTTCTAGTTGAGACATTAGCCACGGCCGCAGTTGTTGCTCATCGCTAGCTTGGATAAATTCAATAGGAATATGCCACAACTCACAAAAATGCTGATTGTACGAAGCAACTCGACGATTTTCGTCAAACACTAAAATGCCATCAATAGCTGCTTCTTGTTGGGCTTTGAGCATGACATTGCTGCGAAGTAAATCGTCCTGTTCACAAGAGCGCTCGATCGCGATTTTGGCAAGTTGTGTGGCAATCGTCTTTAGTTCTTGCTCATAATGGTTGGGGGTATGGGGTTCACTGTAGTACATCGCAAATGTAGCCAGCACCTTCCCCTCGGTGGAGAAGATTGGCCAAGATGAACAGGCTCTCAGTCCATGAGAAAGTGCCAACTCCCGAAAATCCTTCCATAAGGGGTGAATTGCAATATCGTTGACAATTACAGGTTCCCCTCGATAGGCAGCCGTACCCTCCGAACCCGCAACTGCGCCAATCGTCAGTCCATTGAGTACCTGGTTATAAGATTCTGGAAGATTGGGAGCAACACCGTGCCGTAGATTTACGCCATTTTTGTCGAGTAGGAGGAAGGAGCATCGGCATCCTGGAGATTGCTGCTCAATTAACTGCGTAAGGCGAGTCAGAATTTCAGAGAGCTTTGCACCTTTAGCAATCATTTCGAGGACATGATTTTGTCCTGATAACAAGGTTTTTTTTCGTTCGCATTCTTGGATGTCACGACCTTCAGCCATTAATTTTACGACTTGCCCGGTTGCGTCTTTCAACGGCTTGAGCGAGAAATCAATGGTGATTATGACATCATCTGTTCCCTTGACATCTACGTCATAACGCACGAACTTCCCCGTCGCCGCTATTGCAATCGCTTGACGCACTTGCTCCTGAGTTTGAGGAGAAATCGTCCACAACTTGGCTTCCCAAAACGGACGATTGATTACCTCTTCTAGTTTCTGCTCAGTGGCATTGGCTGGTGTTTGGTTTGCTTCAAGGAGGGTGCCATCCGTTGTCAGGAGTCCAATGAATCCAAAGCTATGGTCAAGATTCAGATTTATCTGGGCAATCTTTTGAGCGAACGGTTGATTTTCCCGCAATGTCTCTTCTCCCATCTGATGAACCCTAATTTCCTCTATCTAACACATATTTCTTTCTTCTCAAATTCTTGCGATCGCTTCTTCCTCTTCATTCTCGCGTTTGCTAAGTAGGGCTTAGGATTATTCCTAGAATTGCTTTAATTTTAAACAGATTACTTCTGCTTGATTCAAAAGAAAGCTAAATCAAGGGAATTACAGCCGTTTCTAATTGTAGGTAACATAGATTGGGGAGGTTAGCTTACGTGAAAATACTTATTCTTTTTCTACCAAATATTTTTTTACAAGCTCCAGAATTTGTTTTTCTTGAAAACGTTGGGCTAAATCACAGATTTGTTTGACAAACGGGACGAATTTCTCATCTAACTGTTCAAGGCGTTTGGCTTGTTCACTGATACCTTTGATATCGCCCATCATCGCAAGGTCGTACAAGATGGCAAGTTCTGAGGGGGGTGGGGGAACAAGAGTGTTTTCTACTGAGCTAAGAGGAACCTCTAGCTTTTCCCCTTTTTTCTCTTCATAAATCCATTCCAGCCCCAGATGCACCTCTAACTGCCTAAATAAATTTTCGGCTTGTACAGGCTGGGGAATAAAACCATTGCAGCCTGCGGCTAAGCACTCCTGCTGCTTGTACTCAAAGACACTGGCGGATGTCGCAAGTACAACAACATCTTTCAACTCAGGTGATTGCCGAAGTTGGCGAGTTGCTTCCAACCCGCCCATTCTTGGCATCATCAAGTCCATAAAAATTACGTCAGGCTTGGTTGCTAGTGCCTGATAAAGACAATCTTGACCATCTACGGCTTCAATCACCTCAAACCCCAAGGGTAAGAGGAGATTGGCAAGGACAGAACGATTTTCCCACTTGTCATCAGCAATTAAGGCTTTACGCGCACGACCCTGAAAGCCTGCGATCGCTTTTTTATTAGCAACAGCTATATCCTGCCAATCCAATACTTGCGGCAAATCTAAATCCACCCAGAAAACGCTACCTTGACCGAGTGTGCTTTTTACTCCTAGTTTGCCCCCCATCAACTGAACTAACCGTTGGCTAATAGCAAGGCCCAATCCAGTGCCGTTATGCCGACGGCAAGTGTCGCCAATTTGATGGAATGGCAAAAAGATTTCGGCTAATTGCTCTGCTGCCATGCCGATACCTGTGTCTTCGACAATGAAGCGCATTTTGTAAGTTGGGGGAATTGGGAATGGGGAATTGGGGATTGGGAATTGGGAATGGGGGATTGGGTGACGCTGGTTTACGTCCGGTTCTTCCGAGAAAGGAAGTGCAGACTGGTTGGGGGATTGGGAAGATGCCCAAATGTAGGGAGATTCTGTAGAGTTGTTCTCGGAATCAGACTGTCTTCCCAAGGGGATATCCTCTTCCCGATTCCCGATTCCCGATTCCCCATCCCCTCCTACATAGCCAACTTTGAAGGTTACTCCACCGACATCGGTGAATTTGACGGCATTACCCAGGAGGTTGATTAGGACTTGCCGCAAGCGTTTTTCATCACCTATCACGCCACTAGGCAGTTCTGAGAGCTTCTCGTAACGAAAGGTGATGTTTTTTTGTTCGGCATGGATGCGGACGATTTCGACCAGGTTTTCTAGAAAGTGGGGAAAGGAAAATTCACTAGGATAGAGTTCCATTTTCCCAACTTCGATTTTCGAGAGGTCGAGGATGTCATTGAGCAGAGTGAGCAAGTGTTCGCCGCACTGCTGAATGATGTCTAAGCCTTGTTGTTGCTTAACGCTAAGTGATGATTCTCGTTTGAGGATTTGGGTATATCCCAAAATGCCATTCAAGGGGGTACGCAATTCATGACTCATGTTTGCCAAAAACTCGCTTTTGGCACGATTAGCTGCTTCAGCGTCTCGTTTAGCTTGCTCTAGGTGGAGATTTTGCTCAGCTAATTGCTGTTTTGTTGTGATTTCTTGTTCAAGGAGTTGGCTTTGAGCTAAGGCAATCCCCACTTGGTCAGCAAGTTGGCGTAAGAGTTCCGTCTCGAAAGCCTCCCACTGCCTGGAACCATCACACTGACGAGCGATTAGCAAGCCCCAGAGTACGTCCCGTTGGAGAATCGGCACGACCAAGTTGACTTTTACATCAAACGGTTGGAGCATTTCGAGATAGCCGCTTGGCACTTCAGCTTGATAAAGGGTACTGTTACGCTTTCCTCCCTTGCCATAGGGTTGTAGCGAGGATTCAGCCAGGGAGAGTTCGTGGATATCCTCCCCCAAGATGCTCTGAAAATCAGTCACTAGCGCCTCGGTAAGAATCGTTCCCGAACCATCCGATCGGAGTTGGTAGACTAAAACTTGCTCAACTTGGAGAATACGCCGTACTTCTGTAATCGTGGTTTCGAGAATCGCTTCGAGTTCCAGCGACTGACGGATTTTGAGAGTAATTTCCGCAAATAGCTGCCGTTGTAGAGTTTGGCAGTGTAATTCGGCTTCAGCTTGCTTGCGAGTTGTGATGTCTTCGGCAATCCCAGCTAAACGGTAAACTGACCCTTGTTCATCATGGATCGGAAAGACACGATCGCGTATCCACCGGATTGACTCGTCTGGTCGGACGATCCGATACTCTTCGTCATACTGTCCTTGCCTTTGGTATTTCAAGGCAGCGAAGATGCGATCGCGATCAAGCGGATGAATTGCCTCTAACCAAGAACATGGCTGTTGATACAAGCTTTGTGAGGTGCGCCCCCAAATCCTCTCATAAGCAGGGCTAACGTAGATTAACTGGTGGGGTTCTAGCGAACTCATCCAGAAAACTTCATCAATGTTTTCTGCGAGTTGGCGAAAGCGTTCTTCACTGGCGCGTAGTGACGATACCACTTGTTTGCGATCGCTAATATCGGTGTGAGTCCCTACCAAACGCACTACCTCACCCGTTCCGTCCCGAATCACCAAACCGCGTGAGAGTATCCAGGGAACTGAACCCTCCGAGTGAAGGACTCTAAACTCTAAATCCCACTGCGATCTTTGACCAACAAAAATTTCCTCCCAACAGGCTTTTACTGCCTCCACGTCGTCAGGATGAACCCATTTTATAAATTGGTCAAAGTGGACACCATCCCTGTCCAAAGGGGAGCCAATCAGTTGACGATATTGTGGTGAATAATAGTAGGTGTTTGTCTTCAGGTTGACATCAAAAAGCCCACTGTTATTCGCTTGAATCGCCAGAGCAAACCGCTCCTCACTCTCTCGTAGGGCTTCTTGGGATTTCTGGCGTTCAGTGATGTCCAGTGCCATAGAAGCAACTCCGAGGACATTTTCTTGAGCATCAATCAGGGGTGTATGATACCACTCACAAACAATAGCGCTACCATCTTTTTTCAGACTTTCATGGCAAGAGTGCCTGCCACCTTTGCCGGACAAAAGGTCTTCTTTGATTTGCCTCACCTGTTGAATAGCACTTTCAGGCATAATCAATTCGGCAACATCACACCCTAAGGCATCAGCTTTGGTATAGCCAAAAATTGCTTGTGCAGCAGAGTTCCAATCAACAATTTCAAACTCGGTATTCCATTCCACTACCGCCAAAGGAGTGTGCTGAATCAGGAGAGACAGCCGTTGCTGAGAGGCTCTTAGCTTTTCTTCGCTCTCCCTTCGGGCAATTTCTGCCTGTTTATGTTCAATCACCTCACATCGCAGTTGATGATTTGATGCCCTTAAAGCCGCTGTTCGCTCTTCAACACGATTTTCCAGCTCAGCATTCTTTCTTGCCAGTTCCTCAAGAGTCTGCTTGTACTTCGTGATATCTTCAACCGTGCCTTCGTAGTAGAGGATAATGCCCTTAGCATCACGGACAGCACGCACATTTTCCGAAATCCAAATCACCGTGCCATCTTTGCGATAAATTTGTGATTCAAATGCCGACACCGCATCATCCTCATGCAGCCGTCGTGTTAACTCGTTAGACGCTGAAGGGTCAACGTAAAGTTGGTGTCTGATATTGGTCAAACTAGCAATCAGTTCAGCGGGAGATTCATAGCCATAAATCCTTGCCAGCGATGGGTTCACGCTCAGGTATCGTCCATCCGGTGTCGCCTGAAAGATACCTTCAACCGCGTATTCAAAAATATGGCGATATTTGGCTTCGCTGATTTGTAACAACTCTGCCATTGTTGCTCGTTCTGTTACTGTCGCTGCCAAGACAAGCGCCGTTACCGCTACAACGTCCATCGAAATTTGTAGGAGTAAAACGGTCTCAGTCCTATCGTGAGCTTCGGTAATGAAAAGACCAATACCGACAGCCGCTTCCCAAACAGCAATGCTCGCAATAAGTAAGGTGCTAAGTACAGCAACTAAGTATCGCCAAAACCGATTTCGAGTCAGGATCATGTTGAGAAAATTTCTAACCGTCGTTTTTAAAAGAGTTGTAGGGATGAATGAGTAAGACAGTAGAGTTTTTAATTTGTAAATCCAAAACTATTAACCGGATAACTAGATGTTGTTGGAATTACTACGCACCACAAATGTAAAAGGGTAGTTTGCGAAGTGAACTTTCCTCATTCATAGCTCATCATTTCTGAATTCATCAAAATCCACGAATTATTAGAGCTGAGCTTAAATAGACTATAAACTTTCCTACAGGTAGAGAAATTTGCAGGACAAAATATTTGATAAAACAGCAGTTATCTGTTGCTTTTCCTATAGCTGGTGCTTTATCCGGAAATAAATCACCGATACCAGCCTCCTCAAATTGATTGACTTGCGATAAGCCTGATTTAAGATCAACTGACAACTGACCAAGAACGATGCCGTAGTGTTGCCTCCCACCCTGATGAAGGACTAGCATAACGCCACCGCTCGTTGTGAGTGATTGAGGAGTGAAGAATGATGCAAGAACTAAAGCCAACTACGGATGTTACGCCTAGACAGCGTGAAGAAACGCTCAAGAACACTGACGAAGCCAGAGGCGGGCTTTGTCAACGGGCTTGGGTTGAAATTGATCATGGGGCATTATCCGATAATGTACGGCAACTGAAGACGCTTTTGACTCACCCGACGCAACTGATGGCGGTGGTGAAAGCAGATGCTTATGGTCATGGTGCAGTGATGGTTGCCCAAACGGCGCTAGAAGCGGGTGCGGCTGGACTTTGTGTTGCTACATTGCCCGAAGGAATTCAACTTCGGGAAGTTGGAATTTCAGCACCAATCTTGCTTTTGGGGGCGACGAATACGCCAGCGCAAATTGAGGCGATCGCACATTGGCAGTTGCAACCGACGATTTGTACTCCCCAGCAAGCATTAGTGTTTTCGGAAACGCTTGGGGAGTTGAAAACAACACTGCCAGTGCATCTAAAGCTAGACACGGGAATGTCACGCTTAGGGATGCCCTGGCAAGAGGCAACGCAGTTCGTGCAATTGGTACAGCGGTTGGCTTATCTGGAAATAAAGAGTGTCTACTCTCATCTAGCTACGGCTGACAGTCCTGACCCTACAGTGATGAGATTACAGCATCAGCGGTTTGAAGAAGCGATCGCTCAGCTTCATAAAGCGGGTATCACTCCCCCTAGTTTGCACTTCGCGAACTCGGCTGCCACCCTCGCTGACCCAGCATTGCACTACGATTTAGTACGGGTAGGGCTTGCCCTTTATGGACTTTACCCCGCTGAACATTTGCGACCTGTAGTTGACCTTAAGCCAGTGATGCAGGTAAAAGCACGGGTAACCCAAGTCAAAACAATTCCCCCTGGAACGGGTGTCAGCTACGGTTACCAATTCATTGCTGATCGAGAACTGCGCCTTGCCGTTGTTGGGATTGGCTACGCTGACGGCATCCCTCGCAACCTCTCCAACAAGATGAAAGTACTCATCCGAGGTCAACAGGTGCCGCAAATTGGGGCGATTACAATGGATCAACTAATGCTTGATGTTAGTGCAATTCCCGACTTACAAACCGAGGAAGTCGTAACGCTAATCGGACAGGATGGAACTGCTCAAATTTCCGCTGATGATTGGGCACAATCGTTGGGAACAATTTCTTGGGAAATTCTTTGTAGCTTCAAGCATCGCTTACCGCGTGTAGCTGTTGCTAAATAAGAAGCATATTTCTTGCTTGTAGGACGGGCTGGAAAGCCCGTCCAGATTAGGCAAATTAGTCGTTAGCGCTAACGGCTTAGCCACCGCTAATTTTCGCTTTGTAACCAAGCTGTATCAGAACTTCAACAAGCTTCTGAGTATGGTCACCTTGAATTTCAAGGCTATCGTCCTTAACTGTGCCACCACTACCACACTGATTTTTGAGTTGTTTGAGTAGCTGAGTTAAGGTTTCAGGTTTAACTTGAAAACCAGTAATTACTGTTACTGTTTTTCCCTTACGACCCTTACGTGAAGCTTGGACTCTTAGATTTTGCTGGTTAGGCGGTAGTTCCTGAACAGAGCGTTCAACAGCAGCGGGAGTGCTAGTAGAACCAAACTCACTATAGACAATTCGATTGCCAGAAGAATGCGAGTCGGAAGACTTATTTTTGGATTTTGATGAAGCCATATCTAGTAATGTCTCTAACAGCAATTTTACTTAACTAAGCGCAATTCTACTGTCCCGATCTGTTCCCTCTAAACAGGAAGTAGAGTGAATTTCTCTTGAACCTTTTCCTTTTCTGTTTGGAGGCAGTCCTCTAAACCATCCTGATCATAGGAGATGTCCCTTGAACACCAAGAGTATTCACTTAAGCTCGAATCCGATACTGCGGATTCATAACACAGGTACATCAAGCGGCTATCACTGCTTTGGACTAATTCCTCAGAGCTAAAAACAATCATCCAGTTGATTGAAGCGACTGCATGAATTGTGATCGCTTTCGTTCACCGTACCTTGAGAATAGCTCGATACCACACTTCCTTAAAGCACAGCCATACTGCTACCCACCAGGATTCATTCATCATGAGTACAACTCTGAACACCACTTCGACCCCTAGCCGCGAACAACTAAGCCAAACTCGACAGAGAATTGACAACCATATCCACAGTATTGACATCCATCCAGACCGTCGAGCCGGTTCCTACCCCTACTATTTGTTCCACGACGCTGGACAAGCCGTTCGCGGTACAGTACTCATCTTTCATGGCTTCAGTGGTGTTCCTCATCAGATGTGGCGTCTAGCGGACTACTTGTTTCGGAATGGATTTAATGTCTATCAGGCAACCCTAGCTAACCATACCTTTCTCCCTGCCGCGAAATATTGGCCCCAAGTCGATCTCAAGCCTGAGATTCTGAATCCCTTGCGGGAGAAGGTGCAGCAAGACCCTGTGTTACAAAATTACTTAGCCAATTTTGCCGCACAACCGGATTCTCAAAGCCCTAGTCCTCAACAACAAGCTGCCTTGGTAGCACGGCTACTGATGCTTGAGCCGCGTTTATTGGAGATTGTGGCAGCCGCAGAAAATGAGACTGACCCGAACTTTGAGCGCTACTTTGATTCGTCTCACATGGATTTTTTGACGGATGCACAAGCACGTCTGGCAGAACTAGGGGCGATGCCTGGACCAATTTTCACAGTGGGGTTATCAGTTGGTGGTGCAACCGCACTTGCCCTAGCCGCTGCTAGACCAGACCGCATTAAGCGAGTCGTTGCCTTTGCACCACTGCTGAAGGTTTATGACCCACAGCGTGAGCGATATATTAATTTGGCGGGTCCCTTGGATATCAGTGAGACAGGTTGGGACCCCTCTCTACGTTTTCCTGTAGGCGCATTTACAGCAGCCGCTCGATTTGGTACGTTTGTGCGGCAACCGAAAAACATCAGTGTCCTAAAGAACATTCCCACGTTTCTGCCTCTGACAGAAAATGAAGATGCCGCCCATGTTCAGACTAACCTAGACTTTTTTGAAGCGATCGGTGGCAAGAACAAGGGGCATTCCTGCTATCTCTATCCTGCTAGTGATTTGGTGCCACATCCAATGGTAGACTCAACGATTGTTAGCCAAGGAATGACGAATCGTTTTTGGCAAAGTCTCTACCAGGAAACCTTCCACTTTCTATGTACTGGTGCGATCAATGCTGGCAACATGAGTAATCTGGAGCAAGATCCTAACTTACCGCAGGTGCCACCGCTTAATTCATGAAGTTGGGGAGTTGGAGAGGGAGGGAGATGGGGAAGGTGGGATAGAAATTACTCTCTCATCTCCCTTAAACTGCCCTTTCATCAGTACCGATATAACACCTTGTGCAGGGGGACTGGGGGCGGCACTCTGCCCCCACCGGAGCTTTAGTGAGGAGGGGGTTTGGGGGGCAACGTCCCCCAATCCGGGTTTTTCCAACAAACGATTACTTTTCGCTTAAGAAGAGTGCCATTCGTCCTAAGTCCGATAAGCAAGAGCAAAGCGGTCAATACCTGCTAAATCTGGAACTATCTGAACCTGGCAATAACTACCTTGCTGATGCAGCAGATGGACAACGGTATCAGCTTGCCCTGCCATCATTTCAATTAACCAGATACCACCAGAACGCAGATAATTCGGCGAGATTTCAATTAGCTGCCGAATGCAATCTAGACCATCAATACCACCGTCAAGGGCGAGATGCGGTTCATGGTCACGCACTTCTGGTTGCAGCTCTTGTAGCCAACTGCTGGGGATGTAAGGAGGGTTTGCGACCATGCCACTCACCTGACCTTTAAGAGCGTCGAGGGGTTCCCACCAAGAACCTTGATGGAACTGAATTCGCTCTTGCAAGCCGAGCTGTTGAGCATTAAGTTGAGCAATGGCTAAAGCTTCAGTACTGTAATCAACAGCGTGAATTGTGGCAGTTTTAAACGAATCTGCCAGCCCAAGTGCGATCGCACCACTGCCAGTTCCTAAATCCGCCCAATGCCCCGATTCTAGCTGTGGAGTTGGACTATTCTTCACAGCCTCCACAGCTAAGTCAATCAGATATTCTGTTTCTGGGCGAGGAATTAGGACAGCAGGTGAAACGTTTAGGGAAAAATGACGCCAAGGGGTCACTCCAACCAGGTATTGAATTGGCAATCGCTCATAAAGACGTCGGTGCCATAGCTGGGATAGTACCGACAGAGGATATCGTAATTCAATTTGCGATCGCGCTTTGAAGGACTCTAAACGTAGCGTCAGCGAGTCAAGCCCAGCCACTTCTTGCAACAGCCAGTCTACTTCTGCACTAGGAATCCCCACCTCCACAGCAGATTTTTGGGCATCGTGACGCCACTGCCAGAGTTCCACTCCTGTTACAACAGGACATGCTGGAGAGTTTTGGCTTTTAAAACTCTTTTTTAGCATCACGACTGCCCAAACCTTACATCCTTACCTTATTGCTGTGGACGTTGAGGTGCAGCAGGAGCTTGCTGTGAACCTTGAGAAGCGGAGAGACCACGTATGTATTCTAAAGATTCCCGCGATGGCACAAGTACGATGTTATTCAACTGCTCATTATTGCTACTTTGCAAGGTCTGAATTACGCCCTCCAGAGTCACAGCTTCCACCTTGACTGTGGATGCCATGTTCGGCTGTTGCTGCTTAAAGCGGTCTACCAATCCCTGCAATTGCTCTTTCTCAAAGAAGAAAGGAATAACCTGCTGACCATTCTGCTGAATCGTTAAATACCCCTGATCTTCACCACCTTTCGCGACAAACAAGGGTGTACCTTGGAATTGTTGCGCTTGCTGACCACTTTGGGTCATCAATGCCTGTGCTGACTGTACCTGCTGCTGCACAGGAATGAAGGCAAAATCCAAGCCTTGTGGCTTGTTCTGATTTTCTCGATCTAGCTGGTAAACTTCCCCTAGCGAGACAGGCACAACTTGCACAGTTCTGCCCAGTTCAGGACTTTCCGCCTTCAACCGCTCAACAAAACTTTGAGCATCCCGTTGGCTAATAAAGACACCTGCAACTGACACAGCTTGATTTTGGTTTTGTCCCTGTCCCTGTGGCACTGAGGCTACTAGAGGTGACCCTTGTGCATCAGTGACAGTAAAGACAGGTACAGAGCGCAGCTTTTGAAAAACCTGATCTTCTGTCAATGCTAGCGCCCGCAGATTTTCTGTAGAGAAGGAGCCTATCAGCGCACTCCCGACTAAACCTAATATTGCGCTCAAGCGAACCAATGATTTCATCAAAATTACCTCAGCGTTTGACCTTAGATACCTCGTCACAATAGAATACCGCTCTCGCAATAGGATGACATATTGAGACGATTTAGTGAACTCACTGCATCCAATTCAGATTTTTCCACCCTATCGATTTTGCGGGCTAATTTCCACCGTTAACTCTTAATTTTTTAGTAACTCTACAGTGACCCTTTTTTTTGGGTCAATTTTCCTGACTCTGTTCAATATCGAATGTTCCATCCACTATCTTGATGGTCAGTGAATTAAAACGCTCAAACCCAACGTTAGGGTCTTAGCTCTGAAATCAAGAAAATTTAAATCGGGATGACAGGATTTGAACCTGCGACATCCTGCTCCCAAAGCAGGCGCGCTACCAAGCTGCGCTACATCCCGTTTGCATACCTAGCTAGTATAACTTGCTTTTTGCTCTTGTGTGTCAAGTTCCTCACAATCCTAACACTCAATCTGGATACCAGAACATACCTTTGATGCCTTCTGGGTCTGCCATAAAGCCCATTCTTCGATAGAAATTCACAACATGAGGGTCTGCAAATAGAGTGATATTACTGATGTCCTCACTCCGCAGTTTCTTGATCATGTACTTCATCAACGCCTTACCAAATCCTTTACTTTGGAATTCTGGATGAACCACTACATCCCAGATTGTGGCATTGAACGCATGGTCAGATGTTGCACGAGCGAAGCCGATGAGGCGTCTAGTGGTACCTCGTTGCTGCCACATCGAAACCACCAGGAAACTATGCTGAATAGCTTTTCTAACTTTTCGCATAGGACGCCGAGACCAACCAACGGCATCACAAAGTTCTTCTAATTCATAAAGGTCTAGTTCTCGCTCTGTACTGAAAAATATGCGAGAACCACCATCGGTGCGATCGATCGTCCCTTCCACTGCATCCCCTTCCAACTGTGTCTGTGGCGAGGCAGCGTCAGAACTGCTAAAAAAGCTTTTCCAAAAACCCATGCAGGTGCAGCTGTGGCATTTTCATACGTTGCGCTCCACAGTTTTGCAGGACTTCTTTTCCTTACGGATAGATGTTCTACTCTGTAGAGTTCAAACTTGACTATATATGAAGTGTATCCCAAACCCCAGAGGGACAACCAAGAGTGGGCTTGTTGAACTTTTGTCAGGTTTATGCTGTCTACGCAGCGATTAATGGCTGCTAGTTTCACATACCGCCCTGTGTCTTTGGTATGAACTGAGAATTTTTAAGAATTCTTATCGCACCAAATCTCGCCAAAACTTCGTGAACTTGATAATAACACAAGAGCTAGATTGTTTTCTCTTGTCCTGCCATAAGATGCCTTAAAAAATCAGAAAGTGCAATCTGGTTATCCTCCGAGACTGCCTGAAGATGCTAGGATGCTTCTTTCATCTAGCAAAGAAGGAAACTCCAGGAAAAGACCTTCTTTAGTTAGACTGAGGCTATTGAGCAGGATTTGTGAGAGATTAATCCAGATATAGCAGCTTCTTCTCTAAGAAGTGTTTTTGGCATTTCTCTAGCAAAAAGCTTTGACAAAAGCGATCGCTTAAGCCGACTTCATTCCTCAGTTCGCATCTTCCCCTACTTATGGCTGCGGGTTTAAAATCATCCACACTAGAGCTACTGAAGCGCTTCAATCGGGCGTTTCCTCAGTTCTATGAGCAGTTTGTCAGTAGTGAAATCCAACTACAAAACCTCAGGCTTGCCTATCGGCTTTACAAAACTAAACGTGCGGTAATCGAGCTAAAACCAGAAGGCTCTAAAAGTGCCCTGCATTTTGCTTACCGTAACCAGTCTTTTCTCCTGAGTGACATCTTTGGTGTTCTGGCTGCCTATGGGCTGACGATTCACAGTCTCAGCCTCTATGGTCAAATCACTCCACCCATGCTGGTATTTATCAAGCTAGTTGTATCTCGTGGCAGCAAAGCCCTAACTAATAAAACAGCAGAAAATGTCTGCCGCGCTGTTCGCGAAGCTTTGGCAGGGCGTTTTGAAGTAGAAGAAATGCTAGCCGTAGAGTTTAATCTCGACGCTGGTTTGGAGCAGGTAGAAACAGAATTTTATGTCGATCCTGTTTTCCACCTCCCAGCGCTGTTGATCGAAGCAGACAACCAACCTGGCTTATTTTACAAAGTGATGTACGCTATCTGGCAAGAAGATTTACTAGTCGTCAATGCTAATTTGCTTGTATGGCGCGGACGAACTCGTCTGATTTTGTACTTACTCGGACCTAACGAAAGCTTAATTCCTGAGTATTTGGGTCAAAAAATTGCCGAAAGTGTGCGGCAGCGATTACTAGGGCGCCGATTTTAGGAATTGAGAGAACTGCTTCCTTGCCCTCCTGATCTCCCTTCTCTTCTTCTCCACTCCCATGACAGCCCCAGTACTCATTCTCCGATAGGATGAAAGTATGGCAACCATTAATATTTTGGGAGCGCCCCACGCCTACGAATTAACACCTCCCACTGAACCCTCTTCTCCCGTCCTTGTTTTCATCCACGGCTGGCTTTTGAGCCGTAGCTACTGGCAACCCTTAATTGATAGGTTGGCACCTGATTATCAATGCCTAATTTATGATCTGCGAGGCTTTGGGGAGTCTCAGCCCCCAGTAGATAAAACTCACAGGACACGCTCAAACCCTGACACTGAATTACTAAACAAGTTGAATACTGGGGAGGTATCAACCTCTCGCTACACCCTAGCTGCCTATGCGGCTGATTTAGGTGTTCTGCTCAAAGAGCTAAACATTGACAAAGCATGGCTGATTGGTCACTCTCTAGGCGGTAGCGTTGCCCTCTGGGGAGCATCTGTTGCCTCAGAGCGTGTTAAGGGAGTCATTTGCCTTAATGCTGGGGGTGGTATTTATCTTAAAGAAGAATTTGAACGCTTTCGGGCTGCGGGTCAAGAGTTTTTGAAACGACGCCCCCGTTGGCTATGCTACATCCCTTTAGTTGACTTGTTGTTTACACGAGTTATGGTTGCACGCCCCTTGGAACGTCGATGGGGGCGTCAGCGCATCATTGATTTCGTTGTTGCTCACCCTGAAGCCGCGCTTAGAGCTTTACTGGATTCCACAACAGAAGCTGAGGTTCACCGTTTGCCTCAGGTAGTGTCACAACTCCAGCAGCCAGTTTATTTTATTGCTGGTGCTAAAGATACAGTTATGGAACCCAAATATGTACGCCATCTCGCCAGCTTTCACAAGCTCTTTCAAGGCTGTGGGGAGAATGTGATTGAAATTCCTAGTTGTGGACATATGGCAATGGTAGAGCAGCCAGATGCCGTTAGTATTCAAATTCGTAAGATTATTACTAGCTACGATAGTGTCAAATCCGAGAATTAGAGAACTTGCACAAAATCCTCTGGGGATGGCAAACACGTAAGAGATGGTTACGCTTTGTGTAACTGTTCTGCCTGAGGACTTAAGACGAGACATATTAGCAACAGTTGTCATCTTTGAATCCAATGCCGTTAAGGGTCGGGTGAAATCCTACCAATTGTGTCAAGTGAAACTCGTTTCGTTAAGTTAGGCAACAGTTGCAACTATTTTCCTCCCTACCCTACCTAAATTGAGGACAAAGACAAACGTCATCTTCTGTACTAGGTGGGTAATGCTGCGACAAGATCCCCGAAATTACCAAATACTGTTTCTCTCACTCTTCTTATTTTTAGGTATTGGAACAAGAGACTGGACATTACGACCTGACTTGATTTTAGTTGTGATAGTTACCTGTCTTCTGACTCAGTGGTTAGCGATATTTGTCTTAGAAAATTCTCAAGGAAAGCTTCTAAATCTGCTGACAAAAAAGTCAGAACTTATTGATAAAAGCAATCCTGCTTTTATCACTTTTTTTAAACTGGCTTCACTCAAGAGTGCAATGATTACCGCTTTAGGTTTGAGCTTACTTCTGCGGGCTGATCATTACACCACAATGATTCTGGCAGGTTCCTTAGCAATCCTCAGTAAATTTCTATTTCAAGTTGAGCGCAAGCATTTTTTTAATCCTGCAAACTTTGGCATAATTGCTGCTCTCATCTTTACGAATGATGCTTGGGTTTCTCCAGGACAGTGGGGAGATGATGGATGGTATGCCCTGTTGTTTTTAGGTACTGGAGGTATGGTCTTAAAACGTGTAGGTCGCTGGGATACAACAGCAGCGTTTTTAGGTACTTATGCATTACTTGAAGCGATTCGGAATCTATGGCTAGGTTGGGCTTGGGATGTCTATTGCCACCGATTAATGAGCGGTTCTTTGTTATTGTTTGCCCTATTTATGATTACAGACCCTCGCTCAATTCCTAAGGCACGGATTGGTCGATTAGTTTGGGCTGGGTGTATCGCTATCCTCAGTTTTATTTTGCGAAACTACTTCTTTGTTTCTAGTGGAGTCTTCTGGGCTTTGTTTGCTCTTTCACCTTTAAGTGTGCTGTTGGATGTTATTTGGTCTGCACCCCAGTTTTCTTGGTTATCAACGGTTTCCAATGCAGATAGCCGTTGTATTGAAGTAGCAACTGAGCGAGAGTCTGAGCAATATTCTAGAGCCTGAACTTAATCACCTCATAGGAGTTTGTCATGAAGTTTATTCGTGTCCTGATTAGCCTATTGCTAGCTGTTGTGATTGTTATTGGTTTTACTCCAACAGCCTTGGCATTTTGTGGGTTTTATGTGGCAAAAGCTGATACAAAGCTTTACAATCAAGCGTCTCAAGTTGCGATTGCTCGTAATGGCGATCGCACTATTCTCACGATGGCAAATGATTATCAAGGGGAGGTTAAAGATTTTGCGCTTGTGGTACCAGTGCCTGTCGTTCTCCAGCAAGACCAAGTGAACGTTGGAGAACCCAAAATTATTGAACGGCTTGATGCTTTTAGTGCCCCTCGACTCGTAGAATATTTTGACCCAGACCCCTGTAATCCTCCTAGAAGGCAGGCTCAGGTGCGCTCTCCAGAACCGATGGGAGATGCAGGAAGTCGTACAGATGAGAGTGCTTTGGGTGTAACGGTAGAAGCTCGTTTTTCAGTCGGGGAATATGACATTGTTATTCTCAGTGCTAAGGAATCTAACGGTTTAGAAACCTGGCTAAACCGCAACGGTTATCGGATTCCACAAGGGGCAAATCAGCTACTTCAACCCTACATCCGGCAAAACATGAAATTCTTCGTTGCCAAGGTCAATCTCGAAGAATTTGAAAAGGCTGGCTACCAATTCCTGCGTCCCATCCAGATGGCTTACGAATCGCCAAAATTTATGCTGCCGATTCGTCTAGGCATGATGAATGCGACCACTGAACAAGACCTGATTGTCTATGTGCTATCGCCGAAGGGTCAGGCAGAGATTACGAACTATCGCACTGTAAATGTGCCTTCGGATGCGGAGATACCCATCTTCGTCAAGAATGAGTTTGGTGATTTTTACAACGCAATGTTCCAAACCGCATACACTCGTGAAGGGAAGAAAGTAGCCTTTCGGGAGTATGCCTGGGATATGGGTAGCTGTGACCCTTGTTCGGCTGACCCTCTGAATCCAGAAGAACTAAGGAAGGCAGGAGTATTTTGGCTCACGCCAAATATGCTTAATAATGTTTTTATTACTCGTTTGCATGTTCGCTACACTCGCGATAAATTTCCAGAAGATTTGATGTTTCAAGAAACGTCAAACCGTCAACAGTTTCAGGGTCGCTATATTTTGCGTCATCCCTTTACAGAGGAGATGACGTGCCGAGCTGGGCGAGTGTATCAACGGTCGTTGAGCCAACGATTTGAACAAGAGGCTCAGACTTTAGCGAAACTAACAGGGTGGAATATTCAGGATATCCGCAAGAAAACCAGTGTCACTACTTCCGATCAGCAAACTCTTTGGTGGCGAAATGTTTGGCATTGAGGGTATTGACTTAGGCAGTAGTGCCAATAGTAAGGGCGCAAGACTTGTGCGCCTAGGAGGCTGAACTACTAATCAGATCAATTTCATCTGTTAGTCCAAATCTGAATTTTTCTTATCTTGAGGAGGTGCGATGAAGCAATTTCGGCTTTTAGTAATGTTACTGCTAGCGTTGGTGATTGTTATTAGCTTTGCTCCAACAGCTTGGGCATTTTGTGGGTTTTATGTGGCAAAAGCAGATACAAAGCTTTACAATCAAGCGTCTCAAGTCGTTATTGCTCGTAATGGCGATCGCACTATCCTCACGATGGCAAATGATTATCAAGGAGAGGTTAAAGATTTTGCACTTGTTGTCCCAGTGCCTGTAGTTCTCCAACAAGACCAAGTCAATGTTGGTGACCCTAAGATTATCGAACGGCTTGATGCTTTTAGTGCCCCTCGACTCGTAGAATATTTTGACCCCGACCCCTGTAGTCCTCCTCCTGTAAATAGAGTAGGTGGCGCAACTAGAGGAGGGGATGGCGGGGATGTCGCACTCCAATCTTCAGCAGCCGATAATGCCTTAGGTGTAACGGTAGAAGCCCGTTTTTCCGTAGGGGAATATGACATTGTTATTCTCAGTGCTAAGGAATCCAATGGTCTAGAAACCTGGCTCAACCGTAACGGGTACCGGATTCCCCAAGGGGCAAATCAGCTACTTCGACCCTACATCCGCCAGAATATGAAATTCTTCGTTGCTAAGGTTAATCTCGAAGAGTTTAAAGAAGCTGGTTATCAATTCCTGCGACCGATTCAGATGGCTTACGAATCGCCTAAATTTATGTTGCCGATTCGCTTAGGCATGATGAATGCAACAACTGAGCAGGATTTGATTATTTATGTATTATCCCCTCAAGGTCAGGCAGAGATTACAAACTACCGAACTGTTAATATTCCCTCAGATGCGGAGATACCTGTCTTCGTTAAAAACGAGTTTGGTGATTTCTACAACGCAATATTCCAAACAGCCTATACTCAGGAAGGTAAGAAGGTCGCTTTTCGGGAGTACGCTTGGGACATAGGTTGGTGTGACCCTTGTTCCACTGACCCGCTAAGTCCAGAAGAACTGAGGAAATCAGGTGTTTTTTGGCTTAGACCAAACACCCCCAGTAATGTTTTTCTTACCCGTCTCCATGTTCGCTATACACGAGATAAGTTTCCAGAAGATTTGATGTTTCAAGAAACGTCAAATCGCCAACAATTCCAAGGACGATATATTTTACGCCATCCGTTTGTTGCTTCACCCTTTACAGAAAATGTAAGTTGCCCTGCGGCTCGACAATATCAGCGGTCGTTGAACCAACGATTAGAAAAGGAAATACAGACTTTAGCTAAGTTGACCGGATGGAATGCTCAAGATATTAGAAAGAAAGCTAATCTTTCTCAAAGTCAATCGGCTCCTTGGTGGCAAAATGTTTTGCCTTATTGACACTCCCCTGGCTCTCATCCGAGGGGATTCTAGTTTCACAGACAGAACTTGCTCTACCAGGGTTGCCCCAAGTAGCGTAGAGGCTCCATCTCCACTAGCGTTACTTCCCGGATGCCCTCCGGTAGTTGCTTTGAGCAAAATATTTCTTGCTGCGTTGGTATCCCTGTGAAGAACGCAGCCACACGAACAAATATGAGTACGAGTGCTGAGCGATTTCTTGACAATCACCTTACACTGACTGCACTCTTGGCTTGTGTACTGCGGGCTTACGGCAGCAGCTAGTCTCCCAAACTTGGTAGCAAAATGCTCTAGCCACTGCCTGAACTGATACCAACTAGCATCAGCAATTGATTTTGCTAAACAGTGGTTCTTGAGCATATTCGCTACTCTTAAGTCTTCATAGGCGATGATGTCGTTAGACATACATACGTTACGCGCTAGTCTTTTAGCGTGTTCATTCCGTTGCCTACTTACTCTCAAGTGTTTTCTGGAATACTTAGCCCTTGCTCTCTTGCGACCTGATGACCCTTTTTGCTTCTTGTAGATTTGACGCTGCACCCGTTTGATGTCGGTTTCAGCCTTCCTCAAGAATTTAGGATTGGGTTCTTGATGCCCATTCGAGTCAGTGTAAAACGATTCAATGCCCACGTCCAAACCAACAGACTGACCCGTGGGGGGTTGAATATCAACACATTCGACATCTACCGCAAACTGACAGTAATACCCATCAGCACGTCGGACTAAACGAACTCGTTTGATTGATTTGACATCGTATTGATGGACATCCCATTTACCTAAAAGCTTCAGTTCACCAATTCCCTTTTTGTCAGTAATTGTGATGCGTCGCTTAGTTTTATGGAGTGACCAGCCTGATGTTTTGTACTCTACAGAACGGTTGTCTTTCTGAAAACGTGGGAAGCCTTTCTTACCAGATTTCTTAGACTTGCAGTTAGACGCTCGTAGACTCGCTACCGCTACGCTATCGTAAAACCGAGAGATTGCCAGCCATCCACGTTCAGCAGCAGCTTGTACTGCCATTGAGTTGAGGTCTTTTACAAATGAGAACTCATTGCGTAATTCTGTCGAATATTTGTTCAAAGCAAATCGATTGATTTTGGCATCTTTAGGCGCGTCCATCCAGTAACGAATGGCTTTGTTTCTGATGAATTGCACCGTTCTGATAGCTTCCTCAATAGCCTTGTACTGACTTGGCTTTGCTTTGATTTTGTATTCGAGAACTCGCATCTTGTTTTCCCCTCCTTGGTTTTATTATACTAAATGTATAGCTACTTGACAGGACGCTTGGATGAAAACAGAGAAAATATTTTTAAGAGTCACTGAATACGAAAAACGGCAACTTAAAGAAGAAGCCGCTAGACGTGGTATGACCCAATCGGAACTAATTAGAAGTTTAATCGCTCGTTTCCCTGAACCAACGCAGGATAAATCCTGCTAACTCCCTTTCATCCCTCCTCTCTCATAGAGAGGGTTTTCAGGCTTGTTCCTTATAAGCTGTTGTACCTCTAGAGCGCCAGTCCATTACTCAAGATTTTGGGGTTATCAATGTTTGAGAAGGGGCAATTGATGAATTGTCCCTTGGACTAGAATGACAGTACTTGTAGTAAGCATAGTCTTGGTTAATGCGATCGCCTTTTAGCTACCTGGGATGAAAGAAACGCGATCGCGTCTACACAATTTCATCCAAGCTTTCCACTGAATAACGTGCCATTGTGATAGTCTGCGGCAACACACCCACTAAAAGTGCCAATGCTTCGTCTGGCAGTTGAGCCATTGTTTCAGAGTCAAAGTATTGCTCAAATTGGTTGAGAAGCAGCTGAGCACGCCGCAAGGGTACGGGGTTGTCTGTAATTTGTCGTGTTAGGCGAATCCACTGCCGCCGAATCATATAAGACCGCTGTCGCTCATCAGCTGAGCCAGGGCTGTCCAATAATAAATTACCGAGTGGTAGCACTCCCTGACAATCCCAATCAAATTCTCCTCCTACTGCGGCACCAGGTCCCGCAAACTCAGCATGATAGCGCTTGTAGAGAATTAAGCCATTCCGACGTCGGCTGTTAACAATCCGCAGGTCATTCAGGGAAATCAACTCATCGTTGAACCAAAACCCTCCGGAAAAAGGAGGTCTTTTCCTTGGTGGTTCTGGTGGCTCTCCTGAGCCATCATCTTCAGTATTAGGTGTTACCGAGTCATTCAAGGATTTAGGCTGAGAGGCATGTATGACTACAGGATTCTTCGCTATTATCTCCCAACTTGAGATCTTCTGCTGGTTCATAGGCGTAAACGGAAACTCTCAAGAAAGTAAGTGGCAATAAATTTAGGAGAATACTTGTTAGTAAAAAGAGTGAAAAATACCTAAGCTAACATCAATGCTCCCTCAGAAATTGCTCCGCTAAGCTGAGATATGACACTTTACTGCACTAAAGTAGTGTTTGATTGATTGTTGATTATCACTAAATTATTAGCAAGAAAAGGATAATAATTAATAACAACCAAGCAAGAGAACTAGAAACAGAGTAGTAATTGTTATATGGCTCTTAATCCTCAGCTCCAGCCGCCTTGAGTAGTTGTACAACTTCAGGGTAACTATTGAATTGTGCAATCATCAAGGCAGTATAGCCACCCTGGTTTTTCACATTTATGTCTACACCCGCGTCAAGCAAGGCTTGCACTGTATCGGTATAACCTCGATGCGCTGCCCACATCAAAGCCGTTGCACCTGCATTATCAATGAAGTTAGCCTCTGCCCCGGCGTTCAATAAGTATCGCATGACCTCAGTGTCGCCTCGGTCGGCTGCCTTCATCAAGATTGTTTTTCCGTCAGCATATCGCTTGTTGGCATCTGCCCCTGCATCTAGCAAAACCTTAACCGTTTCTGCATGACCCTGAGACACAGCTAAGGTTAGTGGGGTTTCACTTAAGTTTGTCGCGTTGATGTCTGCCCCTTTCTGCAGCAAAGCTTTGACAATTGCTGTATGACCGTGCAAAGCTGCCAGCATCAACGCGGTGTCACCTAGTTGATTTCTAGCATGGACATTAGCTCCTCGTTGGAGAAGGGCATCCACGACATCGCTATAACCTTCTACAGCAGCAAAGTGCAAAGCTGTCTCTTGGTCTTTATCCTTAGCCTTGATGTCAGCACCCGCATTGAGTAAAGCCGTAACAACTTTTGTCTGCCCTCCAGCAGCAGCTGCCATCAGAGCTGTCCCTCCCACTAGGTTGTGGGCATTTACATTAGCCTCAGTATCTAGTAAAGCTTGTACCACAAAATCGTGACCTTGGTCAGCTGCCAAGGTTAGAGCCGTCTCACCCTCTTCGTCTTGGGCATTAGCATCAGCACGACTGGCTAATAAAAGCTGCACAACTGATAAATACCCCAGCTCAGCCGCTTGCATCAGAGCGGTTCTACCGTCAATGTTAGTAGCATCTGCACTTACCCCTAGCTCTAACAAAACTTGTACCGTCGGGGTGTGACCTTCACTTGCTGCTAGGCTTAAAGCTTCCACACCAACTGTGGCATCGCGGCTAGCTTCTAGCAAGAGTTTCACAACTGTACTATGACCTTCTTGAGCAGCTAGGCTTAAGGCACTATCTTCATCCTTGTCTTTGGATTTGACATCAGCACCAGCAGCTAGCAGGATTTGTACGACTGTTGTAAACCCTTTATGGGCTGCCACCATTAACGCTGTGCTACCGTCATCATTTTTGGCGTTGACATTAGCACCAGCAGCAACCAACGTTTGTAGAACGTCAACTCGATTAGCGGCTGCTGCTAACATTACGGCTGTCAGACCATATCGTTTTCTTGGCAAGTCGAGATTCGCACCCGCCGTGATTAATACCCGAACAATCTCGGTGTATCCCTGCTGAGAAGCAAACATCAAAGCGGTGGTGCCGTCTTGGTCTGTCGCATTGACATTAGCTCCTTTAGCCAAAACGGCTTGGAGTTCAGTGAGATCGCCGCGTTGAGCTGCTTTTAGCAGTAGGACATTTGTGTTCAAGGTCATCTCTCAAGCCTTGTCAGTAGCGCATAGCCAACTTAGCGTTAAATTGGCTATTTGAGAAGTAGCTCTAAAGAGGGATGCCCTCAAAAGCTAATCAAACCTTAGAGAAAACAGTAGCTGTGCTAAGTTAAGTTTCATCAAGATTCTTAAACCGCTCTCTTGAACACTATGAACCTCGAAATCCCAGAATCAGTTAAAGTCTGGTCTCAATTCATTCACCCCGTATTAATGTGGGCACTGCTAGTAATCTCTGTTTATGCGTTGTATCTGGGTCTGAAAATCCAGCAGACTAGAAATGCTGAAGGTGATGCCAAAAAAGAGCTGATCAAGGGTCGGTATAACGTCAAGCACTACCAAGTGGGTTCAGTGCTGTTAGGCTTGATGGTCGTTGGTGCGATCGCAGCACTGGCTGTTACCTACATCAACAATGGCAAGCTATTTGTTGGTCCCCACTTGCTGGCTGGCTTAGGCATGACTGGACTCATTGCGGTTTCTGCATCTCTTTCGCCGTTCATGCAAAAAGGCAACAATTGGGCACGCTTCACCCACATTGCCTTAAACATTGTTCTTCTAGGGCTATTTGGCTGGCAAGCGATAACGGGTATGCAAATTGTAGAAAGGATTATCAGCAAGATGTAACGTTGTAGCTCCAAAGCTGTCAGCTATCAGCTATCAGCTTTTTTGTTTTCCTTGCTGTGTCTAGAGGCGAGTCCCACTTGCTTCGAGCAGATTTGGCGGAAAGCTGACTGCTGAAGAGCTATAATTTAGTGCCTTTTGGATTTTTTTGGCATCGGTAAACCCAGGCTGGTGTGAAAATCTTCCTGGACTTTATGGGTTAGGCGGCGGGAAACTTGTCGCACAACTTGGCGCAAAATGCGATCGCCTGTGCTTTGAATTAAGGAATGGGGCAACTTATGGATAAACTTGGGGAACCTTATCGCAACACTCAGGTCAAGATTCCACTCAACGCGGGTGACAGCTTTCGGTAGCGGCAAACCCTTATGCTCTGACTCCTGAAAATACTCACCTGCCGGGACTTCTACAAATGCCTGAGATGCCTGAAAGTCCACATCATAGCCTGGAGCTTCATAGTTCGGAACGGGGACTGTCTGAATTCGATAGATCCCATCCTGTTGCGGTAACAACTCCAAGCCAACTTTCGGCTCTACTTCATAGCCAAATGCCCCAAATTGCCCAATTACTACAGCATAGGCATTTTGTCCAATTGGTTCTACCTTCATAGGGTGGGCACAATGGCTAAACCAATTCTGGTGAGCATCCAGATAGTCAATAACTTGCTCTTGCTCAGCATACATCTCCATACAGTCTTGAAAATGACTGTGAAAATGAGTCAGCTCACTGGCTGATAGGGGTGATTGTGGCACAAAAGTGTCAGTTTTTGAGTAACTTGATTGAGCATTCAAATGCGCTTGCTCTACTTCAATCTGTCGATTGTCAGCGAAATGCGACTGCATAGTAAGCTTCCTTAGTATTGGTTGCCTTTGCTAGGTTAAGGATTCCCACTGAAGGTTCAAATTTTCACTTTAACTCTGAGCAATTTACGGTAAAGACGAGTACATATTTAGAAAGTTCATACAATTAAGGAGTAGATTTCACTGCCATAAGAGAGATTTCTCGCTCACTTGAGCATAGCTTGTGAGTCTTGCAGTCAACCATGTTGGTTTACGGAGAGGAACGATGAAAGCATTTGTTGCTGGAGCGACAGGCGAAACAGGACGTCGGATTGTGCAAGAGCTGGTTAAGCGCAACATTCCGGTTCGAGCTTTGGTGCGGAACTTAGAGAAGGCGAAAGAAATTCTGCCTGCGGAGGTGGAATTAGTGGTAGGTGATGTGTTAAAGCCAGAAACTCTTAGTGCAGCAATTGCAGATAGCACCGTCATCCTCAGTGCTACTGGAGCAAGCCCCAGTATTGACCCCACTGGACCTTATAAAGTGGATTATGAGGGCACCAAAAATTTAGTAGATGTTGCAAAAACGAAGGGCATTGAACACTTGGTTATGGTTTCTTCTCTGTGTGTCTCCCAGTTTTTCCATCCCCTCAACTTGTTTTGGCTGATTTTGGTATGGAAGAAGCAAGCAGAAGAATACCTTCAGAAAAGTGGCTTGACTTACACGATTGTGCGACCAGGGGGTCTTAAAAACGAAGATAACCCAGACCCTGTGGTGATGTCATCGGCTGATACATTATTTGACGGTAGTATCCCGCGTACGAAAGTAGCACAAGTTTGCGTCGAAGCACTCACACAACCAGAGGCGCACAATAAAATTGTAGAAGTGGTTGCTAAACCAGAAGCTACCGATAAAAGCTGGGAGCAGCTATTTGCTAGCGTGGCTTGATAGGTGAGGTGCAACCGCCTCTTTTTAGCCTTGTCAAGGACTATTAAACTTGGAACGTTCATCATCCTTGTGGAAGTCTGTAAGTTTAAAATTTCAGGAAGAGTTTTTCCGGAAATCTACCTTGAGGAATTTACTTGCTAGCATCGGTGCCTTGGGGTTAATGGTCTTGCTCCTAGAGTTCTATGCAGGACAGTTGGCACAGCGATCGCATATTTTTTCTAATTATCCCACAGGTACCCACGGAACCCCTCCGTTGGTCATGAAGGGGGGCGATCCTTACATTCGCGCTTTAATGCGAACTATCACTGCCAGCGAAGCGAATGACTCCGAACCCTATTCCCTTCTCTATGGCGGTGAGCGTGTCTCGGATTTGAGCCGTCATCCTGAACGTTGTGTGCCAATTGTTGCTGGCCCCAATGTCGGCAACTGTACAACGGCAGCAGGACGATATCAGTTCATCAACACAACCTGGGATAACATGGCCCAGCGCTATCATCCTGGGCCTTCGGGTTTCCTGTTTTGGAAGAACTACAGCTTTGAGCCAGAGTATCAGGATGAGGTGGTTTACCGCTGGCTGAGTGACAAGCAAGCTTGGGGCGTTGATATTTCAGAAGAACTGCGGCAAGGGAACTTGAGCAATGTCTTGCGGCGGCTTTCTGGCACTTGGACAAGTCTAGGTTATGGGATAGAAGATAATGCGATGACTGGGTACTTGCCAGGGGTTTATAAGCGGATGCTTCGGGAAGAATTGGCGAAAGCTGGGTAAATCGTAGTCAGGGCTTACGCAGAACCTCTACCTGTAGGGTGGGCAGTGCTACCGTCGTCAAGGTGGTAGGTTTTAGGTGGTAGGGTGAGCGGCGAGTTTTGGAGTTAGAATTTCCCCGAAGTGCTAATATGACCAAGTCTTGAGCTAGATTTTCCCCTAAAACCTACCACCGACGACGTAACACCTTGACCTGAGGAATGGGTTGCGATCGCATCCTCTTCTTCTATGGTTCTATGATCGTATACACTCAGAATCTCTTGACGATTCAACGTCTTACTGCTCTCAAGCCAATAATTCATCGATTGCCACACTAAAGCCATTCAGAACAGTCTGAGTGCTGACTACTTCTCCTAACGTCAATAAAAGGTGTTTCTCTTGGGTAATAACGATAATCCACTGACTCTCAGGAAATACTAACCAGACTTCTTGGCAACCTGATTGTAAATACTCTCTAGCCTTAGCAAATAACTCTTCTCCACTATCATCAGGAGAGGCTATCTCCGCAATGAGTGGAAAGCTTTGAGGTAGTGCAGTAGAACCTGCGAATTGTGTAAATAATTCTGGTGTCAGGTACGAAACATCAGGACGACGACCTTGCTTAGTAGTACGACAAAGTGCTTCAGTGTAGACTTCTCCACCCTGCCCACTGGAGAGCATATGATTTCTCCAGTAAGAACCTAACCTTAATTGAATCTGACCGTGCCTTAATGTCATCCCTGTTTTCTCGATTATTTGCCCATCAACCCACTCATGATCATCGACGGGATGATTCATAAAATCGTCGATTGAGATGGGTTTCAGTTCAGGCACCGCAACCATAAACACCTACCTGTGTTTTAACTATTATTACAACCTATTTTATAAGTCTTTCAATGAAGCAAATCTAAGTGCGATCGCTTTCTTCCACAAGATTAAGGGCAATCGCTTTTTTTGTCTGAGTAGTACAAAGCGATCACTGTCTTCAACGTTCCTATTCTGTTGCTTTTTGAAGGCTTTATCCGTTTAAAAAAATTGATTATTTCACACAATATCAAAAATGTAAATTTTCACAGATTTGTGGGGATTTTCTAAATTCTGATATCCCCTTAAGGTGAATATCACTGCTTATGAAAAATCAGGAAAACTCAAATGGTTACAAACTTTTTGACAGATGCTAAACAACTCGACTCAGCCTCCGTTGAAGTTCGCGCTTCTACCGCTCCAAATTCAAAGAGAGAATTTGTCAAAGTTATTGTCGTTGGTTCACCCAAAGGGGTCGTTAAAATCATTCACACCCTGTACCGTCTTGGTTTTGCAGAAGTGACCGAGTGGAGTCCACCCACACCAACAGCAAATTCAGGTGAGGTAATAAGTGTTATGACGCGACTTGTTCTTCTAGATTGAGAGTTTGAGCGATCGCCTACATTAGGTAATCTGTTGATGAGATGACAGCAGAGGCGCAAGGCTTTGCGCCTTCAAGCGATCGCTAATCATCTTTCAGCTTAGTTAACTACGGTGCTACTGCACTATTTAGTTCTTCTGGGGTAAGTTGTTCCTTGGTCAACAAGTACACCGTTCCTTGCCTGATAGAAAGCAGATTGAGATAATATTTAGTCTCGCCATCCTTAGACACCTGATAGGCACTTCTTCCCGTATCATCTGCAAGCTCTAATTTTTTAACAACATAACCCTGAGCTTCTAGATTCTGTTTGAGATTTTCAGATACAGTTCGCCACTGGGTGTCTGCTGTTTGCCAACAGCCCAGTGAATTGTTACATCCCGGTTGTACACCATCAACATGAGGAAAATCTGCAAATGGCTCATCTGGCGATGGGCTAGGAGTTGGTTCTGGTGACGGTGTTGGCGATGGGCTAGGAGTTTCTAAAGGGGTGGGAGTTGGGGAAGGAACCGGAGTTGAGGACGCAACAGGAGTTGAGGGTGTTGGTGTTGGAGTGATTGGATCAACAACTGGAGAGGGTTGGGGTGGCTGAACTCTCGGTGAGGGTTGAACAATTAGAGGAGGAGTTTGCCGTAATCTAGGGAAGGGTTGGATAGGTGGAGGAAGGGTTGGCTGAACACTAGGAGAAGGTTTGGGCAACTGCACCGATGGAGAGGGTTGGGGGGAAGGTGGAGAAGGTGGAGGAGGTAGTTGCGTAACCTTGACAGCTTTCTTTTTAGGATTGGATGCGGGTTCAGGCTCTGGTTGCGGCGGAATGGGAATTAATAATAGTAACCCATGTAACCCGATGGAAAAGAACCACATCGGTCGCATCAGCATTTGTACAGGAGCAGGCAAGTTTTTCAAAAAACGTTGATAAATCATCGTATCTAAAGCATTAAATGTCCGTCAGGTACGACAGTTAGGCTAGTTTTAGACCTTGCTGCTGGCTGTTTGAGCATGTCTACAACCGAACTTTGCTAGCTGTAACAGGCAGTACAGTGCGTTTCGGGAATTCTCTACCTCACTAGTTTGTGTCACGGCAATGGAACTAGATGTTCTTGTCGCAACCTTAGTGGGAAGTATCTATACGGTAGAGTATCTTGCAAAATCTTATCAAGAAGCAATTGCCTTGCGGCACTCAATTTTCTTAACTATCCGCTGGTGGCTTGTGAGGGAGAGAAGGCTCGATAAGGAAGATTCCCCTGCCAAAATCAAAATTTCTTTGTCAGGAACTGCTATTGTTTTGTGGAAAAGTTTGCAGTTTGATATCTCTAGACTAAAACCCATGACACGAAAAGTTATTCACTCTTCTCATGCTCCAGCCCCCGTTGGCCCATACAGCCAAGCGATCGCAGCAAGTGGGCAAATGATCTTTGTTTCTGGTCAAATTCCGCTTGAACCCAGCACAGGCGAGATTGTTGGTGCTAATGATGTTGTCAAGCAGACGGAGCAAGTAATGGCAAATCTAGAAGCGGTTCTTGCTGCTGCTGGTGCTAAAACGCAGGATATTGTGAAAACAACAGTGTTTCTGGCAGATATGAACGATTTTGCAGCAATGAACAAAGTTTACGCACAACATTTCGATGAAACATCAGCTCCTGCGCGTGCTTGTGTTGAGGTTTCTCGTTTGCCAAAAGACGTTTTGGTCGAAATTGAATGTATTGCAATCGTGCCGTAAGTGACTGGAGTTGAGGCATGAACAGGGAGAAAACACCAGAAGATTTACAAGGACATCCCACCTGTTCTAGTGGCACGTATGCGATTGATGCAGACACTAACCAGTGACTAAGCTGGCATTGTGAGGAGGCGTACCCTGACTGGAAAGTGCAGCGGGTGTGCCTGATGATTATGACGACCTACCGCTTGAAGAGTGCAGCGGTTTTACTCTAAAAATGGGGAAAGCAGCGTCCAACTGGTCACTGCTCACTAGTAGCTCTTGAATGCGATCGCGATCAGAGCAACTCTCTACCTGTCGTACTCTACATAGTCAACCCGCCTATCGTCAATCTGAGCAGGCATAACCTCAGATCGACGTCTGGGTTGCAACGTATGGGGGAGAGCGTTATAAGGCTGCTGCACTACATAAGTTGTTCGACCCGGACGCTGTTGTCGTGCAAGTACCGCTAACGCTCCAACAACAACAATGCCACCACTAATTGTGATTGCCATACCGCCTAGTGCCCAGACGATGCCTGAAACCATCGAATTTTCTTCTTGCTGCTGAGGCTGAATAGGAGTAGGGGTTGATGTCGGTCGGCTCCATGCCGGTCGCGCAGTGGGATCGGTCTGCGTGGTTAGCTTCTCAATGAGCATCTGCTGATTCTGCAACTGTGCCTTTAGCTGCTCAGTTTCAGTGCGTTGTTGCTCAAGCATCGCTCTTAACCGCTCAGCATCCAACCGCTGCCGTTCAACATCATATAAGCTTGAACTCGGCGAAGTCGGTGTTGCCATCGGCGGTGTCGCCATATAAGGATCGTAAGGATTAGAAGGGTTAGCTTGTGCAATTGGCAGTTGACGAGCAGGTGTTAAACCATTAGCGACAATATTGTCACCCCCCTTAATCATAAAGAGAACCGCTACTCCAGCGAAGGCAGCCCCTGTCAGGAACGCCATACCATCACTCATTGCTCTCGCCTCTCAACTGCGACTGAATTAAAACTAGTTGTAACTGATGCACTCTGACACTCATTATGACTTCACGCAACTTAGGTTGATACGCCATCTCCTTGGTTTGGGTAGGTAGTTATTTTTCCCACTCGAACTCTGCTCATTCATTCAAAACCACATTTTCTCAATTGTCTACCTTAGCGAGGTCTAAAGATTGCTTACTATTGATGAACACTCTCCAGGCAGATCAGCGGTATTTTTGTAGAAGCTAGCAGACCGGAGATTAGGGACTTAATTGATATGCCTGGAAAATGATACATCGATAAAAGCAGCAGCTCAAGCTGTAGTTGTGAAAGTTTGGAAAATTGTAAGTAGAAACCTTAAACCCTTGCAACAACGCTTTAGGCGTTAAAGAAGACAATTACAACGCTAGTTTCCCCAGTTTCGTGCTGATGCTGTACACCCAGTCAAATTCCTGGAACGTTAGCCAGCTATGCTCAAACTCGAAGATTGCTTCGTTGAGGCTGGTATTGTCAACAATTACCCCAAAATGTTAGGACTTGATGAAATCTTAAACTCAGTGAGCTTACAGGAGCATAATTCCAGCTTTCTACGTCACAAGAGTGACACAACAGAATAGGTGCTACTTTTTTGTAGCAAGGTTCAACACCCGTATCTTCAACAGCTCACTGTCACCCTGGTAAAGGTTTATGCATCCTCAGCACAACCAAGATTCTAACAATCATTCACAGCCAAACCGCAACAATCTTTGGGTAGAGGGATTCAAAACAGTCGGCTTGAGTTTAATGTTTGCCTTCGGGTTTCGCACCCTTGTTGCTGAATCTCGTTATGTTGCCTCAGGCTCAATGTTACCTACCCTGGAAGTTAACGATCGCTTACTAATCGACAAGTTGAGTTATCGCTGGTCAACTCCTGACCGAGGAGACATTGTTGTCTTTTCTCCCACGGAAACGCTAAAGCAGGAAAATCACCGAGATACCTTTATCAAGCGGGTGATTGGTTTACCCGGAGAAAAGGTAGAGATTAAAGGGGGACGGGTGTATGTCAATGACCAACTGCTGCGAGAAAAGTACCTTGCCGAAGAACTGACGTATGATTGGGGTCCCGTCACTGTACCTCCAGACTCCTACCTCGTGATGGGGGATAATCGCGATCGCAGCTACGATGGTCGCTACTGGGGATATGTTCCTCGTGACTATATTATTGGTCGTGCGATCGCACGCTACTGGTCTGTTGAGCGCATTGGTACAATCGACCCATCTCCTCTTTACCCGCCTTCTCCTGCATCATCTGTGCGCCAGTAAGTCCTCCGACTTCTAAAGTTCAGTTTCCAGCCATTGCCATTCAGTAACAAGGGATTCGGGAATTTTTAAACAAAGGGCTTCCTGACTTTTGAGTGGAACCGAGAGCGTTAGGGAACTCTTTTGCAGTTTACTCAGAACTTCTGTGAAATTGTACTGACCGACATTGGGTGCAGGAGATTCTTCGCCAAAGACATCAGCGGCTGTCAATACCTGACCCGATGCTGTACTAATTTTCAAAGGTTGCGGGTGAGTCAACTCAGCAATGCCAGGAAAACCGACTAGACGTAAATTGAAGCGTATTGGCTGACCTGGTGTTATTTGTTTGAACAATACTACCTGCCAAGCATTTCCAGAGGCATCTAGCAAAGATTGTTGAGAGTGATATCGCATGACTCCGGGTTCATCTTGGTGTTGCCTCAGAACAGCCGTTGCTTGCTCTTGTGTGAAGGCAAATTGACCCAGAAGTAAAAGTAGCACCAATCCACTCAGCAGCAGTAGCTGAGAAACTAGATCTTCACGGCGCAAGTTTCCTACCAGTTCTGACAGGGGAGGTAGAGGAAGCCGGGAGAGAGTTTTTGCTGGTGGCTTATTGGTGTCAAGCTGGTCTAGTTGCTGAGTGCGATAGAGCATAACTCCCTCCAGATGTTAACCCTAAGGGCAGATTTCTCTGGCGTTTAGACTAAGGCGCTCTGACTCAGCGAAGCTGAGTGGAGCGAAAGCCTATTAGCGCAGCTTTCTGGGGACTGGAGTTTAGACTAAAACGCTCTGACTCAGCGAAGCTGAGTGGAGCGCAAGCAACTGAAAGCTCCTGGGATACCAAGCATGGGGCAACTGGCGTTTAATCAATGAATTGGGTCACAGGCATTGGGTTGGCAAGAGCAGTGGGTGACGTAGCACTGACTGCCCTTGGGTGGAAGATTGAGAGAAGCACTACCAACTCTCAACAGCCACTATGGAACTTCTTGCCAAACTTCAAGCATTTCGTCAAGCTGCCTACAATTACTTAGGCAAAGCGCATGACGCGACCTTTGAGTTAACTGATGCGGTACTATTGACCCGCAACGCCTATTCCTTGGCAGACTTGTCACTCTCTCCAGTATTTCGACGCCGATGGTCTAGCATTTATGAAGCCTTACAAGATAGCCGACCTCAACGCCAGAAATTGATGAAGCTCTACCTTGAGCAGATGGCTTCATCGGTGCGGCCTCTTGCTGGCAGGTGACCACACAATCTGGCCACGACCGGAAGCAGTGACACTCCAAGAACGTACAATTGAGCATCAAGCAACTACCGTTCCCGGAAATCGCCCGATTGGTTTAGGTCAGGGCTACAGCACTATTGCTTGGATACCGGAAGAGTCAGGCAGTTGGGCGAAAGCCCTTGAGACATGAGCGGATTACCAGTTGGGAAAACCCAATTGAGAAGGGGGCGTGGCAACTACAGCAGGTTTGCTCTGTGTTATCAGTACGACCAATTTCTGTCTGGGACAGCGAATATGGCTGTGCTCCGTTTGTACTCAAGACAGCGAACATTGCGGCAGATAAGTTGATACGTTTGCGCTCGAATCTTGGCTTGTGGGGCGCACCTCCCCCCTACTCCGGTCGCGGGCGTCCTCGCAAGCATGGTGATAAGTTTAAACTCAATGACCCCCAAACCTGGGGGACAGCCGATGAA
>JAESFV010000210.1_pt1 | contig 64540 bp, 59 predicted proteins | sample 9269471 | NCBI WGS metagenome assembly JAESFV01 (sample SAMN14502647, study PRJNA617108) | algae metagenome | isolation source: Symplocastrum torsivum CPER-KK1 and co-occurring heterotrophs from... | place: USA: Central Plains Experimental Range, Colorado | collected 2001-01-01
CGAACTCGGTTGTGAAACGTTGCTGCGGCGAAGATACTTTGGGGGTTGCCCCACGGGAAAATAGCTCGGTGCCAGGTCAATTTTCATAGTAAAGCGCCCACTTTAGCAAAGCTGGGCGCTTTGCTATTTTCTGCCTATTCTCGATATCCTAAGAGTATTTAGCCTAGAGAATTTGCTGTGGATGCAATATTAGAGCGATCGCGCGAACTCAAGCAAGCCTTAATAGAATTTGTTCTTGATGCCGAGGGAGAACTAGCAGAATCTTTAGAGTCCTATGTTGCTTCCAAATCGCGTTCCCAAGGCAACCGTTATGATGCAACTTATGAACAGAATCTGCTAATTGATTCTTTTATGACAGAGGGAAAAGTTGGAGAAAAAACTCCTCTAGATTTATTTATTGATAGCACTCCAGAATTGTCAGAAGCTGATCGAGCCTTAGTTAGGAGTTGGCGGCGCAGCTTCATTGGTTTATTTGCCGTCAGCCAACTTCTCCCAGATGGCTTTGAGCTGATGAACTGGTTAACAACCAAGCAATACATTGTCAAGCCGAATGATGCCGTTACCCTGGAAGAAATGGCGCGGTTTAAAGAAGGGGAAATTTTGCTAACCCGTATTGCTCCTGTAAGTGACGATGATTGGATGTTTTCTGGTCCTTGTCGGTCAATGGGTTCTTTGGGTAAACCGAAACTGGCGGTAGCAATTGGTAGCTTTAAAGACAATCATAAAGATGCTCTTTACAGGGATGCCCCAGATTTACTGGAAGAAGCATGGAACTCAGTTGCAGAGTATCATCAAGAATTTCTTGACTTTTTTGGGAGTGATGAAGTAACTCTACCTGGTTATCAGCTCAATAAGAAAATTAACGAACTGCAAGAGCTAATGACTAAGCGTCGTCTATTAAAGGCAGGCATTGATGAATCAAAATCCTTGTCAGAGATAGCAGAAGAAGCTGGAGTTACCGAAGAAGAGATAAAAGCGGCGGCTGAAGAAGCAGGGGCTGAGTCTGAGGCAGTTTCTCAACTATTTGACAGCAGCAAAGGCTTGACGAAAATGGTAATGCCTAAGGTTGACTTACCTGCTGAACTTAAGAAGGCAGAACAAGTAACCGTTTTCACACATCCTCGCTGGGGTCAAATATTTTTGCCGACCTACACTCAGTTCAAGACAATCCTAGAATCAGAAGACTGGCAGAGCAATCCAGCTACTAATAAGCTGGTTCGCAAATACCTGGAAGACCCAACGATTAACGTATTCATTTGGCACAAATTAGCTCAACTCTATCCAACTCAGCTAGAAAAGGTCTTACAATCCTTCTTGGAGCGTCCAGACTTTAAGATTGAGCGTGATTTAGAGGCTTTGCTGCAAGAACACAATAAACCTCTAGAGCCAGAACTCCCAGAAATAGCAAGTGTGCCTATTCATTTACACGAACTCTTTCAAGAAGCCATGGCAGAGGTCAACAAATCAAAGTCCAAAGGTAAGGGTAAAACAAAAGAGAAGACTGCACGAGGCTTTAAATAAATTTGACAGAAGCCTGGTAGGATTCTATGAGCCAGTTTCATCCCAGCTTATCCAAATGTCTGCTGCCGTTGTCACGCTGAATATTACTGAACATCAGCAAAATTTGATGATTCAAAGCCCTGTATCAGGTCTATCTCTACAGGGATGCATCACGGTGCCAGGGGACAAGTCTATCTCTCACCGTGCCTTAATGTTGGGGGCGATCGCAAAAGGAGAAACCCAGATTCAAGGACTACTTCTGGGCGAAGACCCTCGCAGCACCGCTAGCTGTTTCCGGGCTATGGGTGCAGAGATTTCTGAGTTGAATACAGAACAGGTCATTGTAAAGGGCATAGGATTAGGACAATTGCAGGAACCTGAGGATGTTTTGAATGCTGGAAACTCTGGCACAACGCTCCGGCTAATGCTCGGCATTCTAGCTTCTCAACCCGGACTATTTTTCACAGTAACAGGAGATAGTTCACTGCGATCGCGTCCTATGTCCCGTGTTATCAAACCCTTGCAACAAATGGGAGCGCAAATCTGGGCACGTAAGGATGCAACACTTGCGCCTCTAGCCATTCAAGGACAACGGCTCAAACCAATTCACTACCACTCCCCGATCGCCTCAGCCCAAGTTAAGTCCTGTATTCTCCTGGCTGGTTTGATGGTGGAAGGACAAACCACGGTTACTGAACCAGCCCTCTCGCGTGACCACAGCGAAAGAATGCTGCAAGCGTTTGGAGCCCAACTCAGCGTTGATCCGGAAAGCAAGAGCGTTACCATAACAGGACTAGCCCAGTTGCAAGGGCAAACGGTGATTGTTCCTGGTGATATTAGCTCAGCTGCCTTTTGGTTAGTGGCTGGTGCAATTGTGCCCGGTTCAGAATTACTAATTGAAAATGTCGGTGTTAATCCCACCCGCACTGGTGTTTTAGAAGCCTTATTGATGATGGGGGCTGATATTAACCTAGAAAATCAGCGAGTGGTTGCTGGGGAACCAGTAGCAGACTTACGGGTACGACACGGACAGCTTAAAGGATGCGAAATTGCAGGTGATTTGATTCCCCGATTGATTGATGAGATTCCAATTCTGGCAGTAGCCGCCGTTTTTGCGGAAGGGACGACAGTAATCCGGGATGCAGCGGAACTGCGAGTTAAGGAAAGCGATCGCATTGCTGTTATGGCATCTCAGTTGAACCAGATGGGGGCACGGGTTACAGAATTACCGGATGGTCTGGAGATTACTGGTGGCACCCCTTTAGTCGGTACTGATGTTGATAGTCATACCGACCACCGCATTGCCATGAGTCTTGCCGTTGCCGCACTCAATGCTACTGGCACGACTACGATCCACGGTGCTGAAGCTGCTGCTATCTCTTACCCTGACTTCACTACCACCTTGCAACGACTCTGCGACCAGAGATAAATCTCACAAGTGTAATCGCAGCCAACAGATTTACTCCCCAGGAACTCGTTTGCTTACTTAAGCTTGAACTATACCCTCATTAGTTATTTGGCTGCCTGTAGCTTGCCGCTACTAGCCACGAAAAGACCTGCTGCCAAAAAGGCGGCAGCTCCGATAAGCACACCAACAATTGGTGATAGACTCTCTGGCTGACCGAATAAAGAACCAAAGACACTAGACGCAACTGCTCCGCCACTAAAATAAATGCCAGTCCCTAAACCTGCCTTATCTGGCGGCACCATTGATAGAGCAAACGGAATCGTCCCATTAGAAACGAGGCTGAAGGTTGCACCTAAAGCGATCGCAATTCCAGACGCGATCGCGCCATTGCGAGTAAAAACCATCAGTCCCATAAATCCAGCCATTGCCACCAAACCATAAGCCATTGCCTGACGATTTCCTAAACGTGAGGCAAGCTTTCCGGCAGGAATTGCAGTCACTGCCAGAGCGATAAATATTCCGCCTAAAATCAAACCTTTGTTCGCACCTGGAACTTGACTATCCAGAATTTGGGGAAACGTTTGCATCATCAAGCGAAATCCCAAAGCAACTCCCACCCCCGCACCAAACACCAACGCCAAACGGGGAATGGAAATCTGCCGCCAACTACTAGATGATTGGGGACTTAGAGAAGACTCCGACGTTTCCTGCTGTACACTACTGTTCGGGTTTACCGACCTTAACGCAACGGCAGCAACCAGCAATGTGAATGAGCCAATCGAAAACGTGACAATTGGACCTAAGCTAAGAATAAATTGATTGGCGAGTGGACCCATCGCCCCAGCTAAGCCCCCTACTAAGGTAAGGATACTAGCCGCTTGCGGGAGATTTGTGCCAAAGGCATAACGCCCCAATAATGATAGGGCTGGACTCCGAAACACAGTCATTGCCAAAGCCCAAGCTACCATTAACACTGGCAATACCCAGCGAATAGTGGCTGTCGGAGAGCCGAAGACCAAAAAGGCTGGGATGGAAATGAATAAGGCTGATGCCAAGACAACTCCCACAGAGATAAAGGGGAAGCGAGTGCCAACCCAACGCTGCGCTTGGTCGGAAAGTCCACCCATCAATGGCTCCATTACTGCTGCCAAGATATTTTCTAGAACTAGCAGTCCTGTAGCTAGTGTTTTGGGAAAGCCAAAATCTGTCAGTAGTTTCAGCAGGTAAAGGTTGTAAATCACCCAAGTTAAAGCGATCCCTCCCTGGACAGCGGCTAGTCCCCAGACTTGCAGCCATAGGACTCTGGGTGAGGCGTTGGAGATACTCATTGCTGATGCCAGAAGTTTTGCGTGAGCCAGAATCTTAGCAAAAAAGCTGACAATGTGTTATGGCTTTAGCGACTACCTGGCTTGATTAATGCCGATTGTGCGGCGAATCAAAATCAAGAATTGGTCCCTTGGGAACGATGCCATGAGGGTTAACGTTGGGATGACTCTTGTAGTAATGCAACTTGATGTGTTCAAGATTGCAAGTTTCCTTCACCCCTGGCTGTTGGTACAAGTCTTTGAGATAGTTCCAGAGATTTGGATATTCAAAAATGTGGCGCAGGTTGCACTTGAAGTGGACGTAATAAACCGCATCGAAGCGGAACAAAGTCGTGAATATACACCAGTCAGCTTCAGTAATGGCATCACCACAAAGATAGCGCTGCTTTTCCAGAACCCCTTCCCAGTGATCCAAGGCATCGAATAGTTCTGTCACGGCTTCCTCGTATGCCTCTTGTTGCGTCGCAAATCCCGCTCGATAGACACCATTGTTGATGGGTTGGTAGATAGCGTCAATCGTCTTATCTATACTTTCCCGCAACTCCTCCGGGTAGAAGTTCCTATCGGATTTGACAACAGCATCAAACTGTGTATCAAGCATCTGGATAATCTCGCGGGATTCATTGTTGACGATTTTGTTCGTTTCTTTATCCCAGAGAATCGGAACTGTCACTCGTCCTGTGTAGTTAGGCTCAGCTTTCAGGTAAACATCTCGAAGATATTGGGTACCCTTCACCGTATCAGGTATCGAGCCTGGAAAATCCGAGAATGCCCAGCCCTCTTCACCCATGAATGGATCGACAACGGCAAGCGTGATTACATCCTCTAACCCCTTCAACTTCCGCATAATCGCGGTGCGCTGCGCCCAAGGACAAGCCCAGGAGACATAGAGATGATAGCGTCCTGACTCTGCCTTAAAACCACTCGAACCATCGGCAGTAATGCGATCGCGAAATGTCGTTGATGGGCGCAGGAACCGTCCTTTCGTGTCTTCCTGCTCACGTTTGGATACCCACTTTCCCTCAACTAACTGCCCTAATGCCATGATGACTCCCTATAAATGCTTGTATCAACGAAGACTTAAATCGTCCTTCTGTGGAGACTATCTGCCATCATCAACTCTTAAATCTCAAATACCTGTTACTCTTCAGCCTGAAGAATTTTTGGCACCTTGAAGAAATCACCATCCTGATCAGGTGCTCCCTTCAAGATTGCTTCCCGATCCGGATAAGGTTGTAAATTATCAGGTCTCGTCACATTGCTAATGTCAATCGCTCGTGTAGTTGGCGGGACATCGGCAGTGTCGAGTTCACTTAGCTGTTCAAAATACTCCAAGATACTGTTCATCTGAGCCGCAATCTGCTCTTCTTCCTCGTTCGTCATTTCCAAACGGGCGAGATTTGCAACTTTGTGAACTTGCTCACGGTCAATCATGGTTGTTAGTTGTTAGTTGTTGGTTATTGGTTGTCAGTAGCTAATGAGTCACTAACTACTGACAACTTGCAAATCATTAGAAGTAGATATCCATTGCTGAGCGACCTGTCGTTTTTAGCCAGTTTTGCGCCTCAATATAGTTATTGGGGGCAAGGCGAATCGCTCGTTTCCAATATTCGGCAGCTTCCTGATACATAGCTTCAGCCGCTTCGCTGTTTCCAACTTCGTCCGCCCTATCCCCCTTGAAGTGATAAATCACCGCAATATTATTGAGTGCCTGTGGTAGACGCGGATTGAGATCTATTGCCTGATGATAGAGATCCAAAGCCGTGTCATGATCACCGTTACTTGCGTGAATCAGCCCCATATTGTAAAGAATATAGCTGCGATCATAGGCATCTTCTTCCAGAGTAAGCGCTTCCTTGTAGTTATCCAAAGCTTCGGCGTATTCACCATCAGCCTGAGCTGACATACCATCCCGGTAATAGGCAAAGGCTTCTTTGGCTTTCTTGTTAGCAGGCATAACCTTCAGGATCATATCTGCCATTACCGTGAAGCTTTTGTCGATGAAGTTATCGTTACGTTGATTTCTTGGCATGGATGCGTCTATGTGATTGCGAACAGTTGATTAGACTAGCTTGTCTGCTGAGTGGTATTCAATACTTACTTGTTAATTTAACGTTGATTAGCCGATGAATGAGGCTTCTATCCTAAGGGAATGTGTACTCAGGCAAATCAGTACACAAAGTTATGTAACAAAGCGATCGTGTAAACACGCTCTAGTTACTGTGCTTTATCAGCTTCGACAAGATGGCAGTGGAACAAATATGCCTCTATTTAGAGTCAATTCCTTAATTAATATACAGAAACATAAATGAAGCTTACTCAGATTTTTTCTTTACTAGCAGTAGCCTTTCTCCTGAGTACAATGGCTGCCTGTGCGTCTGCCTCAGAAAAGGCAGTGACTAAAGGTAGAAGCTCAACCACACAAACCACGACAACAGAGACAAGCCAATCCACTCAAGTTGCTCAAACACCGCCGAACACACAACAATCACGTACAAAAACCGATGTCATCAGTGTGGAAGGGGAAGAAACTGAAATTTCTTTAAAGCTTTACGACGCAGCTAGTGAGGTTTTTACCACTTATTTTCCAGAAAATGACTTTGTTGCTGAATCGGGTGGTTCTGGGGAAGGAACAGGCGCTCGGTTTTATTTCAGTGCGGGTGGGGCAAAAAATGAAGCAGTTTATGTTCATATGTTCTTCCCTGCCCAAGCGACAAGTCTAGAGCAAATTAAAAAGTTGGTGACGCAACAAGGCGGATTGCTTCAAGGTAATCAGTGGCAAGTCGTGAATCAGACGGAAGAGGTTCCTTATTCCTGGGCAAAGGAAAAGATTACCTTCTACGAGCAACGTACCGCTTCTGAACCAATAGGCGGTGAGGTGTACATTGGTGAATCTGACGGCAAAGCCTTTTATGTCATTACCCATTATCCTGCGGAATATGCAGAGGGTTTTAGTCCGAGGGCTGACCTTATCCTGAAAAATTTGCAAGTAAGCCCATAGGCAATTCCTAAGGTAAAAAGGCGATCGCCTAGTTGTGTTCTGCCCGTTTCAGGTGTTAAAGCCACTAGGTAGCGTGGAGATAAGAGCGATCGCTTTCAGGGAGAGTTAAGGCAAAACACTGAAAGTATAAATTTGGGTTATTGAAGATGATTTGAGGATTGAAGGGAGGGATTAACACTTGCCTGCTGAGACAAGCAGATGGCTTCCCAGTCCCCATCTTCCCTTGATAGTATCGATAATTGTAGCTAGCTGAGTCTCAACAAAGCCCACCAACCCAGCTCATCAGCAAGGAGAGGGGCATGAAAATTCACGAACTTGAAGTTATAAATTTCCGAGGCTTTGAGCATCAGATATTCCATTTCTCCAACCAGTTTACGGTACTCATTGGAGATAACGGCACTGGAAAAACTGCCATCCTTGATGCCATAGCAATTGGCGCAGGTTGCCTCTTTTCTAGGTTTGATAACTTTGAAAATCTCCAACGTCCTATTAGCGACGACGAGGTGCGTCGCGTGAGATATGAAAAGGGACAGACACCAACAATTGAACCGCAATATCCTGTGTCAGTTTCTTGTATTGGTGTTGTTGATGGCTCTGAAATTACCTGGGAGCGGACCTTACAGCTCCTCGATAGAGATAATAAGGGTCCCTTCTTAAATCAATCCTTATACTCCCATAAGATAGTGAATATCTCAAAACAGCTTCTGGAAAAAGTTCGTAAGGGAGAGGACGTATTATTACCCCTGCTTGCCTATTATGGCACTGGTCGTCTCTGGCTACAAAAAGAGGAAAAGTCTGTTGAAACCGTTAAACCTGGCTCGCGGATGCTGGGATATATAGATTGTTTAAATCCAGCATCGAACCAAAAAGTGCTATTGGGGTGGTTCAAAACGATGGAGATAGCGTCTCTCCAAAGGGGAGGATCTCTTGGAGTACTCAATGCAGTAAAAGCTGCAATTACTAATTGCATAGAAAACTGTCACAGTGTCAAATACGACATTCTTGAAGATGAACTTATTGCTACATTTAAAGATGGACGCACACTGGCATTTCGGATGCTGAGTGATGGTGTCCGTAATATGTTAGCTATGGTTGCTGATATTGCGTATCGAGCCGCAGTTTTAAATCCTCAACTTGGAAGTGAAGCAGCCCAGAAAACGCCTGGGATTGTATTAATTGATGAAATTGATTTGCATTTACATCCAAACTGGCAGCGGCGTGTTGTAGAGGATTTAAGGGCGACTTTCCCTGCTATTCAATTCGTAGCCACCACACATTCACCGTTTATTGTGCAATCCCTTCGTGAGGGAGAACTAATCAATCTTGACTCTCAACCTCCGGAAGAATATCACGATAAAAGTATTGAAGATATTGCCGAAAATGTCATGGGAGTCGAAATGCCTCAGAAAAGTGAGCGCTATCTTGAAATGATGGAAGCGGCTGAGGAATACTATCGGGTTCTACAAGAAGCAAAAGATGCTAATCCAGAGCGGATCGAAGAACTAAAAGCCAGACTAGATGAGCTAACAATACCCTACAGTGACGATCCTGCTTATCAAGCTTTTTTGAAAATGGAACGGGAAGCATCTGGACTTGGCAGCACAGAGAAATGAGACCGATTGAGCGAGGTTCCTGTCCGATAGATAAAGCGGGTGTACCAAAGATATTCAGTAAGTATCAAGATGCACGGGGAGATTTAATCAACAGATTAGGAGAATATTGTTCCTTTTGCGAAACTCCTCTAGGTGCATCTTTGGCGATAGAACACATTCTACCTAAAAATTTGAATCCAGAACTTGAAGGGGATTGGAATAATTTCCTGCTTGCCTGTACTAATTGCAATTCGACTAAAGGGTATAAAAATATTGTGTTGTCAGACTATTATTGGCCTGATCGTGACAACACAGCTCGTGCTTTTGTTTACCTAACTGGTGGGCTTGTGCGCGTTAACCCAAACCTAAGGGATTCTGAGCAGCAGCAAGCGGACAAGACTCTTAAATTAACTGGATTAGATCGTATTCCTGGAAATGATCCTGCTATGAGAGATCGGCGCTGGCTCAATCGCCGCAAGGCTTGGGATATTGCAGAAAGATCACTGCAAAATCTGAGAAACAATGACACAGTGTTCATGCGAGAGCAAATTGTAGAAACAGCAAGAACAAGAGGATTCTGGTCGGTCTGGATGACTGTCTTTCGGCAAGACACCGATATGATAGAGCAGTTTATCAATGCCTTTGAGGGGACTTGTCGCTCATGTTTTGATGACGAGTTTAATTTAGTGCCTCGCCCTGGTGGTGCCATATGACAGCAATACACCAATAAACCGATAAAATTAACCCTGTGCTATCTGTGCAAGGGTTCTATGTCTACAACCTCCTCTGCTCCTTTTTCTCCCGAAGAAATTGCCGCTCAAGGCTTGAAGCCTGAAGAATATGAAGACATTGTTCAACGGCTAGGGCGTCATCCCAATAAGGCGGAGTTGGGAATGTTTGGCGTAATGTGGTCAGAACATTGTTGCTACAAGAACTCGCGCCCACTACTGAAACAGTTTCCTACAGAAGGCGATCGCATTCTTGTTGGTCCCGGAGAAAATGCCGGAGTTGTAGATTTGGGAGATGGATTACAACTAGCGTTTAAGATCGAATCTCACAACCACCCCTCAGCCGTCGAACCGTTCCAAGGTGCTGCGACAGGTGTAGGAGGCATCCTGCGGGATATCTTTACCATGGGGGCGCGTCCAATTGCCCTACTCAACTCTTTACGCTTCGGTTCCCTGGAAGATGCACGGACGCGAAGGCTTTTTAACGGCGTAGTAGAAGGAATTTCTCACTATGGAAATTGCGTAGGAGTGCCGACAGTTGGAGGTGAAGTTTACTTTGACTCGGCATACAGTGGTAATCCCTTAGTCAATGTCATGGCACTAGGCTTGATGGAGACAACAGAAATTGTAAAGTCTGGTGCAGCAGGCATTGGCAATCCAGTCCTTTACGTTGGTTCCACCACAGGTAGGGATGGGATGGGCGGCGCAAGTTTTGCTAGTGCGGAACTTAGTGATAAATCAGTAGATGACCGTCCTGCGGTGCAAGTGGGCGACCCTTTCTTAGAAAAATCTTTAATTGAAGCTTGCCTAGAGGCGTTTAAGACGGGTGCTGTCGTGGCGGCACAGGATATGGGGGCAGCAGGGATTACCTGTTCTACATCGGAGATGGCAGCGAAAGGTGGGGTAGGGATTGAATTGGATTTAGACCTCATCCCAGTCAGAGAAGCTGGCATGGTGCCTTATGAATACCTACTGTCAGAATCCCAAGAACGAATGCTATTTGTTGCCCACAAAGGTCGGGAACGGGAATTAATTGATATTTTCCACCGTTGGGAACTTCAGGCAGTGGTAGCAGGCAAAGTCATTGAAGAACCAATTGTGCGAATTCTGTTTGAGGGTAAGGTTGCTGCTGAAATTCCCGCAACCGCTTTGGCAGATAACACGCCCATTTATCATAGAGAAATCTTAGCAGAACCACCGGACTATGCTCGTCGAGCCTGGGCGTGGACAGCAGAATCCTTACCTGAGTGCACTGCCAAGGGAATTGAAATCTCAGGCAATCACAAAAGCTGGAATGATATCCTCCTCCAGCTATTAGATACCCCTACCATTGCTTCTAAACGTTGGGTTTATCGTCAATACGACCATCAAGTACAAAACAATACAGTGATTTTACCTGGTGGGGCTGATGCCGCTGTTGTGCGAGTCCGTCCGGTTGATGCAGTCCCCGCGCCCCAACGTGGTGTTGCAGCAACAGTAGATTGCAATTCCCGCTACGTCTATCTTGACCCCTACGAAGGAGCCAAGGCAGTCGTCGCAGAAGCAGCCCGTAATCTTAGCTGTGTCGGTGCAGAACCTTTGGCGGTTACTGATAATCTCAATTTTGGCAGTCCAGAAAAGCCGATTGGCTATTGGCAGTTGGCATCCGCTTGTCAGGGCATTGCAGAGGCTTGTCGGGAGATGGGAACACCTGTAACTGGGGGGAATGTTTCTCTCTATAACGAAACTCTGGATGCTACTGGTCAACCCCAACCCATCTACCCAACGCCAGTGATTGGCATGGTGGGATTAATTTCTGATCTTAGCCAAGTCTGTGGTCAAGGCTGGCAAGCAGAAGGTGATTTAATTTATCTGTTGGGACTGCCTCTGGCTGACTCCACTCCTCACCTCTCGTTGGGTGGTTCTGAATACCTGGCAACAATTCATGGTTTAGTGGCTGGTAAACCGCCTGTGGTGGATTTTGATTTAGAGCGTCGTGTCCAAGCTGTGACACGGGAGGGGATTCGTCAAGGTTGGATTCGTTGCGCTCATGACTGTGCTGAGGGAGGAGTGGCTGTTGCCCTTGCTGAATCTTGTATTGCAGGTCAACTGGGTGCCCAAATCAACTTGGGGCTGACAGAAGAGTCTCTCTTAAGCCGTTGGGATGAAGTTCTCTTTGGTGAGTGTGCCAGTCGCATTTTAGTAGCTGTGAGTTCCCAGCAACAGGCTCATTGGGAATCCTATCTAAAGGAGCAACTAGGAGAACAACTCCATTACTGGCAACTCCTTGGCAGTGTCAAGAGTAAAGATGCTGGTTTACACCTTCTGATGGCTGACAACCTACCTCTAATCGACGTTACTATCACAGATATAAGCGATCGCTTTTCAAACGCTATCGAACGGCGTTTGGCAGTTTAGCTATAAGACTGAGTGATGACAAACCAGATTATCCAACAGTGCCATCAGGGAGCATCATTTCGGTACTGTCATTGGTGGTCTTGTTAAGAAAATGTTAAGCTTGGTTAACCTTCCAGTGCCTATCAGCTTTGATACAAGTCTCACCACCATCAAATCCGCTTGATTAATTCATTTTATGGATCTACTTTTTCTGTCTGCTTTGCTTTCAGCAACTGAACTAGTGAACAAACAGCAAAGGCTCATAACCTTAGGGATAGGGAGGCGAGCCTAGCTAGAGTTGCTCTCGTTTTTCAAAGCGATGGGCAGTTTCCCCAATACGGAAGCAATGAACAAGCGGATTTGATATGACTTACCACCATTATCAGGAGCAATCTTTACTATGATCCCCCACCAATCCCTCTCTGAGAACAACCCTGCTCAATCCCCTGAGGAGCCTATACAGCGACCCGACAAACAAGAGGAAGCCTGCGGAGTCTTCGGTGTTTATGCACCAGGAGAAGATGTCGCTAAGCTGACTTACTTTGGTCTTTATGCCCTTCAACACCGAGGTCAGGAATCAGCAGGAATTGCTACCTTCGACGGAGAACAGGTGCATTTACACAAAGATATGGGATTGGTGTCCCAAGTGTTTAATGAGGCAATCTTGAGCGAGCTACCAGGAGACATGGCAGTTGGTCATACTCGTTACTCTACCACTGGTTCTAGCCGTATTGCCAATGCCCAGCCTGCTGTTGTTAAGACTCGCTTGGGAACGTTAGCTTTAGCGCACAATGGTAACTTGGTAAATACAAAAGATCTGCGGGAGCATTTGCTTCAGCGTAATTGTAACTTTGTTACAACTACCGATTCAGAGATGATTGCGATCGCGATCGGTTCAGAAGTGGACAGTGGCAAAGACTGGTTGGAAGCCGCCATCAGTGCTTTTGAGCATTGTACAGGAGCTTATAGCTTAGCGATCGGCACTCCTGCTGGCTTAATGGGTGTCCGTGACCCGAATGGTGTTCGTCCTCTGGTTATCGGGACTCTTCCCAGAAGTGACTCCACAAATCGCCCTTACTACGTTCTAGCCTCTGAAACCTGTGGCTTAGACATCATTGGTGCTGAGTACCTGCGTGATGTTGAACCGGGAGAATTGGTTTGGATTACCGAAGAAGGCATGGCATCTTTCCACTGGAGCAAAAAGCCAGAACGAAAGATGTGCATTTTTGAAATGATTTACTTCGCAAGACCTGATAGCGTCATGCATGATGAAAGCTTGTACAGCTATCGCTTACGACTAGGGCGTCAATTGGCACGAGAATCACTAGTGGATGCCGACATTGTAATTGGTGTACCGGACTCTGGTATTCCTGCTGCTATTGGCTTTTCCCAGGAATCCGGTATTTCCTACGCTGAAGGGCTAATTAAAAATCGCTATGTGGGTCGTACCTTTATCCAACCCACCCAAACGATGCGAGAATCTGGTATCCGCATGAAGCTCAATCCCCTGAAAGATGTCTTATCAGGAAAACGAGTTTTGATTGTTGATGACTCGATTGTCCGGGGTACTACAAGCCGCAAAATTGTTAAAGCACTGCGTGACGCTGGTGCAACTGAGGTGCATATGCGAGTTTCTTCGCCACCAGTCACTCACCCCTGCTTCTATGGCATTGATACAGATAGCCAAGATCAGTTGATTGGCGCAAGAATGTCAGTGGAAGAAATTGCTGTGCAGATTGGCGTAGATAGCCTTGCTTACCTTAGCTGGAAGGGAATGCTTGAAGCGACTGGTGAAGACCCCAACAGCTTCTGTTCTGCCTGCTTCACTGGTGATTATCCGGTTCCAGTGCCAGAACTAGTCAAGCGTTCCAAACTTATGTTGGAAAAAGTAGCTAGAGTCTAACCATCTCTGCTGAATAGTCGCTATGGGGGCGCAAAATCTTGCGCTCCTACAGAATGCTTATGGATAGTTTTTTTGTGGAAGTTCCTTTGCTGAATTAGCGATCGCCTTGGCCACTCTTGACTCTCGCTCTCATACTGAAACCAAGACTCGTCAATATCCATCCCTTCTGCCCTCTGCCTTTTGTACCAATCCCCTCATACCTTGATCTGCGTTTCTCCGAGATATTTTTTCAGATAAGGTGAAAAAACCTCATAAATTAGCGTTAGAGGTTGCCCATGGTGCCAGAACAGGTAGTGGCGACCCCAAAAGGGTCCTTTCTCACCAAAAGCCGACTCCAATGCCTCTGAGTGACCGTAATAAATTCCTTGAACATCTCGATACAACTCACTCCGCAGCCGAGCAAGACTTGCCCAAATCGGTATAGTCCGATTCTGTAAATACTCATCAACATGGTTAGCATCCCACCAAGATGCCGCATAAGCCAACCGTTGACCAGACGCTGTGCGTAGCCACACCTGTCGTCGTAGCCTTGGTCCTGGTACGGCTTGGATATGCTTGGGTGCCCCATCATCACTCATTCCAATTATGGACATATCGATGACATCGACCTCAGTCGGCTCACTTGTAAGAAGTTGTAAGTGACGAGTTGGAGAGCCATCTCCCAACAGCAAGATCTGCCAAGTTGGGGCTAGCTGGCTATGGGGTAATCCTTGCTGTACATTTGCTTCCCCACCCTCCCAGATGGGGTTGAGGGCGTGCCAGGTTGTTTGCAGAGTAAAGCTGTTTATTTGTTTCAAAGTTAGAGTTCTTTACATAACTTAACCTTATTCCATAATAGCGCCCCTAACCTCTTGCTCTAGCTCATTTAACCAAGTTGCTAAATCCGCAACTGTAGAGAAATCCAACAGCACCTCTCCTAATCCCTCCAATCGAGCGATCGCACCCGTTCTTCCAGTTGAGGGTCACTACTTTTGAAGCATAAGATGAACGCCTGACAGGTGAAGCATAAGATGAACGTTTGTCCAACTTATGCGTAGAGTCATAGTCACCTATTCATCAGCCGGCATCACTTAGTAATGCGGATGGCGAGACTCGAACTCGCAAGGCTTACGCCACACGCCCCTCAAGCGTGCGTGTCTACCAATTCCACCACATCCGCGCAGTTATCTAATATAGCAAAAAGTAGGCAGATCGTAACTTTTTATTTTTATCGCCGCCGAATCTACTTTGCAATAGTTAAGTCTACCCTCTACCCTCTGCCCTCTGCCTTTGGCTATAATCACTGACCTTTCAGCCTATCCCTGTGAGTTAACCTGGAACAATTTCCCAGAAAAAGTAACAAATAGTGTACGCGATCGCCTTTATCCTATCTGATACGGATGTAGCAGCACTGTTCTATGCACTTTTCAAAAATCTTGATTGCCAATCGTGGGGAAATTGCCCTACGGATTCTCCGAACTTGCGAAGAAATGGGAATTGCCACTGTTGCCGTTCACTCCACAATTGATCGGCACGCCCTTCATGTCCAACTAGCAGACGAAGCTGTGTGCATTGGTGAACCACCCAGTAGCAAAAGTTACTTGAATATTCCCAACATCATTGCCGCCGCACTGACTCGCAACGCCACTGCTCTTCATCCCGGCTATGGTTTTTTGGCAGAAAATGCCCGTTTTGCAGAAATCTGTGCTGATCATCAAATTTCCTTCATTGGTCCTACTCCAGAAGCAATTCGGGCGATGGGTGATAAATCCACCGCCAAAGAAACGATGCAACGATCTGGTGTGCCAACAGTACCAGGAAGCGATGGGCTGCTGACGAGTGAGCGACAAGCCGAAGCGATCGCCCGCAAAATCGGTTATCCTGTGATGATCAAAGCCACTGCCGGGGGTGGTGGACGTGGGATGCGCCTTGTCCACGAAGAGAGTGAACTCGCCAGACTTTTTCAAGCCGCTCAAGGAGAAGCCGAAGCTGCCTTCGGTAATTCAGGAGTCTATCTAGAAAAATTTGTCGTGCGTCCTCGCCATATCGAGTTTCAAATCCTCGCCGATAGCTACGGTAACGTTATCCATCTGGGTGAGCGAGACTGCTCGATTCAGCGGCGTCATCAGAAACTACTAGAAGAAGCCCCTAGTCCCGCTCTGACGCCAGAACTACGGGAAAAAATGGGAACGGCAGCAGTGATGGCAGCAAAATCCATTAACTACGTGGGTGCAGGTACTGTCGAGTTTCTTCTCGATGCCTCCGGTGCCTTCTACTTTATGGAAATGAATACCCGCATTCAAGTTGAGCATCCTGTCACTGAAATGATTACAGGATTAGACTTAATTGCCGAACAAATTCGCGTTGCTCAAGGGGAGAAACTACAACTCACCCAAGACCAGGTTACTCTCAAAGGTCATGCGATCGAATGTCGGATTAATGCCGAAGACCCTGAACATAACTTCCGTCCCCAGCCGGGACGAATTAGCGGCTACTTACCACCCGGTGGCCCAGGTGTGCGTATGGATTCCCATGTCTACACGGATTACGAAATCCCACCCTACTACGACTCCCTGATTGGTAAATTAATCGTCTGGGGACCCAACCGCGACGCAGCGATTAAACGAATGAAGAGAGCCTTGCGGGAGTGTGCAATTACTGGTGTCCCAACCACAATTGGCTTCCACCAAAAAATCTTGGAAACACCAGCATTTCTGGAGGGTGAGGTTTATACCAATTTTGTGGAACAGATGATGCTCTCTGCTAAGGGCTAAAGCATCGGGAAATGGTGAGTATACTTATGACTCCCACTCCCGAAGCCTGTTGCCCTAGTGCATCATTGTCAGCAGTCCTTGCTGACCGAGAAGAATTTCCCGAAGCAAGCTAAAAATCCCTACCCAAATAATTGGGGTGATATCAACGCCCCCAATTGGTGGGACAAGCTTGCGGAGCAGCACCAAAAAAGGTTCTGTCGGCAAAGCCACTAAGTTTAACGGGAAACGATTCAGGTTTACCTGAGGATACCAGGTGAGAACAATCCGAAAGATAAACAAAAGCGTCATCAGTCCTAGCAAAGAACCGACAGTCCAGTTAATCAAGCTATCAGCAGTCATGGGTTGTTGAGTGATGAAAGTCATGCCCCAGCCTTAGAAAGACTGACATAACTCTAGATATGTTAATTTTACGCTTTATAACTAAATGTTAATGGCGTTTCTCAGCTAAGTCATTGAGATTGTCATCCGGGTTGTTCTACGACTTCTGCTAAGCCATCCTGAGAGCGAACAGCCCCGAAATAGCTAGACCCCTTTCTGGATCTGGGATTTTTGTGCTATTGACACTCACTAGCAAAGAAGCTGGTCAGGGTAGATCGAAAACTCAAAGCTGAATTGGCTTCTCAAGGGGGAAACACACTATTAGAATTAGTATGAAGAATATCAAACAAGGGTTGAAGTTCTATGACACCTTCATTAGCAAACTTTTTGTGGAGTCTCTTTTGGGGTGCGGCGATTGTTGTTATCCCCGCAACCGTTGCGCTGATCTTTATTAGCCAGAAGGATAAAATCCAACGTTTCTAAACCTAGCGAGTTGTCAAAACCTCAACTCAAAAACAGGGCAGTAGGTCACTTAGCTGCCCTGTTTTATGCTATCTAGAGGCAGATTAGTGACTCTTCGTTTTGCCTAAAGCAAAGGCGAGTAGCTTAAGCTGATATCAGTAGAGTTTGCGACTCAGCCAGCTTTACCGAAAACGTCTAGTTAAAGTAGAGATTTGCTATGATAACTCGCTACCATAGGACTGACTTAGGAGAGCAGCAATGGTAAATTTTGGGCTGAACTCAGCTAGTATTTTAGGCATTTTTCTGGCGGTTGCAGGAGCAGCGTTGTATTTCTTGCGCTCGATACGCCCAGAACTATCACGAGACCAGGATATCTTTTTTGCGGCAGTCGGACTCTTGTGCGGCTTCATTCTTTTATTCCAAGGATGGCGACTTGATCCAATTCTGCAATTCGGTCAGTTTCTGCTGACTGGTACGACAATCTTTTTCGCCTATGAAGCCATTCGTCTACGGGGCGTTGCGACGGAACAGGCAAAGCGGAATACACCGATTGTGGACGATGAGCGACCTGTTAGCAGGACGTATGCGTATCAACAAGAAGCAGAATTGTACGACCAACTAGAGCCGGAAGAGGAAAGATATACAAGCCGACGGCTTCGAGGAACGGAAGATGCCCGTAGTAGCACTAGAGAGCGCTATGAAGGAGAATCTCGTCGTCCCCGGAGTCGAGGGAGTTCAGAACGATTGGGGTCAGGAGAGCGACCTTCAAAACGTCGTCCTCGTCCCACCAGCCGCCCTCCAGAACGCTCCGTGGATACGTGGGAAGCAAACTTAGATACTGGCTGGGAGGAAAAACCGTCTCGCAGTAGCCGTCCTCGTCCTAGCAATCGCCCGGAAAGCAGCGACTCAGAGATACCAACGAAGCCAAGAAAGCGTCGTCCACCGCAAGATAGGCAAGCCTCTGTACCTACTAGAGAGGTGGAGACGGCATCAGCCGATTATGTCGATTATCAACCCATAGATTCTCCAGAGGACGATAGAGACAGCGATAATTCATCCGGGCGTTTTGACTACTAAAAGATTGCCTAATGCACTAGGGGTGCTTTTACTGAAAGAGTGTCCAGTATTGAGCAAGGCAAAGCGTTTTAGTACAGCTAAATCTGTACAGCCCAAGGTGAGAAGATTGACTGTTGTCCGGAAAATCTATCGATCGCGTCGCTGGCGTGTGGGGTTTCTGATGGGCTTTGTTGTCGCCTGTACTCCAGTTAACCCGATCCAAGAGCCAACTACTCTCAATAGCCGCTACACAGATGAGCAACCGACATTAAGCGGCAATGGTCGGTATGTTGCCTTTGTTTCTAACCGGAATGGCGATCGCAAAATTGTGATGTATGACTTGGAACGACAAGTATTTATTGATTTGCCACGCTTGAATCAACAACAAGCGATCGCCGAAAGTCCCAGCCTCAGCCGTAATGGTCGCTACATGGCATACATTTCCAGCGACCAAGGACGCTCAGAAGTAGCCATCTATGACCGGGCAACTAAACGCTCCGAAATTCTCACTCGCAACTATCGTAGCTGGGTACGGAATCCAACCCTGAGTCCCGATGGTCGCTACGTTGCCTTTGAAACCAGTCGTCGCGGTCAATGGGACATTGAAGTGCTAGACCGGGGACCTAATATTGAATTAGATATTCCGGATGGAAGCACATCGTTTCGACAATAAAGGGGTGTAGCAGTGAAACGCTCCCTCTTTTTATCAGCAGCCATTACCCTCACCAGTTTGTTAACTAGCTGTACGGGTTCTGTGCAGCTACTCGATTTTCCCTTTGACCCAGCAGGGCGCAGTTTGAATAGTCTCCAGTCAGAATTGGCTCCCCATCTCGCAGGGCAGTACATCGTGTTTATTTCTGACCGACGTGGTAGCCAGGATGTTTATTTATATGACGCGGTTGCCCGCAATCTGATCGATTTGCCGGGACTCAATGCTTTAGATGCGATCGCTTCTCACCCCGCTGTCTCCGAAGATGGTCGAACCATTGTCTTTGCTGCTACACGCCAAGGGCGTACAGGAATCTACCTCTACAACCGGGAAACGCGCCAGTTACGGAACCTTACAGAAAAACTCCAAGCCGAAGTGCGTAACCCAACGATTAGTGCCGACGGTAGTAGGATCAGCTTTGAAACTAGTGAGAACGGTCAGTGGGATATTGCCATTTATGACCGTTCAGGAAAACCACTCAATTTGTCTATACCGATTCGATGAAGTTGTTGATGAAAGGAAATAAAGATTGGGGGCTGGGGATTGGGAAGATGCCGAAATGTAAGGAGATTCTGTAGAGATGTTCTCCGGAGTAAAGTGTCTTCCTGTCGGGGTATCCTCTTCCCGATTCCCAATTCCCAATTCCCCAATCCTTAATCCCCAATCCCTAATCCCCAAGTCTTGCTGGTTACTCGTTTTGGTAGGATTCCTCACCAGTGGTTGCGGGACTCAGTTCAACTCCCCCCCGCAAATCCTCTCCGGTGGACTCAACAGCCAACGAGCGGATGAGTCTCCCGCCTATAGTAGCGATGGTCGTTACCTAGCCTTTGCTTCTGATCGCGATCGCTCTCGTGATATCTTCCTCTACGACTTACAGCAACGGCGTCTGATTGATTTACCCAACCTTAATCGCCCGAACTCTAGTCAAGACCAACCAGCGCTGAGTGCTGATGGTCGCTATATTGCCTATGTCTCCAGTGAAAGAGGGAAAACAGATATCTTGGTCTACGACCGACAAACCCAACAGTCACGGCTCTTAACTGGTGGTGTTAAAGGCTCACTCAGGCGTCCAACAATTACTGGCGATGGGCAGTATGTCGCCTATGAAACAAGTCAACTCGGTCAGTGGAACATTGCAGTTGTCAAATTAGACACTAAATAAAGCTTTGAGTTGTTAGCGTTGAAGAAACTAGCTTTGGGTTGGTAGAGTCTTGTTCTTATGAGCCGATTGGAGGAATCTGATTAGCCCCGTTTGCCTAACCCTTGTTCCGAACCGATGGAAGATAGGGAAATATGGATTATAGCCATCAGCAGTCAGCTTTCAGCGGTCAGCTTTGGGTCAAATCAGCTCTAGTTAAGGAACGCTCTTCTCCCCTTAATGTCCTAACATTCGTGGCTACTGCTATAAATAGAATTTGATTTCAAACCATCCATCGCTGCCATGCTCAATATGCTAAAACAGTTCCACCAGATTCATGCACACTAACCCATGAGTACCAGACGTCTGCGTATCGCTACATCGGGAATGATTGCTGTAGCTGCTATCGGTGCCACGACCATTGACGCAATCGCTCCGATACAGTTACTGAATTTATCCCTCCAGCCGAATAGCGCTTTTGCCCAAGACATTGATGAACAAACCAACATCCGAGTCTATCAACGGGCAAGTCAAGCGGTCGTCTCCATCAATGCAGGTGATGGAACGGGTAGCGGCAGTATCATCAGCTCAGATGGTTTGGTCTTGACCAATGCACACGTTGTACAAGGCTCTCAGACTGTCGAGGTAGTTCTGGCAGACGGTCGGAAGTTTCAAGCCGATGTTGTTGGCTTTGGTGAGAATGGTCTTGACTTGGCGGTTGTGAAAATTCAAGGGCAGACTAATCTTCCTGCAATTTCCTTTGCCCAGAGTCCCGTGCAAGTCGGTCAACGAGCGTTTGCCATTGGTAATCCCTTCGGTCAATTTCAGGGAACCTTTACGACAGGGATTGTCAGCCGTATTGACAATGAGCGCGGCTTGATTCAAACCGATGCTGCGATCAATCCAGGTAATTCTGGAGGACCACTCCTAAACAGACAGGGCGAATTGATTGGGGTGAATACGGCAATATTTAGTGGCCCTAGAGGTGGCAATATTGGGATTGGTTTTGCGATCGCAATTGACAAAGTACAGCCTTTCCTGACCGCAGTACGAGAAGGACGCGCTTCCCGTACCGCTCAGCGGTTAGGACCCGTTCCAGGTGATACTCCGCCTAAACCACTAGTTCTCAATGGTACTCCTGTCACAGGCAGACTGGGGCGGGGTAGCAGTGTTTTGCCAGTAGATAACAGCTTCTTTGACCTTTATGCTTTTGAAGGTAAAGCAGGTCAGCGAGTCCAAATTGACATGACAAGTCGGGAAATTGACTCCTACTTGATTCTGCTTGACCCAAATGGTGACGAAGTTACTCAAGATGATGACGGCGGCGGTGGTCCAAACTCCAGAATTGTTGCGACACTGCCAGCCGATGGCACCTACTTATTGATGGCAAATTCCTATGAAGCAGGACAAGCGGGTGCTTATAGCTTAAAAGCCGAGGCAACTAGTGCTAGTGCCGGGAATGCCGTAAACCAGGGAGGCTTTATCTTAAGGCAAGAGGGTATCCTTGGTTCTGATGCTGCTGTACTGCCTTCTGATGGGAGTCTGTATCAGGAATATGATTTTCAAGGTCGCGCCGGACAGGCAGTGACAATTGAGCTAGCAAGCCCTGATTTTGACACTTACATCGCACTGCTCGATGCCAACGGTCAGCTAATTGGCGAAAATGATGACGCGAATGAGAACGATCCCAATTCTACTCTTACCGTTACCTTGCCCCGTAGTGGTGTCTACCGAGTGATTGTCAATGCTTACGACAAGAGAGGTCGCGGTCGCTATCTTTTAACTATTAGAGAGTAAGTAGTCGATCATGAAGGGCGTACTCCATAGCACCTAAAAATCTATCTTCAATTAAGGTGAACAGTACACAAACGGAAAGAAAATCTATCTTCCTCTCCTTGGTCGGAATGGGGAGATAGATTTTCATCCTTATGTCAGTAAATGCCGTTCATATTGATGAGAGATTAATTTGATATCACCTCTGTCTACCGAGAGGTTTATCAGCCCAACTTCTTAGGAAAGCTTCTATCTTTCTATAGGAGTGATTTTTTTCCTTAAAGTTGAGCCTTTTATAAGGGCTAACTCAAGCCACTTAGACTAGCCAAAAAGTATTTGGAGTTATCTTAAGACATCTTGCACAAACCCCAGGATTCTGTAAAGTAACAACAGCTATAGGATAGAGGTTGTTAAATAACGAAGTAGTTAACTAATCCTGTTATGGAATAGTCTTCTCCTGGGGTTTGCTAGAGTAGACCTAACCACGTTAATAGACCGTGACCTGTGAGCAATTCCAGCAATAATAGACCGACAAATCCAATCATGGCAAACCGTCCATTGATTTGCTCAGCATAAGGTGTCCAACCAAAAGCAGGTTCAGGTTGGTTATAAGAGCCTTGAGGGGGCTGGTTAGAAGTAGCAGTAGGGGTTTCAGAACTCATGGCTTTGGCTTAACTTCCTTCTCAACTGTCTACGGACTCTAAGTTTTGCACTGATTCAATCAGCGATCGCACTTGGGATACGCCTGTTGACGGCTCAAATCCTAAGGGGAATTTACCTCGTACTAACATTCTTAAACCCAGTGGACCAAGACTAAGTAAGCCTTGAATATCTCGGAAAGAATTACCTACTACTTGTAAGCCAAACTGGCGCTCATCAATCCAACCGCCCTCTTTGACTAAGTCAATCAGCACTTTGCGATGACGAATTTGGCGACTAGCTTGGTCATCTTTTCGATCAAGAATTTCCTGTTTGATTTTACCGATTTGATCCATTGGGGCAACATCCATTGGACAAACCGCGTTGCACATATAACAGCGAGTGCAACCCCAAACGCCTTGGGTTCCTTTGTTGTATTCCTCAAGACGGCTTTCTGTTTTGGCATCACGGGAATCTGCTACCATTCGTTGCGCCTTTGCCAAGGCGTGAGGACCAACAAAATCCGAATTCACCTCACGGGAGTTGCATTCAGAATAGCAGGCACCACAGAGAATACAGTTACCGTTTTGATTTAAACGCGATCGCTCTTCGGGACTCTGCAAAAACTCGCGTTCGGGAACAACTCTTGCACCTGTGCTGACATAAGGATCAACCGCTTCTAAGTTATCCCAGAAGCTATGCATATCTACCACTAAATCCTTAATCACTGGCATATTACCCATCGGTGCGACAGTAATTTCAGGAATCCCAGATTCATTGTGCGTATGCTGCTTCGCCAATTCACTGCCCACATTTTCTTTACAAGCCAAAGCTGAGCGACCATTGATTCGCATTCCACAACTGCCGCAAATTGTATTCCGACAATTCTTACGAAAAGCAAGAGTCCCATCTTGCTCCCACTTAATTCGATTCAGACAATCGAGAATCGTGTTTCCTTCCTCCACATCCAGCGTATAAGTCTGGATCATCGGGGAGGTATTTTGAGTCTGGCGAATAATTTTAAAACAAACTTGCATAACTTACTGACAAGCTCTTGATTATCTAAACATTTCTATGAAAAACTAGCAATCCGCGAGGCATGACAAACATGACGCCTTCTCAGCTAATCTATCTTTCCTTATAATAAACGTTCCAGATTTATGATCACTGCTTATAGTCTAGGACACCAGTGCTGTCCTCATGTACTAAAACCCATCTCTAATTTGATCATTCGACCCAGCTAATTGCCATAGATAGAATTTTACAGATAGAAGCGTTATTGAGTGATGTTAATCTACCTTTGCTCCAAATGCGTAAAGATTCTAAGAATGATAAAAAAATACTTGTCAATGTCGAGAGATTTAACGATATATTTTTTATAGAGCTTTCATAGCTTTGTAAAAAATGACCAATACCATCCTGAAATTTGAAGGATATCTTACGAGATTATGATAGAGACCGCCACTGCTCCACTAACGGGCAAAGCATTGCTTCAAAAAGTAAAAGAGCTATCACACTTGCCCCGGCGAGAAACAGCAAAACGCTGCGGCTATTACACCGTAACTAAAAACGACCAAACTCGCGTCAATTTAACAGACTTTTATGACGCAGTGCTGGCAGCGAAGGGTGTTCCCCTTGATCCAGAGGGAACAAAAGATGGTCGTGGTCGCGAACCGACCTATCGAGTAAGTGTCCATAAAAATGGGCAAATTGTTATTGGTGCAACCTATACTCAGGCAATGGGATTAAAATCAGGTGACGAGTTTGAAATTAAACTGGGTTACAAGCATATTCACTTAAAACAGGTGGATAGTGATACAGCCAAAAACCCAGAAGATGACGACTTGGAAATCGAAGAGGACTAATAGAACTAATCACTTCTGCTCAAGGATAGATCTTAGTTTTATCTATCCTTTGTACAGAATCATGATCTATAGATCCTTACAATTTGCCGCAAAAAGCCAATGGCTATCTTTGATCAGGCAGTAAGTCAGGGGTTGATGTCACTGAGGACATCGACGGCTCTTTTGAAAGTAGCGGCTTTTTTCCTCGCTTGGGCTGCTTTATGGCTGCCTCTGGCAATTCCGATCGCTACAGCGCTGAAATGGCATCCTCCTATGCCTTTGGCAGTAAAGCAAAAGTTACCATTAATAGTCGCACTTTACCTCATTGCCCCTCTCATTTTATGGGGGGCTTCTTGGGTAGATCAGGAGTCTTTTTCGGATTACGGCTTGAACTGGCAATTACCTGTTTTGGTGTCATTAGGGCTGGGTTTAGGCTTAGCTGTTCTCAGCTTAGTAATTATTTTTACTGGGCAATGGACACTCGGCTGGATCGAGTGGCGTTCTGAACATTCCCCACGCTTAGGGCAGGTATTATTGCCAGTATTTTTGTTGGGGTTAGGGATTAGTGTCACTGAGGAGTTGGTCTTTCGTGGATTCTTACTGAATACGCTTCAACAAGATTATTCAGTCTGGGTAGCAGCAGCAGTTTCGAGTGTAATTTTCGCCTTATTGCACTTAATTTGGGAGCAGCAAAATACCCTACCTCAATTGCCAGGACTATGGCTGATGGGGATGGTATTAGTGCTTGCCCGTTGGGTAGATGGTGGTAGTCTGGGCTTGGCAACGGGACTCCACACGGGTTGGATTTGGGGCTTAACTTGTCTGGACTCTACTGAACTAGTTTCTTATACAGGTAAAGGTCCAACCTGGATAACTGGCTTAGGTGCCAATCCCTTAGCTGGTGTCGCTGGAATTGTTTGTTTACTAACAACGGGTATCCTGCTCCAGTGGCTTTTTGCTTAAAATGAACGAGGAACAAAGTCTCCCTGAGTGTTGTCAGCACTTAGGGAGACTCGTTTATTGAACTTCAAATTTAGCTATTCTTGCTGGAATCATTTCTGAATAACAGCAGAATTGCTCCAACTAATAGCATTCCCCCAAGCAACCCGAAGAAACCGAGTTGCTCTTTGAAGAATAACCAGGCAAGTAATGTTGAAGTTAATGGTTCCAGCAAGGTTGTGATGCTAGCGAGTGTCGCTGTCGTATGGCGCATTCCCGATAGGAACAGCACATAGGCGAGGACAGTAGGAACGAGTCCCAAGTACAGTAATATTGACCAACCAATTGCTGGATAGCTAACGACTAACCCACTAAACAGGGCAAAGGGTAGCAGTATAACCGCACCTGTACCAAACCCAATCGTGAGCGACTGGAGTGGGTGATACCGTCCAGCTAAGGCACGGCTACATAGAGCAATTACGGCGTAACCAAACGCTGAACCTAAGGCTAACAGAACCCCTAGCGCCGCATTACCCTGTTCTCCCACCGTATTGGGTTGGACATCCACACACAAGGCTGTACCCACAAGCGCAAAACTAAGAGCGACGATTAGCCTTGGCGTGAGTTTTTCCCGAAATAGCCAAAGGGAGAGAAGGGCAACGATTACAGGTGCAATGCACAGTGTCACGAGAACTGCGATCGCAACTCCTATTTGAGCGATCGCAGCAAAGTAGCAGACTTGGTAAAACGCCATCATTGCGCCAAGCAACAGCATTAACACTAAGTCACGCCGTCGAACTCGGAACATTCGGACTCCCAAGGTATACCAGCAAGCCGAAAATAGTGCTGGTAGTGCGATCGCTAATCGAAAAAACCCGATTGAAAGCGGATTAGTATCCACCAAGCCATAAAGTGCTTTGATCGCCACACCTACTGTGCCCCACAGGACGGCTGAAAGCACAATCAACAACAGCCCATAGGTAGAGCTACCCTGAGCTACAGCTTGAATTTTCATGAAAAAACTATCCTTGCCTCACAAGATAAACAACGACCGAGCCGTGAGGGCAGGATAGGTATAGTGTTATTTTGGCTTAGCCTTAGGCGAAGCCACTAGATAAAAACTGAACCTCCTGCCCTAGTAGGTGCAGGTAGGTGGAGGAGTGCTTTTGTAGCGCGTTCTTAGCACAGTTATGTGTCCTTGATTCGTTATCACTTAGAACCTGCTGAGGACAATATCATAAAAACACACTTATTGTGAAGAGTATTTAGCTTATTAGCAAAAACAAAGTGCTGTTATCAAATATCAATTAGTATCAACGTTCCCCAGAATTGGGGGATAAGGTGAGCAAGTGCGTAACACCTGCAACTATAAAAAAGCGTGAGGGAAAGCCTTGCCCCCACGCCGACACAATTCATGTGCGATTTCCTAACCGCTAATTAGAAACTTCCGCCAATTCAATCACCCGACCATCCATATCCTTCACCAAAAAATTTAGAGGCTTCTCGCTGCGAACTTTGTACTTGAGTCGTCGCATTTGTACGCGCATCAACACTTGTTCTAGGCAATCGTGGTCGAAACATACGTGGCGTTGTTGGTTTTTATTGCCTATGCTTGCCCCGGAGATGACATGGAGCTGAGTATTCTTTTTGAGCTGATACCATAAACCATCAGTACCATTCATCCTTGTCGCACTGGTGGTTCCCAGGCTAGTTGACATATAAAGTGGGTCAAGACCTGTGGCTCCTAATGTTTGCTCGTAGTTGTAGTAGTAGTGTAGAGGGACTTCTGCTGCTGCTAAATTGAGCAAACCCTCATAAAACTGTCGTGCCACTTCCATATCGGACACCATTACAGTATGGACTTTTGGGGCACTGGTGAGAAACATCCACATCGCAACCGCGTAGGCTGCCAATAGCATCACCATGATGCCCTGTGTAGAAAACAGGCTATCTAAAGGTAGACCAGGCAAGAAAGCGCCAAGCGGCAGAGGCTGAACTAGGAAGGAAATAATATCAACTGATAGAATCATGAACTGACAAAGCGTAATGAATCAAGTTTAACTTTGATGAATCTGTTGTCCTGTTACGGGTAAGATTATTACCACCAGACCTGTCCATAGATGTTACTAATTTTAGCTAAGTTATATCATCACTCTCAAAGGCTTCAACATGAAGCAGTCGGTTATCATTTCTCCATAGTCTGGAAACAGGATGGTGGGAAAGTAGCTAGCTGCCTTATTCTGAGGGCAAAGGAGCGATAGATATAGTGGGAAGCATCTGCTTTGATTTTGCTGATTCTATGGGAATTTAAAGATTGTGCAAATTCCGCATTTTTCTGAATCCAATCATCTGATTGTCAAGTCACTGTTTCATCACAGCGATCAGGAGTTGCTAACTCTGTTTCAGCGTCACCCGGAGCATGGGAAGTACTTCACGGCAATATTCTGTCGCTATAGTCCCATTGTCTTTACGTTAATTCGGCATTCAGCGCGATCGCCTGTGCAGGCAGATTATCTATTTGCCCTCACCTGGCGTCATATTTTCTACGAACTGGGTGGACTGGATTTACGTGACGATAATACGCCTGGGTCGAATTCTTTCCAAAACTGGCTCATCAATATGACGGCTGTCTGTATTAACCAAGCCGATTTACCGCCAGTGGAGTCGATTCACTACAACCTCAAAGCCGCACCACCACCATTTTGGTGCTACCTCGAACAAGCCATGGAAAAACTGCCAGCCGTAATTCGGTTAATGGTAGTGATGGCACAGACGTTCCACTGGAGCGAAACGCGGATTGCGGCGTATCTACAAGCGGAGGGAGAAGTCATTTCACCAGCACAAGTGAGAACTCAGCTAAACCAAGGGTATCAACTTTTGGAAGAAGCTCTCCCTGATGATATTCGTGAGGTTTATTTGGGTGGGGAAGCCGCTCATCCAGAGCGCAAGTCGGCAGTCAGTACACTCTAGCCATGCTAGTGTTTGGCAAACACTCCCAAATCGGCGGGTTAGATAGGGTAGCTAGCACAAAGAGCAGCAATGAAGAGAGGGTATCTGTTGGTAAAGGCGATCGCTAGTTCTTCGGGAGTGGGGTTACTAACGCTTCTAGCATCTGTGCTAGTCACCAGTACGGGTGCGTTTGGGCAAACTTTACCCAGTGGTTTCCCAATAATTGACCTCGACGAGCAACTGAATATCCAGTTAAACAACGGTATTCAGAGAGAATCGAGAGATCAAGCGGACTCACTCCTGCGACAGGGAGGACAAGCGCAGCGCCGTGGAGATTTGGAAAGTGCGATCGCCACCTGGTTGCAAGCGCTTGACCTTTATCAACAAGCGGGTGACTTACAGGGATTAGGTCAAACTTACAATTACTTGGGTATAGCCTATGTCAATCTGGGACGCTACCGACAGGCAGAAGATGCCTTCCGCCGACGCTTGGGAATTGCTCGTACCCTAAACGATTTTCAAGCACAGGTTTATGCCTTAAATAATGTGGGTACAGTGCTACTAAAAGATAGGAATCTGGAAGCCGCACAAGATACTTTTTTACAAGCCCTGACGGTTGCCCGTAGTATTAAAAATCGAGAGGGTGAAGGATTAAGTCTGAGTAATCTTGGTTTAGTAGCCGCTGAAGCAGGAAACTATACGGAGGCAATCAATCGCTACGAAGCCGCCTTGGATTTTCGGAGTGCCGCGACAGACCGACTAGGGCAAGCAAATACGCGCAATAATTTGGGAGATGCCTATCGTGCCGCTAAACGTCAAGCAGAGGCTCAAATTTCTTACCGACTAGCACGGATACTCGCTGAAGATAGTCGTGATCTCACCAACCAATTTCGGGCATTGAGGGGCTTGGTACTGTCTCACAGTGCAGCTAGAGAGTATCAATTGGCATTTAGATCGCTTAACCAATATATCGCTCTGGCGCAAAAAGAAGCCAACCGCTCTGAAGAACTGATCGCACTACGGCTATTTGCTGAGCTTTCTCAAGTCACGGGCAATTTGTCCAATGCCCGGACTTATTACATACAAGCGATCGCAGTGGCAAATGCGATCGGAGATACCCAGGAAGAAACCTTTTTACGCAACGATCTCGCTCAAATCCTGTATGAGCAAAGGTGACATCTCCAGACGCTGACTCTTCGAGTACAGCGCAGATCTTATCGTTCCCCCAAACCCCCACAAGATGATAAAACTACTTGTTTGATACAAGGGGAAAGCTAATGCTCTTTTTCCTTTTCCCAAAATTGAATAGGCAATCCCTAGAACCGCTTATTTAGTCATTTGTGCGATCTCACTAACCTTGACTTGTTTAGGAAGCACTTTCAGGTCATAGAACATATCAGTCAGTCTGAACCTGTTAAATGCGATCGCCTTTCAAAGAATGTCTCTCAGAAGCTAACTGTAACTATGAAAAGCTTTAGATTTTAGATTAAGGCAGTGAGGATTTGTAATTCTAAATCTAAAATCACAGTAGGATGTTTCCAACTGATTAGCGATGCTTTCTACTGATTTTCTCAATCCCTGGCTAGTTGCTGTTGGATTAAATACGGCTTTACTCGCGATCGCTTTTATTGCTCCCAAGAAGTTACTGACACCCGCAGGACTATTCCACGGTTGGCTACTTGGTGTCTTGATCTGGGGGACGCTTGGCTGGCAAGGCTACTTGGTAGTACTGTTTTACTTTCTAGTAGGTTCAGGCGTTACTCGCATCGGTATGGCCCAGAAAGAAGCCGAGGGAATTGCGGAAAAGCGATCAGGGGCAAGAGGCCCAGAAAATGTCTGGGGTTCAGCCCTTGCCGGAGCCTTGTGTGCCTTGGGAGTACTGCTAGTTCCGTATTTTAATCAAGACGTAGGAGCGCAACGTCTTATATCCCTACTGTTACTGGGATATGTGGCAAGTTTCTCTACAAAACTTTCTGACACCACTGCTAGTGAGGTTGGAAAAGCTTATGGAAAGCGCACGTTTCTCATCACTACCTTACAGCCTGTGGCGCGGGGAACTGAAGGAGCGGTTAGTTTAGAGGGAACCCTGGCAGGGATCGTTGCTTCAGCCGCGATCGCATTTGTTGGTTGGGGGGTTCATCTCATTGATTTGAGAGGTGTAGCGATTTGTATAATCGCCGCCTTCATTGCCACCAACCTGGAAAGTGTAATTGGGGCAACGCTGCAATCAAAATTTGATTGGATGACGAATGAACTGGTGAACGTTTTTAATACACTGATTGGTGCGATCTCAGCGGTACTGTTGGCTTTAGCATGGCAAGGGTTAAGCTTGGGTACAACCGGAATCGCTTAACTTAAGCGATTCCCTTCCACCCTCAGTTATTTATTCCACTTGTGGACCAAAAACCATTTGTAGAATCACTGGCTCACCATCCGCACGATGATATTTATCCGCCCAAGCGCGGATAACTTCATCCAGTTCTTCCATTGCCTGATCGATATTCTCTGGCGGGATATCCAATTCCTCCAGTAACCGCATCACCTTTGGCTCTCGATCTGCCCAATCCCTCATCAACCGGAAGTACCGCGCCGTATCCTCTACTACGGTATAGGTACGTTCTTTTCCATCTACTGGTGAATATGAGGCACGGGTGAGTGCGTAGTATGGCAACCCCCAAGGGCAATCAACTCGCGTTACTGTCCCTGAGTAGATTAGGCGACGCTTGATGTGTTCAGCCATCGCTTCACTCAACGGGAGGCGTTGCTCTTTGGGCAAATCTTCCTGAGAACGAGTGTGCAGAAATTCAATCAGTTCCAAAAACTGAAGCGAATTGACCACCTGAGCATCTGGCAAGTTATCTGGCAGCTTTTCCTGGATGTATCGTTTTTCTTCAGAGTTAAGGCTTGTTCCAGAAATACGCGATCGCCCTGGTTGCCAAGGGTACTGATCCATCCAAACATAGGGAAATTGAATCAGATAGCGCGGTTCCTGAGAACCTAGCATCTTCAGCAGCTTCCCTTCCGTTAGAGCTTGTCTGACCTCCTCAACAATTACTTTGACCCGCTTTGGCTCAATATGGTGCAAATGCCCAGTCATCCGGGTATTCTCACCTTGCTCCAAGTAGGTCATGTATATCGCACATTTAGCAGCCGTTGCTGCTGCATCCAAGAAAGCCCCGTGTCGGTGGCCGCTGGTTCTCATCGCGCTGAAAGCCAGGTACAGCATAATCTGATCCATTGCGCTGGGGCTGAGGCTTTTGATCAGATCGAGGTGGTTAATCATCTTAGGGGCGGTTATATCGCATAGGTACAGAAGTTTTGTTCTTTAAGTGATTTGCCTCACCGTTGCACCAAATCAGTGAGTTCACCTCACGCCGCAGAACATGCGCTTACGTTAAGCACCCTAATATTTAAAACTGAATATTCTATTATAGGAAACAAATTAATAAGCGTAAAAACTGAAAAAACTCCGCTACCACGAAGGGAAGCAAGATAGATGAAGGTCTTCCAGTAACAATCATAGCTGGGTAAATGGATTTTCTTGTAATTGAAACAAAGGTTTGCGTCCACTTCCGGGATGTGGTGCTGGATTTCCTCTTATTGTAGTTTTTGCCGCTAGCAATTGGGTAGCAGAAGCATCCTGTAATTGTGCTATTCTCCAGTCGGTGATGACCTGAGAACCAACAGAAAGTGGAATTGCTAGTAGAGTAAACACAATAGTAGAGGTAAGAGTACGCATAACAAAAATTTGTGTCAGGGTTTCTAGTCCCTGATACGAGATTTCTGCTATGGGATCAGGACAAACTCTCGTCAAAGCTTACTTGCAGAGCGGCAAAACTCTGGTAATTTTTGAGTAGCGCGATCGCTTCTTACCATAGTCTTGCCGCTCACAGTCGCGGGTGTGCTGAAGGACTCTACATTCACCGTTGCCCCACGGAAATGCTACCCGAAGAGCAAAGCTTAGCTTACTATCTCCTCCTACACCTTCCCAAAAATTCATTGGTGCATGTATAATTGGGGATTCAGCGTCCGCTACCACGATGAGGAGCCTTGTTGTCTTCTTGCTGAGTTTTAGCCGAGAGCGATTGACCAAAGAAAGTAGTGTAAATGCTCATAGCAGATGTCCGTATCAGAGTTTCTAGTACCTGATACGGAGTTCCTGAAGGCACATCAGGAATAACTTCCTTGGAAGTTTATTTTCTTGTGCGAGAATTGGTGTTAAAATTACAGATTTTACGAATGTAATTACGGTATTTCAATCTTTTCGACGACTAACCAGCAACCTGAGTGGTTAAGACGACCCCAAACCGTAAGCTGTTCTTGGTCGAGGCAAGCTTGTAGTTGCTCATCCACGCTGGAGAGTAGAGTAATTAGCCTCCAGGTTTGACCCTCATGAGCCTCTGGAGCCGTCAATGTAATACAGTAATCTTGCTGATTGCAGCGCTGAAAAATGCCTGTGAATCGTGTTGGGGGCTGTGAATTAGGGACTGGTGGTTGGGAAGATTCTGCTGTGACGTTACTTTCAGGCTCGACACTTCCTAGTGCAGTGTGGTCGAAATAACTATCCAGTTGAAAAAGGTTAAAAAACTTACCTTTCAAGCTTTCTTTCCTTCTGCCTTCTGCCTCCTGCCTTCTGCCTTCTTGTACTAGTCCTTTCGTATTACCTGTCGCTGGATAGTTCTCTGGATTATCCAGGTAGTAGCGTTGCCAGGACAGCCAGTCGGGATGGTTTGAAGGCAAATTGAATAAAGGAATAATCGCAGCTGGAGCAACTGGATCTTGCAATAAGGCTTCTTGAATAGATCTAACTTGCAAATCCCTAGGTTGACAATTCAAGCTTACGGATAAGGCGGCTGCCATCCCCGCCGCTTGCCCAATGTTCATAACCACGGGTTGCAACCGCGTTGCACCATTAGCAATGTGAGACACAGAAATATTTTTCTCACAGACCAAAAGACCATCGGTTGAAACCGGGATCAAGCAGCCATACGGAATCGTAAACGGTGTTCCTGTCCAGCGCCCTCCCCAGCGAATGGATTTCGGTTTTAAAGGAAAGTTGATACCGGGATAGTGGTGGTCATTAGCATAGTTACCCACAGCAATGGAGGCGATAGCGAAGCGCTGCTGCGATAGCGAAGCGTTAGCGAGTCTACGCGCTTCGCGCATGCTTCGCAAACGAGCGTCAGCGCAGATCGCATTTCCTCGGCTAATATCGACAGGCAACGCTGCTACTCGTCCGTCAGCAACTGGCAATAAATCTTGCTCCCGCACCGTAACGAGTCCTTGAAGACGACGGCTTTCGCGGTAGTAAGGATGTAGCGCATAAGCCCCTCCACCAAATTGGGAGTTGGGAAAGATGTTATCAGCTAAACCATAGCGATGCCCTAGCTGAGACTGAATAAAGTGAGCAAAACCTTGAGTGTGCCAACGGGCTTCCTGAAGAAACTGTTGCTGCTTATCACTAGATTCAACTAAGCGCCCAACGCCTTCACCATAATCATTGCCACACTGAGGCCAGTTAATCATAAACAGTCCTCCTGGTAGGCGTCCGTAATTTAGAAATTGCTCTGCCCCATAATTGTCCCAAGCACCCACAAATTGCTCCGGGGAATAATCAGGAGGGGCAGGAATCTCTGGGGCATCTTCTGCCTCCCCAAAATCTTTGAGGACGACTACCCAAGTTGGCGCTTGTACGGGATACTGCTGAGTCAACTGATTAACTGACACCGGGGCGCTAGGTTCCTCAAACTCAGATTGCAGTTCCCACCCCCAACGGTACGGCACTTCGGCTAAAGCCAACACATCTCCCAGTTCCGTAGCATCTAGCGTGACTTTGGCTTTAACGGTGAAATTTTCAAATCGAACACCCGTAATGCAGTTGCCTTGGCGCAAAATCTCTAAGGGAGTTTGCCCAGCAATCCACTTCAGGTTAGGTAGCTGCTGCACCCAATCAGCAAGTAGCTTCGCACCTGTGCGAGGGTCAAAACTAAACATACTCACCCAACTGTTGTCTAATCCACCTATCTGCCGTTGCCGCAGTTCCCGCAAAAATGCCCCCCATAAACCCGTTTGAAAGGCGACAAGTTCATTCCCATCAGGCGCTGAGACACCCGCAGAAGTCAGCATTCCCCCCAACCAAGGAAATTCACTCACTAGTAAGGTTTGGGCACCTTGACGTGCAGCTTGAATAGCCGCGGCTGTGCCACCGGTACCACCCCCAACCACTAAAACATCAGTCGTTAATTCATTCATTAGCCATTACCCGGATTAGGAATTAAAAAATTCTCTCAGTCCGTCACTTAAAAAGCGATGAGGAGATGCGGAGATTGGGATTTTTTGTCAGTTATTTCTGCCAGCCTGGTCTAGCGAGTGGTAAAGTCTAAAATCGCGGAAGTTACTAAAAGCAGCAGGATGAAAGCACAAGTATTCCGAGGGGTTAATCAACTGAATTACGAAGAGGTGCCAGTACCCGAACTCCAAAGTGATGAGGTGTTGGTACAGGTGCGAGTCGTAGGACTTTGCCAGTCGGATATTAAAAAGATTCGCTATCCTCTCTATGAACCACCCCGCATTTATGGGCATGAAACCGCTGGGATAATAGCGGCGTTAGGAGAGGATGTTAAGGGTTGGCAGATTGGGCAACGGGTGGTTGTTATGCACCACATTCCCTGTATGCGCTGTGGCTACTGTCTAAATGACAACTTTTCAATGTGCGAGGTTTATAAAAACATCACGACAACGGCTGGGTTTACGCCTAGTGGTGGTGGCTTTGCAGAGTATGTCAAGGTTCCAGGGCATATTGTTCGGTGTGGGGGGTTAATTCCAATCCCCGATCGCGTTAGTTTTGAACAAGCGAGTTTTGTCGAACCGACTAGCTGTTGCCTCAAGGCGGTAAAAAAAGCGCAAGTTAGCCCCGGACAAACGGTTTTGGTAACGGGTGCGGGTCCAATTGGGCTAATGTTCATTATGTTGGTGAAGTGTTTTGGGGCAAGAGCGATCGCAACTGACCTCATCCCTAGCCGCATTGAGAAAGCACTAGCTGTTGGTGCGGAAGCCGCTTTTGATGCCCGTGATGCTGATTTACAACAGAAAGTCTTCTCCCTTACTGAGGGTATGGGTGTTGATACGACTCTCTTAGCTGTTCCTAGTGACAAAGCCTTTTTCCAAGCGCTTGACTGTACACGCAAGGGTGGAAAAATCCTATTTTTTGCCGAGTTCCCGGATGAGGTGGAAATTCCCATTAATCCTAATATCCTGTACCGCCGAGAAATCGACCTGATGGGAAGCTACAGTTCCTCCTATCGCCTTCAGTCTCTTGCTGCTGATATTGTATTTAACCAGCGCATTGATGTGGATGCGTTAATTAGCGATCGCTATCCTCTCCAAAAATTAGCAAAGGCTGTTGAACAAGCGATTACACCAACCCCCGATACTTACAAAATCTTGATCTACCCTCAAGCTACTGTTGGATAGGTTGCCAAAAGTAATCTGCGATCGCGTTTTCTCCTACCACTTGGGCATCTTGAGGACTATCGAACAAGACTGAACGCTGTACTAACTGATTATTAAGGCGTCGCGCAACACGACTCGGTATCCCGTGTCCGTAAACAATATGAGTTTGCCCTGCTAACACCACCACTTGATAGTCTGGATTGGCTCTAATAAATTGGGCAATTTTTTCTGCCATTGTTTCATCCCACAACACCAGCGCTGTGAAAAACCGCTCAAAGCTGTTGCTGTTGCCCTGTCCTGCTTGATGATGCAATTGGTAGCTTCCCTCTGCCATTTTTCGATATTCAGCGTTATCTGTCCGAATTTCTGAAAAGGGTGGGATATGCCGACGTTCAGCAATTGTTAGGCTTTCTAACCCACTACGAGCAACTTTTCGTGTCACCTCTGTCGGTGTATTCAAGGCTAAGACAGGCAGTTGATGAGTTTTAGCGAAGCGAAGTATCGGTGCATAGTACTCCCAAGGGAAACCCCAACGATTGTCATACTCAGTTTGCTCAACTAACTGAGCTTCTGTAATTTTCCCTGCTAAGTATTGGTCAAGAATGTCCTGGTAGGGACGCTGAAACATCTCCATTGCAACGGCGATTTTTTGATTCTGCTGGTGGAGTGCTTGCAGGATTTCTAGTTGCGCTTGATGGTCTTCGGCGCGATTATGTGTTTCTCCCAGGTAAACAACATCAGCTTGCCCAAGTTCCTGCAATATCTGTTGTTGAGTAAGTTGTTGCTGTTCTTGCAGGGGAGATGTTGGTATTTGGGCATAAGTTGGAGTGGTACAGAGAAAGAAAATTCCTAACGACCATGCGTAAAGTTTAGTAATTTGGCGTTTTTTCATAACATTTGCACAGCGTTGGCACAGTTCACCTTAGGCAACAGTTTACAGAAGTACTTACTGAGGTAAATCGCGTTTGCAACTAACTTGGAGATGATACGGTCTTATCATCAGCCACTAAAACTGGCTCCGAGAGTGCAGCGGCAACAGCTTTGAGACATCGCTCATCGGTTAGCATCCAAGCATGGAGGCGAGCAGGCACTATCACTTCTTTACCCACTGGCATCTGAGAACTCTTCGCTGGGACAATTATCAAATCATAAGGTGTCCACATCACAGTGAAGTTCAGCCGTTCCAGCATTATTGAGGCATCCCGATTCAAATCCCGTAGAAACTCACTATCTGGACGCATCTGAATACAGCCAGGACGCCAAGAGAGGTGAGCGGCTAAGGTGCCATGATTGGGCGCAGAGATGCTGATGTAGCGCTGCACTCGGTCGATACCACCCAACCGTTGAATGTAGTAGCGTGAGACAATGCCCCCCATACTGAAGCCAATGACATCTATCGATTGCTTGGGGTCAAAGGTCTTAGCTACATAATCAGCTACTTGTGCCGCTAACTGGTCAAGACTAAGGTCACCGTTGTTCGGTATCAAATTGAAGCTATGTACCGACCACCCTTGGGCGCTCAGGTAGGTAGCCATACCCTGAAAAACGGCGATTGTGTCGGTAATGCCGTGAATCAACAATACAGGATTGCGATCGCGAAGTTTGGGCGTAGCGTAATCACTTGCAATTTTCATAGTCAATCGAATAACTTACCTAACCTCAGCTTAGTCAGCCCCATACCCTAAGCGATCGCTACTGTGGTACACCCAGTGAGAGTGTCCCAATCTGTACAGGAAACATGAGATGATTGTAAATATAGATAAATTCCCTTGTGACCTTGACTAAGCAGAAGTTGAGCATTTATACCGTTTAGAGACAGACTGTAAAGTTTTGTGGAGAAGCTAAGGTGAATCTTGCACTGGGTCGCCGTAAAAATTCATAATTCAATCTGGCAGGAACTTTCGGGCAAACTTCATCTAAAAAGTCGTCACTTGAGCCAAGCCGCGCTAATAACCTTTTGTATCAAAGTTGGAATAGTCGGCTCTCATCTTTGGCAACACCATTAAATTCATCTAAAGCCAGGAGTATTGGTAAATGTTCGGTTTTATCAAAAAGTTGTTCAGTGGAATTGCCGCCTTCTTCGGTGGGCTTATCGGTGGCAAAAAATCTCAAGATAATACGTCAACTGCTCCCAAGCCTAAAAAATCAAAAGGATTTTACCTAGAGCTAGACGAAATTGACAATGCTAAGGCAGTAGTTCAAGAGAAGATAGCAGAACCGCTGAAAGCCGCAGCGGGGACTGTAGCCGAAAAGCTAGAATCTGCAAAGGAAACCGTAGGTGTAGCCGTGGCAGATCGGCCCAAAACCGAACCATCGCCAGAAGCCAAGAAGCCAGAAGCCAAGAAGCCAGAAGCAAAAGCCCAAAAGCCCGATCCCGGCAAGGTTGCCGTCCCATCCAAGAACGAGACAGTAAAAGTTGAAGCTCAGCCAAACCCACCAGCCCCATCCACAAATGGCAAAGTTGAACCTCAAGCTGAACAAACTTTTGCTCCCAACTACTTAATGCCGACAGCTAGTCAGAGTCGCCGTCGTCCTGGGCCAAGCCTTGATATGTTCCGTGATATGGCGCGTCAGGTGAAAACGCCTGGTTAAGCGCTTTTATTGCCCAGAGGCATTTTTGAGGAAAACTAATCCGCTATACAACTGAAATGCTGGGTCCCAAGGCGTTTCTTTACGTCGAAATAAGTCGATGTGAGAGGTCAAGTGTCCCAGCATTTCTTTGTAATCGATGGCTGTTTCGGCAAAGGTTGTGAAATCTGAGCAGACTGGTACCTGAGGCAGTGATTGGTTGAGGAAAGCTAGCAAGTTGTTCCAGCTTCTTCTAGTCGTTGTTTGGTGCAAGGAAGATACGTCTGGTTTAGGGTGCTGAATATTTGGCTGAATTTGGGAAAGAGGAATTCCCTGCTGAAATTGATAATTGCGATCGCCTAATCGCAAAATAGTACGACGCTCAGGTAAATGTAGGTCACAAAACTGCACATAATCGAGAGTTTGAGTTTTGCGTTGTAGATTGCGGCGTGCGTCCAAATCTACAACTTCGTCAAATAGAGGCAAAAGCCCTTCTACTCTTTGGGTCACTTCTGACCACTTGAAGGCAAGCGTTCCTAACTGTCCGTCTGCATTTTTGCAAACAACTGTAGCTTGAGACGAACGATTGTTGGACGTTCCTAACGTTGTCCCTGCTTCACTACTAGAAAAATAATTGACGTTAAAGACGTTAATTTCTTGGATACCACGTAGAGTTCCTGAAAAGCAGGGAATCTCCGCTTGTCGCAGCGATGAAACATAAAATTGCAGTTCTCCTACAGGACCAACGCGATACAGACGCCAGCCTCGTGTTGGAAGTTGTAGCCTTGCGGTGTAAGCATCTATCTGCATAATCCGAGCAAGCTTCTGGGCAGCTGCCTGTTTCACTTCAGCAGCGATGGGTTCTAGGATTAAAAGCCCTAATTCTGTACTATCGGGGTTAGCCGTCGCCTGAGCAAGTGCTTGCTGTCGTTGCTCTTTTTCCCTTCTTTCTATGCGTCCTAGTCCCTGACGCGCTTGCGTCATAATCTTAGGGTTCGTTGTACCTTGGAGTAACTGACGGTAGACTGTTTCAGCCGATTCCGGCTTACCTGTCTCTTCATGCAGTCGTCCAACATAAAGCCGTACCCAAGGGTTTTTCGGTTCCTGCTTTACTAGCTGTTTGAGTAATCGGGTAGCTGTTCGATAATCTTTTCGCTCAAAGGCATCAGCAACTTGGTCAATCATGATGGCAGGGAATTGGGAATTGGGAGTGGCGGAAATTCACACTAAGGGTAGCTTAGCTGAGGAATCTTCCTGAATATTTCTACTCTAAAACTGAAGCGACAAGAGATAGAGCAACGATTGGAGCTGTTACAGCTCTTAAGACGCGGCATCCTAAGGAAACAGGTTGAAATCCGGCAGCAGTGGCTTTATCTACCTCGGTAGTTGTCCAGCCCCCTTCTGGTCCAGTCGCAATGACAACGGAGGGAAGTTGAGGGGTAGAAGCCTGAGCTGTTTTAAGTTGTATTCTTATGTCTTGTAAGCAACTGAGGAGATGAGGAGGATTGCCACGAGCGACGCAAATATAGCGGTAGGTGTGTGGAGTGTCAGCTAGCTGAAGGCTAGTAGCAAAGTCAACAGGATCGAGGATTGTTGGTACAACTTGACGCTCGGATTGTTCAGCGGCTTCTTGGGTAAGGCGTCGCCAGCGTTCAACTTTTTGGGGACTGGGATTGAGCCGTGTGCGATCGCTTTTCAACGGGATGATCGCCGTAACTCCCAACTCGGTTGCCTGATACACCACCTCGTCAAATCCGCTACTTTTGGGCATTGCTGCCATTAACGTCACCGCAAAAGGCAGCTCAGTTTGAACAGATAGAGATTCAATAATTCTAGCTTGCGTGAGGTTGGCTTCTAACTCGCTTAACAACCAACTGCCTTGTCCATCCATTGCAATAAAGCGATCGCCATTACCCAGCCGTAGTACTCGACCCAGATAATGCTGTTGCGCGTCAGTTAAAAGAATCTGCTGGTTTATTCGTTGTTCTAGTGCAATAACCAACCGTTGTAACTGAGCCAATTAATATCTCCTGTTATCTAAACGTTCTCCTCAGAAACAGCAATGTTTCTTTTCACTCAATACTTAATTTTGCTTATAACAGTTTCCTGGAGAGATGAGGTACATCTCAGGTGTGTGAAATCTAGATAGAGCAAGGAAAACAAAAAAGCTGATAGCTGATAGCTGACCGCTTTCTGCTATAGCTACTTACTTAAAACGTTTTTGTTCCGCCCGATAACGTATGGTTTCTGCAATGAAGGCAACTACCCCAGACCCTAGCATTAGCAGAACACTTAGGGCATTAATATCTGGTTTAACTCCTGTGCGGATACGGCTAAAGATTTCCATTGGGAGAGTTGTTGAACCCGTACCTGCTGTGAAGCTAGCAATGAGAAAGTCATCCATACTGAGAACGAAGGATAAAAGACAACCCGCAATAATCGCTGGCATCAATTCTGGCAACAGAACTTTGATAAAGGCTTGTAGCGGAGTTGCGCCTAAATCAAGCGCTGCTTCTTCCAGGTGAGGGTCAAGACCAGAAATTCTTGAGGAGACGACAATTGCGATATAAGCTAGACAAAAGACCACATGGGCAGCGACAATCGTCCACAAACTCAGGGGTGTACCAATAACAGCGAGGAAGACAAGCGTAGCAACCGCGATTGCAATATCAGGAATAATCAGCGGCAGGTAAGATACACCTCGATACAAGCTTTTGCCGGGAAATTGGTAGCGTGCTAAACCGACTGCCATCAGAGTTCCAATCACAGCCGAAATCCCAACAGCGGCGAGAGCAACTATCAAACTATTTTGCAGTGACGTAAGAATCCGGGAGTCTCCCAGTAACCGCGTGTACCACTTGAGAGTAAATCCCTTCCAACCCGCGCTGTATGCCGAATTATTAAAGCTATAAAACGTCAGCACAAAGATGGGTAGATACATATAGAAGAACATCAGTACAGAAAAAATCCCTTGCCAGGAGAAGCTGGGTTTGGATTTAGACTGCAAGATATCTCTGGGAATCTCCTCTTCCTGCTGATGCGAAAGTGTATCTTTCATTGAGTCATACCTATTGCCTTTAGGCATCGCGTCCCTTACTTGCTCAGTAGCTCTCAATTTACCGAATAAATGCTCATCGCTATAATTTTTTCATTAGTTTTGGGACTGTCATGTTAGAGTACAACCCCCAGAGATACTTTCCTTCTTCCGAAGAGCTACCTGACTCTGATGATACGCCTGTGGATAATGAACTACAAGAATTGATTCCTGGTCTGTTGAAGGCAATACTGTTGATGCTGTGGGCAGAGCGCATGGATTGGTTCTTCGGCATAGATATGGGGATTTACTACGATGCCGATAAACCTGCAATTGTACCCGATGGATTTTTGAGTCTGGGAGTAGAGCGGTTTTTTGATGAAGAACTGCGCTTAAGTTATCCGCTTTGGGAAGAGAATGTTGTCCCAATCCTGGTGTTAGAAGTGGTTTCCCAAAATTATCGGGGAGAATACAGCACCAAAAAGGAAGTGTATGCTTCTATGGGTGTGTTGTACTACGTGATTTATTCCTCCCGTCGTCGGAGAAAGCCCCGATTGGAAGTACATCGCTTGGTTGATGGTGCTTATGTGTTGCAACCAGAAAATCCAGTTTGGTTACCGGAAATTGGCTTAGGAATTGGGGCTGAACGGGGAACTTATGGAGGTGTAACGCGAGAGTGGCTTTATTGGTATGACGAACTATCTACACGGTTGCCGACACCGGAAGAACGTACTAAGCAAGCCGAGCAACGCGCCCAACAAGCCGAGCAACGCGCCCGAAGGCTTGCAGAGCAATTGCGATCGCTTGGAGTCGATCCAGAGAATCTGGATCTTCCATAATGCTTCGCCCTTCAACGAGAAAAGTAGACGTGTTCTAACGCTGTGCTGCTTCCCGATCGCCATATTTAAGCAAAAGTGCGATCGCAACACTTACGGCAAAAATTAACACCATACTCAAAGCTGAACCAAATCCCCAGTTTTGAGTTGCTCCCAAAAACTGGTTATAAATCAAACGTGCGCCTGTCATGCTGGACGCACCACCTAGCAACTCTGGATCGACGAAATCTCCCAAACCACTAATAAATACCAACAATGAACCTGCTGCAATTCCTGGTAAAGTTTGCGGGACTGTCACCTTCCAGAACGTCTGAACAGCATTCGCCCCTAAATCAGCAGAAGCTTCCAGCAGGCGCTTATCTAACTTTTCTAGAGAAGCATAAAGAATCAAAACCATGTATGGCAGGTAACTGTAAGCCATACCAATTAACACCGCAGGACTACGATTTAATAACTCTAAAGCGGGTAATCCGATACTGGTTAACACAGTGTTGAGTACCCCAGTCGGTCGCAGAATCGTAATCCAGGCATACGATCGCAACAGTGAGGAAGTCCACAAAGGCAAGATAAACCCCAACAGCAGCAAATTTTGCCAGCGCTTCGGTGCCATCTGTGCTATCCAGTAGGCGACAGGGAACCCCAGAAGCAGGCAAATTACCGTTGTGCCAATCGCAAACAAAAGCGATCGCCACATCACTTGTAGATTAATCGGTTCAAATACCCGCAGATAGTTACCAATCCCAGACGGATTAACCACCATTCCTGGTCGGATATCGGGAACCAAACTCAGCTCAAAAATCACCAGCGTTGGCAGCACCAGCAACAACGTTAACCAAAGACCCGCAGGTGAGAGCAAGATCAAGGGTTCCAACCACTGCCACCGAGGGCGTTTCGTCTCGTTCAGAACTGGCAGTTCAGCGACACTATCCGTTGTACTGGGATTCGGTAGAGAAGGAGGGGTGATGTTAGTAGACACAGGTAGTTTCTCTGAACTGGGGAATAAGGTTGCGCTGGTTCTAGAACACTAGAACAAGAATGCACATTAGACAAAGGCAATTAGGCACTGGTCAGTCTCGTCCAATAGTTGTCATACACTTCAGTAATCTTTTCCTCAACAGGTGCAACACCTTCACAACGCTCTAATGCTGATTCTGACGGAAATAAGCTTTGATTTTCCTGGATTTCTGGAGGTAAAAGCTCAAATGCTTCTTGGTTCGGTGTCGCGAAGCTTAATCGTTCACAAATTTGAGCTGCAACATCGGGCTGTAACATGAAGTTAATCCAAGCATAGGCTCCCTCAACATTTGGAGCTGTTTTTGGAATCGCTAGCGTATCCATCCATACGGAAGAACCACTTTTAGGAAGTACATACCGCAAGTCTTCGTTTTCTTCCATGATTTCATTGGCATCAGAGGAGTAGCACATCGCTACGATTAAATCTCCGCTCAACACTTGAGGTCGCCAAGCATCAGAAGTAAACGAGGCTAGATAAGGCTTCAACTCTACCAATTTTGTATAAGCCTGTTGAATCTCCTGAGGATTAGTTGAGTTATACGAATACCCCAACAATTTCAACACAGCACCCATGACTTCTCGGACATCATTCAGTAACGACATTCGTCTTGATAGTTGTTCCCGGTATTGCCATAGGTAGCTCCAATCAACAGGTTCCGGTTTCAATTTTTGAGCGTTGTAAACTAAACCTGTAGTTCCCCAACTTACGGGTACGCTGTGCCGATTTCCTGGATCATATTTAGGATTAAGAAACTTGGGAAATAGCTGCTCTAGACCAAGAAGGCGCGATGAATCAAGTTCAGCTAATAGCCCTTTATTCACCATCTCCCGCACCATATAGTCAGACGGGTAGATAATGCTGTAAGAACCACCACCTCCCGCTTGAAGTCGAGCCAGCATTGACTCGTTGGAGTCAAAAACATCAGCTACAGCCTTGATTCCTGTCTCCTTCTCAAAGCGGTTGAGCAAATCCTGATCGGTGTAGCCAGACCAAGTGTAGATGTACAACTCTGTGGAAGAACTGGAACGGCTAGCTGGTGGTCGTACATTAGCAAGCGTCCAGCCACATCCAGACAACGCAATACTACTTAGAGTTGCCGAGGCCGCTACCTGTAAGAACTGACGCCGTGTGGAATGTCTTAGGGATGTCCGTCGATCTGTGGGAGGCACAATTGTCTAGTGACTAAGGGTTAAGAAGGTCTACGTGTTAGAAAGCTTTGAAAAATAAATTATGTGATGTAGCAAAAGGCAGAAGGCTTATTACTAGTACATGGTCGCTTGGGTCGTTAAATTTGTCCTTACCTTTATGGCAACAGCTATATAGCGGTTTTCAGTTGGATTAGGTACAGAGGGAAGTGTGTGAAACAAAGAGACAGAGCAAGGACAACAAAAAAGCTGATAGCTGATAGCTGACAGCTTTCTGCTATATGATTACTCCTCCAAAGCCAGACAATCCGTGGCTGCCCAACGAGCATAAACAGCCGTATTGGCATCTGGTAACTTGTTGGTAACATTGGGTAGCCTGACAGTCAGGAGGTCGCCACTGTTTAACTCAACAACATAGTGAACATGGGTTCCCAAGTACATAACGTGCTTAAGATGTCCTTCAAAGCAATTAGTTCTTGAGTCTGGGGGAGAAAGGCTCAGGCGAATTTTTTCAGGGCGTACACTTACCACAATATCTTTAGTATTGCTTGCTGTATCCCTAGGTGACTTGGGCTGCACCACAATCTTCAAGCCTGTTGACGTTGTAATTTGCAGGGTTGAGGCATCAGCGGCTTCTAAATGTCCTCTAAATAAATTTGTATCACCAATAAAATCAGCGACAAATGGTGTTCGGGGACGTTCGTAGATTTCTGTAGGGGTACCAATTTGCTCAATTTTCCCCGATCGCATGACAGCAATACGGTCAGATAGACTCAAGGCTTCTTCTTGGTCGTGGGTCACCATGATGAAGGTTAAGCCTAAGTCTTGATGCAGATTCGAGAGTTCTACCTGCATTTCTTTGCGTAGTTTGAAATCCAACGCTCCTAACGGTTCATCCAATAACAATACAGCGGGACGATTGACTAGCGCCCGTGCTAACGCCACCCGTTGCTGTTGTCCTCCAGACAGTTGAGCGGGGAAGCGATTGGCATAAGCCTCCATCTTTACTTGCTTGAGGGCTTGTTTCACCCGCTCATCAACTTCTGCGGCTTTGAGCTTTTTGAGCCGTAGACCAAAGGCAATATTCTCCACTACGCTCAAGTGATTAAATAATGCGTAGCTTTGAAATACGGTATTTACAGGTCGGCGGTGGGGGGGAACCTGATTCATCGATTGCCCTTGAATCAGTACCTCTCCGGCTGAGGGCAGGTCAAACCCAGCGACTAAGCGTAGGGTGGTTGTTTTCCCACATCCAGAGGGACCGAGAATACTGAAAAATTCACCCCGACGAACACTCAGGTCAATCCCTCGGACAGCTGTCTCGCCATTGAAAACCTTGAAAACTTTGCGAAGTTCAACATCAAGCTCAGCAGCAGTATCCGGAGAGCGTTGTTTTTTAACGGAAGTTTGAGACATATTGGTTATTCAATTACAGTGGCGATCGCCTAATCTGGAATGTAATTCTGTCTGAATTGTCAAGCTGTGTTTCTGTACATTGGTTTATTTTATCTGTCTAGTCCTTAATCTTGATGAGTAATCACTTCACCTCGCACTACCCAAAAGTGTGTCGTCCTATACAGGATTAAACATTGGCGATATCCATCATGCCAAATTGTCATAATCAGCAATAAACTGGGTAGAAATTTCTTTTAAACTCAACCACTGAAACTTTCTAATATAACCGTGATGCAGATTTCTCCAGTGGGGCGTCAAATTACGCCCCGTACCGTCGGACGCAATTATCAATCCCTGTTTGTCATGCTGCTAGTCAGCATCTTCCTGCTGGGAGGTATGGGTTCTCGCCTCGCCTATTTGCAGTTGGTTCAGGGAGAACGTAATCGGCAACTTGCAGAAAACAACCGCATTCGTCTGGTTCCGAAACAACCCGTGCGGGGCAATATTTTTGACCGCAAGGGGAAAGTGTTGGCGAGTAGTCGGTTGTCTCACGCTGTGTTTCTCTGGCCGATTGCCATCAAAGAGGCAGAGTGGCCAAAAACCCGTCAACTCCTCTCCAAATTATTGGATCTCCCTCAAGACGAGATCCAAAAGCGTGTTGAAAAAGCAGGATCTAACTCACTTTCGCTCATCCGGATTGAGCGGGGCATCAGTCCTGCCCAAATTACGGCGTTGGCAGAGTATAGCAGCCAGCTTAAAGGCGTAGAAGTTGATATTGAAGCCGTGCGGGACTACCCCAACGGTGATTTGGCGGCTCATATCTTAGGCTACACCGGAGAGATGAACGATCAAGAGCTAGAAAAGCGTAAAGCCGAAGGCTACCGCCTCGGTGACATTGTTGGACAAATGGGTATCGAGGAGTCCTATGAACAACTGCTACGAGGAGAATGGGGGGGGCAGCAGGTTGAGGTTGATGGTGCAGGTCAGGTACTGCGGATTCTCGGTGAGAAAGACGCAAAATCGGGTAAGGATGTCCAAACTACATTAGATCTGACGACCCAGAAAGCAGCAGAGGCGGCATTAGGCAATCAAAAAGGTGCGATTGTTGCCATTAATCCCAACACGGGTGCGGTTTTGGCAATGGTCAGCCGCCCAACCTTTGACCCCAACATCTTCTCTACCCGTGTTACAGCAGATACTTGGAAACAACTGCAAGCTAAAGGCACTCCTTTCGTCAATCGCGCCATGCGAGGCTTTCCACCAGCCAGTACATTCAAGGTTGTCACCCAAACCGCTGGCATGGAATCTGGTAAATATTCACCTAGTACTGTGTTGCAGACGTTTGCTGCTTTGAACGTTGGTGGAACTTCCTTTGGCGAGTGGAACCATGCTGGCTTTGGTGCTATAGGATATGTTCGCGCTATGGCGATGAGCAGTAATACATTTCACGGTCAAATCGGCAGAGGTGTTGGCGGACCAACGCTGATTAAATGGTCGCGGAATTATGGCTTTGGTCAAAAAACAGGGATTGAGTTGGAAGACGAAGCCACTGGATTAGTAGCGGATGACGCTTGGAAGCGAAAGCAATTCGACTGGGAGTGGACGGTTGGCGATACGGTCAATATGTCTATCGGTCAGGGATTTACCCAAGCCACACCGCTACAAGTCGCTGTGATGTTTGCTGCTCCTGCGAATGGCGGCTATCGAGTCAAACCTCACTTCTTCAAGAACAATGAGCAGGCGAAAAATTCGCGAGTGTCGCTGAATCTGAAGCCAACTACCTTAGAAATGCTGCGAAAGGGTTTGCGCTCCGTTGTTGCTGATGGGACTGGGGCAGCCTTGAAAGTGCCACATCTCCCACCCGTTGCGGGGAAGAGTGGGACAGCAGAGGCTCCTCCTGGCAAGCCTCATGCTTGGTTTGGAGCCTATGCACCATTTGATAAACCAGAAATCGTTGTTGTGGCGTTTGCAGAACATTCTGGCGGTGGTGGTGGTAAGGTGGCAGCACCGATGGTGCGTCAAGTGATGGAAGCTTACTTTAACAAAAAGCCTCCTGAAGCTCCTAAAGATAAAGCAGCCGCTCAGAACTAGGAACAGTTGATTCAGTTAGCTCTTCTGATATAACGGGTAGCCCAGACTGCCATTGACGCAGAGGCACTACAAGTGCTGCCTTGATACTATAGTAAAGACGCTGGATGACAGTGCTGGTAATCGATCGCTACCTAGAAGATGCTCCTCAGTTGTTACAAGTGAGGAGCATAGGCGCTAACAAGGGCAATGTCATGGTGTTACTTGATAGGACTTACACTTTTCAGTCAAGTAGTGCCAAACTGGGTGCATTAAGGCTATACAAGTTGTCTCAGGCTCCCAAAGACATGAGCAAGCATGGCACGATAAATGCGGCACTGAAGCTGGTGTCCCAGATAAAGGTTGACGATAAGCGGGTCGAGGTAACGTTAGATACCCAACGGCAGCCATATCAGCGATATCAAGGATGAACGTAGTCTCTCTCCCCGAAGACCCACCAGTGATTCTGGTGGTGGACGACGACCCGTCTATGCGTGCAGTAATACGCAGATTTATGGAAAAAGACGGGTATCGAGTCGTGGAAGCCGTTAATGGTGAACAGGGCTTAGAAGTCTACAAACGCCTTCAGCCGCATCTTGTCCTGTTAGATGCGCTGATGCCCGTGATGGATGGCTTTGCTTGCTGCACTCAACTGCAATTAATCGCTAGTGAGAGTATACGGGATGCTGAGGTTTTTACCCACATCAAGAGCTTACAAGATGCTTCACGCACACCTGTACTGATGATTACGGGTCTTGATGACCAAGAGTCGGTAGATAGAGCGTTTGCTGTTGGAGCAACTGATTACCTCACCAAACCGATTCATTGGGCAGTGCTGCGTCAACGAGTACGGCGTCTCCTGCAACAGTCTCAGCTTTATCAACAACTAGAGCTAGCGACTAGGGAGTTGCAGCGTCTGGCTAATCTGGATGGACTCACAGGTGTCGCCAACCGACGCCGATTTGATGAATACCTTGATGCGGAGTGGCAACGCTTGGCACGGGAGAATTTGCCGCTATCTCTCATTCTCTGTGACATTGACTTTTTTAAGAAATACAACGACACGTATGGTCATCAAGCGGGTGATGCCTGTCTACGTCGAGTTGCTGATGCTCTAAGCTTTTGTGCAAGACGTTCAGTAGATTTGGTAGCACGGTACGGTGGAGAGGAGTTCGCGGTGATTTTGCCGGATACTACCGTTGCTGGTGCGTCTCAAGTTGCCGAAGAAATTCGGGCAGTTGTTAATACTTTAGAGATTGCTCATGCTCAGTCTGCTGTGAGCCATCACGTTACGCTTAGTTTGGGTATCGCTTGCACCCAGCCAAACCTTAACCTTGAACCAACAATGCTGATTGCCTCTGCTGACGCGGCGTTGTATCAGGCAAAAGCCGCAGGACGCAATACCTACTTTCCTCAGACTTGCGCTCCGTAGTTCGCTAATTCTAGTTCACCAGTGGATGTATCTTTACCCTAAATAGAATCTCACAGTTTTATTCAATCACTGAAGTAACGACGGAAGCGGGAGTCAAGGTGGTGTTTTTTCTGCTGGTTACAGGAAATGCAGAGGGTTTGTAGGTTACTAATGTCATTTTGACCACCACGAGCAAGAGGAATAATGTGGTCAATACTTAGTTGAGTTTCTAGCTTAGTTTTACTACAGCTTTGGCACTGGTAGCGATCGCGTTCAAATACGTATTTCCTCACTTCTGGAGGAATGGGGATTCTGGGTGTTTTTGCCATAACTATAACTGCTGATTTTCCTGGTTCATCATCTGGCGAATATCATCAAGCGGGGATTCGGGTTGGGGAATTTCATTGCTTGGCGCTGTTTCGTCAATTTCAGGCTCATCAGGGCAAAACTCTACGGACACGTTGATTCTGACTTTGCCTTTTTGCCAAGCTTTTTTACCAACTCTTAAAACTTCAGAATCTAGACCGTTAGCAAACAAAGAATTTTTAATTCCTTCCCCTATGCTTAAGCGCCTTTTAATTACTTCGATAAACTCAGGTGATTTGAGATAGATGCTGGCAAAGTTGTTAGATGACACATTAAATTCCCTACCATAAGTTGGCGCGTGTAAAGACAAAATATCATCCTGACCCAATTGTTCAAATTTGGTGTCCATGTCAAGCTCCAGTTTAAACAATCTTCCTGTTAACTATTCTGGTTCATCATTCAACGAATGTCATCCAGTGGCAATTTAGATATTCAAATACATATTTCCTCACTTCTGAAGGAATGGGAATTCTGGGTATTTTTGCCATAACTATGACTGCTGATTTTCTTGGTTCATCATCTGGCGAAGATCGTCTAGTGGTGATTCTGGTAATTCAATTTCGGATGACTCAATAAGTTGTTGTTCTGAATCTTCTTCAACATAAAATTCAACACTGACTTTAATTCTTACTTTTCCTTTTTGCCAGCTTTTTGAGCCAAGCTGAAGCATCTCACAGTCTATACCATCAGTGAACCACCTCGCATAAGGCTCATTTACGCCCTTAGGAGCTAGTATTGCATTATCTATTTTTATTCCATGATAAGAGCTTAATTGACGATTAAGCTGATCTCCTAAATTATTTCCAAATGCTGCATTTACTGCTCTCCTGAATTTACTTACTTTGAAAGTATCATCCCCAAATAATAAAACATCATCCTCATCACAGTTTTGCAAAGAAAATTTTTCTTCCATATCAATCTCTACTCCTTAAAATTATTTTACCTTAATATTTGGGGTGTCTCAGCTAATCTACTTGGCGAATAGAATTCGCAGCTATACAAACGAAGTCCGCCTACGCGGACTAATAGAGTTGAAACCCGCCTACGCGGGTTTTGTTTGTGTAGCCGCGATTTCCTCTCACCCGGATATCTTCTCCTCAACTCTCCGGTTCTAGAGCATCTACCACATCATCTGAATCTGATACAGCATCAAAGCCTGGGCTAACATCGAACCCCTCTGATTCAACAGAAATAGGAATTGCTATTAAATCAGATTCTCCAATCGCAGGTAACTGATGCCTGTTTAACAGCATCCCTTGCAGACAGCTATTAATCCCAGCTACTGCTTGGCTATAAACCTCGATCTTTTGCTCAACCTCATCCTGTAAACGACGATTAGATTTAATCTTTCCCTCCGCTTCTTTCTCCAGAGTTTGCTCTAAAAAAGTACGTGCCTGATTGTATTGCTGTAAAATTGCATCCGCCTGCTCATCTGCCATTGGTAATAGCAGCGTTTTGATAGTTTGATTGATAGTTTGGCGGAAACTGCGCTTGATTGTTTGAGAAACTTTTGGCTCAAAATCTAACTTTAGTAATTGCCGAATTGCTGGTTCAGCTTCAATCATGCTCTCGGCATCATAGCCTTGAGAGGTTTGCTGCAAGGTTTGCCGGAATTGGTAAATTGAAAAGGTGCCTTCATCGTAAAAACGAGGGCTTTCTCGCACAAAGCGATCGCATTCTGTTCTTGCTGCACTCATCAAAGCGCGAGATACCTGCTTCTCCAGCACCTTTAGCTGTTGCTCAATCCCCCCATCATTCCCTAGCAAGCGATAGAGGTGACTATAGTAATCGGAACGACGCACTTGCTCGATCAACCGTTGAAAAAAGCAAGAAGCCACCTCAAGTGACACCTCTACCAAAACATCCTCTAGTTCATTAGCCAGGTAATAAAGTGCTTCCACTAAAACTGCAAGTAGTGGTGCTGTAGCATTACGAGGATGGTTGCGAGTGGCACGGCTGTAAGCTTCTGCAACAGAGAAAGTATTCAGCAACTCATCGAGGCGTTGGATCATTCGGCTTTGGAGTTGGCGAAAATCTGCCTCAAAATTTGGGCAAGCGTTATTCACGACTTGATTGACTTCTTCAGCAATGTGGGTACAAAACTCTTTGCCAACTTGCTGTAATTCTTGGTTGAGACGTTCCAACTCCCGCGCTTTCATCGCCTCAATCTCTTGGGGTTGACTATCTAAGTCTCGATGAACGCTCAGTAACTGTTTCTTTAAGCTAATGCACAACGGTTGTAAGTCATCAGCGAGATTCGCAAAGAGTTGGGGGCGCTTTTCTTCAGTGAGATAACGAGTAATCGCTGCACGAAACTCTTCAATCCCACTATCCTCAATCAGTTGATCGATCAGTGGCGTTCCTTGTTCGGCAAGAATCCGTACATAGTTTTGGTTGGGTGTTTCGTAATTGTTGACAGAAATACGGAACCGATTAGCAGATAACTTGCCGGAGTTGGTACAGTAGCGAAGAAATTCATAGACAAATTGCGGAGTATCCTCCCCGCCAGCCATGCCTTTGACGCTAGCAGCAAAGAGAGAATCTAAACCAAAGCGATCGCGTCCACTCGTACTTTTTATCTGACTGCCATAAAATCCGAGTAATCCACTCGTTTTATGAACCTTGGGTGTATCCCGAAACTGGGAACTAATTAAATCATCCAAGCGTTGCCGCAGTTGGTTGTTGTACCAAGTTTCATCAATACGGTTGAAGATATAGAAAACGCGATCGCGAATCCCTGGATTACCCCGCATCTTCTCCAACAGTTCCGTCTCCTCCGTCGTCATATCCCCAGCAGACGCAGGTTTCAGTACACACACCACGGCTGACGTTTCCTCATCTTCAATCTTGCGATACGTCAGTTCGGCATCCCTCTTGACTGGTGCATCAATCCCCGGCATATCAATCAGCACATTGCCATCTTGTAAGAGGGGATGATTGCAGTAGTATTCAATCCGCTTGAGAACGGCGCTATTACTCCCACGACGCGCATAACCAGCCGCTTCCTTCAGATTAGAGAAGTCAAATTGCTCCATTGAGTAGGTGGCATTGGTGACAGTGTGGATGCGATCGCGATTGCTCACAAACCCTTCCAGCAACAAATCTAGCGCCTTCGCTTGCTTTGCTCTCTCTGACTTACTCTCCCCACCTTCCTGCTGGAGAATTGCCATACATCCCCGGCGTAGCATATCAATCACTTCCGGTTGATTAACATTAGCCGTCACTAATCCCAATCGCTGACACAACGTTGCTGCCTGTTCCCGAATCTCCCCCTCACTCAAAAATGTCAGTACTACCCGTTCCTGACTAGGTTCTGCATGAGCGATGTAACATTCCGTACCCGTCGCGTGTCCTTCTGCACTGTAGAGGAGTTCTCGTTCCAGCAGTGCATTAATCAGCATCGACTTTCCTGCACTAAAGGCACCCGCAAAGACAATCTCAAATGTAGGAGCGATCGCTTTTCGGAGAGATGCCTGAACCACTGTCACATCCTGCGATGTCCGTAATGATGGCTCTTGATGTAACAGATGTAACAGACTCTCTACCTGTTCTTGCAGATTCTGGCACTGAGATAGCATTGGTGTCATGGTGGTGGATAGCTCCATCCAAAGAGGTGTTTAGGCAGATCTTAGTTCTGCCCTTCTCTAAAAAACACCGTGAAATCAACTACAGTTTGTTGCCTCAGCTCAGGATTTGAGCAAAATCATTCATCAAACTCTATATGTCGTAGGGTGCGTCACGACGCACCCCACTAGTGAAGCTACTGCGTAAGTCCCATGGCTTACTGCTTGTACCAGGCTTGTCGCCACTGCTTCATTTGGTCAATTTCTTTCTGTTGTGAAGCGACAATATCTTGAGCAAGTTGCTTGATTTCAGGGCGCTTAGACTTACTCAAGGCATCTTCAGCCATTGTTACCGCTCCTTCATGGTGAGGAATCATTGCGTTGATGAAGCGCAAGTCAAACTCAGCATTGGCTGCCCCTAAATCTCCCTTCATCATCATGCTCTGCATCTGCTCAGGAGACATAGGCATCATGTGTCCCATCTGAGCGTGATAAGCCATTGGGGTATCGCCAGCTTTTGGATACCAGGCTTGTCGCCACTGCTTTAACTGGTTGATTTCACGCTCCTGAGCAGCAATGATATCTTCGGCAAGTTTTTTGATTTCAGGACGCTGAGATTTCTCTAATGCTTCTTTTGCCATTTCAACTGCACCTTGATGGTGTGGTGTCATGGCATCAACAAACCGTAAATCGTAGTCAGCATCCGCAGGGCCTAAATCCATAGACATGCTGTGGTTCATCCCACTGTCACCACTTCCATGATTCATGCCGTCATGATTCATCCCAGGCATTCCACCCGCATCGCTTGCCGGAGGATTTTGAGCTTGGTTTGAGGGGGTTGAACAGGCTGAGAGAACTCCACCTGCTACGGATGCGATCGCAACAAGGCTAAACGCTAAAAATCCACTTTTCAAGGAGATTGGTTGCATAGGTTTCATCTTCAGGTTCATCTAAGACTCAATAAGGCGTTTCCTTCTCTCATTCTGAACCCTCCAGTACGCTGGAGTGTCAACCTTCAAGTGCTGTTCTCACGGCTAGGCAATCAGGAAATCAGAGTTATTCCCCCCGTCAGAGGCACTTAAAGGCGATCGCACCGTCAATTTGTTGCAGGTGAGACAGAAGGAAAATAGTCTATGAGGACTACAACGTAAGAATAGGGATGAACAATTGCCCTTTTCCTTACCTGATTAAACCCTACTCAATCAGTACCTCAAACAAATCAATCTCAGTTAGATTAGCTTCTCAAACTGATTTGAATGTGCCAATTAAAAAATAGTCCACTAACTCGATTAACTAATTCATTTTAGTGATAGTTCGCTTACTCATTGTCTACCTATATATACAAAGGAAGAACTTCTTCTATCTTTAGAGGACACACAATTCAGAAATTAGTACATAGTCTATAATATAACGCTCCTCTTGACTTTTAAAAAAAGAACCTTATTACAAAAAAAGTTGTAATTTCTTGGAACCTTTTGTTTCTTTCCAACGACCTTAGTAGTAACAACGCAAAAATACACTCTACCTGTTGATGAAAGGAACTATGAAACGCACACTTAAGTCTGTTCTAACTCTCTCGGCATTAGCCACTGTTGTAATCGCTCCTGTTTTGCTATCTGCTGGTAGTGCTTCTGCTAAGCCTGCTGGAACAGATGCAAACTACATCGGCGCTGGGGTTGCAGCCGGTGTTACTAACGGCGGACAAGATGGTGATGCGGCAACTTTTGGTGGCAACATTCAAGGCCGTATCACAACTGATAAAGCTCCTGTTTCTGTACGTGGTTCTGTACTATTTAGTGATGAAACCAGTGCAATTATCCCCATGGTTTCTTACGATGTTCCTGTCACTAACAATGCCAACGTTTACGTCGGTGCTGGCTATTCCTTTGTAGAAGAGAATGGAAAACCAACACCTTTAGGTAACCAAGATGCTCCTGTAGTTTCAGTAGGCGCTGAAGCACAGATTGGTCAAAATATTGTTGTTTATGGTGATACCAAAATAGGCATTGACGCTTATCAAAATAGCCCTAATACTGCTGTGAGTGTTCAAGCTGGTGCTGGTTTCCGCTTCTAGATTCGCTAGCGCTTTATTTGAATAAGATTTCAAATAAAGGCGCTCTAGCGAGTTTAGAAATAATTGAGGACAGGCTATTATAAAGCCTGTCCTTTTCGTTTTAGTTGATGTTAAAAAAATGTATAAAGCGACTTCTCAAAATACTCTGCCTAGAGAAAAGATATTTCGTCTTCTAGGTGAGAGCTAAGTTGTTAACTACCCTTCATTAAAAATTGCTAAGATGCGCCCTGTCTGTAACAATTATTGAAGAAAACTGTTGTTACAGTTAAAGCTAGTCTCTACTACAGGACTAAGCTTAATCAGTAATGTTAAGCCAGCCTCTTCGGCAAGCGTGAAGCAATCGCTTAATGAGGCGGTTCTGTTGTGGGTTTATCTTAGAGTCTCGGCTGATGGATTGAAGCTGATGGAGATGGAATCGAGAGATTTGACGAGAACACAGAGACTGGCTGTATATCTGTTCAATGCCGGGAGAAGAATCCATTAAAGAGTGCATGATTAAACTCAGAAAACTGTTTTTTTTAAATGGGAGCAATTTATAGTTTTTTGCTCATGACTATAGTTTGTTATTTTATTCAACACGGATCTTCTGTCGTCAGAGAGATTTAGAAAATAATTCGGACAATAAAAAACTTGGTTTGCTGCTCATTCTGTCTAGATGATTAAGATGTTAATGCTGACCATCAAAAAGGTAGAGATAAAACTCTACAAAGCCGTATATAAATGTAACTAAATGTTGAGACAAGAGGAATCTTATAGGATTGGCAACAGTCTAGCGCCTATAACCGATCTTGAAAGTTGGAATGGGGAATATAACGTTTGATTTCCGCAGCGCTTCTAAAATGGCTCGTAGGGCTGACGAACCAGGATGAATCGCTAGTAATGTGTTGCTGAAGTCGGTAAACTATCAAAAACCCTAGCTGTAGGGTTTTTGGGTTAGGCGGCTAGCGGCTATAGTACAGATTTTAGGATTTCTTTCATCCTTTCCCTTCATTAGGAAAGCTAACATAGCTAAGATTAAGATCTATAGTAATCACCAAAATTCCGCTCGGTTTACCGGGAATAACGTACACTTGTTCAGACTTGTAGCTCCAATGGTTAACTCTCAGATTTCCTCAGGCCGCAAACTATCTAAAGTAGAAGGACTTAAAGAACGCAGCAACTTCTTGCGTGAACCGGTGGCGACTGAGCTGCGGCAAGACACGACTCACTTTAGTGAAGATGCTATTCAAATTCTTAAATATCATGGCTCTTACCAGCAAGACAACCGGGATAATCGAGTTAAGGGTCAGGAAAAAGACTATCAGTTCATGCTACGCACCCGCAGTCCGGGTGGATTTATGCCGCCTGAACTGTATTTGACCCTCGACAAGTTATCAGAAGAGTATGGTAATCATACACTACGGGTTACAACTCGCCAAGGCTTTCAGATTCACGGCATTCTGAAGAAAAATCTGAAAACGGCGATCGCATCCATTATCCGCAACATGGGTTCAACGTTAGGCGCTTGCGGTGACTTAAACCGTAACGTCATGGCTCCCCCAGCCCCATACAAAAATCGCCCAGACTATTTATATGCTTGGGAGTATGCCGATAAAATTGCCGACCTCTTGACTCCTCAAACGGGTGCTTATTATGAGATTTGGCTGGATGGTGAAAAGGCAATTAGCGCCCAAGAAGACCCAGAAGTAAAGGCGGCGCGTCAGCGTAATGGGAACGGTACCATCTTCCACGATAAAGAAGAGCCACTCTACGGGGAACATTATATGCCCCGGAAGTTTAAGTGTGCGGTAACGGTACCCGGAGATAACTCGATTGACCTTTATACGCAAGATGTCAGTCTGGTGGTAATTACGAATGACCAAGGGGAACTGGAAGGATTTAATGTTCTTGCAGGTGGTGGTTTAGGCCGTACTCACAATAAAGAAGATACGTTTGTCCGGATGGCGGATGCCATTGGCTATGTGTCGAAGGATGAAGTCTACGACTTGATGAAGGCGATTGTGGCAACACAGCGTGACTATGGCGATCGCGTAAATCGTCGTCATGCGAGGATGAAATACCTGCTTAATGATTGGGGTGTGGATAAGTTCCGGGAAACGGTTGAGGGTTACTTTGGTAAAAAGATTGCTCCCTACAAACCGTTACCCGCGTTCAAGTATCACGACTACCTGGGGTGGAATGAACAGGGAGACGGCAAACTGTTTTTAGGGATTTCGATTGAGAATGGTCGGGTGAAGGATGAAGGGAATTTCCGCCTCAAGACCGCTTTGCGAGAAATCGCTCAGCAATTTGCCCTACCGATGCGGCTTACAGCAAACCACAATATCATCATCTATGATATTGAACCGGAACAGCAGTCAACGCTTGAGCAACTTCTTGACCAGCACGGTGTCTCAATTACTCCAGAAACAATTAACCCCTTGGCGCGCTACTCGATGGCATGTCCAGCGCTACCCACTTGCGGTTTAGCGATCGCAGAATCAGAACGGGTGCTTCCTGGGATGATTGACCGAATCCAGGCACTATTGGACAAGCTTGGTTTAGAAAAAGAGCAATTTGTCGTGCGGATGACGGGTTGCCCAAATGGTTGTGCCAGACCTTACATGGCTGAGTTAGGATTTGTTGGCAGTGCGCCCGATACTTATCAAATTTGGTTAGGGGGTTCAGCCGATCAGACGCGACTAGCAGAACCTTATACCGATCGCGTATCATCTCATGAGCTGGAATCCTTTCTGGAACCAATCTTTGCTTACTTCAAGCAAGACCGCAAGCCCGAAGAATCATTTGGAGATTTTTGCGATCGCGTTGGTTTTGATGCAATCCGCGAGTTTACTGTTGCTTATGAGTCTCCAAAACTGAACTTGCAGTCCGATACTGGCTTGGTGAATGAAGTCATCCTGCCAGAACCATCCATGACAAAAGTTAACGGTAAAATTCGTTATCGGATTGGCGTTCGGGATGAACTTTATGAGCGTGTAAAGGCAGCCGCCGCACAGGAAGGTAAGTCTATGACTCAGTTAACAACAGAAGCTTTGGAAGCTTACTTAAAGAAAAAGTAGAACGCTTAGAAACTTCCTGAAAAAACTTAATTTCTGCACAATTGAAGGGGAACAGTAACTCTGTTCCCCTTTAATCATTAGTCATCAGGTTATAAGTTGCCGTAATCCTGCAAATATTTCCCTATGGAAGAATTATTTGAACTTAAAGACTTGCTGTTAAAAGGTGACATCTCAGGTGCGATCGCGATTGTTGAAGACCTCGAAGAAATGGGTAAAAAGGACATAATCAAGACAATTCGCAGTTATGCTGTGATTCTGTTGCTGCATCTGATTAAACAACAAGCCGAGAATCGTACAACTCGCTCTTGGGATGTCTCAATTCGTAATTCTATTCGGGAAATTAAAAGGGAAAATAAGCGTCGTAAAGCAGGAGGTTATTATCTATCTACTGAAGAGTTACTTGAAACATTAGAAGATGCCTATCTGAATGCCCTTGATGAAGCTTCTCTAGAAGTAGAAGAAGGACGTTATTTACCAGATGAATTAGAGCAACTGGTTAATAAAGAGGATATTCTGAATCGCGCTTTGACTTTAGTCTTACCGTCAGAGTGAAAGAGCGATCACACTACATTAATTTACTACATTCAAAAACGCGATAGCGAAGCATGCCGAGAGGCTTATCGCTCTTTACTTCAAAATCTAAAATTAACTCAATCACCAAAAACAACGGAGTGCCAAGCCTTACGCTGGTCGCCTGTATTATCAAACATCACATGCTTAACAATGGTGTACTCTTCTAAAGCGTAGTTGGACATATCCTTACCAAAGCCACTTTGCTTAAAGCCACCGTGGGGCATTTCACTCGCAATTGGGAGATGGTCATTCACCCAAACCGTACCCGCTTCAAGGGCGGCTGTTACGCGCATTGCCCGTTGCACATTGGTTGTCCAGACACTCGCGGCTAAGCCATAAGGGATATCATTAGCTAGTGCGATCGCATTTTCCTCATCTGTAAATCGATTCACCACAACCACGGGACCAAAAATTTCCTCTTGGACAGAGTTCGCATCTTGAGGGGCTTCTACCAAAATCGTTGGTGGATAGAAAAAGCCACTACCCTCAGGTAACTCACCACCCGTGGCAATCTTAATCCCCTGTTGCCGCGCTTCCTCTACCAAACCATGCACCTTGTTCCGCTGTACGGCACTCACCAGAGGACCAATATCTGTATCCGCATCAAAGGGTTTGCCCACCCGTATTTGCTTCGTCAACTCAGTAAAGCGTTCTAGGAATTGGTCAAACACTTCATTTTGAACATAAAAACGAGTCGCTGCTGTGCAGTCTTGCCCAGTATTCATATACGAGGCGGCAACTGCACCTTGGGCGCAAGCTTCAATATCCGCATCAGCAAACACGACAAAGGGCGCTTTCCCTCCCAACTCCAGCGTTACCCGTTTCGCACGTTGACTCGCTAACTCCATTACCCGCTTACCCGTGCGAGTACTACCTGTGAAGGTAATCATCCGAATATCAGGATGGGTACAGATTGCCTCTCCAACGGCAGCTTCTCCGGTAACAACGTTGATGAGTCCGGCTGGAAGCCCTGATTCTAGAGCAATCTTGGCAAGTTCAATTGTAGTAATGGGGGTATTGGGTGCAGGTTTAATCACGATGGCATTCCCCGCCGCCAAAGCAGGACCAATTTTCCACGCTGCCATCATAAACGGGTAGTTCCAAGGCGTAATCGCACCAACAACTCCAATCGGTTCCCGGCGGATCATACTGGTGTAACCACCAAAATAACTTCCTGCTGCCGCCCCTTCTTGATGACGCACGACGGAAGCAAAGTAGCGAATATTGTCAATGGAAAAGGGAATATCTCCACCTTGGCTTAATTTTAGGGGTTTCCCGGTATTTACGCTTTCTAGTTTTGCTAAATCTTCGGCTTTTTGTTCCAGTGCGTCAGCAAATTTAAGCAGTGCTAGACTGCGTTCACCGTAGGATACCTGCGCCCATTCCTTTTGCGCCTGTTTCGCTACTGCAACGGCTTTCTCAACATCTTCAGGCGTTCCTATTGCCACGGTTGCAAAAACTTGACCTGTAGCAGGGTCAATTAAATCCTGACTACCACTGGTAACCTCTTTGTCACCAATAATCATTGGATAGTGAGTTTGTTTTTCCATTTTTACTGTTTGATTTGAATTAAAACAACTAATATTCAACAGAAAGGCTTACTTACTATTGTTATTGTTTAGAACATCTGAACAATAACAATAGTAAGGTTGGATTCCAGTAAATTGAAACTCAAAGATAATGTTCCGGCATCGGCTGTTCGTCAACTTTATAAACGCTAAAACCACGCTTGATATAGTTATCCAATGCGTAAGGACTATCTAAGTTACAGGTGTGAACCCAAAGGCGTTTAGCACCATTATTCCAGGCTTGGACGATGCCGTAACTGAGTAAGTGCTTGCCTAACCCTTTGCCCATGTAGTCAGGGCACAAGCCAAAATAAACAATCTCGGTTGAGTTGTCCGATTGGGCTAATTCAACGTAACCTGCTGGACCATCTCCCACATACAAGACATGAACGCTGGTTTCGGGGGCAGCTAAAAGTGCTTCAAGTTCAGGTTCAGCGAGTAAAAGGCGATCGCGCCACTTCCACTGTTCCCCGACTGAACTATACAAGAAGCGGTAAAACGCGACATCTGGTTCCTCCATTGTCTTCACACTCAATCCGCTACAGTCCTCTAAGAAGGCAGGACGAAATTGGTTTTCATCTGTCATCTGAAGATAGGTTGTTACCAGAACATCAGGGATAAGGCTTGTTGTGGCAGACATCTTAAGGTTTCGCCTCCGGTGGAATCACAACACAGTCGTTGATACTCCAGTACAGGGAGAGGGGAGAATCTTTCGTATAACTTTCCCTTCCTCCCAACTGAGTAACGGTAAGAGTACCGATACCCGTAGTTACCCGACACTCAACCAGTTGACCAATGTAGGTGATGCTGTCAACTTTGCCTGTAGCCTGATTGACAGCTTCTGGATGAGAGCCAATGTAAAATTGTTCCGGTCGAATCATTAACGTCACAGTTTCACCTGTTGTTGGCTGGGAGTTGTGGGAAATCGCCCGAAGTTTCACGCCGTTGACATCTACGACAATCGCCTCATTGCTAGTTTCTAAAACTGTTCCAACTAAAAAATTTGCCTTACCAATAAACTGGGCAACAAAGTGAGTTTTAGGACGAGAGTAAATTTCCTTAGGTGTGCCAATCTGTTCAACCTTGCCATCGTGCATGACAGCAATGCGATCGCTTAATGCCAGTGCTTCCTCTTGGTCATGCGTCACGTAAATAAAGGTGATATTAGTCTTACGCTGCAATTCGCGTAACTCTTCCCTGACTCCCTCCCGAATCTTGGCATCCAATGCTGAAAGGGGTTCATCCAATAGCAGTACTTTAGGACGATTAATCAAGGCGCGTGCTAAGGCTACCCGTTGCTGCTGTCCACCGGAAAGTTGAGAGGGAATGCGATCGCTTAATTCCTCTATCTGAAACATCCTCAACAACTCCCCCACCCGACGCTTTATTTCGTCCTTCGCTACACCCTGCACGGATAGCGGACAGGCAATATTCTGCGCCACATTCATCTGGGGAAACAGCGCGTATTTTTGAAAAACCGTATGGACATCTCGCAGATAAGGTGGCTTCAGCGTCACATCTTCCCCACCTAAGAAAACCTGCCCATATTCAGGAATTTCAAATCCACCAATCAGGCGTAATGTTGTTGTCTTTCCCGAACCACTCGAACCCAGTATCGAGAAAAACTCACCCGCTTGCACATCCAAGGTTACATCCCGAACGGCGTAGACATCTCCTTTAGAAGACGGATAAATCTTACTAACACCTTCAAGAGAAACAAGCTTTTGCAGATGAAATTTTGCTTCTTGATGAGGCGTAGAGTTTTGTTTTAAAAATGAATCCATATTGGCTGCCTTAATCTAGAATTGAAGACTAAAGAATTTAGGAAGTAACATGGGTATCTACCAAAAATTAGCAACTGCTACTACTGGCATAGCCCTAAGCTTAATTGCTATTGAATCAAATCCTGCAAAAGCGGCGACAATTACCTATGACTTTACAGTAGACATAGTTGAAAGCGAACTGCTCAATAATAATTTACTTATATCAGGTTTTTTCAGCTACGATGACTCAACGATAGAAGGAACTGGAATCGAAACAATTCCCGTAATTTTAGCGACGCATATCACCCGATCTAAAAATTTTCCCGACTCTCCTGGATTTATTATTACGTCAGATGATTTGTATGGAGGAGGTGCTCCTGTCTTCCGCAACCAAGCCAATGTTTTATTAGAAAATAGAATGTTTAACGGTTTCCAATGGGATTTAGGAATTAGAAGATTTGAATTCAACATTAATAATGAAGAGTACAATAATCTTTATTTTGCAAGTAGATCGTGTATAGATCCAATTGAGCTATTTTGCAGATCTACAGGAATTGTATCTTACACATTACGTGAAGAACCTGCCGCCTCTGTTCCAGAATCTAGAGGGGTAACTGGTATTTTGCTGCTAGGTTTAGGTTTAATTTTGAAGAAAAATAGACATTTATGCAAAGCAAGTTAACGTCCAAATCAAGCTTGTAAATCCTAAGTATTTTCACGACTTGTAACGGCTTGGTTGAGTAAAACTAAAGCCATACTAGCCAGCAAAACTAACGTTGCTGCCGCCGCAATCTCCGGTGTGATATCTGTTCGCAACCTTGCCCAAATTTCCATTGGCAGGGTATTTTCGCGTCCTGTCAGGAAGATAGTAACAATAACCTCATCAAACGAAAGCGTAAACGCTAACAAAGCTCCAGATATCACGGCACTACGAATATAAGGGAAGATAATATCCAAAAATACTTGCTTTGGTTTTGCCCCTAAATCATAAGCCGCTTCTTCCAGCATTCGCGGAAACTGAGTTAAACGGGCAAGAATTGGCCCCATCGCCACGGGCAAACCAAAAACTAGATGTCCGAGAATCACAGTTATCAAGGACAGTTCTAGCCCAAGATTAGAAAAGTAGGCAAGCATTGCGACTCCCGTCACTATCCCTGGCAATAAAATGGGTAAAGTGATAGCAATCCGAAAAGCACTTTTTCCAAAAAATTGATAGCGATAGATGGCAAAAGCGGCTAGTAATCCCATCAGCGTTGCCAAAACTGTTGCTACTGCTGCAACTTGTAGAGAATTAATTAATGCTTCCCTAAGTGAGGCATCACCAAAAGCAGTACTGTACCAGTTGAATGTCAAACCTTTGATAGGCAAAGACAAGATTTTTGAGTTGTTGAAACTTAGCAAAATAAGGACAACAATGGGCAAGTAGAGAAAAATATAAACTCCGATTGTCCAAGAAGCTAGTAATAATGGCTTTTGTGTAGTTTGTCTCTGCTGTAAGGGTTCAGCAAGTGTTGTCTCGACTTGACTATTTAATTCACTTGTCATTTGAGAAGGTTTTAATATACATATAATCCAAAACCCTAAAAGTTGTCCAAAGCACCCCGCCTCAAAACTAATGCTAGTGCTGAGAAAACCATGATGATTACAAATAATGTAAAGGCAGCACCCAGCGGCCAATTATAAGCAACACCAAACTGAGAAGAAATCACGTTACCCAACATCAAACCACTAGTACCACCAACTAAGCTAGGGGTAATAAAATCTCCCATGGTGAGGGAAAATACACTAATAGCACCTGCCCAGATTCCCGGCATCACCAACGGTAAGACTACTCGTCTAAAAGTGGTAAAAGGTCGAGCATTTAAGTCAGCAGATGCTTCTAATAAGTCCCTCGGCAAACGCTCAAAGGCTGTAATAATTGGCAAAATCATAAATGGTAGCCAAACATGAGCAAATGTTAGGATTGTGGAAAATTGATTGTAGAGAAAAATCTGGCTTGGTTCTTTCAGTATTCCTAAAGATAGTAAAGCACTATTTAAAACACCGTTGTAGCCTAAGATAACTTTCCAGGCGAACACCCTTACGAGATAACTCGACCACAGAGGTAAAATAACTAGTAGACTTCGGCGGAAGTTAGGCTACTATTAATAGAGCCAATCTAACGTAGGGATAGAGCCTTGCCTAGACTAGCCCCCAAGCCACTAAGCCTGGACGAGAGAGAACGTCAACAACTGCAAC
>JAESFV010000211.1_pt1 | contig 64056 bp, 56 predicted proteins | sample 9269471 | NCBI WGS metagenome assembly JAESFV01 (sample SAMN14502647, study PRJNA617108) | algae metagenome | isolation source: Symplocastrum torsivum CPER-KK1 and co-occurring heterotrophs from... | place: USA: Central Plains Experimental Range, Colorado | collected 2001-01-01
TCTACCTGAGCGGGGGTGCAAGGGTTTTGACGAATTTTACCAGATTTCCTGGGAGCTGAGCAACTATCAATCCCGCTTAAACTATTGATGGCTAAGGGTTTCGGCTTTGTGCAGCAAGCCCTAATTATTTTGATATGCATGGCGGTGTATTATCTGCCTGTTATGCCTTCAATCTGTGAGGAGAAAAAATGCTATTTCGTAGAAGGCGTGTTGTCTTTGCTGTCCTGGGTTGCCTCACCTTGCTCATCCTGATTCGCTTTGGGGAAGTGCGTGTTTTGGCTCAACCAACTCCTACCCCATCTGAAGATACAGTAACGGTTACTGAAGCACCAGATTTAGGACGACACTTTAAAGAATTAGGATTTGAGGGGTCGATCTTAATTTACGACTTGAACAACAATCGAACCTACGAACACAATCCTCAACGCAATGTAACTGCAATCACTCCGGCTTCAACGTTTAAAATTTTCAACGCGATGGTAGCGCTAGAAACGGGCGTCATTGCTGATGATGTGGCTGTCCTCACCTGGGATGGGATTGAGCGAGACATCCCGGCTTGGAATCATGATACGAATCTGCGTCAAGGCTTCAAGGATTCAACTGTCTGGTTCTATCAAGTGCTAGCACGCAAAGCCGGACACGAGCAGATGCAGCAATTCATTGATCGGGTTGGTTACGGAAATCGTCAGATTGGAACGGTTCAAGATATTGATCGCTTCTGGCTGCAAGGACCTTTACAGATTACACCCAAGCAGCAGATTGATTTCTTGCAACGATTGCATCAAGGTGATCTGCCCTTCTCCAAACGAACCATGGATCTTGTCAAAGACATCATGATACGCGAACAAACTCCGAACTACACCCTGCGAGGAAAGACGGGATGGTTAACAAGCACCAAGCCAGAAATAGGTTGGTTTGTGGGTTATCTAGAACAGAACAATAATGTTTACTTCTTTACCACAACCATCGACATGCGTAAACTAGAGGATGCACCTTCACGGATTGAGATTACGCGACGTAGCCTCAAGGATTTGGGCTTGCTGTAGTAGCGCGATCGCTCTCAATTGTTGGGTAAGCCAATGCCACTGCATTACAGTCGAGCAAGGCTGTTTAAGAGCTAGTTTTTCTCAAAGTCCCATTAATCAAGGGAGTATAGAATTGAGTTGAGCCTGCAAACGGAATAAATAAATGATCAAAAAAGTTTTTGTGCCTACTGATTGAGTAGGCACAAAAAACGGGTTAACCTAATGTTGGTCAACCCGTGAGCTTGGGAACGCCTAGATAGACTACTTCTGCAACACAAGTTTAACGTTGGCATTCTGCAAGCCACGCTGCTTGACTTCTGCCAAGGTCTTGTTGACTGCATACTTCTGGTTGATCGAGTTGATCAACTCGGTTTGGTTGTGCTTCTTAGCAACGCCCCAAAGGTCAGCAATCAGGTCGAAGGAACCATCGCTATTGCGAGACCAGCCGAGGTCATACTCACCTTCCAGAACAGCAACGAGGTCGGCACGAACCCGCTGACCGTTGTAGCCACGGACATCAGCTTCGGACTTAACGGAGATACCCAGGTCACGGAGAGAAGCCTTCAGGATTTCGGCGTCAGTGATCTTGGTGCGAAGAGTGCTAAAGTGAGACATTTGGATTTCCTCCAGTAGAGATAGAAGAGAAACGACAACGTAGCGTTTTACTTTGCTGTACTAAGCCGCTTAAGTCAAGATGCGGCTTTTTTGTCAAACTGCTAGCAAGAAGAAGTTGCTAGCCTTTCCTCCTGTTGGGAGCAGGAGAAAGCCTTTTAAAACTCCATTCGCTGATATTCAGCAACGGAGGATGCAGCAGGTCGCGCGCGCTGCCTAGCCCAGTCCCTGAGGGCTGTTACCTGCTCTGTCATTGTCCGAGAAAGCGGAAGAGTGGCTTTGATAGCGGCAATGATATCTAGTTGCGTAAATTCCCGGTCTTGAGCAAATGCTTCGTACATCGCAGCAACTAGTGCTTGCTCAATTTCTGCTCCAGAAAAACCATCGGAAACTTTCGCTAACTGCTCAATATCAAAACGGGTGATGTCTCTTCGACGCTTACTCAGGTGAATGTTAAAGATTTGCTGACGTTCTTCCGGTGTTGGTAAATCTACAAAGAAGATTTCGTCAAAACGACCTTTGCGGAGAAACTCTCCCGGTAGACGCTCAACTCGGTTAGCTGTCGCCATTACGAACACAGGTGAGGTCTTTTCTTGCATCCAGGTGAGGAAGGAACCGAAGATGCGGCTTGACGTTCCCCCATCTGAGTCAGAAGACCCTGTAGTGCCAGCAAAAGACTTATCAAGCTCATCAATGAAGAGGATGGCAGGAGAAATTGATTCCGCTGTTTTGAGGGCGTTGCGTAAGTTTGCTTCAGACCGACCTACCATTGACCCATCATAGACCCTGCCCATATCCAGGCGTAGCAGGGGCAGACCCCAGAGGCGAGATGTCGTTTTGGCAATTAACGACTTACCACACCCAGGAACACCTAGAATTAGCATTCCTTTGGGTTGGGGCAACCCGTATTCTCTCGCTCTTTCGGTAAATGCATTAGAACGCTGCTTGAGCCACCGCTTTAGCTCTTCTAATCCCCCAACCGCATCTAGGGTTTCATCTTCTTCGATGTATTCTAGAATACCGTTGCGGCGGATGAGCTGCTTTTTCTCAGAAAGGACAATATCAACTTCAGCCTCAGTAAGGCGTCCAGCTTTGACTTGTGCTTTCCGATAAACTTTCTCAGCTTCGTCGTGGGTTAGACCCAACGCTGCTTTTAGAAGCTTTTCCCGCGTTTCTGTTGTTGTGCGGCGAGCTTTGCTTTGCTCCAGTTGTTGAGACAGCACTTGATTGAGTTCTGTGAGATCTGGCATTGGGTAGTCGAGAACAACCACCTCTTTTTCCAGCTCAATCGGAACTTGCTGTACCGGGGACATTAGAATAATTGTTTTCTGTGTACCCTTAAAACTTGCGATCGCATCCCTCAACCATCGGGTTGTTACTGGCGAATCAATAAAGGGATGTAAGTCTTTAAATATATAGATACCAGCTTCTTTCTGCTGAATAACCCATTGAATTGCCGCCTCAGATGAGATGGTATTGTGCTGGGTAACGTGGCGTGATTGTCCATACTCTACGATTCCGTGGGTGACAGTCCACACGAATACACGCCGTTGTTGTGACTTCGCTTGAGCAATCATGGCTATTGCCCTTTCAGTCCGCTCTTCCTCGGAAGTCACGAGGTAGATCAGAGGATATTGAGCCTGAATGAGAATATTGATCTCTTCTTGCATGACTATCGACCCAATTAGAGACGGCGCAACCACAACCCAAGCATCATCGAGAGCGCAACACTTGTTAGCTCTTCGTTTTGCAACTTTAACAAGGAACTAGTTCCTCTTCACCTTGAGAGCCAGTAGGAGAACCTACTCCCTCTCGAACCTTTTCTACTGGAAGCTCTTCAGCCAGAATGCTGGGTTGACTATCCAGGGATACCATTTCTCCACCTTTGAGAACTACAGAGTTAGAACATTCAGGACAGCTATAGACCTGATGCGTTCTGCCGTAGCTTGCCTCTACTTCATCAACCAACTCCGGGTGGTGTAGATAGAAGACAATTGCTCTCTCTACCATGGCTGACATGGATTCCGTGTCAACTGCTGCTCGAATTTTGAGCTGGCGGTGAAGTCCTGGCGGGAGATACAACGTAACCTTTTGCTTGTCTTGCATAGAATTTTCAATCGTTTTACCCGGGTATGCAAAAAGCTTATCGACTTATTTGGTGGCTGTCAAGACATTAAACCAGCATAACGGCATAATTGTTACATTCCTTAATATTTTCCGGCTATCAAGAGTCATGGACTGGATCAAGAAAGGCACCAAACACAAGTGGAAGCCGTCTTATCAGTGTCCATCATTAACTACGTCACCAAAGGAGTTAGAGAAGTTAGTCGCTATAAGACACACGTCACCACTCAGAGGCGAAAAGCTGTTGGCAGATGGCGAGTTAAGGCTTTGGTAATCGGCAAGATCATTGTCAGTATCATGCCGCTGATTGTCCTGCTGTTAAGCTGTAGCCAGTTCAATATGCGATCGCCGGATAGCTGGAGTATTTACCGCAACTCACGTTACAGCTTTGAGTTTCCCTATCCCAGTAACTGGATAGCTTTTCCCATGCCGGACAATCGGGATGGTCGAGCCTTTCGTGACCCACAAAACCCAAACATAGAAATTAGGGGATGGGCAGCTAACAACCTGGCAGAAAGTAAGGCGCCATCACAAGAAGGAACACTAAAACAGCCACAACGCTCTCAACAACAGAATTTCATAACCGAGCAAGGATTGACAGGGAAACTTAGAGTGGAGGTTGGCTCTGATTTAAGTTTGATGACATTATCCTTGAGCCAGGGAAATGTGCTGTATAGCTGGCAAGGACAAAGCGAGAGTGAGCAATTTGCCGATTACTATCGTTTTTTCAACTACGTTGCTCGGCAATATCGTCTTCCAGTATCTGAGTGAAGAAGATGCAGAGTTGGGGGAGAGAATTTTTAGACATTTGGTGAAAACGTAGTTACATCTTCCCTTGACACAGGTTTCCCTCCTTTTCACTGCCGACAAGCTTCAGTTCTTCTAAAGGTTGCGTATTTCAGTTATTCAATGTTTGTAAAATACGATGATTCGATCTCATTGTATTTGGCACAAGTTATGTCTTCCGAAACTCCACCATCACTAAATTTGCCAACTGAATCTGTACCCTTGCGGATTTTGATTGTGGAAGATGATCCCATGATGCAGCTAGGTTTAGAGCAGTCATTAACCGCTCATCCCCAAATCACGATTGTGGGACAGGCTGAAGATGGCTACATGGGTGTCGAAGCCGCAATGAAATTCAAACCCGATATTGTGGTGATGGATATTGGTTTGCCACGTTTAGATGGGATTGCCGCCACTCAGCAAATCAAAGCCGCACTTCCCGATGTCAGGGTTGTAATGCTGACCTCTCATACAACAGAACGGGAAATTATTGCCTCACTTTCTAGCGGTGCAGATGCCTACTGCATTAAAGGCGCAAGTGTAGATCGGTTGTTAAAAGCGATCGCAGCCGCTGCTGAAGGAGCAACATACCTAGATCCTCAAATTGCTCGTCAAGTCCTTAAGCATCTCACTCCTCCTTCTCCTAGCGGCAATCTCGCCAATTTGTCGCCGCGAGAAATGGAAGTCTTAAAACTAATTGTTGAAGGCTACAGCAATCCAGAAATTGCCGCAGAACTCTACCTCAGCCCGAATACAGTAAAGACTCACGTTCGAGGAATTATGAACAAGCTAGCTGTTGATGACCGAGTTCAAGCAGCGGTTGTTGCACTGCGTTCTGGCTTAGTGTAACCCTGGACTGGAACCACAAAACACACAGATCCGTTGCATAGCGATCGCTACCCTAGATTGAATTTAATACGGTGCTGCTTAGAGAAACACCAAGTGAGAGCGCACAGAACAGCGAAGACTCGGTAGACTGATAAAACAAGAGGTACAGTCGCAATTCTTCTCGGCTTTTAATGTCAGAAAATCCTTGCCTCAGTTTAGCGATCGCGCGTCTGTCAACGGCTGGGGCAGAAAACTTTGCTATATGGGTACTCAAAGCCCCCTATCCTGGGGGCTATGCTCTGCATCACTCTACTTGGTCTGAAACCATGACTCAGACTTGGCTAGCGTGGCAGGAAATGTTTTCGTTGAGGGGGTTACCCCATGTTCCTCTCATCCACCATGCAACCCAGTCTGCCCGTACTCTGCCACCAGACAGTGATGTTGGGGCAACGGGTCAGACAACCAGCTACAGTAGTCGCTTGATGCAGCGCTTGGGTATTGATCTATGGTCGTGGCTGTTTGATGGCCCGATTCAACAAGCGCTTGCGGAAAGTCGGGGAATTGCCATGGGGCAAAATAAACCTCTACGAATGCGATTGGAAATTCGCGACCCGGATTTCATCCCTCTGCCTTGGGAAATCATGCAGCCGATGGCGGGTAAACAAGCAATTTCTCTATCTCAACAACTACTGTTTAGTCGCACAACCAGTGATGTTGACTCGCTTAAAGCCTTGACACGCTCAAACCAGTCATTAAACATCTTGCTGGTATTGGGTCAGGATGCCAAGTCTTCCACCCGTCCGGCGGCTGGGTTGCAGCTAGAACAAGAGGCAGCCGCGTTAGTCAATATTCTCAAAGCCTGCGGACAACCGATCAGCACAAGCGAAAAGTTTGCCTCACCTGTTCCCTGCCATGTGGAAACACTGTTACAACCCACACCCGCTGAACTGATCAGCGCTCTGGAAACGGGTGTCTACAATATCCTGTTTTATGCTGGTCATGGAGAACCTGCGCCAGACGGGGGTTTGCTGTTTTTGCGCCCAGATGCAACGATTAACGGCACAGAACTAGCTCAGGTTTTGGTGCGAACTCAAGTGACATTGGCGGTGTTCAACGCCTGTTGGGGCGCCCAACCTGATCAAGTAGGGACACAAACAACGCCACGCAGTAGCTTAGCTGAGGTGCTAATCCACCACGGTGTTCCTGCTGTTTTAGCAATGCGTGACTCGATAGCCGATCAAGAAGCTTTGAGTTTTATTCAAACACTGGCTCAAGCCCTTGCCACCAGAATGCCGATTGACCAAGCTGTAGCCGTGGCAAGGCAACAACTGTTGACGCTTTACAAATTTAATCAACCGGCTTGGACTCTCCCCGTGCTTTATATGCATCCTGAGTTTGAAGGCGAGTTGATTAAACCGATCGAAGAGGGCATTACAGAATTACCGAGTATGCAACCCAGTTGGGTTGGCGCCCCTGCCCCCGTTGCCTCATTGCGTTCACTAGAATCTACTGATAAGGTTTGGCGAATTCGAGGTGGGCTGATGCGAGTAGGACGTCGCCAGGAAAATGATTTAGTGATTCAAGAGCAGTGGGTGAGTCAGCAACATGCAGAAATTATCTGTCGTGATGCTTTCACCGCTCAAGAGGCTACTCCTACTTACTTTTTACGTGATTTTTCCCGCTATGGGACATTAATCTTACGTCCCGATAACGGCAATGTAGCTAAGCCAGTAAGTAAGAACAATGGCTATCACGATCATCAGGCAGTTGGTTGGCAAAAAATACACCATCAGGAGGTGCCATTACAATCTGGTATCCAGATAAAGTTCGGAAGTACTCACGGTCAAACCCTGGAATTTGTGATTGAATCTTCAGACCATTCGGGCTGAAGATCTACCTGTTATTGCTAATCATCCCCGTACTCGCTTGTTAATACCATGCTTCACTAAATAGCGATCGCTGCTGTATTAAGTAGCTCGGCAAAAAGTGAAGACAGCTATCGTTGATTTTATGACTTGTTACGGAACTGCAGAGAGTGCGGATGTAGCTTAATTCATGCCAGGTTTCATCTACCCAAAAACACAGGAGAGCCATTATGGCAAGCCAACCTATTCACTATGAAAATTGCGAGGATGCTTTGAGCTGCATACAAGGAGAACTCTTAGAAGCACTCTTACAGCCACAGGAGGATTGTTATCCTTGGAATCCAGCAGAACCTGAAGCGGAAGCCTATTTTGCGGAACTGGAACGGGGATTTTCCCTCTGTGACTGGCAAGAAGAAGAAGTTGAGAGCGCCTCTCTAGCGTTCTTTGACCAGCTACATCAGTGCTGGGCATCACCAATGCTACCAGCAACTGAGACATTGATTACCTCTTTATCAAAGCGATTTGCTACCCTGCCTCAGGAATGGCTAGAAGCGATCGCAAACCGCGCCCGACAAGCTTTCTCAACGAACTTGTCGCTAGCTGACCAACTTGTGATGTGTGTGGAGTCGTTACTACCCAATTGGGCAGAGGATGATTTATTAGTCCTCGCACGTCCTTGGGCATACGCGATGCGAGGAAATTCCGAGCAAGCTGTTGCAGAAACTACGGGTGTTCCTCAACCCAGAGACTGGGCAGCTTTATCTCAGGTGGAACAGGTGCGATTGAGTTTGGCAGTTGCCCACTCGGCGCTTGCTCAACTCAAAGATGACATCAATGATTTGGAATCGTCATAAACGCTGACAAAAGAGCAAAGGTAGCATCTAAACAAGTTGAGGCATTGCTTAAGACAAAATTCTCGCCACTCGCTTGGTGGCAAGTGGTAAACGAAATCTGGAAGATTTACTCTAAACGCCAACCGCTAAGCGGTATGGCGTTGATTTTTATAAGAAGTTTTTTGAGTACTCTTACAAAGAAAGCTAAAGCCAAGGTTTGACAAGCAGGTTAGATGTGTCGGCTGACTTTTTTAACAAATTAGTTGGGATCGAATCAATTTAAAAGCCGATCTATAGTTTATAGTGAGCCTTAATTAGATCTCATCTCTGGGTGCATCACTTTTGCTGTGTAGTTTTTAGAAGATTAGGCTTTGTCTAGCCGTCAATTATGTAAAGAAGTTTTACAAAAAACAACATCTTGCATAAACTGGAGAACTTCACCTGATTGATATTTAGAAGTTCAAAAAGCCACGGGCTTGGCAGTTTATAGACACAACCTGTACTTCTTGCCTAGATAGCAAAGCTAAGGCAGATCAGTACTACAGCGATGTAGTAAATACTGATTTTTGCAAGAAACCTCGTGTGTTAAGCACACAATACCGGATAGAAGCTGACTTTTAAAGACGAGCTACAAAGCAAAGCTTTAAGTCAGAGCAATAGCTGCAATTTTCTCTAAGTATTTTCTTAGGGTGCAGTACATAGGATTGAAGACTGGTAACTCATCAAATCAGAAGAGAAATCAAGTCCAAATCTCGCTTGCTTTTCAAGCGTAGCATTATATGGAGAATAAACTTATGCATTGGACTGTTGTTGCTCCTTTTATACGGGAGCAGAGCGATTCCCAGTGGCTGACCCCTTTCGTTCCAGGGCAACGGCACCAGTTCCGTTGTGTTCCACGTCAGGGGTCTACTATAAATTGGCATGAGGCAGCCTTGCCTGTGACGGGAAGAGAGGAGTGGCTAAGATTGTGGAACCAAAGCCAAGAAGCAGTAAAAGCCAAACAAGGTGGCATAATCACGGTCTTTCCCCAATTAGCGGCAACGGTAGGACTAAGGATGGCGAAACTGGGATTCTGGTGGAACCCAACTCAGTCGATGACCTAGTCCAAGCGATCGACAAGTTGTGGAATGATCAGGAACTACGTGAGCGATTGGGTCAAGAAGCCGCCCGTTACACGGCGGAAAATTGTTCCGATGAGGCGGCGGGATCAGCTATGGGTCGAATCCTTGACCAAGTTGCAAACGAAACCCATCTAGGCTGAGAGAGCGGGTTAGAGGTATACAGTGATTGAGTGACCTAGATGCAATTTGATAACAGAGAGTCTCGTTTCTTTCCAAGTTCTTAACATCTCGTGACTATACTAGAGACTCCATATAATGCTACGCCCTCTCTATAAATAGAGGGCTTTTTTTTCCACAAAAACGACTCACCACAACTCAACGGCAACTTCCTTTAATAAGCCCAGCCTGGTTGCTGTACTCTATTAAAGAACTTTCAGTCGTTAAGATTTTCTAGACTAAGGTTATTTAGCATTCTCACCACTTGAAATGACAATAGCCGAACCTAACGGAGTCGAACCCTCAACGAGTACGCAGCCTGTCGGTGTCGCTATCCATTCCTGTCCGAATCTTCTGCAAGGGGTGGCACAAGCAACTAACCAGCTCCTGACAACAGAGGATGATGCCATAGCTATCAACAGAGCTTTGGCAACGTTGGGACAAGTAACATCTGTAGATCGGGTCTATATTTTTGAAATTCATCCCCATCCTGAAACAGGCGACCCGGCTCGAAGTCAGCGATTTGAGTGGGCAAGGGAAACTGTTACGGCTGAAATTGATAATCCCCTGTGGCAGAACCTTTCCTATGCCGCTTGTGGTGTGAGCCATTGGTACGAAACTCTTAAGGTTGGACACTCGTTTAGTGCGCTAGTTCGGGAATTATCAGCAGCGGAACGGCAAATCTTGGAACCGCCTGGGGTTGTATCAATCTTAGTTGTCCCAATTCCAGTTCATGGCAAGTTATGGGGTTTTTTAGGCTTTGATGATTGTCATTCTGAGCGCCGTTGGTCAGAGGATGAGTCAGCCGTTTTGATGACAATGGCAGCAACGATTGGCTCCTGCATAGCTCAGCAGCAAGCAGAAGTTGCTCTGCGAGAAAGCCAATTACGGCTTGAGAAAATTGCCGCGAATGTACCTGGAATGATTTTCCAATTCCTTCAGCGTCCAGATGGTTCCCGCTCAGTGCTTTATGCCAGTTCGGGTTGTCGAGAACTGTATGAGTTGGAACCTGAGGAAATTCAAGCCAACTTTCAGGTGCTGGCTGACTTGATGCATCCAGATGACCTTGAGGCTTATGAGCAGTCTGTCGCCGCTTCCGCCGCTACGGGAGAAACTTGGGTTTGGGAAGGTCGTATGGTAACACCTTCTGGCAAACTTAAGTGGATTCAATGTGCCTCCCGCTTGGAACGACAGCCGAATGGGGATTTGCTCTGGGATGGATTGGTTGTGGACATTACAGACCGAAAGAAAGCGGAGGAGGATCTAAGAGCGAGTGAAGGACGGTTACAGAGTTTCTTTGAAGCCACTTTTGAAGCTGTTTTAATTCACGATCGCGGTACGATTCTCGATGTTAACTGTGCTACTGAGGCTTTGTATGGTTACTCAAGAGCAGAACTGATTGGTCGCTCAGTCCTGGAAATCACGGCTCCTTGCTCATGGGATTTAATTCGGTCGAGAGTAAAATCTCCCTCAGATTTACCCATTGAAGCGATGGGTTTGAAGAAGGATGGCACCATATTTGTCGGAGAGGTTTCAGCAAAAGATATTGTTTATCAGGGGCATAAAGCGCGTGTAGTTGGGATGCGTGATATAACCGCTCGTAAACAAGCGGAGGATGCTCTACGTCAAAGTGAAGCAAAAAATCGCGCTCTCCTTCATGCAATTCCCGATTTAATTTTTCGCTTTAGCAGAGATGGCACTTATTTGGACTGTCAAGCGGAAAATGCGAGTGATTTGGTTGCACCAGCGAGTGGCTTGATTGGGAAAAAACTCCAAGATTTTGTACCAGCACCTGTGTCTCAGCAATTTATGGAGTATATGGCAAAGGTTCTCACAACGGGTGTCACCGAAACTCTAGAGTACCAATTGCCAATTAACAACAAACTCCGTTACTGGGAAGGACGCTTTGCCGTTTGTGGTAATGATGAAGTGCTGGTAATTGCACGGGAGATTACTGAACGTAAGCGTGCAGAGGAAGAACGACAGCTTACAGTTCAGCGCGATCGCCTTTTAGCTCAAATTGCCCTTCGGATTCGGCAATCGCTCGATCTTGAGCAGATTCTCCAAACTACCGTTACTGAGGTTCGACAATTTCTGGAATGCGATCGCGTCTTTTTCACACATATCGATAAGCACCTGCGGGGTGAGGTTTGTGTAGAGTCGGTTTCACCGAAGTGGGGTTCCGTTATAGAAGTATTGCGGGGCAACCCAACTTATATCAAGGAAATCAAAGCGCTATTTGAATCCGGTAATGTTCAAGTCATCAGCGATGTAACGCAGGCGGGTGTCTCTCCCCTACGAGCGCAATACTTTGCACAATATCAAGTTAAAGCTTGCTTGGCTGTGCCAATTATTGTCAGTGACAAGCTGTTTGGCAACTTGGTAGCTCACCAATGCGATCGCACCCGCCAGTGGCAACCCTTTGAAGTTGAATTACTCCGCGCCCTTTCTACACAAGTAGCGATCGCCATACAGCAAGCTCAACTCTACCAACAAGTACAAGCACTCAACACTAATTTAGAACGTCAGGTAGAAGAGCGTACCCAACAACTCAAGCAAAAATACACCGAACTTCAAGAACTTAACCGCCTCAAAGATATCTTTTTGTACGCCGTTTCCCACGACTTAAGGACACCCGTTCTTGGGTGGTTAATGGTACTGAAAAACTTACTCAATCATGAGCCGTCAGCCGTTAGCTGTCAGCCATCAGCCTCTATAGATAACGGACAACAAATGATTGCAGTATCTCGCTCTGTTCTGGAGCGAATGGTTCAAAGTAGCGATCGCCAATTGCGCCTAATTAATTCGCTCTTAGAAGTTCATACCAGTGAAGTTGCAGGAGTTGCCCTGGAGCGAGAACCCTTACAAATCGGTGAACTTGTGCAGTTATTGGTTGAAGATATGGAGCCACTACTGACAAAAAATCAGGTCACATTGGTCAATCAGGTTCCCACCAATTTACCCATGATTAACGCTGACTCTTGCCAACTCAGACGTGTATTTGAAAACTTGCTGACGAATGCCTTCAACCATAACCCGATGGGAATTCAGCTAATACTAGATGCCCAAGTCAAGAAAGGAATGATTTACTGTACTGTTACCGATAACGGTGTGGGGATGAGTCAGGAACTATGCGATCGCCTTTTCCAACTGTATTTCGTCGCTCAGGATGCCAAGGACTCCCCTCAAGGACATCGACCCTATACTGGCTTAGGTTTAGGGTTGTATCTGTGTCGCCAAATTATCACAGCTCACGGTGGTGAAATTGGAGTTAAAAGTCGCCAAAGAGCAGGTACAACCTTTTGGTTTAGTTTACCTACAACACATAAGAAGGTTCCAGCTAAAGGCTATGGGCGATAGGCTGTAGTCTATGTGCTTCGTATATTGAATCTGTCCTTTGCTGAGAATAGTTTTGACTATTCTTTTAAATTAAAGAATATCTTTTTATCTTCTATTTTATCGAGTTTTTATCACAATTTGTATGAGAATCTGATTTATAGAGTTGATTTTCCTCTCCCGTAAACTTCAAATTCTGACATTCGCGGTCGTAACAAGTTGTAGCATTCTGCTGGTGAAAGAACCAGCGTTAGTTGATAAGAATCAACCAAGGTTTTCTCGCTGTCAGCAAATGTTACTACCATTCCGTTGTATGGCTCGTATTCCTCTACAAACTGGAATAGTTCAATTCCGTCTGGATAGCTGTAGGCAAGTTCCTCTTTTGACAGATAAACAATTGCAATATCAATGCTCTCCTCAAGAGAACTCTCAGTGGCCTTCAATCCATAAACTACAATAGCGCCTCTACTTTTCCATAAATAGCCTGACCAGGCAAGTGCGCCGATCATCATGACATTAGAACAGAGGAATTGCTCATGTCTGAGGTGTTCGTTATTGAAATCAATTTTGCTGTTAGACATTAGCTAAAAGTCTCCTGTATGGGAGCCAGTGAAAAGTTGCCTCATAGGAAGCCTGATACCCTTACTCCTTTCAGTCCTAGGCAGAGGTTCGGACAGCATTCATAAGTGCCTGCTGCCTTTCTTGGTTAATAGATGGGTATTAAAAGGGATTATTTCTCACAAAGTAATTCTGCGGCTTTGTCCTACTCTTCTACCGGAAGAAAGGAGCTAATGTGAACTACGGCTGTAACTGTGAACACAAAAAAACCTGGAGGCAGTTTTTCAAACTATTTTCAAATTGCCTAGACCAGCTCCACAAAAATAACCCACCACTAAAAACTCTCCCTCTGATAAAGACAACTGGTGGGAAAATTTTGCCACAAAAGTTGAGGTGGCTTGGAGATTGAAAGTCTGACAAAAGTTAGAGGATTTCCTGGCTTCTATTGAACAGACTTATAGACGAAGACAGCATTCTCGCAGAGTCTAGACGATATAAAATGCCTTCCACCGTACTTATTACAGGCGCTTCTCAAGGTATCGGCAAAGCAACTGCTCTTTTATTTGCCCGCCAAGGGTATGACCTTGTACTTGCAGCGCGTCAGCCTGAGCGCTTAGAAGCTGTCGCTTCTGAGGTTCGATCGCTTGGGCAAAATGCTCTAGCCGTGCCTACGGATGTAAGAGATTCTGAGCAAGTGAACACACTCGTAAAGAAGACACTGGAATACTACGGAACTCTTGACGTACTGATTAATAATGCAGGTATCTATCTCTTAGGCTCGGTGGAAGCATTCTCGCTTAGCGATTGGCACCAAGCTATAGACACGAATTTCTGGGGCTATGTCCACACGATTCACGCGCTATTGCCTCATTTCCTAGAGCGGGGGAAGGGAACGATTGTTAATGTGAGTTCTATTGGTGGCAAGGTTCCAATTCCTTACCAAGTTCCCTATACAGCGAGTAAGTATGCTGTCACTGGGTTAACCCAATCGCTGCACGCAGAACTTGAACCCAAAGGTATTAAGGTTTGTGGAGTTTATCCAAATTTTATCTCAACCGATTTGATGGAACGGGCAATCTTTCGAGGTAAGGATGAAGAGGATGCTCAAGCTCGCGAGGATTTGCTAAGAAAAGGATTGAGTGTTCCGATTATTGAAAAGCCTGATGATGTGGCACAGGCGATCTGGGATGCCGTCAAGCATCAGAAGTCTGATGTCATGGTTGGCTCAGCAAATGTCTCAAACGCCTCTTATAAGATGTTTCCTGGCTTAATGCAGTGGGTATTCCGAAAAGCTTTTGGGGCGAAAGATAAGACCTAATACAAATTAGCTTTTTGATATTAACTGTTCACGGTCAACTCTCAATTAAGTTGAGAGTATTAGCGAAGCAACTTTTTATCAGGATTATGGGCAGAAAACTTGCGCTTGGGTTGATCTGGACAGCCTTTACGGCTTATACCTTGTTGCTTGCCCCTCTTGATCAGCCGGGTACATTGACGGTTATTGGTAAGCTGGTAACGCTTCAGTGGGAGGGGATAAATCCTTATGTTATTACCCTCTTCAGCCTCATGGGTGTTTGGCCAATGGTTTACGCTTGTCTCATGTTCATTGATGAGCGATCGCAAACTATCTCGGCTTGGCCATCTTTCTTGGCATCAAATGGTTCAGGAGTAATCGGCATGATTCCTTATTTAATGCTCCGTGAACCTAGTGAAGAATTTACTGGGAATAAGGGTTTCTTGTTGGAATGTCTAGATTCTCGTCAAACTGGGGTAGCGCTTACCTTAACGACAATAGGCTTGCTTGCCTACGCAGTACTTACTGGAGATTGGGGAGATTTTGTTCATCAGTGGCACACCAGCCGCTTTGTTCATTTAATGAGCGGGGATTTTTGCCTGATGTGTGTCGTATTTCCCTCATTGCTTGGTGATGATATGGCTCGTCGAGGACTCCGGGATTCCCTGATTTTTTGGGCGGTGTCGCTAGTTCCTCTGTTTGGGGCGCTAGCGTATTTGTGTCTCCGTCCTCCTTTGCCAGAGTCCAATGCTTTACTAGAAAATCAGTAAAACCTAGCGACTGGAGTTACGCCTACCTGGAATGTAGGTAATCCAGCAGAAGGCAATGATCAAGAATATCCACGCTAGAGTGATGTGTTCACCGAATAGCTGGCGTAGAAAGTCTTCCATACTTGAAACTCCTCTAATTTTTTACGCCACGCGCTAACTCCCAGACTTTTTCCCATCAAGAAAGGGGAGCCAAATCCTGGCTAACCAGTTATGTTGTACTCCCCTTTCGTCACTAGTGTCAGACTGCCATCTTAAGCACCTTAGTGCAGTGTGGCGGAAATAACTACGCAGTTGAAGAAGGTTAAAAAGCTTACTTTACAAGTTTTCTTTCATAAAAGCCTTCTGCCTCCTGCCCTCTTGCACTTAGTATTTAGAAGAGCCAGTGCGACTTGCCTCATTTGGATCGCGGTAAGCAGTGACTTCTTTCGGCTTACGGAACAGGTTAGCTAACCCGATTAGACCGAGCAAGCCTAGAGCACCCCAATTTGAAGCACGATTTTCTGTTTCTGCAGACTCAACTCCCTGGTAAGTGTTGGTGCCTGTCGTTGCATCGGGAGATGTAGTTGTACCTGTCGTTGCATCGGGAGATGTAGTCGTACCTGTTGTCGCGTCAGGTAATGTGGTCGTACCTGTCGTTGCGTCAGGAGATGTAGTCGTACCTGTCGTTGCGTCAGGTAATGTGGTGGTGCCTGTATTCCCACTACTCCCAGATGTGGTCGTGTCTGAAAGTGTTCCACCTGGAGCTGTCGTCGTGCCTGTAGGCGCTCCAGTCGGAGATGTAGTTGTGCCCGAAGTCGTACCACCCGGAGAAATGGCGCTGCCTGCTGCACCCGTACCGGAAGTTGTACCACCAGCACCCGTGCCCGTACCTAAAGTTCCTGCCCCAGCACCCGTACCAGTACCGGAAGTTGTGCCACCAGCACCCGTACCAGTACCTAAAGTTCCTGCCCCAGCACCTGTGCCAGTACCGGAAGTTGTGCCACCAGCACCTGTGCCAGTACCTAAAGTTCCTGCCCCAGCACCTGTACCCGTACCAGAAGTTGTGCCTGCTCCATCCATACCGGAAGTTGTACCAGCTGCGCCAGTACCGGAAGTTGTACCAGCACCGGAAGTCGTGCCTGCACCAGCACCTGCGCCAGTACCGGAAGTTGTGCCTGCACCTGAAGTTCCACCACCAGCACCTGCGCCAGTTTGGGCAGAAGCTGGGACAGCTAAGGGCAGAGTCGCTAAGCTCAGAGCAAAAGTGCTAGCCCAAACAATCTTAGAAAATTTAGAAGGCTTCATGGTCGTGATTCCTCTTGTGTTATAAACCTCTGGGGGTTTCTATTTTCAAAAACGGTATTTTCAACATAGCTAGCTGCTGATGTCTAACTTGATTTGCCTGTTCTAGCAACTCGTTGCAATGGCTTACTAGATAGGCATAAGAGGAAGAGAGGTTGCAAGAGTGAAACTTATCTAAGCGTTCAGGGTTTTGAAAAAGCGATCGCCAGTCGTTTTCTCTTTCCTTGTTAGACTTAGCCAACAAGCCCTTCTCTCAAGTAATTACTTTAGTTTCTACTGCTTATTTCAACTTCATTCCAAAGAAATAGATCAAACTTATCGTCTCTAATTATTGGGATTTGGAAGAGGTACTACTTGTGGAACAGGACACAATGCCGATCTTCGCTTATGATCTTTGCTTCGAGTAAACTTACTAAAGTTCTACCTGTAGAATGAATTGATTTCAAGAAATTGTGTAACTATAAACACAAAAGCTAGCTAAGCTTATGAGGAAATCAGTTCTTTAACTATCCTCTCCCATTAATTCGTGATTAAAGTAATATTATTAACCAAACTTATCTTTTCAGGCGCTTAGTTAAAACTAGCTAAAGAGGCAAAGTAAAAGAATTTATGAGATAGAGTTATAGGCTGTGAAACCTAGATAGAGTCAGGAAAACAAAAAAGCTGATGGCTGATAGCTGAGGGCTTGCTGCTAAATGCGTTATGTTGCCATTCATCGCAGAGTAAAAAACTCTTCGGCTATTGAAGGATGAATGCCAATAGTTGAATCAAAGTCCTTCTTAGTAGCGCCTAGGCGTATGGCTAGAGCTAGACATTGAATAATCTCTATCGCTCCTTCACCCACCATGTGAATACCCAGCACCCGATCTGAGCTATTGTCAACAACTAACTTGATTAGGGTCTTTTCGTCTAGTTTAGGCAGACTGTGTAAAAGAGGACGAAACTCAGAGCGATAGCATTGCACAGAATCACCCAACTTTTCATGCGCTTGGGCTTTACTCAAACCAACAGTCGCTGCCTCAGGGTGGGAGCTAACGGTTGATGGAACATATTCATAACTCACAGTATGGGGGTTGTTGCCAAACACAGTATCGGCAAAAGCTCTGCCTTGAGCAATGGCAACCGGAGTAAAACTAAGCTGATTTGTACAATCCCCAACGGCAAAAATATTCGCGATTGTAGTTCGACTATATTCATCTGTCACAATTGCACCATGGGTCACCTGAACACCCACCTTCTCTAGAGCCAAGTCAGTGATATTGGGAACACGCTCTGTAGCATAAAGGACGGTATCCACACTCAACGTGTTGTGGCTTTTTCCTGACAGGATTAAATCCAGTTCATCCCCCACACGTTTAATTTCTTTGACCCTCGTATTATCGAGAAGCTGAAGACCTCGATGAGTTAGACCCTCGGTAACAGCTATGCGAATATCTTCATCAAAAGCAGATAGAATCTGGTCTTCCCGAATTACTTGAGTAACCTGGGAGCCAAGATTGTTCATGATGCCCGCTAACTTCACAGCAATATAATCACCGCCGATTACTGCAATATGTTTGGGTTGCTGCTTGAGATTAAATAGTTCGCCTGCGGTGATGGCATCCTCAATTCCTAGTATGTCTGGTTTGACAGTTTTTGCCCCCACAGCAATCAAAATTTTGTCAGCCGTAATCTCGCGCCCTTCAACTTCTAATGTATGAGGATTGCTAAAGGTTGCCCGACCTTTAATCAGCTCAACTCCTGCTTTTTGCAATGATTCAGTATGCACTTTGCTTAGACGCTGGATTTCCTGCTCCTTAGCGGCAAGAAATTGCTGCCAGTCGAACATCTTCATGTGATGGTTCTTCCAGCCATAGCCCTGTGCAACTTGAGCATCCTCAGAGAAATCAGCAGCAAAAGACATTAGTTTTTCGGGAATACAGCCTCGGATTACACAGGTACCACCGACTAAATCCTGTTCCGCGATCGCAACACGAATACCATAGCTAGCAACCTGTTTAGCCGCCGCAACGCCTCCAGGCCCCGCACCAATGACAAAAAGGTCATAATCGAATGTCATAACTTAATCTCCTAGTATTGCCCTAAGAGAAGCATTTTTTTCTTGACCGCGTAGAAACCTTTCACAAAGGGTTACCACTACCAGATGTTCTGAGTATCTCCCTACTAAGCAAGGTAACTGCTCCTATTTCACCCAACTTCCATCTAACGAATGGCTCTAACATTAAGTGAGTCTGTCAGCATGAATACTAAGGCTCCTTTTGAACAAGAAAAGGTAGAGGGCAGAAGGCAGAAGGGATTTATGCTCTCTGTCTCCTGCCTTCTTCAAGCCATGTAAAGCCTCAGGTGTAATAGAAGTAGAGGAGAGTGTGTTATTCAAGCTGACTTAAGTCTTGACATCCCGGCCACGTTTGATATTGCTATGTGAGAATTTGAGGGTTTTGAATTGAGACAGACAAGCCTCAAGATAAGGACACTCTTCACACTGAAGCTCTTTTCCTGGATTGGAACACCCACAGGGAGGATTCAAAAAACACTCCTCAGGGTGTTTGGGTGTATGAACCTTTTTGAGTACCAAGTGGAAAGCTGTTTCTCGCAAACAAAGAATTAAATCTCGATGAAACATAACACCCCGCTTATCTAAGCAGAAAATGATGGTTATAAAAACAAAAAAATCTGTAGTTTATGCAACAAGTATTCAATTTTTATTGAAAGCAGGCATCAATCCTGAGGAGTAAGCCCTTCAAAAGGCAAAGTTCAAAATGGGTGAATCAAAGGAAAGTCGGTCGGCAGAAAAAAATTGAAGTAAGTGAAGAAACGCCAAGAAGCGGATGGAATCGAGTTTAAAGCGTTGGGTGCTGCAATTTCCATGCTGTCCTCTAGCTTCAATTCCATCACTAACAGCGCAGTAAGGTCTAATTCATCCTCAGCCTTCAACATTCATCCACGATTTCACGGGCTTAGCTAGAAACCATAATCTACCTCTACAATTTCTGTATATTCAAACTCACTAAGGCTTTGCTTTACCAAAGGATATTGAACTCCGCCTAACTCAATTGCATCTTCTTCACAATCAAGCTTAGGAGAGTAGTAAGTCAGAACATATTGTCTACCAATATGATTCGCCATTTCTTCGTCAACTTCTCCCCGCCACTGGGTTTTAGTCACTAAAACTACTAATTGATTTGCCAACTGAGGAAGTGTCTTTGCAATTTGCCTACGATAGATTTCGTCCAAACTCCCAAACGGTGAATCCATGACAATAGGAAAGGTGCTACTATCGGGTCCCATAAGGGTATTGTCTTGAATCCAGTCCCGTACTTGGTCAATAATGGCACCAATAAATGAGAGGCTTAGGATTTGATTCTCGCCAGTAGAAGCTGCAACAATTGTTTCTGTGCCTATCGTGGTTTCCGTTAGCGTCAGCTCATATTTATCACTTAGCTTAGGAATGTAAGGAGTGAAAGAAATTGAGTTAAATATCTCCTGAACTCGCTTCTCTAAGGAAGAACGAAACTGGATGTCCAACCGGGACTTTACTTCTATCAATCGCTCAATCGATTCTTGAGTAGCCGCAATCCGCCGTTGGGCAAGAGATTGCTTAGTTTCATTCATTTTGTGCTTAGCAATCTGCTTAACTTTTGCTTCAATGTCATTGGCTATTCGAGAAATCTGCTGCTGATTTGCCCCAGTTTCTAAAGTTAAGTCACGAATCTTTTCCTCCGTCTCGTCCAGGCGTTTTTGTAGTTGACTAATATCTTCGTTAGGAAAGCTCCTCAGCTTTTTCTTAATATCGTCCAGTTGCGTCTCAATTCCAGAGAGTTCAGCCCTCCATCTGGCAATATTGTCTTGCTGTATATCAACTTCCTCCCAAAAGTCAGGTACTTGCTTATCAATTTCATCTACCTGAACACTCATACGAATTGCTGTTTCCTCAACATCAGCAATTCCTGCTTTATCCATCCAAGCTGACACTTGCTGATGGGCATGGCTTCCCTCAATGAGTTCTGCACCACAGATACAGCATTGCTTCTTCAGCAAATCATCAACAAACTGCCGTTTAATTCCTCCGGGTAACTCCCCTCTCTTTCGCAAGTCATCAACAATCGCTCTAAACTCTGCCGTTGCCTCCGAAAGCAAAGCCGTGTAACTTCGTGTAGAGATTGCTCGTTTAAGAGCCTCTTTAGCCTGTTGAAGTTGTTCTCGCAATAGCTTCTCTCTAGCTTCAAGCTCGTCTCGTAGCTGTTGCAACTCCTCAGCACCACTTAGTTCTAGTAAGCGGTGTCCAAGAGTTTTCTTTAACTCTTCTTGATGTTTTGATTCTTTTGTAATTTCAACTTGTCGCTTTGAGAGATGTTCACTCTCTTGTTCTAGTTTAGCTTGCTCTTTTAACAGGTTTTTTGTTTCAGAATCTCCAATGAATGCAAGTTCTGACTCCAGCGTTTTCCTTGCTTCTTTGAGATGCTTAACAGAACGATTTAGCACCTCTACTCCCAGAAGTGTTTTTGTCGCTTCAGCAATTTCTGATTTTTTATCAGAGCGAACAATCTGCTCAATTCTTTCCCCATCAAAAAAGAAGTATTGATGCAAGCTAGTAGGTAAAATTCGACCAATAATATCCTCTGGTAGTTGTTGAGGCAATAACCAGCGTCCATCATCTCCCGCGATTTGGAGATATAATTCACTCTTGCTTTGCTCAACTCCAGTCTCCGTCTTGTAAGCACGGCACAAACGTCTCGCTTGATAACGCCTGTTATGATGATCAAAGCCCAGTTCTACCCAACAGTCTACTGATTCTTTGAGTTTGGCTTCTGCGATCGCACGTTTATTGACTAATTGCTCTTCCGAAGCAAAAGCAGCAGTAAATTTCTCATAGAGTACCCAAGTAAATGCATTCAGTAGCGTTGTTTTACCTGCTCCATTATTACCATGAATAATTGTTGTATTCTGTTCCCCAGATGCAAGTAAAATCTCCGGAGTTTTGCCATAAAACTGACGGAAGTTAAATAGTTTAATTGATGTCAGCTTCATTGCACGGCTTCCTTGATGATTTTTAAAATATCTTCATTAATATTTCGCGGAAACTTCATATACAGCTTATCTTTTTCAGCTTGCAATACCCGTTCAATAATTTGGCGGACTTCTGGCGAAGCACTTGTAATTGGTTCTTGAACATCACTAAGATTAATAGTGGTGTTATAAGAAGAACGCTTTTCGGCTAAAAGATTCGATACAACTGCTGTTGCGTCATCTAGATATTTAAAGGTCATAACCATATTGAGATTTTCCTGATACTTCACATATCTAACAGCCCATATCTTTTTTGAAGCTGTAGAAGTTTAATCCTAGCTTCTCCGGCATTATCTGCTAAGTCAGCAAACTCTAAAAAGCGCCTTAACTCTTTTTTCAGCAGATTGCGTTCGACTTCCAGCGTTTCTCGTCCTAAATCTGGCGGCAAAACGATCATGTCGAACAAAGTAGCGCGTTCCTTGCCGGGATGTGGACGCAAAACTCGCCCCCGTCGCTGAATAAACTGGCGTGGATTGCCGCTACTTGCAAGAATGACAGCCGTTTGAACAGCAGGGATATCAACGCCTTCATCTAAACATCGAATTGCTACTAAACCTTGCAACTGTCCAGTTTCAAATTGACGGCGCAACTCTTCCCGTTCAGACAAAGGAGTTTCGGCAGTGTAGGTATTGATTCGATAACCCAGTTCTGTGCCCAATAGCCGTGCGACTGCTGCCAACTGACGGTTACTTTCTTCTGTCACTGCCCCTTCTATTGAACCGTCTCCACAATAAAACAGAGTGTGGCTAGTATCCAAACGCCTAACCATTAGCTGCTGCAATGCTTTTAACTTATTAGCAGCTGCCCCAATTAACCGAGAACGTTGCATCAATAATGAAGTTAGCGTGTCATTGTTCTCAATCTTTTCATTTTCCTCATCCATCAGCGCCCAGCCAATCCGTTTTGTCAACTTGGCATAAGCACCTGTCTCGGCTTCGGTTAATTCCACCAGTACAGGGTAGTAAAGATAGTGAACAAGCGCCCCTTGGCGAATTGCATCAGCGAGGGTAAGTTCCGGTTGTAAGACAGAACCAAAGTAGTCAAATATAGCGTCAGTTCCATCCTCGTCAAAGTAACGTTCTGGGGTTGCCGACAATGCTAAACGTAGCCCAATGTTACGAGGTAAGCTTTCTTCTAAACGTCGGGAACCCAGGTTATGTGCTTCATCGCCGATGATTAGGGTTTTATTAGGAAAGTACTTTAGCTGGGATTGCAATCCTTCTCCAATGAGAGTTGCATTGGTAGTGATTATGCAAAGAAAAGGCTGATTACCAGCATGGATGTTGTAAAGCCCCGTGGAGAGTTGATTTTGCCAGGTACGGACATTCTCAAAAGCTAAGATTGGCTCTAATCCAAAATTCTGGCATTCTCTTGCCCATTGCGTTACTAAATGGCGGTAGGGGCAGACAACAAGCAATACCTGCAAGCGAATTTTTTGGTACAGTTCAGTTGCGATCGCTAATGCTGTAATTGTCTTCCCACTACCCGTCGCCATCTTCAGCGTCCCCCGCCCCTGGTTCGCAAACCAGTTCTCTACAGCTTGGCGCTGATACTGCCGCAACTGAATAGATGGCGGTAGCCTTGGACATCTGGAAGGGGGTTGCAGATGGTAACTCCCCTTAGCTTCAGCTACCGATAAGAGCTTGTTTATCGAGTAATTATCATCCTGTACAGGATGATACCCTTCTTGCTGAGATGGGACTTTATAACCATTCTTTGAGAACAACTTCACTATCGAACTGCCCCTGACATCAAAAGTGAAAACCGATACCCTGTTCTATCAACTATTTCAGAATTTTCCCAGTATATTCTTTGAACTGATCGGACAGCCGACAACTGATACAAGCATTTACCAGTTCACCGCACCAGAAGTCAAACAACGAGCATTCCGGTTCGACGGCTTGTTTCTGCCTCTAGCTGACTCCTCCGAACTACCAATTTATTTTGTCGAAGTGCAGTTCCAAAAAAAGCCGAAATTTTATTCTCGCCTATTTGCAGAGATTTTCCTTTACTTCTATCAATATGAGGTACCGACTGAAGAATGGTACGCCATTGTCATCTACCGTCGCCGTAGCCTTGAAGTCCCACCCCCCTAGGCGATATGGGGAATTAATGGAGCATCGGGTACAACGGATTTACCTTGATGAAATTGGGCAGGAAGCAGAGCAGTCTATCGGTGTCGGGATAGTACAGTTAGTCGTAGAGTCGAAAACGACAACAGGCAACCTTGCCCGACAGCTAATCACTAAAGCAAGACAGGACTTGCCAGATGCTACTCTCCAGCAACAAATCATAGAATTGATAGAAACAATCGTTTTGTACAAATTTCCCAATCTAAGCCGTGAGGAAATAGAGACTATGCTGGGATTGAGCGAATTGAAGCAAACCAGAGTTTATCAAGAAGCCCTTGAGGAAGGTCTTGAGCGGGGAGAGTTACGGGCTAAGTTAGCAATGGTGCAAAAGCTACGGCAACGCGGGTTCAGTGTTGAGGAACTAGCAGAACTGTCAGAGCTAGATGTTAAAACTATTAGGCAAGTAGCAGCAGAACAAAGAACAAGTCCTGAATAGTTGTTTCCTTTTACGGGAATGACCTTGACCCAATAAGCGATCGCTATCTAGAACATAGCAACTTGACAACCAGCGAATCTAACCGCATTATAGATATATATCAATATTCAAATAAATCAAAAGAATTTAGTTCTGTATTCACTCTATGGAAGTGAAGGATGAATATCACCCAATTTTCTCGCACGGCTAAAGCGTTGTCCGACCCACGACGCTTTGAAATCTTAGAAGCGATCGCATCGACAGAAGAGTCAGCCTGTTCAGCACTTGTCGAACAGTTTCCAATTTCCCAAGCGACAGTCTCTCATCACCTCAAAGAATTGGCTAATGCTGACTTAATCAGCGTGCGTCGAGAAGGACAGCATTGCTACTACCAATTTTGCTCACAAGTGCTTGACCAATACATTGAAGAACTACAGCGGCGTACAAGTGGAAGACATTTCCAAACCATAGAGCATAAGGTAGTTGCTCATTAGAGCTTTTTCAATGAACGGTAGCAGAGGTCAGACTCAGATTTGACCTACACTCAATTTAGACAAATATCTATTTGTCGATGATGAGGATGTGACTAATGCCCAAAACCTAAGACACGCGGTAAACAACTATGCTGATGAACGTTCTTTTGCTCTCAATAGGTCTGTGGGCTGTTTGGACTGGTATTAAAGTCTGTGAACAAGTCCATGGAATTGCGCTGGTCTTGACTGGATTAATTGTGCTGGTTTGGGGATTGACTGTATCTCCCCTATGGCTCCAAATCTTGGTTGAGGTTGCCTTGATTGCTCTCGGTCAATTCTTGTATAAGTTGTACGCCAAGGAATTTCTCCGCAATCGTAGAAGATACACCAAGCGTTTAAGCGATTGCACTCAGTAAGTGGATCAGTGTCTCCTTGAAGAAAGACACCACACCCATGCCTGAAAGTCTCCAAATATCGACAATAGGCACTTCTTGAACTTGAATCTGTAAGCTCCTTTGCTCCCGTTAATCGTATAGTTAGCGGGAGCTTTGCACAGTTGGATATGCTTTAACGCAGGATAAGCCGTTTGTTTGTTTATCCTGACCCATTTCCTAAGTACACAACCAGATACAATATTTCATTCAATCGTTTTCCAGGGTGAGACGTTAATGGGTTGTGCTGAAAAAGTTGTACTAGCCTACTCAGGCAGAGTAGATACCTCTGTATGTATCGCTGAACTCAGAGCGGATGAAGAAATTGACTGGATGACACAGGCGATCGCATATACTCCCCCCCGGAGCCAGAATCTTTTGAAGTTGGCTTTAACCAAGGCATTTTCACGACAATTAACACGGCACCCTCAACCCTGTGGCGCTAAGTCGTCAACTCAATCAACGCCTGCGATTTATGGTGTCAGGTGAGTTAATTTAACAACTCCCTACCCAAGTTCATCATTAATTGAAAAACATACTCAGCTGCGAGTGTGCTTAGTACGAGATGTTACTTAAAAGGAAAATTTGGCATGAAGGCTCAAGATTTAAAAGGAAAAACCATTGCATTTGCTGGCTCCGGTGGTCTTGATAGCTGCACAATAAGCCGTTGGCTCACAGATCAGGGAGTACAGGTCGTGTGTTTTACCGCCGACCTAGGGCAACCTGATGAAGATGATACAGAAGCCATCAGAGAGCGGATGCTTTTATCGGGGGCAACAGATTTTGTCTTATTACCAGCACGAGAAGCCATAGCAGAAGCAGGTCTTAGTGTCATTCAATCTCAAGCTTGCTATGAAGGGCGCTACTGGAATACAACAGGAATCGCCAGATGTGTCCTGGCGAAAGCCATGATCCAACAGATGCAAGAGAGAGGACTGACCATATTCAGCCATGGAGCAACAGGACGTGGCAACGATCAAGTCCGCTTTCAACTCATTGCCAATATGCTTGCTCCGGATTTTGAGGTATATGCTCCCTGGCGCGACGAGGAATTTCTAGCGCGTTTCCCTGGTCGTAGTGAAATGATTGACTTTTGTCAAGAAAAAGGACTCTCTGTCACGGCGACGAAGGATAAACCTTACTCCACGGATGCAAATCTGCTCGGTTTAACCCATGAATCAGGACTCCTGGAAGAGTTGACAACACCTGCCCATTTTGTCAAGCCAATCATGGGTTGCTATCCGGTGGATGCTCCAGATGAAGCAGAGGAGTTCACCGTGCACTTTGAGCAAGGTCGCCCAGCTTCGGTTAATGGTAGTTCTGTAAACTTAGTTGAGGCAATTCTTCAGACCAATGCGATCGGTGGGAAACATGGCATCGGCATCGGCACTCACTTAGTCGAGAATCGCTTTGTCGGGATTAAGTCACGAGGGGTGTATGAAAGCCCAGGTGTAGAACTGCTGGGAACTTGCTATGCATTTCTACTACAACTGATTTTAGATCGCCGTGCGCGTGAGTTCTATGACCAGCTATCTCTATTAATTGCCAAGCAGATTTATCAGGGATATTGGTATGACTTAGCGACTCAGATGGCACTCCAAGCGATTCAACCCATAGCCGAATTAGCAACAGGAACGATTACAGTCTCCCTTTATAAAGGAAATATCTCGTTTATCTCAGCAAGTAATACGCCTCATTCCCTATATTCAGAAGAAAATGCCTCAATGGAAGGCATCGGTAGTTATAACCATGCCGACTCTGAGGGATTGCTACGTGTGTTTGGTGTGAGTGCGCGTGTACTAGCGACAAGTGGTCAGATTAAGGGCTGAACCGAAGTCCTCTAACAAAACGTCTTTGAGTGCTATTGAACACACAAATAATGCACCATGAGGAAGGGTGAGAGGGATTTTCCAAACTGGGGGGAAACTCTCGCACCTGCTGGAATAGGGAGTAATCTCTATTGTCTGTTCTCGGTATCAACTCCATCTACTCGCATTTGTAGACGTTCTAGCTCTGTTCTCATGTTTTCTAGTTGTCGTTTCGAGACAGCTAAATCTTCTTGCGTAGCTAAATCGGCAGTACTGCCATTAATCAGTTGCTCAACTCGATTCAAGCAAGCATTCAACCCAGCCGCAAACTCATATCGGCTTATCGGTTGATTGCCTTGAAAGGTGCCATCGCCATATCCACCAATACAACCATAACCCTCTCCAGTAGAGGGTGAGGACTGAGACGTTGAGTTAGGAGAATTAACATCTGATCGCTCAGAAATTCCGGTTTCCTGAGTTGGGGTAGATTGTGCGATCGCTTCGTGGGTACTAGCCGATTGAACGGAGAAGGCAACCGTCTGATCTGAAACTTGCCTAGTGTCAATCTCGGCAGCAGTGGTACGGGTTGCCAGCAGGAGGCTAAAACCCAAGATGACTACACCAGGCAACTGTGTGTTCTTAAAAAACGTTGACATCATCGTTCAGTTTACAAAGGTGCGTTTTTGTCAAGTGTATTAATTTTGTTTGTCTGCTATGAATTAAGCGATCGCACCACAATCTCGTCCTTAGTAGGTACTTAACACTTATCAGGAGCCAATTTAATCTCTAGATCTTATTGACAGTTAAAACCATCAATTAGTTTCCTTCTTGATTTTTGGCTTATTCAACTCTCTACACTTCACCAAAGCCTGTTCATGAGCATCCTTGTACTCCTTACCGCCTAACATAACGTCACCATAATATTCATAAGGTGCTTCCCCATAAACAGGAAGTGGCGGATCGTCTGGATAGTCTTCTTTCGCTTCTTCTACAGCAGCTTTCAGTTCTTCAACACCAAGACGTTGTGCGGGGAAATAATAGCGTTCTTGAACATTGTCTCCTTGCTGTAGCCGCGTTGGGTCAACAAGACGATCATCAAGCTCAACCCAGCTATGTTCAATCGGAGTATACGGCTTTCCATCAACGACTAAAAAGCCTTGAACATACATTGAGCCTTCAAGCAGCAATGCGGCTTTGTAAGACTTGTTAAACGAGTCTTTTTCCTTACTTTTGATTTGGAGAGCGATTTCTCTGGAGAGGGCTGCATCTAACGGTTTGTTCATATCTGTTACCTTGAGTGTCACTCCTCAAAGTGTCACACATAAGAATACTCGTCTAGTTAAAGAAGCGTAGGCTTAAATAGTGTGAGGAGCAAATGAAATGAAAAAGCGCTTGGGGTCGAAACACGGCAAGACTCCCAGGCGCTTTTTCCATGATCAGCAAAAAATTCTCTTTCCCTATGCTTTACTCTCCTGGCGCTGATGGCTGCTCTCCAGCAGAGGACTGCTTGAGTTTACGAGACTCCAACCACATGGGAACAGCAATCCAAGCGATAACAAGAACAAGCGCAACGATCGCAAATCGTGCCACCCAGGAGACTAATTGCTCTAAAGGCACTACTCGTCCTAAAAAGAAGGACAACGTTACCATTACTGATGCCCAGAGAGTACCACCAGCTAAATTACATAAAATAAATTGTGGGTAAGGCATTTTGGCAATTCCCGCCATTGGTCCTGCGAAAATCCGCAACAGAGCTACAAATCGCCCAAAAAATACAGCTCTGGCTGCATTTTCACTAAATTGATTTTTCGCTTCTGTAAGTTGCTCTTCCGTGATGCGAAAAAAACGCCCTACTCGCACTAAGAAAGGCCAGCCTCCTACCTTACCTATCCAGTAGCCAAAGTTGTCGCCAATGACAGCACCTGCGATCGCAGTACCCAATACCAACCAATAATTCAGTTCGCCGCTACCAGCTAAGAAACCGCCCACCAAGGTGATCGTTTCCCCAGGTAGGGGAATCCCTGCACTTTCGAGAGCAATTCCCAAAAAAACAGCCCAGTAGCCGTACTGCCTCGCAATTTCCTGGATCGTCTCCAGTGAAAGAAACTCAAAAGACATCCAGCTTAGCCTTTACAAACATTCATCGCTTCTCACATCTTGGCGTGATCCCAGGAATTGTGTCAATAAATCGTAAGTAACAAGGTTCAGATTCCAAAGTGGTAGTTTCTGTTAGGTGGGAACTAACTCACCCGGACGTAGCTTTGCCCACTTCCCAGTTTCTTGCTTAAAGCTGAGGCAGCCGACAACATCCCATTCCATCTCCACATAATCTTGGTGGGGGCGGATGTTGACATTGATGCTGGGTTCAGTCGCTTCAAAATTGGGAGTTTCTGTCAGATGAGGCACCTCATGCTGCGTTTCTACAGCATGGTAGGTGGTGCAGCGGTCTACATAGTGGCAGTTAACGCAAATACACATTGCCAAAGACTCCAAGTCACCTCTTTAATCTAGCTTAGCCAGGACATTGGTTAACCTGTATTTGGATTGATTTTATTTAAGCTGGTGAACGTAAACCTAGACATCGCCTTCTCTGCTCTTTCTCCTCAAACCTGGCCCTTTAGCCAGGAGTGGCTACCGCCCCAAGCTTGCTTAGTTGGTGGTGTAGTACGGGATGCGTTGTTGGGAAGACGTGCAGAGTATCTGGACTTAGACTTTGTTTTACCCACAGATGCTATACAGACAGCGAGAAAGCTAGCTAATCACTACAAAGCTGGCTTTGTTGTACTCGATCCTCAAAGGCAGATTGCTAGAGTCGTGTTTGAGACAGCAACCGTTGACTTGGCTCAACAAGAAGGTGACAGCCTTGAGACTGACTTGCAGAGGCGGGACTTTACGATAAATGCGATCGCCTATAATCCTCATACAAAAGAACTCATTGACCCACTCCAAGGCATCGCTGACTTGCAAGCGGGTGTCATTCGGATGGTAAACGCTGCCAACCTAGAAGATGACCCATTACGACTCCTACGCGCTTATCGGCAAGCCGCTCAACTCGGTTTTAAACTTGAGTCAGAAACCCAGGCAGTCATTCGCCACTTAGCCCCCCTGCTAGGACAAATCGCAGCAGAACGGGTGCAAGTAGAGTTGAGCTATCTCCTCAAAACCTCTCAAGGAACACCTTGGCTCATAGCCGCTTGGAAGGATAACTTACTACAAGTCTGGTTCCCCGATTCAACCGCTCAAGGCATAGCCCAACTAGCTGCTATTGACCAAGCGGCTGCTGTATTGAGAGAAACTTGGATTGAACTAGGAAGAGAACTACAGGCGCCAGTCGGCGGGAAGTCAGTCTATTTGCTAAGTCTGGCGAAGCTGGCGAGTTTGTTGCCAGCTTCGCCAGAAACCGCTGAAGAGCAACTGTTGCGTTTGAAATACTCTCGTGCTGAGATTCGGGTTGTAGTCACAGCAATCAGACACTTGCCTCAACTGCTGTCCCATATCACCTCCCCAATGTCATTACGGGAGCAGTATTTTTTCTTTCAGGATGTTAAGTCAGTCTTTCCCGCCTTAGCGGTTCTAGCAATGGCAAGGGGAATGCTAGTTGATGAAATCGCACCTTTGGTCAACACCTACCTCAACCCCGATAATCAGGTTGCCCATCCGATACCCCTAGTTACTGGCAACGAGTTGATGAAAGCCCTTAACCTCCCAGCTAGTCGCCAAATCGGTAAACTACTCATAGAAATTCAGCTAGCACGCATTGAGAACAAAATCTCCTCGGTTGAAGAGGCTATTCAGTTTGCCGTCAAGCTTGTTGAGTTCCATTGAGCCACTCCCACGTTTTCTAAACGTGGGATTCAGGCATCGGACAAGGATTGCAGGAGTAACTCCTGGCTGACATCCTCTACGCCTAGGGTTGAACTCCCAACCCTTTTAATATTTATCGCGGCGTTTACATCTCGGTCATTAACTTGATGACAAGATGGACACCGCCAGCGTCTCACTGAAAGGTCTAATTCCTCTAAGACAAGACCACAGCAACAACAGGTCTTAGTGGATGGATACCACGGCTCAATATAAATGACCCGTTTCCCTTTTTTCTTTGCCACCCATTCTAGTACTTGAAAGAAATCCCCTAATGCTAAGTCGTTAACCTTGCGCCCCCATAGACGCTGCATTCCCTTCAGGTTTAACGTCTCAAAGCACAACACATCGAACTGGTCAGTCAACTTGTGAGCAAGCGTCCATTGCCAGTCACGTCTGCGGTTGCTAATAGCCTCGTGGCAACGAACCAAATGTTTTCTCGCCTGCTCTCGATTGTTTGACCCTTTGCACTTTTTAGAATGCTGTCGAGATGCTTTGGCAAGAATATTGAGGGATGATTTAAGGAATTCAGGTGACTCAATCTTGAACCCTTCTGAGCAAGTGAGGAATGTCTTCAACCCAAAATCAAATCCAGCTATCTTACCAGTCTCAAATGTGACTTCTGGCGTTGAATATCCGTCAACGACTACAACCATAAACAACTCACCTAATGCAGTGCGTTTGATGGTTAGCGTTTTGACAGTTCCTTCTATCTCCCTAGAGTTCCAATATTGATATACCCGACTACCTATCTTGACTCGATTGCCTCCTAGAAACTTGTAACCAGCCTGCTTAAGGGTGAATGACTTGTATTTCTTGACCTTTTTAAACCCTGGTGGTTTAACCCCCTTCTTGTGGTGCTGAAAAAACAATTGGTAGGCTTTATCAATTCGTTGGCAGATGTCTTGAACGGCTTGAGAACCTACTAATTGCCAGAAAGAACTACGTTTCCGTAGCTTAGCGGTATGTTTCTGAAGTTTCGCGCAGTTCAAGTGCTTGCCCCACATCCGGTAGTACCGACGATGCAACACGATGCAGTGGTTATAAATTACCCCAGCGGCGTTTATTGTCCGCTTGAGGTATTTATTCCGCTTGTGCTGATACAACTTGAACTTCAAGGTCTTCATGGTTTTAATGATACCATGTATCCATACATCGTATGGATTATATGAACAAAAAACCATTGAGCTTGCGAATTGAGGAAAGTCGCTTAGAAAAACTGAAACGGTACGCCGACGTAAAAAAGAAAACAATGACTCAACTGATAGAAGACTGGATAGATAGATTGCCAACCCCTACTGACACTGACGGCGCTTAAAAGCGCCAACGCTACGTCCCACCCTTAAAAGAGGTGGGCTTTGCTTGTTTTTCTGTAAGAAGTCGCGCCGAAATAACTTGCCTGTTGAGTTAGGGAAAAGGTTAAAGGGGAAAGGGAAGGGTTCCACATCAACCTTTTCCCTTTCTCCTTCTCAACATGGGTAACTTTTTTTCACGAGTCCTCAGCTCTTAAACAGCATCCCAAAAACGTTCTCCTGGTAAAGTTCGCTGTTGCAGTTGGTGATTCATCTGAGTAGCTGCTGCTAGCCCAGAATGTAAAGCACTCTCAGTCTGGTTACCACCACACCAATCGCCACAACAAATTATGGGGAAGGGTGTTGTGGCAGCAAGGTAGTCCATCGGTAAAGAACGTCGAGGAAAAGCATAGCGCCATCGGTGGACTTGTAACCATTTGGGTGTGTCCAGCCAGGGAATAAGCAACTGTGCAGCACGAGACAACATCTGGCGTCCAGCCGGGTGTAAGTCGGTAGCGTCTAAGTAACGGCTGGCAAAGTTAGCATTGCTTTGAAGGACAAAGATTGGTGTTGAGGTATCAAGACGCTTGCTACTATCTAAGCCAATCCAGGCTAGATCGGGGTCTTGGCTAAATGTAATAGATTGCCAAACTGGGTTTAGCTCGTCTAAATCTTTTTGTCGTTGGGCTGGGTAAAGTGCGATCGCACTTAGGCAAGGGTCAAACTCAACAGAGCGTAAACTATCTAAAAACGCCGATGGTAAACCCATACCTGCTAAGGGTTCCAGTATCAAAAGAGCTTGAGGCGCTGGAATGGCGACAACAACAGCTTTCGCCATGAGTTCAGTAGGTTGCTCATCCATTGGCTCTAGAGTAAGCTGCCAAGCTTTCTGTGTCGGCACCATTGCTTCTACTCGTCGGTTTAGCCAAATATCTAAACCAGTGGCAAGTACTTTAGCAACGGCTGTCATTCCTGCGGGTGCAATGTAACAAGTAACGGGTAAGGGATGCAACTCACTTCCAACTCCAGACTCCGGTTTTGCTGAATTGAGTTCGTAAGTTGTAGTAGTCCAAGTCCGGAGAATGTTGCGCTGTAGTAGTATTTCAATGAGTTGCTGTACCAACGTTCCTTGCGATTCGAGATAGCGCACTCCATGATCAGCACGGGTGTCATGTAGGCGTCGCGTCGCTACTCGCCCTCCGACACCACGGGATTTTTCTACGACGACAACACTATACCCAGCTTGGTGTAGCTGTTGGGCACAGGTGAGTCCTGCTAAACCAGCACCGATAATGGCGACATCAAACACGACTAATGCTCCTCGTGCATTGAGTTATTAGAAGTAGAATAATTGACAATACCGAACTGGGGTTATGGAGGGAACGACGTTGGATGAATTAAGAGCCGCATTAGACTTAGCGACAGAAGAAGAATTACAGCAGTTGACGGAAATCCTGTTTCGCCGTAAATTCAATCCTCTAGATTACGTTCAAACACCTGACCCACTGGATATTCAAAGCCAAGACCGTGAGGATTGGATGGATGCCATAGAGGAGCGATTTCGCTTTCTGGCAGCAGATGGCATGACGGTATTAAAGGGACGCACCAATGAATTTACCTACCGACAGGCGTTGATTCAGGTTTGCCATTACCTCAAGATTCCTTACTCGAAAAAGTTTGCAACTACTGAAATCGAGGCAGAGATATTCCTCAATTTGATGGGTCGAGCCTGGAAACGCTTACCTGCATCAGAGCGTAAATCCCTAACAGTGCGAGTACAGCGATCGCTTGCTCAATGTAATCTCTCTGAGCCGCTACCTGTCCATATCCAGCACAATCCTATGGCTTTACTGGTCAAAGGTGGCAGTGTGCTAGCGGTTAGTTCCATCCTGAAGCCGATACTGCTACAACAGATGGCACGTCAGTTTGCGATTCATTTTGCTACCTATCAGGTGGCGAAAGAAACCCTTGTTCAGGGCAGTGCGATCGCAACGGCACAGTTTCAGAATCAGTTGGCGCTGCAAACGGCAAAACGGGGAATGGCAATGAATGCGGCTCGCTATGGTGCGACTCGGAGCATCTTTGCCATGCTGGGACCGCTACTCTGGGGCTATTTCTTTGCTGATTTAGGCTGGAGAGCGATCGCAACAAATTACGGTCGTATCATCCCTACGATTTTTGCTTTAGCACAAATTCGCTTGACTCGTGCTGAATGTTGGGAGCCAGTTTAAAGTTGTTATTAGTTATTAATTGCTAGTTGTTAAAGGGAAAGCGTCGGTCATCTCATTCTCGCTCTTCAGCAGCATGGAATTTTGCACAACTGGGGCTGCTGGTTTTCCCCTTGATGCCTGCTTTAGGAGCGCTAGGACTATTTATTGCAATCATTGTCACTTGGAAGCAACAGCACCAGAGGATTGTTGCACGTCCTCTGAACTGGGGGCTAGCGATTTTGAGTGTCTGGCTGGTGGTAAGTTGCTGCTTTGCCTTTAAACCTGTTGAAGCTTTCCTCGGTTTAGCAAATTTTCTCCCTTTCTTCATCTTTTTTGCTGCCTTTAGTGTTCTGATTCAGACACCGGAACAGTTACGGCGATTGGCTTGGATTCTAGTTATTCCCTCCCTCCTAGTCGTTATCCTTGGTTTTGGTCAGCAGTTTTTGGGTTGGTCTAGTCCAGAACTAGTACAAGCTATCTTTGGTTGGGTGCTGGAAGCTAACGGCAATCCTCCAGGTCGGATGGCTTCGGTGTTTATGTATGCCAATATCCTGGCAGCTTATCTCCAGATGGTTTTGATTTTGGGGCTAGGGCTATGGATTGAGACGTTTCAAACTTGGCGACAGCGCCGAAATCAGTTTCCTTATCGGCTGTTATTTTTGAGTGTAGTGGTGATTGGTAATGCTCTTGCGCTTTTTCTGACCAGTTCTCGTAATGCTTGGGCGATCGCATTTTTGGCAAGTCTAGCCTTTGCACTTTACTTAGGTTGGCGCTGGCTCGTAGTAGGTGTTAGCGCTCTTGCTGCTACCATCCTTTGGGCATCTTTTGGTCCTGAATTTGGGCGTCAACCACTGCGTAGCATTGTCCCTGCATTCTTTTGGGTACGCCTTGCTGATCAAATCGAGCGACCTGTTGCTCAACTACGATCAACGCAATGGCAGTTTGCTTGGTCGATGACTCAGGAACGTCCCTGGCTAGGTTGGGGACTAAGAAACTTCACCCCACTCTACGAAGCAAAAATGCAGCTTTGGCTCGGTCATCCCCACAATATACTGCTGATGTTGACAGCAGAAACAGGGATTCCAGCCACCTTGCTATTTTGTGGCTTAATTAGCTGGATTTTGGCGCAAGCTGTCCTACTTATCAGCATCTGGTCAGATGTCGCACCATCAACAGCTAGGCTGCAATGGCATCAAGATAAATTAATTTTTTTCACTTATTTAGTCGCTTTTGCTGGCTGTACTCTATTCAATTTACTAGACGTAACACTCTTTGATTTGCGAATGAATGTACTAGGCTGGCTACTGCTTTCAGCGATTTGTGGCGTAGTTCACCATTACCAGGCACTTCTGCTTTGGAGACAGTTCGATAAAGCGGCTAATTCCAACCAATGAATAACTTTATTAAGATTAATACTTAATCACAAATTTACTTCTGTACGGATAGCATCAATCTATTCTTATTTATAGAATTTATATACCAACTTTTAATCTTCTTCTAGGCAAACAGTATGAGAATTGAAATGGTGGTGACTACAGCAGTGCTGTTCGCGATCACTCTAGCTGCTCCGGCTAAAGCAAGAAGTCCTGTTCATGCTGCACAACTGCTGGAAAATAAGCAATGCCAAAAGTGTGACTGGAGCGGAGCTGATGTGAAGGATGCTAGGCAAGAACGTAGAGAGCAACGCCAACAACTTCAAGAGGCTCGTCAGGAAGTCATAGAACAACGACAACAACTTCAAGATATTCCGCAAGATGCCCCCCAAGAACGAATAGAGCAACGACAACAACTGCAAGAGGCTCGCCAGGAAGTCATACAGCAACGCCAACAACTTCAAGAAGCTCACCAGGAAGTCATACAGCAACGCCAACAACCGCTAGATATTCCGCAGGAGACTCGCCAGGAACTCACAGAACAACGACAACAACTTCAAGAGGCTCGTCAAGAGCGCACGGAGCAACGTCAACAACTTCAAGATATTCCGCAGGATGCTCGCCAGGAACTCACAGAGCAACGACAACAACTTCAAGAGGCTCATCAGGAAGTCATAGAGCAACGCCAACAACTGCAAGATGTTCGACAAGATGCTCGTACAGAAGTCATAGAGCAACGGCAACAACGGCAAGCTGTTCGATCGTACTGGGAACCGGCGGATTGGCAGTATCAGAATCGGCAGTATGTTTATCCAGATGTTCGATTGCACTGGGAACCAGAGGATTGGCAGCATTTTTATCCAACTGTAACTGGAAGTCCAGCCTCGACCGTAAGCAGCATCAGGGTCGATTTTGTTTCTCTCACTAATGATCAGGTTACAGTTTTAATTGAAGGCGTGAATGGTAAACAGGAGCTTGCCTTCAACGGCAGTCAGACCAAGCAGACTATTCACCTTTCACCTGGAGTTCACAAGCTTTGGTTCAAAAACACTCAAGGTAGTTCATGGATGTCCGGCACTTTAAACCTTGGGTTGACTAATATGATTCAGATTAGATTTAACAAGGATCAGAGGCTAGTACAGGTTGGTAATGACCTGTTCTCTTGGAATGAAGATAGACATTTCTCCAATGAGTCTATTGACTAGAACAGATTCTTGTGGAATATCCAGATATAGCCAATAAAGAAAGGGATTCCAGCCACATTGCTATTTTGTGGCTTAATTAGCTGGATTTTGGCGCAAGCTGTCCTACTTCTCAGCATCTGGTCAGATGTTGCACTGCTTAGCTACTAGGTTTTGAATTTTGTAAATTATTGAATCGACATTCCTTAGTCCTGCTACGTTTTGCAAAACTATGATGCAGCATGGAATTATACCATCAAGTTAGCCTGATGCCATGTCTGTACCAAGTTATTTTTCTCCTGTTGCGAAAATATTAACTCAGTCAGGCTATGTTAACCCCACTCAGATGCGGCAGGCGATCGCAAAATTTCAGAAATCAGGCAGATCGATAGCACAAGGTGGTCTCTCTCTAATAGAAGTCCTCGAATCCATTACAAAGCAGCCATTGCCAGCGCATCTACGGCACCATCTACTGCATGACTTTTCTTGTTCTTCTTCTGCCTTTGCTGAAAAATTGATTCAGTCGGGTTATGTGAACCATGACCAGATGCAGCAAGCCTTAACAGAATCCCGTAAGTCAGGAAGACCGCTGATGGAAATTCTTGAGTCGATAACTGGGCATCAATTTCCACCTGACTTACTGCGCGATTCTAAAACACAACTGCTGTTTGAACTAAAAATTCTTTATGGTGTTGAATCTCTAGATTTAGAAATTAAGGAGATTAACAGACATCAAGTTGCTCAACTGATCGATACTTTCATTCCCGTTGATATCTGTAGTCGCTATCGACTATTACCCGTAGCGAAGAAGGAAACACAGCCACCAGCTATCTTGGTGGCAATGGTTGACCCCGATAATCTAGATGCTCAGGATGATTTAACGCGGATTCTGGGACCTCAAGGTATTGGCTTGCAACGGATGGTCATTACTCAAGAAGATTATCAGCAGCTAATTTCTAAGTACCTTGATGAACAACTTGCCCGTCAGAGGCAACTGGAGGTTGAAAAAGCGGTAGACGTTAAAGAAGACCTTGAGAGTTTTGACACATTGCAGAATGCACCAGATGAAGTTGAGGCGGATCTGGATTCCTCTTTGAAAGATGCCTCTGGTGCCTCGGTAATCAACATGGTTAACAAAATCATGGCGAAGGCACTGCAAGAGGATGTCTCTGACATTCACGTTGAACCCCAAGAAGATTCTTTACGCATTCGCTTCCGTAAAGATGGAGTTTTGCGTCAAGCGTTTGATTTACCCAAGAAAATCACACCCGCCATTTCTGCCCGCTTCAAAATAATGGCGGATTTGGATATCGCGGAACGACGACTGCCCCAAGACGGCAAGATCAGGCGGATGTTCCAAGGTCGTAAAGTGGACTTTCGGGTCAGTACCCTACCCAGCCGCTATGGTGAGAAAGTCGTTTTGCGGATTTTGGACAACTCAGCGACGCAGTTAGGTTTGGATAAGTTGATTACAGACGAGGAAACGTTGCAAATGGTCAGAGAAATAGTACACAAACCATTTGGACTCATCTTGGTGACGGGACCTACGGGTTCTGGGAAATCAACAACTCTATACTCGATGCTGGCAGAACGGAATGACCCTGGAGTCAATATCAGTACTGCCGAAGACCCGATTGAGTATTCTTTACCAGGGATTACTCAGGTACAGGTGCTGCGGGAAAAAGGAATGGACTTTGCCTCCATTCTCCGGTCTTTTCTGCGGCAAGACCCTGATGTCATTCTGGTGGGTGAGACACGGGACAAAGAGACAGCGAAAACAGCGATTGAAGCGGCTGTTACAGGACATTTAGTCCTAACAGTCCTACATGCGAAGGATACGGCTAGTGCGATCGCACGTTTAGTTAAAATGGGCGTTGAATCCTTCCTGCTTGCTGATGCGCTGGTTGGAGTTATCTCCCAACGTTTGTTGCGGCGCGTTTGTTCCAATTGTCGTATTTCTTGTGATCCCAGTGCGGCTGAACTGACCAGATTTGGTTTGTCTCCTGCGAGTGAAGGGGAAGTGACATTGTATAAAGCCAATACACTACGACACGAAGAAATTACCGAAGCTAGAGCCACTGGTAGACTTTGCCAACAGTGTAACGGCTATGGCTACAAAGGACGTGTTGCCGTCTATGAAATCATGCGCGTTAGCGATCGCATAGAAACTTTAATCATCGAAGGCGTTCCTACAGAACAGATTAAGGAAGCCGCAATGGACGAGGGAATGACAACATTATTAAGCTACAGCTTAAACCTTGTGCAACAAGGCTACACCACACTCGATGAAGTAGAACGGGTAACATTCACTGATTCTGGGATGGAGGCAGAACTCAAGGCAAAACGCAAGAGTTCTCTGAACCGTCACTCTTCCCCTAATGCCAATGTCGAAGCACAATCGACCAATCCTCGGCAGCGACTTCAAGAACTGGAGAAACAACTGGAGGCACTCACTCATCAGTTTCAACAACTGAAAAACGAGATTGAGAACTGATAAGAGTTGAATGCTCTTTTTCAAAAGCCTGTGTGCGCTCTTGCTCGAAAAGAAGCCAGCTTGCTAACGTAGCGCCGCCTCTTCGCTTCGCTTAGAATGATCGAAAACCCTTTAAGCAGAGGCAGGGTGGAAGTGCGGTGGCTCAAGATCGGGTAAGACAAACAATCAGGGAGCGCGTAACCTCAAATTCAACGAGTTATTACGCGCTAATGGGGTTACATCCTAGTGCCTCACCGCTGGAAATTCGACGTGCCTATCGGGAACTCAGTAAGCGCTATCATCCTGATACAACTGACCTCCCCGCTGAAACGGCAACTTCTAAATTTCAACAGCTTAACGAAGCTTATGCTACTTTGAGTAGTCCAGAGCGGCGAGTGCTGTATGACCAGAAGATTGGCTACTCAAGGCTGAATGTGATTCAAGCCCCTCCAGGCTTAGATGATTCAGTTAGACAACCTAAGCGAGTCTACAAGTCTTCGGCTTACCTTGACCCAACTGACCGACCTCTCTCGCCTGGTGAGCTTTTCGCACTATTCATTCTCGGCTTAACGTTTGTAGGTTGCTTACTACTAGCGATCGCGATTGGTCTAACACGAGGGGATTCAGCTTTCCAAGTCTCTCAACCTAACAGTAATCCCTCACCAACTCAACGACAGCAGAGGATACCAATCAATAATGTTGAACTTCAGCCACTCTCAGAAAAACCGTTGTTGACAACCAAAGCGCCAATAATTTCTGAATCAAGTACGTCGATAGGTATCACTCTATAAGCCGTCTGACAAGAAGCAACCTCTGACTACAGCTAGACATGATTCCTCGTCTCTTGTACCAAAAATTTATAACTCTTAACTCCCTATGACTCTTCCGTTAGCTGACACCCCTTTATATAACCATCCTCTTCATGAAATAGAGCAGTGGCTACAAGCACAGGGGTGTGAACAAGACCGTAATGATTTACACTGCTGGCGCGTTGAGCGACCAGATTGGAAAGCAGAACTCTGCCTGGAAGTTGAAGAGCTAACGGTGCGCTATCTTGAGGCAGGTGAAGGTAAGCGGGATATTCTACGCTCCTTCAAGTACTCTCTGACTCGTGAGGATGTAGAAGCGGCAGTTTTCTCTGGTCCTTGATTAGATTTTTGATTTTGGATTCGGTTAGTAGGTTAAAGCCAAAAGTTTGCGGGCTTTATCAGTAACCTTGTAATCCAAAATCCCAAATCTGTTAGCGGAACAGCTCCATTGGAGCTACTGCATCTAAAATTTCACACTTTTCCAAATCGGCGATCGCGTTGCTGATAGGCAGACAAAGCCTGATGAAACTGCACCCGGTCAAAATCTGGCCAAAGCGCATCTGTGATATAGAGTTCAGCATAAGCCATTTGCCACAACAGGAAGTTCGAGAGGCGCATTTCTCCACTGGTGCGGATGAGCAAATCAGGGTCACAGACATTGGCTGTATAGAGGTGACGTGAAAACAGCGCCTCATCAATCTCATCCGGTTGGAGGTGACCTTGCTGTACTTGTGTTGCGATCACACGGGCAGCGTGCAAGATTTCCTGCCGTCCTCCATAGTTGGTGGCAACAGTGAACTGAATGCCACGATTATTCTTCGTTTCTCGCATTGAGCGATCAATTTGTTCCTGGAGACTACGGGGTAAATCTGCTAAATTCCCGACAAACTGAATCCGCACATTCTCCTTCATCATCTCCTGGAGTTCTCGCATCAACACCCGCTCAAACAGCGTCATTAAGAAATCCACCTCTTCATGTGGACGTCCCCAGTTCTCTGTAGAAAATGCATAAGCGGTGAGGGCTTGAATTCCCCAATCATTGCAGCACCGTAGCAACCCTTTGAGGGCATCTACCCCTTGTCGGTGACCCATAATTCGGGGTAGGCCTTTACGTTTAGCCCAGCGCCCATTTCCATCCATAATCACTGCCACATGCCTGGGCAAACGGTCTTGGTCAAGGTCACTTGGTAATTCTTGTAAGATAGTTGGCATATAAGTCATTTCTTCTCTTGAGAAGTTGATGACGGAAGACGGAGTAAACGCAAAACCATTCTCCTTCCCTTAGACTTAATTTGGCGACCAAAACTGCGTAACCCTGGAGCGACTGCCTCACGGTCAACAGCGGTCGAAAATCTCGCCTCTAGCAACTCTTTCAATTTACTACTGGTTAATGGTCGGTTCAGGGTTCCTCTTTCCGCCAAAGAAATTGAACCTGTCTCTTCAGATACAACTATACAAAGGCAGTTTTCGACACGCTCTGTAATTCCCATTGCTGCTCGATGTCGGGTTCCCAGTCGCCGCGAAGCCGTGCGGTCTGAAAGGGGTAAAATTACACCAGCAGCAGCCACACGAGAATCACGAATCAGGACTGCCCCATCGTGTAACAGTGTAGATGTCTGGAAAATTGTCTGTAGCAGCTCTTTAGAAATCTCAGCATTAAGCTGAACACCCGGTACTGAAACATCCCGCTCATCAATCGGACCACTCGTCTCCATTATCATCAGAGCGCCAACCCGATTTTGGGATAATTCTTTAACAGCGTCCACAATTTCATCAATTACACTGTCTGGTTTTGGGTTTGGGCGTCGCCTCACTTGAAACAAGTGCATAATTTCTCCCCGCCCTACTTGTTCTAGAAAGCGGCGAAACTCTGATTGGAAGATCACAGCCATTGCCACGGCTGAACCAACCACCAACTTTTCTAGCACAAAACTCAACAGCGTCAGCCCTAGGCGATTACTGAGCGCTGCTGCCAACATTAGGACAATTAAACCCCGAACCATCCACAAGGTGCGGCGTTCCCCAATGATCAGGAGTACCAGATAAGTAAGCGCCAGAACCAATCCAACATCGATGCTGTGAAGCAACAAGGACTGCGCCCAGCTGGGGTCAGAAACAGGTCCCGACGACGGCGGCAATGACGACGGGGGCATTGGACTTTAATAAGATTAGCTATTTGGATGCTTGATTCTGGCTTGATTTTAGCGGGATAAAGCCGCCAGTTGTTAGGTATTCAGTCGGTAGGTATAAATCAATATCAGTTAAGGAGATTGTTCCTAATTAGTTTTTAGGTCTTGAACAAGTTGGAGCAAATGGCTAAAACGTCTTTATTACAAGACTTTTTAATCTACCACTCTCCAACCCGCAACCAATAACCACAAAACATACTGTTGTTTTGATTTATACCTAACGGCTTAGGAGTATGGATTTATTAACCTTCAATTCCTTGGTTAGGGGCAGGACAGGGCAATGCCCCTATAGGTTTTGAATTTTGTCAATTACAGGACTTACACAGTGAATCGTTAAAGCCTGGTTCTGTCGTAGGAGCAAGGCGCATTGCGTGTGCCCTTACAGTGTGTTGCCGTGCGTAAGTCCTGAATTATCTAATCCACGTTCCTTAGGCATAAACCGTTGGCAATACGATTGAGCTGCTTATAGATTTTTACACTCGCCACAAGTTAATTTTGCGATCGCGTCCTTTCTTGACACAAGCTTTACAATCTGAGCTACCTCTCTTAGCACTTTACAGTTCAAGAGTGGCTTCTCCTCCTTATTGGACTATAGCTTTTTGAGACACGCTCAAAAATAGTCTTACCCTGCCTCAACAAACAGGTTCAGGTCAGTCGTTTTGGTAAACGATCCTGCCGAATTAAATCCTCGTAGGTTTCTCGCTCCAAAATTAGCTGAGCTTCCCCTTCGTTTGCTAACACCGCTGCTGGTCGAGGTAGACGATTGTAGTTAGATGCCATGCTGTAATTGTAGGCTCCAGTGCCCATCACCACAAAGATATCTCCTGGCTCTGTTTGAGGCACGATTGCTTCTTTGATGAGAATATCTCCCGATTCGCAGTGTTTACCCGCAATGGTAACGGTTTGTGTGAGGGCAGCTGACATCCGATTAGCAACAACAGCGCGATATACCGACTGGTAGGTAATTGGACGAGGATTATCGGACATCCCGCCATCAACTGCCAAGTAGGTTCGCATTTCTGGAATTACCTTACGGCTACCTAAAGTATAGGCAGTGACACAGGCTGTCCCAATAAGCGATCGCCCTGGCTCAGCAAGAAGCTTCGGTAAGGGCAACTGCTGCTCCTCACAAACGGCGACAAGCGCTTCACAAACCCCTTTTACCCACTCGTCAATACTTGGGGGATCATCTGATTCTGTATAACGAATCCCCAAACCACCCCCAACATTTAACTCTTGAATTCGCAACCCGTAGCGCGAGGCTTTATTCAGAGAATCTACAAGAACACCCGCCAAATCTCTGTGAGGTTGCCTCTCAAAAATCTGAGAACCAATATGAGCGTGTAAGCCAATGCAGTTCAGGATTGGGTGTTGGCTAATAAAGGCAAAAACATCGTCTAAGGCGTTGGGATCAAAACCAAACTTACTATCGAGGTGTCCCGTGCGAATGTACTCATGGGTGTGACACTCGATCCCTGGAGTCAGCCGCAGCATAATCCGAAGCGGTTGCTCTTGGAACGTCCCGGCAATGTCTGCCAAAGTCTGTAACTCTAGCCAGTTATCCACCACAATGGTGCAACCGCTCTTGATCGCTAACTCCAGTTCAGCGATTGATTTGTTATTGCCGTGGAAATAGAGCTTCTCAGCACTGACACCTGCTTTGATTGCCGTATAGAGTTCACCGCCTGAAACCACATCGATCCCCAAGCCTTCAGAAGAAGCGATCGCACAAACGGCAAGACAACTCCAAGCCTTAGAAGCATAGAGGACAAGTGATTCCCCTGTGTAGTAACGAGCAAAGGCATCGCGGTACTGGCGACAAGCCGTTCTTAGGGTTACCTCATCTAAAATATAGAGAGGGGAACCAAATTGCTCTACCAACGTCTTCACATCACAGCCACCAATTTCCAAGCAGTCATGGCTGTTGACTTTAGCCGACAGAGGTAGCAGTTCCTGATTGGGTGAACGCTCAGAGAGTGGACTAGTGGGTGAGGAGAGATACTGACATCCAGTATTTTGCACCTGGGCAGAGAAAGTCGATCGCATAATGTAATTGTTTTCCTTGGTTGGCTTTAAAGGCGGAACTGGCGAGGAGCCGACAAAGATGCTCCGCCTTGGGTCTCCTTAATCAGTGTACAATTGAGGGCTGTGACTTTCTTAGAACTCCATCCGCTAACAGCAGCAGAGCTGAGCGCAGTCGTGAAACTAGACGAACTGTGCTTTGGCGGACTTTGGACGCGATCGGGTTACGAGCGAGAGTTGGATAGTCCCAGCAGTCAGTTGCTGGTTTTAGAAGCGCGGCGAGAGACCAAGGAATCCGGATTCCCAATCGTATCGTCTGAAAGCTTTACTCAAAACTCGCTCAAGGCAGAGATTGAAGCCGACCCGACCTCTCAAAAATCCTTACTGGGATTAGGTTGTTACTGGTCGATTTTAGAGGAGGCTCATATTACAATTCTTGCGGTGCATCCAAACTACCAGCGTCAAGGGCTGGGTCAATTAATGCTGTATGCTTTGCTTCGGGATGCTAAAAAACGTCAGTTGGAGTGGGCAACCTTGGAGGTGAAGCCATCGAATCAAGCAGCATTGTCTCTTTATCACAAGTTTGGCTTTACTGAAGCTGGACGACGCAGACGCTACTACAAAGACACGGGGGAAGATGCTCTAATTCTCTGGCGCGGCGGTCTGCAAGCGCAGGAATTTGAGGAAACTCTTACCCATTGTTACCAACAAGTAGAACGTCAACTCACCTTAGGGGATTGGCAACTGTGGACAGACGAAGCCATTGAGGAGGCAAGCTAGGGTATCAAACCAGCAATTGTTTGCTCAAAAAATTCGCCCTCTACAAGGAGGCTCAAATGACTACTAGTCAAGCGAGATGAGCATCCCTAAAGAGTTAGCTAATCCCTAAGGCAAAAACCTACATTCCCAAAGATCCCCACTGATTAGGTAGGGAAATCCCAACCAAAATCATTGCATCCGGTTGTCGTAAAACAGACAGCCGGAGAATTGCCCTATGCTAAAATCAGCTTACACGGGCACGCAACAGGTGATGGAATTACGCCATGTTTGAACGCTTTACAGAAAAAGCCATTAAGGTGATCATGCTGGCCCAGGAAGAGGCACGTCGCCTGGGGCACAACTTTGTCGGCACGGAGCAAATTCTCCTGGGTTTGATTGGGGAAGGGACGGGCGTCGCCGCCAAAGTCCTCAAGTCGATGGGTGTCAATCTCAAAGACGCTCGAATTGAAGTAGAGAAAATCATCGGCAGGGGTTCCGGCTTCGTTGCGGTAGAAATTCCGTTTACCCCTAGAGCCAAGAGGGTTCTAGAGCTTTCTCTAGAAGAAGCTCGCCAACTAGGGCACAACTACATCGGCACGGAACATCTGCTTCTGGGGTTAATCCGGGAAGGAGAAGGAGTCGCCGCTAGAGTGTTGGAAAACTTGGGAGTTGATCTGACCAAGGTAAGAACACAAGTGATTCGGATGCTCGGTGAGACGGCAGAAGTCTCAGCAGGAGCTTCCACCGGGCGCACAAAGACACCAACACTCGATGAATTTGGCTCGAATTTGACGGTGATGGCGTCCGAAGGCAAGCTTGACCCCGTGGTCGGGCGTGCTAAGGAAATTGAGCGGGTAATCCAAATTTTGGGACGCCGCACGAAGAACAACCCTGTGTTGATTGGAGAACCTGGGGTTGGTAAAACAGCGATCGCAGAAGGATTGGCTCAGCGGATTGCTAACAATGACGTACCCGACATCCTCGAAGAAAAGCGGGTCGTTACTCTGGATATTGGTTTGCTAGTTGCTGGCACCAAGTATCGAGGGGAGTTTGAAGAGCGCTTGAAGAAAATCATGGATGAGATTCGTCAAGCTGGGAATGTCATCCTAGTCATTGACGAAGTTCACACCCTGATTGGTGCTGGTGCGGCGGAAGGTGCGATTGATGCCGCCAACATTCTGAAGCCGGCATTGGCAAGGGGTGAACTCCAGTGCATCGGTGCGACAACGCTGGATGAATACCGCAAGCATATTGAACGGGATGCCGCACTGGAGCGTCGTTTCCAGCCTGTAATGGTTGGTGAACCGTCGGTCGAAGAGACGATTGAGATTCTCTACGGTTTACGCGAACGCTACGAGCAGCACCACAAGCTCAAAATCTTAGATGAAGCGCTAGAAGCGGCAGCGAAGCTTTCAGATCGTTATATCTCTGACCGCTTTTTGCCCGATAAGGCAATTGACTTGGTGGATGAAGCCGGAAGCCGGGTTCGCTTGATCAACTCCCAGTTGCCACCAGCGGCGAAGGAGTTGGATAAGGAACTGCGTCAAGTGCTGAAGGATAAGGACGATGCGGTTCGTTCCCAAGACTTTGATAAGGCTGGGGAACTGCGCGATCGCGAAATGGAAATCAAAGCCGAAATTCGCGCGATCGCACAAAGCAAAAAGACTGAAGTGGGTGCCGAAGATGCTTCTCCTGTTGTTAATGAGGAAGACATCGCCCACATTGTTGCCTCTTGGACAGGTGTTCCGGTGAACAAGCTCACCGAGTCTGAGTCTGAGAAGCTGCTGCACATGGAAGATACCTTGCATCAGCGGCTGATTGGTCAAGAGGATGCCGTTAAAGCTGTCTCGCGGGCGATTCGTCGGGCACGGGTAGGCTTAAAGAACCCCAACCGACCCATTGCTAGCTTTATCTTCTCTGGTCCTACCGGGGTTGGTAAGACAGAATTGGCGAAGTCCTTAGCGTCCTACTTCTTCGGTTCGGAAGATGCGATGATTCGCTTGGATATGTCGGAATACATGGAGCGCCATACAGTTTCTAAGCTGATTGGTTCACCTCCAGGATATGTGGGCTACAACGAAGGTGGTCAGCTAACCGAAGCGGTTCGTCGTCGTCCTTATACTGTGGTGCTGTTCGATGAAATCGAAAAAGCACACCCCGATGTCTTCAACATGCTGCTGCAAATCCTTGAAGACGGGCGTCTCACCGATGCTAAGGGTCGGACAGTGGACTTCAAGAACACCCTGCTGATTATGACCTCAAACATTGGTTCTAAGGTGATTGAGAAAGGTGGCGGTGGTCTTGGCTTCGAGTTTGGCGAAAACCTTGCCGAGTCTCAGTACAACCGTATTCGATCGCTGGTCAACGAAGAACTCAAGCAGTACTTCCGCCCAGAATTCCTCAACCGTCTTGATGAGATTATCGTCTTCCGCCAGTTGACGAAGGACGAGGTGAAGGAAATCTCCGAGATCATGCTCAACGAGGTCTTTGGTCGCCTCACAGAACAGGGTATTACCTTGAAAGTGACCGACAAGTTCAAAGATCGGTTGGTGGAAGAGGGTTACAGCCCCAGCTACGGTGCCCGTCCGCTGCGTCGAGCAATCATGCGCCTCTTAGAAGATGTTCTAGCTGAGCAAATACTCAGCGGTAGCATCAAAGATGGAGATACCGCGATTGTCGATGTTGATGAGGCTGGTAACGTGAAGGTGCTACCTGGTGAGAAGCGAGAACTCTTACCTCAAACGGCTGAGTAAGAAGCTTCACTTGAGTTAAGCAACGATCAACAGTTAGCTTTAAATTAAACGGTAGGGAGGTCAGTCTTCTCTACCGTTTTTTGTTATTACAACGCAACACCCTATGTTCATCTGCCTCATTGCTGACTACGGCACAGGCGACCCAGCTTTTGCTGAGGTAGCACAGCGTCTAACTGGGCTATTGCCTTCATCCCAAACTTACTTACTCTCAGTCCCTCCGTTTAGTACCCTCGCAACAGGGTTTTGGATTGCTCAACTTGGGCTGAATCCTGGTCCGGAAGAACGATTGATTTATCACAATTGCGCTCCTCGCAAGGATGACTCGGAACCGAGACCCGATAATGAAGGGGAGGGATTGACTTATGCCCTACTGCCGAATGGGGTCAAGGTCGTTGGTGTCAACGCGGGTTACACACTTTCCTTTATCAAAAACCAAGTAAAAGCCTTACACATTCTCAATGTCTCTAGAGGTGGCTCACAGTTCCGTTCGCGGGATGTATTTCCTGGTGCTGCTGCTGCTATTGCTAAGGATGACCTCAGCCTCTTGGGAACAGCCCTGAAGCCTGAGCAAATCCCTGACCCACCAACTGACAGAGTTGCTTGGATTGATGGCTATGGGAACATCAAAACGACGATTCCTGCCTCAAGTATTAATTTGCAACCCCAAACTAAAGTGGTGATTCGGATTGGGGATGTAGTGAGTGATGCCGTGTACTCAGACGGTACATTTGATGTTCCGGAGGGGACTCTAGCGTTTGCTCCGGGGAGTTCCGGTTGGGCTATCGATCAAGGAGAACCTGTACGTTGGATGGAGCTTTTCTTACGCGGTGGTAGTGCTTGGGAACGCTTTGGTAGACCACGTGTGAATCAGTTTGTGACACGCATTGGTTGAATTGGGAAGCAACTGGCGGCGATGAGAGGATTAGTGAGAGTTTGAGAGAAACAGGGCAAAAACTCGTTGACTAAGGTTTTCAAATGAACCTCTCGGAGTTTAGCCAGTTGAATTAAAGCCTCAGCTCGTTCTGCATCTTGATGCTCTATCTGGTCTACATAAGTTAGTAGCTCCTGAGCCTCTGTGTCTGTAATCTCTCCATTCTCATTGCGCTGACGTAGATAAGTCAGCCTAATCTGGTTGTCTTCTGGCAGTCGGCGCTGAATAATTTGTAGTAACGCCTCTTCTTCTTGCCTTGAGGCTGTTACTTTGCTCGTCTGATTCGCTTGGCCGCACAAGGATTCTAAAAACTCAAGTGCTTTAGCCAAGCATTCTCCTGGTAGTTGGTCAACCAACTCCTTAGCTCTCTGACGAATTTCTGTTGGTGCAGTCGTGTTACACCTGGATTAACATATGCCTGGTTTGATTGTATCTAAACATTAGGGTTGAAGAGGTTGGTGGAAGCGATCGCTCCTCTACGTCTTTGTGCAAAAGGCGATCGCAGGAATCCAACGAGGACTAGAGGATGTAGACGCAGGTAGAACCCCCCGCTTGAGGCGTTTGACTAGGGAATGCAGCAAAAGTAGGGCATTATGAAGTTAGGACAGAAGCTCAAATTGAGGCAGTATACCTGTGGCTTAAAGACTGATCGCTTAACCCCTAGGAGACACAAAGCTTTTGAAAGACGTAAAGACCGGATTAGGATTAGTAGTCTGACTGACATAAATAGCAGTGCTAACCTTGCTAGAAACACTTTCGAGAGCATTAGCTTCAGATAATATTTCTGATAAATCTTTATCGATTACATTTGAAACAAATGCTAAAACGGCAGTTACAATTGGTAGCCATAATACAATCAAATCATTAATTGATTTATTGCTAATATTAGCTGCTTCAGGGGTGAAAGCAACTTGTGATAAATCAACCTTTTCACCAATTATTGATTCCAGACACCTTCCCACAACAGCTATCAGAAAACTTTTAAATGCCAGGTTTCTGAATAAAGATATTTGCTTTTCCTCAATAGTAACTAAACTATGATTAGCCTGCTTTCTACTAAGCTCAATTTTTCGTGCATATATTGCTTTTGAAAGACTATGTACAAACAGAATATGCCTTGCCTTCTTGTCTTTAAATGCTTGATCATAGGAACTGCGACGCTCAAATAGCGCATTTTTACCTCGACTAGCGCTTGTACAATCACCAACAAATGCAAGCATTGGCTGGATGACTTGCTCAATCCCTAGTTGAGATGAACTAAATCCTCTCTTCAGGGAGTATTCATAACCAAAGCTTCTGAATTCACCAGCAATACGCTTTTGTTCAGGACTATTACTATACTGATCCCAAGTTTTGATTTCATTTTGGGTATTGTTATACTTGACTATTTGACTAATAGTATCTGCATCTGAACATTGGATAATACGGCAGATAACTTTTACTTCTTTTAGATCGTACTTATTAATATCTACTGAACCAATTGAACCGGTTGTCTGGGCACCATTGATAATCGAAATACCTTGCAGAGTTGTTGTGCAATTCCGCTTACTTCCTTCAAATCCCAGTGTAAGAATAGTAATTCCATTGTTATATACCCAGAAGTTACTTGGCTCATTCTCTGCTGATTGTCGGATGCCAGTGTTGATTTTTCAGCGCTTAGTTATACCTAGAAAACCTCGATAATTTGCCGAAAACAAGTCATCACCATATTTATTGAAAATATCTCTTAACCATGTTCCGGGAACAGATAGTATCGCAGATTGCCATAAAGGTCCCATCTCAGTAAACTGAACTTGACTAGGACATTCAACGCTCTCCTTAACTGCAATAGATGACTCTTGTGCCCAATAGAGACGCTCCAGGGTCTCAATTCCTAGTTCACGATAAACAACATTGATATTTGCCTCGCTTGGCAAACTTCTTGAAAGGTGGGTAGCGGTAGTAATCAGTTCCTTAGATACATTGACTGATTCTGGTAGATTATGAACATAAAGCAAATCAATCTGCTCTATATCTCCATTGTCTATAGCTTTACGGCAGTCCTTAATAATAGTTCTTAACCTATCAGGAACTTCATTTAAATCTCCCGACATTAGCCAAGCAGATGCCGTATTCAAATCAGACGCTTTGTTGGCAGGCGCACTGTCAACTTTCCTAGAAGAATAATAGCCTTGAGAGAAGACTAGTCTCTTTGAATCCCAGTCTAAATATATGAAGTCAATCTTTTTGTCATTGCCGTCATCCGTAAGAGAATCAGCAGCTAATTGCTCTGCATCTAGATAGTCTAAATAAAGAGCCATTGACCAAGCTAAATAAGCATTACCTTCTCTAAACTTTTCAATTAGTCCTGTATTCGCCTTGAATGCTTTGAGATAATCCATACTAATTTTAAATTTTTAAGATAGCGTGGAACACGTTGAAACGTTTGTAATGACTAGTATAATTTCACCGATGGACTAAAGCAAAAATTGGTACTCAATTTTCTTGTGTTGTTCCGATATCTAGAGTATTAGAATAGGTAGTTTCATCGCAAACGGAGAACCAACAATGACAGAAGCAAAATCCACCCGCCAAGTTCGTCGGGGAAGATTATTCCCCCATATCCAGTGGTCTCCACAAAAGATAGCTCAGTCGAAAGCTGAAACAGAAGCGTTGTATCAGCGCTGCCAACTAATTTTTGATCGATTACAGCCTCAGCTAATCAAAACTCACAACAATTCGTATATTGTAATTGAGCCAGATAGTGGAAACTATATTCTTGATAACGATAAAATAGCGATCTTACATAAAGTGCGCCAGACTTACCCGAATACTAAGACATTTTTGTTCCGAATTGATGAAACAGGAGTTTCTGGAACAATATGATTCAAGGCGAGTTTTGCGATGATGACGAGTTACTTTTTCCAATAGAGTTAATCAACGTAGCTACTACTCATGAAGACGATCGCCCTTCCCAAGAATCTCGACTATGCGATCGCGTAATGTATAGGTACTTCACTCTTCATTTCAATTGGAACGTACCGAAGATTCTCCGGTTTTTCAGGCTGGAAATCCGAAGAGAATAACCCTCTTGCACGGGACTTTGGGGCATCCACTCATAAACCCCATCACTGGCGGTACGAGAAGAGATGACTTGGACACGTTCGGTTCCATTATTCAACTCAATCGTCACATCGCTGTCGAGATTGTCCCTCCACAAAATGAGATAAGGCTTTTTCTCCTCCAACTGCACCTTACCAGCAGGCTGGCTAACTTTGATGAGTGGCGAAACTAGATTTTTGCCTTTGGTGCGGAATCCCAGGTAATGCGGTAGCTTGCGGAAGACTGGATTATCTTCCTGATTAGCTGGTTGAGGTAGGATAATATTCCCCTTTCGGGAATTGAACAAGTAAGTCGAACTGCCGCCGTCAATGGTTATGATGTCCCCTTTAACCCCTAATTGATGTAATAAATCGGCTGCTTCGTCCAGTGTGGCTCTGTTCACTGTCATAATCAACAGCAGCTCGTCACCTTTAATACCATCAAAGTCTAGTGTACCGATGACATGATATCGATTCGCTTGATTTTTGCCTAATACCTTAGCTGGATGGTCACTGTACTGGTAACTGACAATTGCATTTTTAACACTGCTTTGGTTCAGAGGCGAACCACTAATCGGTTCGTAATCTGTAATATACGCTGCTGAATCATCCCAGACCAAAGCCTTCAATCGGATATCACTATAAAATTTATCTGCGGGTTCGCTGACAGGGCCATAGGGGCTATGTCCAGCAGTGATAACTTCACCATTAAATTTAATTGGGAAGGATAACTGTGAACTGGACTTATATTGTTCAAAAAAAGAACAGTTAATGAGGGAAAAAACTGTATCGCCGTATAGTTCTTTGTATTCGTCGGTGACTTCCTCAAATAGCTTCATTTTAAAGAAAGGGCTGTAATACTCACCTTCGCCCTGATAATATTTCCCTTGCTCCAGACCCATATTATCTACCTCTCCAACCAGTTGATCTATTTGCATTTTGTGCAGGTCAATCACTTGCAGATAAGCTTCATTGCCGTCAGTTAGTTGTTGTTTGTACAACCCTGCGCCGTCTATAACTTCAAGAGGCTGATAAGAAGATGAAGGGGTAAAGGTGTGGGCAATCCAAAAGCCACTGATCCAAAAGCTAGCGATAATCGCAAGAAAGAAAAAAAAGAGGTTGCTTACAAAGTTCATAACTATTGATGTTTGTGGTGATCGCTTCTAACACGATGACTGAAAAGCGATCGCGTAGCAGCAAATTTTATAGAGTCAAGATGGAGCGATTTCTACAGAACGCTACTAGACTAGTGAAGCAACGACGCGATCGCTTTTACAATTTCATCATGCACCGCAAATCACTACAGTAAAACGCACGATTTAACTACAGAGTCATACCATGTTAGCCAGTACCGCCAACTACGAAATTACTTGGGAAAAGCTACCAGATGACTTCGTTCTAGACGATGAGCCAGTGGACAACCTCAATCAACCGTCCCTTGCCGCAGCCTTAACCGAAAGCTTGGAAATTGCTGGAAAGCTTCCAGCTAATGCCCTAATCACTACCAACTACGGCATCTGCGCCACTGTCAATCAAAAGATGGTTGTGAAAGCTCCAGACTGGGCTTATGTTCCATCTATTGGGGTTCCACGCGAAGAAGTCAAACGTAGTTACACACCCCGACTCCAAGGCAATATTCCAGCCATCGTTATGGAATTTCTCTCTGATACAGAAGGGGGTGAATATTCCAGCAAGCCTACCTACCCCCCAGGTAAGTGGTTTTTCTACCAGCGAGTTCTAGAGGTTCCCAACTACGTCATTTTTGAACCGGATGCAGGGGAGCTAGAAGTTTATCAGTTGGATGATTCGGCACAGTATCAGCTACAAAACCCCGATGCCAATAACCGTTATTGGGTTGCCCAAATGGGGTTATTCCTAGGAGTATGGCAAGGAACTAGGGAAAATCGCACAGGCTACTGGTTACGATGGTGGGATGAAAATGGAGAACTACTGCTGTGGGGTTCAGAACGAGCTGAACGATTAGCCGCACAACTCAGGGCAGCCGGAATTGAACCAGAGGCTTGAAAAGACAGGATTTTAAGCAAAAAAATGGAGATGATTTTTACCATCTCCATCGATTTATTTACTTAAGTATTTGAGATTACAGCACAGGAACGAATTGCTCCTTGTCAGGAACCTCCGTGTACTCTGCAACAATCTGGCGGAACTCTTCACCATCAATGGTTTCCTTCTCGATTAAGAGGTCAACCAGACGGTCAATCACGACACGATTTTCCCGCATGATTCGCCGCGCATCTTCATGGCAATGCTCAACAATTGTGCGTACTTGGTCATCAATCCGTGTGGCAATTTTTTCTGAGTACTCTGCTCTTGAGGTCAAACCAGCACCGAGGAATACTTCTCCTTCTTGACTTTCCAGCGAGAGTGGACCTAAGTCTGACATACCAAAGCGCGTTACCATTTGCCGCGCCATTGCCGTCACTTGCTGTAAGTCACCACCAGCACCTGTTGTCACTTCAGAATCGCCAAAGATTTCTTCCTCTGCCGCTCTGCCTCCCAAAGCTCCACTAATCCGAGCTTTGAGTTGAGAGCGAGTAATTAAGCCTTGTTCTTCGTTAGGAGTAAACCAGGTCAAACCCTGAGCTTGTCCACGAGGAATCAAGGTAACTTTCTGTACGGGGTCATGGTCTTTGAGAACTGTGCCAACGATCGCATGTCCAACTTCGTGGTAAGCAATTAAGCGCTTGCTCTTGCTGTCTACGAGTGGAGTGCCTTCCATCCCCGCTACAACGCGGTCAACAGCGTCATCAACTTCAGCCATCGTAATCGCTTCTTTACGGCGACGGGCAGTAAGGATTGCCGCTTCGTTCAGCAGGTTGGCGAGGTCTGCACCTGTAAATCCAGGAGTACGCCGTGCGATCGCTTCTATGGAGATTTCTGGCGCTAGTTTTTTATTACGAGCATGAACTTCCAAAATACCGATACGTCCTTTCATATCAGGCGCATCGACCATCACTTGACGGTCAAAACGTCCTGGACGCAATAGGGCGGAATCCAAGACATCAGGACGGTTAGTCGCTGCGATGATGATAATCCCGGTATTTCCTTCAAATCCGTCCATCTCCGTGAGCAACTGGTTCAGGGTTTGCTCTCTTTCATCGTTGCCCCCACCGATACCTGCGCCACGCTGTCTTCCAACTGCGTCAATTTCATCAATGAAGATGAGGCAAGGAGCGTTTTCTTTGGCTTTCTTGAACAAGTCACGGACGCGGGAAGCACCGACACCAACGAACATTTCAACGAATTCTGAACCGGAGATACTGAAGAAAGGCACTCCCGCTTCACCTGCGATCGCTTTTGCCAGGAGAGTTTTTCCTGTACCCGGAGGCCCAACTAAGAGGACACCCTTAGGAATACGTGCGCCAACGGCTGTGAAGCGTTCTGGCTGTTTGAGGAAGGTAACAACTTCTTGTAGTTCTTCTTTAGCTTCCTCAATCCCTGCCACATCATCAAACAAAACACCAGTTTTCGCTTCCATCTGGAACCGAGCGCGTGACTTACCAAAGTTCATCGCTTGACCGGGGCCACCTGTGATGTTGCTAGAACGACGGAAGAGGAAAAACAGCCCAGCAATTAGGAGAATTGGAAAAATTAAATTTCCGAGCAATCCCCAGATGGCACCATCGTTCCGCATTGGATGTGAATCCAGAGTGATATCCGCCTCTCTTAGCTTGGCAACTAATTCTGGGGCGTTCGTTGGCAGATCAACTCGTAGCCGTTGCACTCGGTTATCCAGTTCCGGATCGACCGCTTCAACAATTGCTGTCCGACCAGCATCATAGAGGTCAACACTAGTGACTCGACCAGCATCCAGGTATTCCAAGAAGCGACCATAGGTCATGCGAGTACTAGCTGTATTCTTACCCATATCACTGGCAGCGGTAGAAAATGTTCCCTGCCAGAGGAAAAACCCAATAACAAGGGCAGGTAATGTCCAAAGTAATATTATTCTCCAAGAAATTTTCATCTGTTATTTACCTCTAAATACTGGTCATACACGCTGGTAGTAGCCTTACAGAACCATTGGGGCAAGCAAAGCCCAGCTAAAGAATTGAATGAACAGAAAACTTTACTCTTACTACCTATCCATCGTTTTATCAAAACTGTCGGGTTTTGAGCTGTATAAAGGTGAAGACAAGCACTTGTAACGTTATCTTAACTAAATTTAACTTAATTTTCATGCTCTAAGCAAGCCGCTCTCATTTTGAAGGCGACTGAGAGTAGGGATTGGAAACACATGAAAAACGACTAATTGTCAAGTATTTGACCGATTTATCTCCCAAAAGTATTAGCGCGTCTGCATCTTTTAGCAGAAGCCTAAAGAGCAGACGCGCCAGTTAAATTTGAGTAGGGCTAATTGCCGATTAAGTACACGACGAGATAAACCTAGTAGGTTTCAACGTGCCAGCGACCAGCCCTCTTCATTTGCTTTTGATACTCAGACCAGGTAACACCTTGCTTTTCGGCGGCGGAGGAAAGGGCAGCATCAATGCCGTCTTCCATACCCTTTAAACCGCAGATGAAGCCGTGAGTCTTCTCGTTTTGCATCAGGTTCCAGAGTTCTTCAGCGTTCTCGGCACATCGATGTTGGATGTACATTCTGCCGCCTTCAGCATTCTTTTGTTCCCGGCTGATGGCATAGGTAACGCGGAAGTTATCCGGAAACTGCTGCTGTATCTCCTCTAGCTGTTCCTTGTAAAGAATGTTAGGAGTAGTAGCGACACCGAAGATCAACCAAGCCAAACCCTTGAACTTGTAACCTTCGTTCTGCTCTTTGAACATCCGCCACAGGAAAGCCCGGAATGGTGCAATTCCAGTACCCGTTGCCATCATGATAATGTTGGCTTCCGGGTCTTCGGGTAACAACATTTCCTTACCCACTGGTCCCGTGATTTTTAATTCATCTCCTTCCTTGAGATTGCACAGGAAAGTAGAGCAAACGCCATAAACGGTTTCGCCTGTTTCAGGATGCTTATACTCTAGCTGTCTGACACATAGGGAGACAGTCTTGTCATCCAAATGGTCACCATGGCGAGTTGAGGCGATTGAGTAAAGCCGAAGCTTATGAGGTTTGCCTTTGTCATCTGTTCCGGCTGGAATGATGCCAATACTTTGACCTTCTAAGTAGCGTAAATCTCCTCCAGAGAGGTCGAAGGTTAGATGGCGACAAGTGCCGATTCCACCTTCCTTAACTAGCTCTTCATTCGATAGACACCGACCAATAAAAGGAGCATTAGGCCGGTAGATATTGACGGGAATGTCAGTTTTCGCTTTTGCTTGAGTCATGGACTTGCCTTTCTCTTCTGACTTGGTTTGCTGTGGTTCAGCTTTTGGTTTAGCTTCTGGTTCAGCTTTTGGTGCGGCTTCGACCTTCACACCATTGTCAGCAGTTAGAGGCTGAATGCTAACAATTTTTCCACCCATACGGGCAATGCGCTGCATCTCCTGATTCATTCGGCTGTAGGGTACTGTGATAAACACACTACCGCTTCGACGAATCGGGTAGTTCAGTTTGTCGGTTTCTTCGTTCTGACGTAGACCAATCACTTCGTAAACAAACATACGACTACCAAATTCCGTAGTGTTGGCGGAATTAGTAGCCGCGCTAGGACTGTACATTGCTTCAATATCTCCTTGCCCAAACTTTAATCTGTTGCTAAAACGCGCCCTTTCACCACAAGCCGATTCCACTGTTGGATTCGGGATATGCTCGCGTAGAGCCGACGAAAGCACTCTTAGCGTAACATTGTAAAGCTATGCCCAGTCCTGTTTTACAGTTGTCGTAGGAAAGCCAACTGTAATGCCTCCACTCCATAAGTTACATAGTCATCAACTCAAAAACTGTCAATATTGAGTCAATTTCAGGTTTTCTTTACACAAAATGCACGAGCTACCTTAGCATAAATACTGAGGCGAGATGATGCTGTTTGCAGTAAGCCTTGTACGGGTAACCTTGTTTTGGTAAAATTCACTGTTAGCAGCTAGTAGTAAATACTTACGCCGTACCAAGCTTAAAGTCTTCCCTAAAGAGGCAGTCATAACGCACATTGTGCCTTCATGATGTGTCGTTAAATCGCACTAAAACAGAGGGGTTGACCCACGGCTAGAGGCTTTGACTTGCTGGAAGATCTATTTGAGAATATGTTTTACGTTAGAGGGAAGATATGACCACTCAGCTAGACCGCGTGGTATTAATCGGTGTTGCCGGAGATTCAGGGTGCGGTAAATCAACATTTTTGCGCCGCTTGGAAGACCTGTTTGGCAAAGAGTTTATGACTGTGATTTGTTTGGATGACTACCATAGTCTGGATCGCAAACAGCGTAAAGAACAAAAAGTTACAGCATTAAACCCTAAGGCAAATAACTTTGACCTGATGTATGAGCAAATCAAAGCGCTCAAGGAAGGTCAGTCTATTAATAAGCCGATTTATAACCACGAGACTGGTGAACTTGACCCGCCAGAGCTGGTGAAACCTAATAAAGTCGTTGTGATTGAGGGGCTTCACCCACTATATGATGAGCGGGTGCGATCGCTTCTTGACTTCAGCGTTTACCTTGACATCAGCGATGAGGTCAAAATTAACTGGAAAATCCAGCGAGATATGGCAGAGCGGGGTCACCGCTATGAGGATGTGCTAGCAGCAATTAATGCCAGACGCCCAGATTTTTCGGCTTACATTGAGCCACAAAAAGAACACGCCGATGTCGTTATCCAGATTTTGCCCACCGAACTCTTGAAGGAGGACAAGGAAAGCAAACTCCTGCGTGTGCGCTTAATTCAACGAGACGGTGTGGAAGGCTTCGATCCAGTGTATCTGTTTGATGAAGGGTCAACCATTGACTGGAGACCTTGTGGACGCAAGCTAACTTGCGCCTACCCTGGTATCAAACTGTTCTATGGTCCAGACAGCTACTTCGGTCACGATGTTTCAGTCTTAGAAGTAGATGGTCAGTTTGACAATCTAGAGGAGATGATTTACATCGAAAGTCACCTCAGCAACACCTCAACCAAGCACTACGGCGAGATGAGTGAGTTGTTGCTCAAGCATCGAGACGCACCAGGCTCTAACAACGGCTCTGGATTGTTCCAGGTTCTCGTTGGTCTGAAAATGCGAGCAACCTACGAACGATTGACTGCTAATCAAGCGCAATACGCTGTCAAGGCGTAGATAAACTTCCTGTTGCAACTCAAATAGTTGAGTACGGCGCGAGATGCTATTGTTGGCTCTTGCGCTTTATTTTGGTAAACAGGAGTTAAAGACGTACATTGGATGGGCGAGGAATCGAGTGATGAGAGTCTGGATAACCTGTTTTATACTCGTGTTTGGCATGGCAGAGTTTTATCAATGGGTGAGACACTTCACCATACCTCTGCCAGTATTTATTTTGGCTGGAGCAATACTAGCGATCGCATCTAACTACGGCAAATATGCGGGCTGGTCTTTCCAACAGCATGACCAAGCTGAGGCGAATCAAGGACAATCTCCTTCAATCGGTTTTACAAAGCAAGCGGACTGGGCGACGCTCAATCCATCGGCTGCCACACCAATGCCGAAAGCGAATCGACCAATTTCCTTCATCATCAATCGCCCGACTCAAGAAAGAGCAAGGGAAGACAGAAGAGGATGAGGTGATGAGGTGATGAGGTGATGAGGTGATGAGGGGAAAGAGAAAGTACTACATTTGAGGACTAACCTATGAGCGATACGATCGCTTTCGCTCTGACCTTCGACCACTGGCTACTGACTGGGACGGACGCTCGCTTGAATTTTAAATTAATGATTATCGTCCTATATTCCGCTTCAGCTGTTCCAACTCGTCATCCATTTCCCAGCGCCTAAACTTATCATCTAAGGGGTCTGCTCCACTAGGGATATTTCGGTTGCTACTCTGGTTCCAGGCAAATGCCTCCGACCCAGAAGGAGACTGATAACTACTAGCACGCGCAGCTTCCACCTCAGTCGCTTTTGCCTTCACTTCCTGCCGACGAACTTGAATCTGACGCTGTAACTCCTTAGCTTGGGTAATTCGCTGCTTTAGCCCTTCCATCTGTCCCCAGCGTTGGTTCCCCTGACGCAATAGAGCTGACTCTCGCTCTTGAGCGCCTTGAGCTAAATCCTCTCTACCTGCCGACCTTGCCTTGTCAACCCGTGCGTGCCAGCGTTGGATATCTTGGGCGATCGCAAGAATATCATCCTGCAAACGCTTTTGCTCAAGCTGTAAGTCAGCAACTAACCGGAGCGTGTCTTCTTCCTGCTCCCGTAGCTGCTCCTCTAGTGCCTGTAACTCTAGATGAGGGTTATTGCGGATAAATTCCTCTAGGCGGTTTTCAAGAAACCGATTGAGATCGTCAATCAAACCCACTGAAGGCACTCCTAAGCTCAGGTATGACAAACTATGTTAGCAGTCCTGCTCTCGCCAGATCCAAGAATTAATCGACAAGAGCAGCGATCTCGATTTGCTGACAGCGTTCTAGATAAATTTGAGCAACTGTGTCCCTAGGCGTTATTTTCAGGCAATCTTGAAGTAGCTTTCCTGCCTCCCTAAGCGAATTCATATTGTAAAGAAATAGGGCTTGTTCAAACATTGATTTTGTGAGTAGCTTCCCTATTCTCAGTTCTGGAGGATCGGCATCAAAGATTTCAAAGACTGAGACGATTTCTGATTTACCCTTAACTTTGACCTGATCGATAAAGCGGAAACAATACTCAACGGGGTGATGTAAACACAGAAAAGTATGATGAGAAATAACGAGCGACACTCCATAATCTTTTGTCAATTCTTCTAGGCGGGCGGCTAAATTTACAGCATCACCAATCACAGTGCCATCCATTCGGTTGTATCCTCCTACTGTCCCCAACATTAGAGAACCCGTGTTGATACCGATGCCGATTTGGATGGGTGGACGTTCCTGACAAGTCCCTGTTGTATTATATTCGGCAAGTCGATGTAACATATCGATTCCGGCTTTAACTGCGTCATCAGCACTGCGACTAAATAGAGCCATAATTGCATCGCCGATATATTTATCAATAAAGCCATTATTTTCAATAATTGTAGGCTCCATGCGGCTCAGGTAGGCATTGATAAATTTGAAATTCTCTTGGGGAGTCATCTTTTCCGAGAGAGTTGTAAAGTTACGAATATCGGCGAAGAGAACTGACATGAAAAGCGCTACCTGGTCGCCTAATTTGACATCACTAATACTTTCTTTATTCAACAACTGGAGAAATTGGCGTGGCACAAAGCGTGCATTTGCCTGATTGAGTTCATAGAGTTTATCAATAAACTTTTGTCGCTCTAATTCTCCCCGTTTGCGTTCAGTGATGTCTTGAAAGGCAGCGATCGCATAAGCAATGTTACCCAAGTCGTCATAGATCGGCGTTCCCCAAGCTTCGAGCGGGATAATCTTGTCTCCTCGATGAATTTCTATATCATCAGTGGTGGTACGTTCACCCCTCAACGCACGCACGATGGATAAGTTTTCTACAGGATAAATCTGATTTGTACCTGCGAGATAGATTTGATAAACCTCTGATAACTGATCAACGGTTGCTGAGGCTACGACCCCTTTACCCAGCAACTCAATAGCTTTCTGATTAGTAAAGTAGGGTTTACCTGTTGCATCAAGCACAGCTACCCCCACTGACACACCGTCTAGAAATTGAGCCAACCGCCGCTCACTATGGCGCATCGCTGTCTCAGCTTGGTGCTGCAACTCGGTGGTCATGGAATCGTAATGCTCGGCGGTAGTCTCCAATAAGATTTCCAGGTCAACCTTTTCACGCTGCAATTCTAGTGTTTGGTAAAGAGCGATCGCAATCACAGAGCCTGTGAATGCGAGAAATGGGGAAACCACAGGTATCCACCAGCCTCCTTCAACAAAGACGACGTAGCTGCCCGTGAGCAAAATACACCCCGCTGAGATAATGCACAGACCAAGGACTGTCCATCTCAGCAATACATTCTTTCTGAACAGATTTACCTTCAGCAAAGCTGAACTCAGTGTGCTGCCAGCCAAAGACCAACCCAAAATCCACAACCACTCGACAGGTTCCTCCCAACTCTTAATCAAAGGTCGTCCTTCTAGGGCTGTACTTAAAATCTGGCTCGTTAGATTGGCATGAATCATTACACCCGGCATTGGCTCAGGACTAGAGAAGAACCTGCCACGAGTATTAAAAATCGTACTGGAGTAGGGAGTGAAGAAATAGTCGTTGAGGCTTTGTGTCGTGGAGCCAATCAGGACAATGCGATCGCGTACCAAGTCTGATGAAATGCGATTTTCTAGAACATCTGTAAGCGATACAGTCCGGAAGTTTTCTTGTGTCCCGCGAAAATTCAACAAAATTTGGTAGCCACCAGAATTTGCCTTGATGTAACCACCTTCATTACCCGTAAAGGGCGTAAATACGGCTTTACCCAATCGGTAATGCTTCTTTTTAGGATTAATCACCTCAAGGGTAATGTTCTCCCTTTTGAGATACATTAAAGCCAGTTTTACTCCTAGGCTTTCTCTAGTTTGACCATCCTGTCCTTTAATCGTTAATAAGCCTCGGCGAACCTTGCCGTCCGTATCTAATACCAAATCAGCCATGCTCACTTGCTCAAGCTGGCTCAAGGTTTTTGATGGTGCAATAGTCTTTCCAACCACCTTCTCAACACCAATAAGATTGGGTGTTGATTTAAACACATTCACCAATGCCTGATGACCTGGTTCTACTGGCAAATCCCGGTAAATATCCAGACCAATGGCTCTAGGCTTTTGTGCTTTCAGGTTTTTAATGACTTTTGCCAGGACAGCATCAGAAATCGGCCATTGCCCAACCTTTTGAATATCCGACTCATCAATAGTGACAATAATAAGGCGTGTATCAACAGGCTCCCTAGGACGTAGACGAAAAAAGTGATCGTGAGTCACCCATTCCGACAGTTGCAAAAATCCCAGCGAGTTCGCAGCGACGACTAAGCCCGCTACACTAGGGGCAATAATCAGTACCTCTCGCCATTTCCAAATTCGTCGCTTGAGCTTTTGCCGCATATACCATCAGCAATCAGTAATACTTAAAAGTTGACCCTTTGCTGATTGCTAATTATTGACTTTGGAGTATTTAATTACTATCAGCCATTAGCCATTGATTATGTAGTGTCCTGATAATTTAAAACCCTATTGTAGTAGTGGCTTAGTTGCGATCGCGTTTAGCCCCACTGACTTTAATAAGTTTTCCCAAGTAGCGGCTAAGGTTAGATCATTCGGTTGCGATCGCCTTAGCTCTGCCAACGTTGCTACAGTATCGTACCAAATGCCATCAGCTCCGTACACGGCTGCCCGCTCTAGGGGTGATAGATTCTTGAGCTGACTACTGAATTCTGTATTAAGTTCAATTCGCTGAATCTGACTTTCAACTCTTGGATCGTCAACAGCAAGTCTTTCTCCGCAGATTGTGACAAACGACCATTGATAGCTCTTGCCAATTTCAAGAGCAGGTGCATCCGCTGGAAGCTTTAAGCTAACAATGCCAGACGTTTCAGGCATTGGTAACGTTGCTTGATAATAATAACTCTCGTCTTTATCCTTAAGAGAAAAAAATGCTTTTTGTGCAGATGTTTGAGGGACATAAACAAAGAAAGTTGGACGCTCTACCAGCGTTAATCCCCGATTAGTGGTTGGCATCAATGGCGTAATCGTCTGTTGGGAGGTGATCGCATCTTGGAGACATTGCCCACTATCGCGAGAAGCTCCTCCCACCGTATTATCAGGTTTCCCATCACCCGGAGGTTCAAATGTCACTTGAAAAACTGAATGACCCGGTAGGGTTGGATTTTGGCTTGCCAGTCTAGACTGTATCTCTGCCTGTGCGGGTAAGAGAGCCACTAACATGAGTCCTAAGGACAGACTCCCTGAAAATAGCATCAGGGAACTTTGCCGACCCATAATCAAGTATCCTCCTAAAAGCTGTTCTCACCAACTAACTATAATTGCTTTTTGTTTAGACTGTCACCGATTAGTCAATCTAGCTGTACATAACTTTTTATTCTTACTTTTTATAGAAAATATTCGGCTCTTCAGTACTTAGTATGCTAAATCAACAACTAAGATGCCAATTAAGCAAGCATCTAATTCGGTAATTCTCAAAGTTTCTAAAACCATAGGCAGAGCGTTTAATCAACTTGAGCTTATTGTTGA